>JAABUH010000040.1_pt1 | contig 177361 bp, 179 predicted proteins | sample 5559121 | NCBI WGS metagenome assembly JAABUH01 (sample SAMN10711871, study PRJNA513364) | rock metagenome | isolation source: Antarctica rocks | place: Antarctica: Victoria Land, Battleship Promontory nord | collected 2015-12-28
TCCGAAGCGTGTTAACGTTCTCTTTACCTAGCATCTTCTCTCGTCCTTGTATCGACTGCCGGAACAGTTGCTCGGCCTCAGAGTACTTCTGCTGATCATGAAGCGTAACTGCCAGCCAGTATTTACTTCGAAGCGTGTTGACATTCTCTTTATTCAGCACCTTCTCTCGTTCTTGTATCGACTGCCGGAACAGTTGCTCGGCCTCAGAGTACTTATCCTGTTTGTAGAGCATGAGTGCCAGCCAGTATTTACTCCAAAGCGTGTTGACATCTTCTTTACTCAGCACCTTCTCTCGTTCTTGTGCCGACTGCCGAAACAGTTGCTCGGCCTCAGAGTACTTATCCTGTTTGTAGAGCGTGAGTGCCAGCAGATATTTACTCCAAAGCGTGTTGACATCTTCTTTACCCAGCACCTTCTCTTGTTCTTGTATCGACTGCCGGAACAGTTGCTCGGCCTCAGAGTACTTCTGCTGATCGTGAAGCGTAACTGCCAGCCAGTGTTTACTGCTAAGCGTGCCGACATGCTTCTTACCTAGCACCTGCTCTCGTCCTTGTACCAACTGCCGAAACAGTTGCTCGGCCTCAGAGTACTTCTGCTGATCGTGAAGCATAATTGCCAGCCAGTATTTACTGTCAAGCGTGTCGACGTTCTCTTTACCCAGCACCTTCCCTCGTTCTTGTATCGACTGCCGGAACAGTTGCTCGGCCTCAGAGTACTTCTGCTGATCATGAAGCGTAACTGCCAGCCAGTATTTACTGTCAAGCGTGTCGACGTTCTCTTTACCCAGCACCTTCTCTCGTTCTTGTATCAACTGTCGCAACTGTTGCTCGGCCTCAGAGTACTTCTGCTGTTTGTAGAGCGTAATTGCCAGCCAGTATTTACTGTCAAGCGTGTCGACGTTCTCTTTACTCAGTATCTTCTCTCGTTCTTGTATCGACTGCCGGAACTGTTGCTCAGCTTCAGAGTACTTATCCTGTTTGTAGAGCATGAGTGCCAGCCAGTATTTACTGTCAAGCGTGTCGACGTCCTTCATACCCAGTACCTTCTCTCGTTCTTGTACCGACTGCCGCAACTGTTGCTCGGCCTCAGGATACTTCTGCTGTTTGTAGAGCGTAACTGCCAGCCAGTATTTACTCCGAAGCGTGTTGGCGTTCTCTTTACCCAGCACCTTCTCTCGTTCTTGTGCCGATTGCTGGAACAGTTGTTCTGCTTCGAGGTATCGCTGCTCCTTGAAATATTTCCATCCTAAGTGAAGGTCTTTCTTTCCTGCTTTCGATCGTTCAAGACGCGAGAGCATTGGTCGAGCCGAACTCGGCACAGTAGTATCTGGGTACTGTTTTGGTTCGGATGTTAGTATTCAGCTGTAGGTGTTACGGCCTGAAGATGTGAAGCTGATTTGCTGTTCAAGTAGGTAATTTTACCGACGAAGGATCACTAGACGAGTATAAGCTACATCTCTGGCAAATATTACCTTCGTCGTACCTAATCACCTTTTCGAGGGAAGTCCACATTAAGTTATCTGCTGGTGGGTTCAGGCGCTTTCGGCTTTGTTCAAGGATTAGGCTACGCAAGCTGTGTCGATTTTTGCAATCAGATAACCCTGTATTCAGTGACGCTGGAGTGTATCTTGACGGTTCTAGGTGGTGCAATGCAGATGTATGGACGTTCTGCAAAGAGATACTGTAGAATCAAGCGATTTCGATCAAAAGCGTCACCAGAAGTATCTCTCTTGACAAACTTTAACGCGGCCCTAATCTGACAGCCTTCGATCATCCGCTTAGATCGTTGTTATCGATACTGCCAATAGATACCTTACATCGACTGTAGAAGAGAAATACTGTGCTACTTTTCATTGCGACGCCAGTCAGGCCTAGTTTTATACTATGGCGGACCCATTATCAGTTCTTGGTGCCGCAGTTGGCGTAACAGCTCTCGTTATACAAATTACCGATGAATGCATCAAAGGTTGCAATGTCTCAAGTAAGCGGGCCTCGTACTGATGCCCAACAGCTTTCAAGTTCTACCAGGAAGCAGCCAATCTATCTGAGACATATCGCTACCTACGTGTGCGCGTCCAGATCGAACAGCAACGCTTTCTGAACTTCAGTCTCGAAGCTGGCATTCTATACACAGATGGAGTCATTTGCGGCACTCTCCAAGTTAATCGGCACCTGCTGTTAGCTGTCCTCGCCGAAATCAAAATGTTACTCGAGCATTACGCAGAGGCGAACGGCAAATACGAACAATTCGTCGTACCGGCAGACATCGATCGGGATAATTACAAGGAGCCGGAGATCGACCTAATGGGTCTGCTGTTTTTCCCACCGGATAATAAGACCACTAATGGGAGAGAATATTCCACAAGTAAGAAAGTGGAGTCTCTTAAGCGTGTTCGCAGATTCGGCCATGCCATTGCTCAAACGGGCAGAAATTTGCGAGCTATCGCAGTGGAGCCAAAACGTCTCGTCTGGGCGGCTGTGGACAAAGATTCCTTCGAATGCCTGATTTCGAAGCTTGAGAACCTAAATTCATTCCTTATCGCCCTTTTGGACAGTTCGCAGCTCCGGAGATTGCAAGACACTATGAACACGAACTATTTAGAGATTCTGCAGCTTCGCAATGACGTCGTCAGCCTCACCACTCTGGTAAAAGCTCTGACTCCTACAGCAGAGAGTCAGCAGAAGTCCCTACATGGAAATATCGGCCCAGAGAACAACCCTTTGTCTCAAACAGTCGCACAGGAAACAGCGACTCAGGAGAAGAGGAAGAAGTACCTTAAACAGCTGGTAGAGATCAAAATCCAGTATACCATACTGAGCCAGCTAAATAGCAAAGCTATGGTTGCTTCAGACTTCAAGTTCATTGGCAACCCACTTCCGCTAGGCGGATTCGTATTTGCTGAAGGGGCGCTTCAGTTTGATACATCACAGCAGCGAACGAATGCAATCTATCAAGGGGGTAGCGTCTGGATAGAGTGGAAAGATATTCCAGCTGGTAACGGCCTAGCTCCGGAGAACGAACAGGTCGGACGCCGGATCGGCCTTTTGACAGATCTCCTTCGCTTTGTAAAGCCAGACGGATTCAGGGCCCCACCATGTCTTGGATACGTGAAGACCGTAGATAGCGAATACGCGACCCGGTTTGGGATTGTGTTTGAGAAACCATTAACTGATGGTGTACAGTCTGACATTATCACGCTTCGAGAGTTGCTTGGACGGGAACCGAAACCGTCACTCAGCACGCGTATATCTTTGTGTGCAGTATTAGCACGTTGTATTCACAGCTTCCATGCTGTCAACTGGTTGCATAAAGCTCTGCGAGCGGACAACATCGTCTTTATTTCCTCGTCCAGGCCACCAGATCTTAGTGCGCCATTCGTGTCTGGATTCGAGCTCTCTCGGCCCAGTATTATTGAACAAATGACAGAGAAACCCGGATTCGATCCTTCGAAAGACATCTACCGCCACCCGAACACGCAATCTAGCCAAATGGACGGTAACTACCGGAAGTCTTACGACATCTACAGTCTAAGCGTCGTGATCATTGAAATTGCGCTCTGGAAGCATGTTGAGAACATCGTGGGTCTTGAGGATCTATCGAAAGCTAAGCCGCGTGCGCTTCGAGAGATGCAGTCATGGCTTCTTGGCAAATCAGCTTTGCCACCGAAGGTAGCAGAGACTGGTCCATGCTTACAGCAAGTAGCATCTGCATGCGGCGATGCGTTCCGTAACGTTATCGAGCGTTGCCTCGAAGCAGATACTCTAGAGAAGCCCGAATATCTGGGAGAGCAGGAAACAGCCATTTCTCTGAGATTGCAAAAGGTTACTGAACATGATATTGTGAAGAAGTTGGAGCACATCGCTGAGGCCTTGTAGGGTATTCGCAAAAATGTGTAATATTATATTATCGTTGTTACAGTGAAGACGATTTGGCCTGCGACGACCCTCAGCCCTCCGGAGTACTGGCTGGAAACCTCCGAGTGCTCTTAAGAGTGCTCGTAAAGCTGAATAGAGTCAACCCGTCGACGCGGCAGCAAGTGAGTCTGGTGGGCCTAGCTGGCTTGGGAGAATGGGGAATACATAGATCAAAGCTCACCTAGCCCGCTCAGCTTGATGGTCAAACAAAACTCGAATCGATCCTGAATTATATCTTTAATATACTCAGAGGTAATACGCTTGTTTAATTTCTTCATTCTTCAAGGTCTATTGAAGATTTCTATTACTCTGCGCACTCGAATCAATACACGCAAAAACAATCATGCAGCAATAAACTCACATTCAGTACCTTGAAGATCACAAAATCATCGATCGAAGTGTTCTATCAATGATCAGAAGCATCGACGAACAGAAAATCAAGCTAGGGTATGCTCTAATCCTGAGTGTTGAGGTTAGGATTTTGAACTGACACTGTGTTCTGGCAGCTGAACCAATATTATACTCTCATATCAATGCGATATAAATATGAAAAGTATCTCAATCAATAGAGCAGATACAGAAGTATCATCGACAGTCGAAAATATGCAAGTAATAAGTGTGTTGCGTTGCGAGTCACGTCTAGAAGTTGAATCGTTGATGAATTTGATTCAAAAACTTGTCGCATCAAAATAACAAGGGCACTAAAATAATTAGCGTGCGCGGAAACCCCGTGCTGCGTGCATACGAGTACCACTAGTGCCACCACAGTATATGTACCTGAATAGGCTACGCTGGGATGTGTGGCGAAAATGGCCGAGTGGTTATCAGACTGCGTTAACAACACTCCTTCTCCGACACCGTGCAAGATCCCTTGAATGTCGGCTGGGACCGGACGTAGTATAAAAAGGGTGCAAGCTGTTCATGGGTTAACTGAAACCCAATTGAGTCTCGATCCCATAGACCTATTTCCCGACGCAGGGGTGATGCAATTGGATAGGTCGAGAGAAGAGGCACAAGAATAAATATGTGCATCATGCGGCACTTTAACACATTATTCTGCAAAGGATGATAGCACGGAAAACAGTCTTCTTGCCATCTCCCTACGGACTTCAAATACCATTAGAGCCTGCATGTCCTTGATTAAACGTCCGGCCAACTCACGTGCCCCTCGAAAGCTCAGTTCATGTGCTGTTCTCTCTCGGCTCTGAAATCGACAGTATCTTCGGCGTGTGCCACGGCTCGATCGTTACACTGATGTTTGATGAGGCCTTTGAGCAGCTGATGACACATTTTATCGACAGAGACTGATCAGTTACGGCTGAGCTAGTAGTCCAGCTTCAAGCGCTCGCTGATGACGTCGACGATGATACTGTGCACAACTCGGATCGAGACAGAATTTGAAGGACGGAAAACATGGATGAGAGGAAAGATGGAAGACGGGCTCGATGGCACGTATGCGAAGGGTAGAGCGTTGTACTTGAAGAGGAAGGAGAAGGATAAGGATAATCTGTGAAGAGAAAGGAGATGCCTAGAAGACACATGGAGGGTTTCTGCTGAAATCTGTTTCAAAGAGTAGTCACTACTGGGCAAAATCTCGACAACAACTGTGTGTGTGGTATTCATTATCTTATCAATTGTGCATCTCGATCAGAGCCTGCACAAGGCCCTCAGAGGCGATGTTGCGTTTGCGAGTTCCGAGCCAATGTATAGCGGGGTTTGAGACTCAAGGCGCCTCGACGTTTTCAGTGCTGGGGATGTTGGTGGCCGGGAGAAGCGGATTGAAACATGCTGCGTGGACTATGTAGGCTGGGGTCCCTGAGACGGTTCTGATTCCGGGGGAGGTATGTTTATCATACCTTACATAGATCGCAGCAGCACACTTCTACATAGCTCAACAATGCGTACAGGCTGACGAAAAGTCCAAGCTCAATCCCAATTGTGCCAAATTCCAAAAGCACGTAGAATATTTGTAAAGACCGAAACGAGGGTACGTGCCATTAGTGACGGCAGTCCAAATATATCGTAACGCTTTCTTTTTCTGCTGACCATTGTCAAAATTGTTAATATGCTTGCAATCAACGAAAATGTAGACTATATAGAATATATACACTGTAATATCTAAATTGCAGAAATATTTGGCTCGACGATGCTACCATGCTACTCTTCACATTCATTGTCTTCCCCCAAAAAAACCAACCGACCCTTCATCTCCAAAAGAAGCAATTCCCGCACAACACCAACCACAAGCCTCACAAATCCTCCACTACCATCCTCAATAACGACCGGAATATCATAGCCCCAAAGAAAAACTCAGCGCTTGCTTAGAGATTTCCGCCCCGAGATTGCACACGTCCCGCCAGGTTACATATCTCCATATCCTATCCTGACGGGGGTGAGTCTTTATCCAGGCGTCGCTTTTTGCGCGCAGGAAGGCTCAAAGGCGGGCAAGTGAGAAGAAGAAGAGCGCGGCGGCGCGGGCATCGGTAATAATGTATCAGCCGAGACGAACAGGATCCTCCGCCTACCGTAGACTTGTAGATAAGAGTTAGAAATCTAGACTACATGGCAATACACTGCTTCCTTGAACCAGGGACCATTGTTATACATTCATCAAGCCTTTGCAGCCAGCTCCATACTCCCTAGTGTGCTAATCTCTCTTTCTTACGCCTTCCCTGGCCCATCTCTGCACCCGTCATCGGTCCTCTCCCCTCTCTACCCCAGTCGCCGCCCCATAATCCACCCATCCCGGCCTCCAAGTCTCCTTCCCACTCCTCAAAGCTCTCGCCTGCGTTGCCAAAACCCCCTTATCCGCTCTGAACTTCGTCTCTCCCTCTGGCCCTTGGGCTTCTTGCTGTGCTCGCTGCTGTTTTAGAGCTTTTTGGTAGGCATCTTTCTCCTCACTGCGATAGGCACGAGGGGTTAGCACATATGTGGTTGAAGATTTTGAAAGATTGGGTTGCAGTAGGGGTAGGAGCGCAAAGGTTCGAATGTAGATATGGGAAGACGTACGGGCTGAGATTCTCCTCCTCGTTCAGTTCCTCTGGCCAAACGAAGGGGCTTTGCCTTGGTCCCACTTTTGCCAGTTCCACGGTCATCTTCTTCGTCGCGCGCGGGCGATACCACCTGAAGAAATCGTTTAGTCATGTAGATCAAACGCGATCCAAACCCTGCCCCCTTCCGCCGTCCACCTTTATCTTCCTTCGGTCACAATACACATTCCCTCTATCCTACAAAGATGTAGAAACCCCATGACATACCTATTTCTTTGCGGCCACCTAGACCTTGGCTTGCCCTCCCTCACCCGCTGCTGTTGCACATAACTCCGTACACTTAGCACATGTATCCCATACGCATTGTACAAATAATCTTTCAGATCTAATTTATTAAGGTTGAGAGGCGTGAGGAAGGAGGCAAAGTTTGGGGGGGCATCAGGGTGAGGGCGTAGAAAGGTGAGCACGAAATTTGGCCTGTGGTAAGGGGAAGCGTCAGCCGATTGAACATTGACAGAGACTGAAAGAGAGAATTGTGGGAGAGATGAAGTATGATTGGAGATATACAGGTAGACTTCCTTCCGGCCTCGCGGAGGGTAGAATAGATTCGGCGCGAGGGGGTAGAGGTAGTTGGTGTCGCTCGGGGCTTTGGGTAATGTGGGCTTGACGAGATTGTAGAGAGTGCGGTGCTGTGATAGGAAACCCTTGGGGGCACTCATGGTGGATTCAGATAATTGATAGTTTGAAGCCTGGTGAGCTGCGGTTGAAATGTCGTACAGAGTACCTGTTTGCACGGATGATTTCCGCCGTTGTGCTCAATGATCCCTGGACCCCAGTAAATATTCAACATAACGACATCCTCTTTGCAACAATATCCTTTCTGAGACCAACAGGGATTACTTTGAATTCATGCCCGTCTCTTATACAATGATGTCTTCCTGGTAACGACGTGGTTAGGTGGAATTTTGGACATAGTTATAGCCAGGTCTTATTGTAATTCATTACAACCCATAAACACCTCTCAGACCCACACTCAAGAAGAAGCCTTCTTCGCCTTTGGCATGACATCTCTTCCTGTTATATTTATGGATAAAGCTAATAGGGCTTCCTGCGTAGGGGGTGTTGCAAGTAGAATAAACAAATCATAGTTCACAAGACACCACGAAGAAACAATTTCAAAGCTATTTATTTGATTCAATCATATCTGTCTAATGCAGCCAGTTGAGCCAGTGAAGCGAAAGTACAAGCAACAATCCTCGACGATTTTCCGTCAAAGTCCACGGTGACGTCCCGTCCCTCGGAACAAGTGTAATGCCTCCTCAACGCCAATTTTCTTCATTCTTCGACTTCAAACAACGATCGTATCCTCGCTTTCACTGTCATACTCCTGATCCTCTTGATCCTCCATAACCTCATCAATGGCTTCAGTGTCAGAAAAAGGGTCGCCCAACTCAGTTGCGCTGCTGTCATCGTCGTCGTCTTCGAGGAATGCGTTGCTGATGGCTTCCTCCATATCACAGTCCATCGGAGACTTAGAAGCTGGGCTAGCCATCTTATCCATGTGTTCCATTCGAGCCATGTGCGACTTCGCCTTTGCTTCTTCATCTATGTCGACTTCATCAAGAGACTCGAGCATCCCATCATCAGAGGCTAATATCGTTGAACGAGTATCATTCGAGGGAGGGTTCCCTGAAAAGGCATGCAGGCCAGTTACCTCGCCATGGTTTCCGGCTGGAACAGTGTTCCAAGACTCGCCACCCTCGCTCATTGCATAGGTCCTCCCATGATGAAGAACGGAAGAGCGACCATCGTTGACAATAGTAGATGTGTTGCGGGTACTATTATCAGACTGACTGCCGATGAGCTCATAACCGTCACTAGATGCTGAGCTGCTCCCAGTACCCGTATGCACGTCCGGTCCAGCAGTAGAGAATCCGCCATAGGCAGAAGGCACCTCATCGTTGTACACACCACCAGATCCATCATCGTTTCCATTTGCCCAGATAGGCAGATACTTATATTCAGCATCTTCAAGACAGACGAGGGTATCGGTAAGTTCCAACTCAAGAGGACTGTAGATGTGATTGGAACCAAGTATATGGTCGCATACAGGACGAAGATAAGCACGGGCTTGATCCAAAAACGTGCCCACCTCGAAGCACACAGTAGAGTAATTGTCTTCTGTCGCCAAAGTAGCGTTGAGCGGACTTGCCGACGAATCAAGTCCACTAGTATCTTCGTAGTTCTTAGCCAGAGCGTTAAAGGCTGGAACCATGCTTCCTTCAGTTGGCTTGAAAGTAGAAGTCGGAGCCATTGTGGACACTGAAGCCACGGTATCAACATCATCGCCTGACTTGATAGCATCATCTCTCGCATATCTAATCGCTAGGTCTGCAACTAGGAACTGGTGACCTGGGCGCGGGCCTCGGTGTGCATTCGACAACGCTTCTAATCTTAGTGCTAGATCCTCAAGTTCTGCCTTGTAGACCTTCTTAGCAGCTCTCTCACTCAGCATGGACTCCTCGATAGCCGTCGGCTCACCATTAAGGAAATGGGTAGCATTGGCCATGTGATCGTTAATGTCAAAATTGGAACTTCCACAGATGATATCCTGCTTTCGTAAGGCTCGCCAGAAGGAGCGGGTCATGATTCGTTCACGCGGAAGCAAGCGGTTCCAAATGTCTGTCCAGTTTGTCCTAGGATATAAATCGTCGTCTCCGTCCATTCCGTCTTTGGCATTGGGCATGCGTTCGAAATTTGAACAGAGAAGCTTATAGATAGCCCCACGCACATATGCTTTGAGTCGATCCTTGAGCGAGACTAAGACGTAGGAGTTGGTGACGCCCGGTCGGTCGATTGAGGCAAGCTTCTGGTACTCGGGAACATCTCTCATCCAAATCATTTCGTGACCCACTAATTCTTGAAAAGTGGCTGTGATCCGATCAAGAAAGGCTTTACTGGCATATTCCACCCGAGTTTGATAGAGCTCAGGCAAGTCGTCTCGCTTACGACCGTGTACGCTTCGCCCAATGTCCGGGGCCCCACCGCGTAATCGGTGGACGTTAAAAAGCGCCTCTTCGCCTACTAAGATCGCAAACGTGTCTCGGCAGAGTTGTTGGCATTGCAAGCCGTCTGCAATCTTGAGGCTTACTTCAGGTAGGACTTCAACGAAGTAGGAGTTGGGGTAAGCCCGGAGCCAACGAACGATGTAGTCCGTGAGCGGACTATGGGTAATGTCGAAATACTTGGCTACGGCGAATGTGGTCCACATTTTTGGTGCTGAGTTGAGCTGCGGATCTTGACCTTGAATAGCAAGCAGGACACGCTCTATCGCAGCCCGATGTCGGATCTGCGAATATTCCAGCGGTATAAAACGCGCTTCGCCGTCTGCTGAACGAGGTATGCCGCCGAACACGTACCGGACTGGATGACTCTCACCAGATTGACGGCTAGGGGACGGGCCTCCCAGCGAGCACTCCTCAGAGCCTCCGACGAGGGTCTTGGATACTCCCCATCGCTTATTTGATTCCGACCAACTAAGCACTCCCTGGGAACAGCAAAGTTCCGTGGTGAGGTAGACCGCGTCGTCACCTTCAATAGGTGGTGTTAAGTCAAGGACATACTTGATGCCAGGCGGTAGTTTTCCGGCCAATCCACGACGGCGAAGCACACGGTACTGGCTAGAAGGGGATAGCGCTCGTTGGAAGAACGCCGATCCAAGCTCTATGAGGAATTTCGCTTGAAGAAGAAATGGGGACTCGTAGCGACTGATGTAACTTGCGTAATTCTCGTCTCCCTGAGCCAGTTGCGCCGGCGGATCAACAAACACCCAGGTATCACCGCTAGCGTCACAAATTAGAGGTAAATCGTTGTCCAATCTTATCGCCATGTTGTTGATGCGCTCCTCCATAATAGGTGGAGAGCTCAGGCACTCATCATTTGCCGACCCGATTTCGAAGTCTTTCAGAGATTTGCGGGTGGCGATCTCTACTTGCAATTCTTCCTGTTCCGCTCTGGCTTGGTTATAGGCTTCCATTTGTCGTCGTACCGTCTCACGCTCCGATAAAGGGTTTGGAGACCAATCACTATTCAAAGTTGGCGTAGCTGTAGCACCTGTAACGTCTTGTTGCTCGTGATTTTCGCTTGCTGGATGAGACGTATCCTTCGTGCGATCCGAACTCACTGGAGAAGTGTGTTGCGACATAGTGGTCTTCTGTAAAGAAAAACCGAGGAATCAAAATGGTGTATCAAATATCTGCGCTCCTAAACTTACTAGTAAAAAACGTAAGTAAACCTATGTCTTACAGAACCTCAAACAGATAAGAGAAGTTCAGTCGATAGTTAGTGTTCTGTAGTGCTGTAGCTGCATAAGCAGTCAGTATATGTTTTGCAAGGAGAAAACGTTGGTTGGAAAAGCTCAACACCACGATTTCGACCAGTATCAGGTGTGACATACAAGCAGGATTCCTGGTTGAAAGCGTCCCAAGGAGGGTGCCTTGCGTTCAATTCCTAACAGTCTCAGCGTATGGATGTCTCCGCTTCGGCATGAGTCAACATTTTCCCACTGGGTGTCCGATGTATGTGAGGTGGAGGAAGTGGAAAGTGAGGTCGGCCTTATTTTGAAAATTTCTCTCGAGCTAATAGTAGTTGCGTGTGCTTAGACCGACGGTGAGGTCTCGGCGGCGACTCAGCGAATGAGTCAAACGGGGATTAGCTCCCTGGTCCTCAGGATCCGGAACCTTCTATACAGACCACCACTTTGACTAGCTGCGTGACAGGGGAGAAAGCCTTTTATAGGAGTTGGGATGAACATTTAGTTCACATTTTATCGATGTTTGATGTTGAGCATTCAAAGCGATGAGGCTGAGGCTGCCTGCAGGGATGGAAGTGCCCCTCAGCCCCTCAGGCCGTTGACTGCTGAAAGCGTGCCGGCAAGGCTGCACTATCAGCGGTTGGCTGTTTTCCATGCGCAAGCTGCACCCAGTCGCGCTCCGTCTTTCATGGTTCTTCTTTTCCCATACGCGATCATGTAACCGAGAGTCCGAGACATGTTTTCTTCTCTCTTTCTGTACCCTCTAACCGTCGAGCTAACCATTGTAGGTATATATACATAAGTATATATACAGTTGTGGAAAAGAGACTGTTTCTCAGCTGATCCTGGTGGGAGTGCACATGAACATGCAGAAACAGCAGAGACGGGAATCGGTGTTGAACTGGAACAGAAGAAGTCTTGGGCTTTATTATTATGGACGCGACCCACCTCACCACAGTGAGCTATGACGTATCAGGACCGGCTAGGGCTGATCGGAGTTATGCTTCGGTCTTAAGAGTGAGGGCAATTGGAAGGGCAGATGGGAAGATAAACAAATGGGTAGGATGTAAACTATCCAGAGCGATATCGGTTGTTGATGCTGAAAGGCAGACTCCTTTCGTTCCTGCAGCAGGAGCCTCAATGGTGGCCGATTGAGCAGCTTCTAATCGTTCTACAAGATCGTGTGGGGAAAGCCTCCATTGGTCCTGCAAAGTCACGCGAGCTACTTCCACTTCAAGCTTCCTCCAACAGCTACAACCCACCCTCGCCGACTCGACCTCAAGAATAGAAAGGTTTTTTCTATTATCGAGCCACTCGACCCTCCTCAATGCCACTATCCAACATCTTCAGGCAAGCAATCGTTTTCTCCAAAGTGCCATTCGCCCGGCCATATTCGGAAAGCTACTAATATACCCTTTCGCCCTACAGTCATCCCACGACCCTCCCTCTCATAGCCATCCTCGGTACAAGCGCCTTCTATATTGGTCTCAAAGCTCGAACGGTCACCGCTCAGCAGCAACGACTTTCGGATGAGCAGCAGAAAAGCTACGAGGTTTCGACGCAGCGATCGGGTGGAGGGGTGTAAACGGGGTAATATGGCAGGATTTGGGGGGTAGAGATTTGAGGGTATTGAGATAGGAAGGGGAGGACAGAGTGAACTTTTTTAATGAGACTAGTGTTGAAGACGGGTTTACGGAAACACGGACGGCATCCCAAACGGCGGTGATGTGCTGGAATGCTCAGTGGCTGTTCGGGGACTCTTGCTTTCCTTTGTCGGATCATGACACTAATGACATGAATGGAAGGCTTCAGAAGCCGTTACATGTGGACGGAATTTACTCTATATTACGTAGCTGGTTAGATAGGCTGTTGCATGCCTATATCTAGAGAGATGGTACAAACCTTTTGGCGCGGATGAGAATTGGTAACTGAACGTTCGAATGTCATCAATTGAGCTTGAGCATAACAACGGTTCTAACAAAATCCGAGTAATGCTTGCTCGGTGGTATGTTAAAAGATAATATTATGCCACATTGCGATGCTAAGCATGGAGGGTATCATACAGACAAATCGAACAATCCTCCCATCAAGCACAACTGTAGGATCCACGTCTACACCATAGGCCAGAACGGCACCGGATATGCGAATTAATGATCGCCCGAACGTTGATACGCCGTGCTAAATCGAGCTGCCCTTTTCACCTTTGGGAACGTCTTGCTCATCGACCCACTCTTCCGCAACGTCTGCGACCTTCTCCTTCATTTTACCCTCTCTCCTACTGATCCTCTTCGTCTTGACCTTCCCTACCCTCGCCCCTACTCGATCGTCCGCACTCATTGCTTCCCCTTTCCTCCAGTCTTTGACCTCCTTAACCACATCCCTGAAACCTTCCTCCAAATTAGTCATCCTTGCCATCATCATCTTTGACATCATTCTTTGATCGTCGTGGCTACCGTCAGCAACTTGTCCGGCTCTGAGGGCACTGGTGGCAAAGGCCATTTGCGTAGCAAAAGAAGCCGGCACAAAACCACCGCCAACAGCCTTGTTGTCACCAATATCAGAGCCAATGTCGAAAGCGAGGGAAGGTTTGCGCCCTTGTTGTGTGTCGATCATGAGCATGCCTGCTAGATCTGGTGCTGATTGGAACGCAGTCCGCGGAGGCATTATCGGTCGTGCACGATTAGTACGCTTCGGAGTGCGTCTTCCAGCCGATGCTGGCGTCAAGGCTCCACTGCCTGTTCCGGTGTTTTTGGCACTGTTCTTAGCCGTAATGACCTTCCGACTAGGAGAAGATGATGAATCAGCCTTGCGCGGTAGCGGATCAAAGAGGACCGTGTTGGTAGAAGCGTTCCTCGTATGAACCGATCGCCTTGGGCGGTGGAGGGTGGTATGATTGAAGTCAGGATCCTGGAGTGGAGATTCGTATTTGGCAACTCTCGAAGACCAAAATTTAGACTCAAGAGGTACTCTAGGCTTAGCGGATGGTGTCTGTTGGAAGTAGTCTTCTCCTTCGTTTCGCTTGGTGATATCAAGTCTACCAGAAATATCCATAGGAGTATTCCGGCGATCCGAGGTCATATTATCATCTTCATCGTTCGTCACAAGTTCATCATCACCATCGGCATCGGTCTGCTCAGGCAAGTCGTCCATAATCGGTAAGTCGCTAGATTCGTGACGATACAGAGGGCGGTGCGAATTGCCACCAGATACAAATTCCTCAGGGTCTGAAACTACGGACATCGTGGCTTCGGTAAAGGAACGTCCACGTCCTGCTTGCCGTCTCCGCATCAGAGCTTGAGACCTCCGATGCGCAAGCCGCCGGGCTTCCAGTCTATCCACTTCGGATCGATCTTGTTCGACCGGCGGACTTGCTATTCCGTTCGGGCCCATTTCTGACATCCAATTATTGACCACATTACGACGCTCGTGACTTTTCTGAGCGGTTCGGACAGTGTTATCTTTGTACGGCCGTCGGAAAACTTCGGCGAGAGCAAGGTCTTTACGGAAAGTCGCCACCGAAGGTTCGCGTAAGCGGTGTGCCCTTGGACTGAAGAGGTTCAATCCACCACCTGGGGCTTGGAATGCCCCCATTCGAGTGCCTGGGCGGCCACGGTTCTCAACAAGATCAGTAGGTTCAAATGCTGCGCCTTGGAGGAGTGTACGCTCATACACATAGATGACAAATAGCACCGGGAAATGTGTGACTTTGATGACCGTTCGGTTTAATCGGACGAACTGTCGGAAAGGTATGACAAACCGCAATGGGGCTATCACCCAAGCAAGGATATTCGTAGGAGCGATGTACGAGAATAGAGCATCGGACTTAACCATAGATATAGTGTTAACTGCAAGAACGAACTGATGTTCCTCATTCGCATTTTGCACGATGGCCATAAAGGAATTGGTAAGAACTGTAATTAGTATCGTCACTATCAGGAAGTGACAGATGAAGAGGAACAGCGTCAAGATTGCCTTGCCGAGAACGTTGTAATTGCCCCAAGAATCCCATGCGGCCGGTGTGAAGCCCATCAACATCTGAAATAAGGCATATGCGACGTCACTAGCATTATAGCTGTCCCCGAATGACAAAGTAAATGCAACGAAAAACCCGCTACAGCTGATGACAATGAGTATGAACACTGCCACTAGATCCCTTGCCATCATACGGAATGCTATGAGGAGCTGCGAAAAGTAACGGTAGTGATCGAGGACTGAAAACAAGCGTGGAAATAGCAATACCGCGTTGGCAGCCAGAACGTCGTATGCCATGTCTGCAACATGGTGTTTTCGGACGTCTGGCATTAGAATTCCATAAAGTCGCATACAGTAATAGCAGATGAGCAACAACAGTATGCCGACATCAAAAGCATTCCAAAAACTCAGGATGTACAGACTGAAACCCTGCTCATTGAAGCCGACGATTTCGTCCAGCATGAATCCTGCACTCCAGAACCAGAATACAACTTCTAGTGTGGTAATTTCGAGCGACCTCTCAATTAGTACAGCAAGGTACAACCCAAGCAAGATCGCGAACGAGCAGGTCGAGAGAAACTGCCGATATCGAGGAACCCTCAAACGCGAGAGCTTGAAGAGCGACGCGTCGCGTGGATCATATATTGTTGCTGATCTGCGCATTGTAAACTTTACAGGTTGAACGTGATCTCTCTGTTTTGCCGGTTGCAAACGGTCAGGTGAGGCCTGTAGGATTGGACCACTAGCACCCATAGCACCGTACCCTCTAGTCTGATTAGGCATGATCTTTTCAGGAGGCCGATGCAAATTATCGGCAGCGGAGTGAAACACGATGCTCCCAGCCCAGATAGCTTCGAGTTGCTGCACAACCAATGGGTGAGCTAAAAACCGCTTTGACTCTGCCCGTATGGATATCTCTAATGCAGAGATGCGGGCCACCCGAAGCTGAAGCCTGTTTTTGTGCAACGGGTCCCAATTGGGCCCAGGGGTAGGATTGCCGCTACCTCCTACAACGAGTCCTTGGAGGGGGTAGAAGTCATAGGAAAGCGCATCTAAAATCTGCTGTCAGTAGGGAAGAGACAATGCAGTGAGCCCTGAGCGTACCAATCTGATGTGATTTAGCGAAGTATGCATGAATTTTCCAGTGACATGTACATACCAATTCTCTGGTGCTGTATTCCCTGAGAAGCTTGATCGCGAGAAGCTCACAGACCAGTGCTCTTGTCTTGCTTGCGCCACTGTTTCCTGGATTCATCTGGGCCTCTTTGTTGAATTGTAGGCAGTTTGCCATCAGGGCATAGAGCGTCGCTCGTGAGAAATGAGACGTTTGAATTGCCTGCTGAATTGGCTTGACAAGGAATTGCGATACTTGAGGAGATCTAAGTTGGTCCCACGACAGGGTAGTTTCACATCGAGGCACAACGAGCAACCGAATTGTGTGCGTGAGATTGTATACGGGCAATGCATCTATGACATTGATTCAGCTATCTGTGTTAACCTCCGTTTTAGCTATAAGATACCAAGATGGGCCGCAGAAAAAATGGGTAGCAGGGGCGAGTCTTCGTCATCTTCGTCAACGTCTTCAACTTCTTCCTCAACGTCCTCTTGATCTCCTTCTTCCTCCTCAGGTTCTTCGTCGATTTTGACATGCCGGGCGGATGAGGCATCTCGATCGAAGTCGGCGGCAGGCCTTCGACGCTCTTCTATTGAGCCACGTCGAGCAGCGATTGGAGAGGACAGTAAGCCTGAGAATGGAGAAGAGAAGGGCGATCGGTCACTGCGAGGTGTGTGTCGTCCTTTCCTAAGGCGCGACAGCGATGACAACATCTAGACTCCTCCCTACCGAGCCGTGAGGGAAGAATCCAATACCTATGCTATCTTTTCGAGCATTCCTTCATGGTGATTTTTAAGGAAAGTATCATAATTACACGCTCATCGCAAAGAAAACGCGCTAAAGCCCATCCCGTAGTTGCAATGAATATCGATACCTTATCTCCGCTATTGTCACGCGCATGCTCCTCCACATCATCTGATACCCACCACGTTCTGTGGCTCGTTGGCGTTGAAGCTTTCGCGGGTTCTTCTTGGTTTATTGATACGCTGGTGTTCTCTATGGAAAGCGCGACAAGGGAAATTAAAAGACGTGGTTAACAGGCGAGTCAATCACATTCGGCAGAGCTTGTTACTACAGATCTACGAGCAGAGAAACAGCAGCCTCATGCAAAAGTCTAGAAGCGACTACAATACATGGGAAGCATATCTACCTTAAGGTAGTGAATAGTCCCCACAAAGATACTGTTAGTCAACATTGGAAGTAGAATATCCTGGTATAACCAAGCAGCCTAGATCTGAGATTTACCAGGCCTTTTCATTAAACTTTCCTACGACTGAGATTAAACTAATCTCAACCAAACAAAATTGTCCACCTGATCCGGGTTTGGAAATATCGACGATACAACACTTATGGAACTCCAATACCGTAATTCTCTTCATGACATGTCTGCGTTGCCACGATGAGCCCTCCATCCAGCTCCGAGGATCGCTCAAATGATCGCTCAAAGAAGGATCAACATACCGTGGACGGCTGTTGCAAGCTTCTCGATCCTGGAAACCCGCAATATCAAGATGTAAACACAGTCGAGCAGTCCTCTGGCTAAAAGGTTTGAAAGGAGCGCCAAATATACCGGTAAATGAAGAATTTATTAGGCTGCTGGATGTGCGGTAAGTAGATATATGAGATGATGTTAAGAATGGTGTAGGGAAGGTTTCGGGCACGGGCTTTTTGGGACGTTCCCGAATCATTACAGTCTCGGTGCAAATATTTACCGTAATCAAAAAAGAAAGGGCCCAGTAGATGTATCACGAGATGCATTCAAGGAAAGAACGCAGCCTCTATCACCTTGTCTCTCATGCGCTCTCAGATTTTAAGCTGAACATCAGATGGGTCTGCCAACGCTCTGAGAGCGGAGTGTAGAAGAGGTCTATCAATTCATAGGCTTGAAACAAGCATGCAAGGGGTACACGTATCATGCCGGTTGACTCGTCCATGAAAACGCAGAGCCACGGAGCCTTCCGCCTGTCGTGCCATGCATTTTGGGACATAGCCATAATCAAGACCAACATACTAACTACGACAAACTGTTTATATGAAAGGCGTCCCAAACGAATAAAATTTTCTTCGAAAGACCAGCTAAATCTAGAGCTCCTTCAGATCTCGAAGGGCTTTGTCGAATGTTACAGCCAATCGCGAAATATGGAACCACTTGCTTACTGGAAACTACTCAGCACATTATCTTCTCTAGCCAGCTAAAGGACTCACCGGAGGCCCCAGTTGGATTTACTATAGAATAGTCAAGGGGCCCATCTAGGAACATTACCCCTGTTCGACGCATGGCATCCAGGCCTAGCATGTCAAACGCTTTACGGTTGTTCGGAAATAGTAGTCGATAGTATTGACCATCATTCCCACCAGGCACAAGGCGAGGGTGGAATGTAATAGGACACGACCGTATCCACAGCTTCCCCGTTACGATACGGGAGGCGATATCTTTATCGAGGACGATCGATTGATTCCCAATCAAACAGTCTACCACCTGGTGATCTTCTTTCTGCTTATATGAACCCGATCTCAGGATAGCAATTGTTTGATAACAATATTCAGCCGTGGAAGAAATAGAGAGCATTAATTTCCTTATACTGTCCTCGTTTTGATCCTTGATGGAAAAAGGTTCAGTTCCACCATTGTTGACAGGAGATCTCCATAGATGACGACAGAGCTCAGAGAACTCTGTTTCATCAATCTTGCCAGCCGAGAGCCCACGGTGAACTTCAACCACGGCGTCATTACCCACAACTTGCGACGCGGTCGCACGTAGCTTCATCCCATTCTGGAGCAGGAATAGCCCAGCAGCCAGGAGTGCCGTTCTCTTATTACCCCCTTCGAACACAGGATTCCTAATCAAATTCGATGCTAGGGTAGTCGCTAATCGGTTCAGATCTTCTTCTTGCTTGTAGACTTCCTGTCTAACAGGCAACCTTACTATGTGATCCAACAAGGCTTCATCGCGAACGCGGCTGCTGACAGGCCCTTTGATACGAGCATTGATTAATCTGATTTCGGTGGCGGTAAGAAATTTTGTTGGGAGAACCCGCCACGAAACATTGGCATGTTTCCGCCAGGACATAGATGTATGAGAAAAGTTGGCTATCTGTTTGGAGGTCATATGTTGGGTGTCTGGCATATTGGTCGAAGCAAATTCAGATATAGGTGGGGGGTGCGCAAATATAGGTGAGTGCCAAACTCAGTCCTAGTGGGTGGACAAACAAACACATCTATGCTAATTCATTCAACAAGGATGCAATAAATTACAACACGGACAATCAAGGCACCATCACTGTAGTCAAGCATTTTCTGGGAAAAGAAGATATTGCGATAGCTGATTTGCCTGAATTTGCTATGTGCAGCTTCAACGGAAAACCACAGCACTGTCGAAAGGCAAAGCACATGATTACGGATGGATGCAGTAAGGAGCCAACGCGATTATGAGTAGGCGATGCCCCTGAATATCTTCACCAGATAGTGCCTATCCCGAGCTTTGCGGATCAAGGCAATAAGTGTCCCTGATGGTTCTACAGTAACCCTTCCTCTAATACCACAAGGAAGAAAACAATGATTGCCGTCAGTCCAGCACAGCGCACTCAGCTTCGGCACATCATATCACGATAGCCTTAGTACATTCAGTGACAGCCCTGACATCCGATCCTGAAGCCCCCACCCACCTACAGGCAAACTATTTCTCTCACAACAATCAAACCATCCATATACCTTCTCTACAGTACATTCTACCACCAACCACTTAAAAATGCACAATCTTGATGATCCTAAGAGCACACATTACAGACGCTCTACGCGAAATATTCATACTAGTATAACCTACACTAACAGAGTAAGAAAACAATACAGTCGAAGAAGCTCAGATACCTATAGTATCAAGTTATTACTGAACAAGGAACTTTGAAAGAGTAAATGAGAATTCAAACACTTTGAATTATAATTAGACAAACTCCCACAAGCCCGCGAAACTTTCCTCCTTCCCATCGCTCAGACAACATCTCGAGCCCTTAAAAACTACCCTTCCTTAAGCGCAAAAGCTACTGTACCGTACCGTACCCGCATGCACTTCAAGCATTGTTGTTGATTCCTTTAACACCATATCAGTGGCATCTTTAAGAAAAACAAAAAAATCTCTAAATACAGTACCCTACCTCTTCCCTCCAAAGAACAGAGCCCGCTCTGCCCCACCCGGCTTACCACGATCTTAGTTGCTAACCCCCCTTATGTCTCGACACGGGAATATAGGTTCGCCTTTCTTAATCTCGAAGGCAGATGGTTATCTTCCTGCGGTATGATTCAATTTCTAGAACCTGCTGTTTTGCCGAGCTACCTGAGCCGTTATCTCTAACGGTACTGCTATGGTACAGCGAAGTGCAGCTCATCATAATACATGTTTTCACAATTTTACACAACGCACTCGAAGCTGGTTTGCCACTTCTCTTAAACCGAATACCTACCACGCATATCCGTACCTTTCTCCAGCCAACAGCAGCAGGAACCGACCTTTAACGAACCGCCATTGACGTCGCAAACACCATCGTTGACTCTCAAACCATGCCCTCCCCACATCAATCCCTCATCAGCATCTTCAACCCAAACACCTCCCTTTTCAACCTCACATTCTCCTTTTTCAACTGACCAATCCCATCCTGATACTCCGCCATCTTCGCCTTGGCCATCTCCTCCCCTTTCCCAGCTTTCACACCTTTTAGGATCTTGCCCAGCTCGTCGTTGAAGCGCTCGTACAGCGCCTCATTCTCTGCATTGGCTTCTCGGTACAACTGGTCCAACTGCTTTGCTTTCTTGTCCGCAACAAGGAGGGAGGATTCAACGTCGGCGGAGACGGAATTGGTGCGCGTGGTGGTGGTGGTGATGAAGGTTTGGAGCCTGGTTTCTAACGAGGCTAGGGTGGTGGTGAGGGTGGTGATGGTTTTGTCAGCTTGCGAGGGAGGCGTTGAGAAGTTGTGGTTTGCGGTCTTGGGACGTTGCATTTTGAAGGCGGAAAGTTCTTCGCCGATTTTATTAATCTCGGCTTGGAGACCTGCTTCGGCGCCGCTGAGGGCCTTCTGTTCTTGGCTTAGGCGTTCGCGCAACTTTTGGGGGCTCTGCATCCGAAGCTTCTGCGAGGGAATTGGGGGTTTTTTGACTGGTGTATTAGTGCCATTGGGAGGCCATGTTCGCTCACTGAGGCCTTTATTCGAACTCGGATTTAGCGAATGTGAAGGCGTTCGATTTCTAGGAGTTGTGGTAGTGATGGCGACTCTGTCTGATGTTTTGCGAACTGGTTTCGCAGGATTTGTGCCGCGTGATATTGATGGTGAGTTCTCCTTGTACTGGATAGACCCGAATCTTTGTGGCGAGTCTTTGGTTCGAGGTGTATATCCGAACCGCTCTGGTGAGCCGAAACGATGCGGAGACGACTTGTCAGATTGCTGACCTACATTCAATTTACTCGATGAAGAGATTCTTGGTGACATCTTGACTGGCGTCCCCATCTGCTGGACAGTCGTAGGCTTACGCAATTGCGATGGCGACGACCAGGGAGACCCCACACCGATATCTTTAAGGGGCTTCAAGTCTGAAAGTGAGCTACGCCGCTTCTTTTTACCAAGGAGCGCAGGCTTGGTTGGTGTGCCCTCGCCAATCGTGTCAAGGGTAGAAATATTTAGATGTGAGCTTCCAGGTCGAGATCTTTGCTCTTCCTGAGGCGTGGAAGATGTGGGCCTGTCCCGAGAACCAGGCCGCAAAGGTGGAAGCATTCGAGTGTCCGTATCTGTAGATCTCGACCGAAGCAAGGCTGATGCTTTCGATAGACTTCCAGTCTGGGATGAGGTCTCGCCTGTGTTCTTCGTATTCTTGCTGAGGGTTCGCCATACCGAAGCGACCTTGGACTCGGTCTCTAACTTACTGTTTTCCCGGCTCAAGTTACCAAACCCAAATCTTTTGCGGAGTGAGGATGCATTGGAACTGAGAGAGCCTGTATTGAAGGATCTAGTCCGTTTCAATGAACCACCGGCGGCATTTGCTGTAGTGAGTTCATCCACCGAGCTATTCTGGAAATCGTCGAAAAGGTTATCATAGTCATCTACCAGGCGGTCAAGGAGTGTAATATAATCATGGGGATTGCCATCCAATACAATAACTTCGGCAAAGCTGGCGATGAGAGCACCACGGTCACCGTCGTTCCCGGAAGCATCCAGAAGGTCTGACAAAAGCTTTACGGTGGCAGTAAACGCCCTTCTGTTCTGCGGTGTCATTTCCTCCAGAGAACTCTTGAAGTGTTGCGTAAACTCATGAGGTCTCCCCGAATCAAGCTTTGATTGCATGAATATGAGTAAGTCGGTTGCAAGCAGTGGGCCCATATGCTCCCTCCAAGCCCTCTTGAGGAATTTCTCAAAAGCTGCGAATAGGACGTCAACGGAGACTTCTGCAGCTGCCTTAATTTTAGAAGGATCCTCGAGAAGGATGTTGTAAAGTTCATTGACAATGAGCTCATCAGCTGTTGCCCTGCCCCGGAGTACTTTTGCCACAACGTTGCCGCTTCTTGAACGTAAAGCTACTACATAGGCGGCAAACGTATCTTCCATTAGGGTTAACGGATTTTGGACGTCCTGGACACCTTTGGCTACTAGAGTCATCTTACTACTGAAATTTCGGTCCTCTAACATGTGCGTCGTTTCAGATTCGGGTTTAGAGAACACCGGAGGCCGCATCGAAGCGATATCTTTCAGGTTCGGGACATTACCGATGGCTTTCGAAGGACTGCTGGGCTGATTTGTAGAAATACCTCCAAGCAGACTAGAAATCATCTTTACCGGGGAAAGCGGGCGTAAAGTGCGGGTGTGAGACCCGTCGTCTTGCATCCTAATTGGGGTTGCGTTAAGAACACTCCGGTGAAAAACTATCTGTGAGGCAGCTGAAAGCTGGTTCTGAGGCCTATTCTGAATCTTGAGCATACTTCCCACTACGTTCCAATCAGCAAAATCTGTGTTTTGGCGTCGTGAACTTACATATCTTAGCTAGAACTGCGCCGAAGTTCTCCTCTGTGGTCTCCTCCGTAGCACGAGTGCCATCAACACTTTCGAAGCTTAGCCGACAGCGACCAAGGTCAAGCGGTGTAACACAGGCCGCAATATCTAGTCCAGCGTTCCCAGCAATGATAGACTTAGGGGTCTTTGGAGTATCGATGAATACACTTATCCGACTTAGGACCTGCAGAGCATCGGTGCTCTCATCTTCAAGCACAGCTGCCAAGACACCTAAGGTATCGGGCGAACTGTTGATGGTACGTAAAGCCCACTTATCGCTTTCACGAGTCATCTCGGAAAAGCGACCTTCGATCCTAGCCTTAGCTACTTCCTCACTTAAGCGTGCAGCCTTACGCTCGTATGGGCTGAGTAGGGCAAGCACCTTAGCAAAGGGTTGCAAATGACGCACGTTAGACTTATGGTGCCGTTGGTCCACCGAAGGTCTACTATTTCCAGTCAACCATATCAGACAACCATCTCCAGATTCGTCGAGTCGGAGATCAGGAAGATCAAACGCGCTTGAAAAGATCAAAGTCTTCTCCGAGTTTGGTTTGCTTTTGTCCGCCATTGTGGCTGGAACGACCGGGCGGTCTACTTCAGCAAGTATCCCTCTGGCAGATACGGCTTTATTGTGGATTTTCCGTAGGAGCACGATGGTATCAGGGAACAACAACAGTATGCCACATTGACCTACTTCTGTAGATGTATAAGGAGGTTCAAGCTCGACGACATCAACAGCAGTTATGAGCCGACCTCTGGGTGAGAGCGTCTTGGGCCAAGAAGATACAAGGTTTGTAAGACAGCTCACAATCCGCGTACTGTCAGAGACCCCCGTATCAAGCGCACAAATGTCTGTGATGATATCTCTAGCCTTGAGAAGGGTACCTAATGCTGGATGAGAAGCTGGAAGTAAGTTGACCATATTGTCGATAAAAAGACTGTATCGAGGCAAACGCTGTACGGGTTCTATCAAAATCGATCTTAGTCGCTGCTCACCAAACTCATAAACCTGCCGTGTAAAAATGGACGTTTGATCTTGGAGAGCCCCGTTCATTATTTGTGGGAAGTTCATGCTGGCGCGCATGTAGTCTTGATAGGGGCTCATGAAATCCGGAAACCACTTGAGTAACGCTCTTGCGAACGATGTTGTGCCCGTTGAGTCTCTCTTCCTCCCATCGACAACCTTAGTGCTTTGTTCAAAACTCGGTGCCGGAGCGTCTTCAATGTCCCTAATAGCTTCATTCTCTGTCACCTGTACGATATCTTGAAGTTCGTCGTAAAAAAGTGTACTATTCTTGAGTATACGATGGAGGCTTTCAGGAAACAGTTGGTTAATAACTTTGCCATTTGACTTGACGTTACCGAATGCATCAGTGTGCAGTTTCCGGAACTCTGTCTCAATGCCACGCACCAGATCCTGGAGCTTGGATATGTAGCGCGCCTCCGTGTCCAGAAGCTCGCACATTTCTTGACGCAGGGCTACTTTCTGATCCTTAGTTAGAGACCTACTCTTGCTGTGCGCAGTAGGTCGTGATGGAGCCCTCTTCAATCTAGATGTTGGGAGAAAAGTAGGCGTTCCGATGTTGTTGATTAGAGAGGTGTACAGGCCATAATGGAAAAGGGGCAGACCGTCGTCGCCAAATAGCGGTTTCGACTCTGATCCTTCCGAGGATACAAATCGTTCAATAGTGTTTTTAGGGAGTAGAACGTCCAATTCCACCCATGAGACACCCTGTGGTGATAGAGCAGAAGCGATAAAGTTAGTTGTCTCCCTTGCGTCACCGACTTTGACCATCCTGGCAGCTAGATCCCCGGCGTGCATTTCGTCGAACATTGCAGGTGCTAGGTGATTTGGCCGACGACTTGCTTCTAGTTCACTCAAGGAATTTCTCATAGCTTTCGGTATCGCGGTGAAGTAGCTGAGCAGGCTAACGGCCAACCCTCGACATATTTCGTCTCCTCGCTGTTCTGCCGGCAAATGACTGACAGCTACATAGAGCGGCGATGTTGGGGATATTGTAAGGCGTGGAAACGTCTGAAATCCAGCTAACGAATAGATATGCGCTTGGACACGCGAGCTGTTATGGGTTGAATTGCCAGTTGTTGAGGGTCCATAGAAGACGAAAATGGGTAAGTCCTCAAGAAGTGGATCTTTACAGTAATACAACGAGAGACTGTCAAATGAAAGCGCGGGCAGCGCTGGGGAGAGGACAACCATGATTGTGGCAAAGAAAGACCGAATGTCCAGTTTGGAGAATGAGATGGGCGTAATAGTTGTCACAGGTCAGAAGGCATTGGACCTTATGACACAAATCCTCCAACACCTCCGCGCGATCAAGCAGGATAGTCAATTGAGAAACACCCACTCAACATTGTGCCGTACCGAACACGAGAACATGAGTGGATAGCCATCTATCGATTAGGTGGACCGAGTCTGATGAGTCTACCCGTCAACCTCGACTTCAAGCAAGCAACGTGTTTGTGCTATATCCCAGACGTCTACCAACGGACTTGCCCCAAATTGCCGCATTGGAAAGGCCCAACGGTCACGTCGTCGATCAATACGCGGTCCGCAGCGCGAATCCTTGGAAGGCGCGTTGCTAATGTACCTAAGCCCTGTCACGTGCCCCTTACGTATGGAAGATACCGTACTGTAACTCGCTTAACGAAGTACCTTATCCGTGGTGCCAAACTCGATTTTATACTACGGGAGAAACTAGAATCTTGTATCAATCACTCGATCCCCAATCATGTCGACACAAGACAGTTATGGTATCCCCTTCGATATCTGTCATGAACAGCAAGTTTTCCGTCTTCTCGAGCTTCCGCCAGCTCTTCTCGACATGATTACATCTGGCCAACCTGCAAGGTATCTCTCCGTCTAAACATTCGTATTCCGTCTTATGCTGACTCGAACGAGAGTCTCCAACTCAAATCTGCGGCATTAGATGCCAAGAGCAATTCTACCGCAACTAATCATGCCGTGCTCTGCACCGATGACCGGACCTTCCACATACGCCAAGTCCATTCGTCCAATTCCGTCTTCATCTTACAGCCGTCGCAAACGCAATCTATCAACGATGAAGGATCAATTCCACCAGAGGCAATCTCGGCGATAGCGCAACCTACAGCTACGCTAGAGCTCATACCTTCTTCATTCCATGGCCCATCGTTGTTGAAACAAATCCTTCCTATCTATGGCACTTCTCAGGCTGAATCTGAGGGCAAAACTGAGCCCTCTTCGGTGCCGCCAGTCGCCGATAGAATAAGCAAATATACGGCGTTAGACAACGTACCCCTTTCCTCTGGGGAATTCGAGGCATTGTGGGCTCAAATGTGCGCCTTCGAACACGAAGGGCAAGCGTGGCTGCCAACAGCTACACTACTTGCAGCGGTCTGGAAGGCCATTATATCAGCAGCGACAGCGAATAGCATAGACCTTAGACAGAGCTTCCAGACTCAAAGCATCACGGAGATGGTGCGGGAGGATGGCTTTCTGGTTCCTCTGATCGAGGCCATAGTCCGAAGATTACGTTCGGATGATGATGACCTCATGGATGGCTGTGGGTGAATCATGAATCTACACCGTGAGATGCAGTCACTAAGAACGAGACCTAGATGATACCATCGACAAAGAAAAATGCGTACTCTGGGTTGGTGTCATGATCTTAGAATCACAATCAACTCCCGAAGGGATTCAGATGTCCGACTTCTTGCGTGAATGGAAGGGCCAGCTACCAGAGGCATGGAGAGAGCTTGCTACAATGGACGTAATCAAGGTAAGGGCGCTTCATGGTTCTAGCGTGCCGATTCCTGATCGAGTGCTGTGTCCAGGAAAAGTATCACAACGTAGGAAAAAGCAAAATCGCATTCGATAACGGGACAGACACACATGATCCTTCGAGCTCATCCTCGGCCACCAACGCTAGCGGAAAGCGCATGGGCAAGTGGCATGAGAAGTTTAAAAACTCTCGACGTTGAGAGCATCTTAGTTTTGATTTGTTCGATATCAGTGCAAAAGTTGAATCATTAGAAAATCTTTGGTGTTCGACCCCAAAAGATCCCGATGCACTTCTACCGTTGCACTTATGCCGCTGTTGAAAGAATAGCAGCAACTCATACGTTCCAAATCCATTATGCCTTATTTATATCGAGATGTCGTCAATGCATATCCAGAACTCCGTGGCACAAAATGCGAGACTGCCGTGTGGAGTCGTGTCAACGCACTTCTATTCGGTTTCCCAACCCGTTGTTGGATCGCACTCTAACCCTCCTCCTCCTCAAACCTAGTCTACAAGGTCGAACATCCATAGGAAGTTTGCGCCGCAGAAGATTATGGTGGGGAACGGGGGGATTGGGGATTTTGTTGGAGCTTGAATCTAATTTTTTATTGCGGGTAGTGCTGGCTGCCTTTTGGCCATCTACCTTATCCAAATCGAGTTTTTATCTTCGATCCCATTCCTTTAGCACCATCCGTATTTCTCGTTCCCAACCCACTCCACCTCGGACCCCTTGCCCAACTCAGCACCGTGCCACCGCAAACTAGCAATGCTCTCCTCGTCCCGATGGATCACCTTGGTCCCCAGCTTGATCTGCTGCGCGGCCAAGACGCAGAGGGGTGTAGGGTTCCACAGCTGCACCTCTTTCATGCCCCATTTCGCGGCTTCGTGCTGTGCTGCCTGCAGCACTAGGGACGTTGCGTGGATCTTTCTCTTGGTTGCGGGGTCACGGGTTTCGTCGTTGTTGTTGCTTTCTGATTGGGGATCTTGCCGCATCAGGTCTTCGGAGCCTTCGGTCACGAGACGCAGGATGTTCAGGGTGTTGCCGTCGCGGTCGTTGCCGTAGGTGCGGGTCCATATACACCAGACTCGTTCGTCTGTGTTCTTGTCTTGTGCCATGGCGCCCTTGACGTCCGGTGTGCGGCCGAACAGCTCTTTGGCTGCGAATTCTTCTCGCGCGTGGTGCCATTGCATTGTTTGCGCGTCTGGTATCAGCGCAACTCGTACTTTTGAAGACCCATTTACCGGACCCAACATTTTGGCTCTCATACACTCTTCGTCGAGCCTGCAGAGCTCTGGTAGGTCATGCGCCCGTATGGCTGTGGTGTCGCGAATTGGCCAGGACATGTCTCCTTCGGCGAATTTGGCGGATAAGGAGATGTGGCTGGAGGGAAAAGCTTTCCATCCCAATTTGGTGTAGAAGTTCTGTTGAGAGGTTGGTGAGCGCAATCATCACTCGACAAGGATACTGTTGGTGTCTACCTTCCCTATATCGGAGAATAGCACTGTAAAATCCGCCCTGTGCTCATTCTGCTGCTGCCACGTATCCAGTATCTTTCCCAGCTCCGACAGCATTCTGGCCGCATAGCCCTTCCCTCGGTACGCTGGATCACAGAAAACGCTCCCAATCCCATGAGTTATGACATCCTGCACCTGCTGGCCATCCCTCGAAACCAATGCACGTTTCCGCAATGTCTCGCAGCTAGCAAGTATGGTTCGCGGGTGCGCAATCGAAGAGGTGTCAACAAGGATCCAATAGGTTATTCCCCCATCGCGGGTGAAGGGTTGGTTTGCTAGATGGACCTCACGGCGGAAGTAGGTGGGAAGTGGAAGCTGTCCTCTCCAGACCTGGCCATTCAGGATCCAGGTAGCGCTTTTCTCATCGTCGGTGGGGTGGACGAGACAGAGGTTTGGGGAATCGCTGGCGGGGAGTTTGATGGTTGAGGAGGGCATTGCGTTTCAGTCACGAAGCACAAAGGAACGGGGAAAGTGGTGTAGGTGGGGAAATCATTGAATTGTTTTGAGATATGGGGGAGAAGTGCCAGGCTTTTAACCTTCTTCAGCCGTGTTTGGGGGAACCCCAACCTATTGGTGCATGAAGGAGGAATGTGATTCACGGGGAGACAAGGACACCGCGGCTAAGCGCAGGCAGCCGTGATGTAGAGATGACGCTAAGATGCTACCAGTAGGTAGCATCGGGTCTTGGCGTGTGACAGGGGTGTTCGGGAGCCTTAGAACCTAGAGCGAGAGTCAGGTACTTAATGTACTCCGTACTACAGTAACAGCTACCTACGGTACCTACCTACATACCTTAACAATGGATAAGACGTTGAGCTTCCCATTGTGCAACAAGAGGTGTAAGAGTCATAATTCTCCTCTTCTTTTCTTTAATAATAACGTGGTCGAGTCAACCCCATGGCGCGTCCAATTGACACCCCGTCTGGACATTCCTCGCCAATCTCCAATTGCAGGGTTGTCTAATCCGTAGCGTATCTAGAACTATGTACTCCGTACTCTGATGCGAACCAAACCATACGGACCTTACCTACCTTACCTTATACCTACCTTAATGAATGGGTGCGCCCGAGGGGCCGTCCGTGAGGCTCTTCGCTTCTTAAGTCCGCCCGAATCTAAGGCCTTGCTTGTGGGTTGTGATCAAAGTTGCTGAGCCTCCCGTAGCAACAAGGCCGGGCAATAAGGTAAACAAAAGTGTGCGCTGCACAGAACATGCGGATTCATGTGTTAGAGTAGCCAAGTAAGACAAACACCGTTATAAACTCCTCCCCCCCCCCCGGTCTCGCCGCTGGGAGAGTGGTACCGTATGTCGCACCCCCGAATCAGGAATCATACTCGCCATCTTTCTTCCCCCTTCTTTCTACAGCCTGACTGCGGATATATCTCTGATCACTCCTCAGCCTTGCAATTATCGCACAACAGGTTACTGTGCACCGAGTCCAAAGTGGAGCGGATCCTCGCAGGCTGCTTCGCCGTGTCAACAGAAAAGCCCAAGCTGGAAAGTAAACGACCGGTGTCTGGAAACCTCAAGTCTTTGCATCGGCTCAGCGTTGTGCCCAGAAATTTCTGGTAGCCTGGAGACTTGAGCACGTAACTTGTACTTCTGCAGTTAACGGGCCCGTGAACCCCGCGTCCACTCTGCACATCCGTGCTCCTCCAATTCCTACTCAATTGGCTATGCGACACGTATTTCCCCAAGGAGAGATTATCGAGATCGAGGATGATAGTGATGACCCGAGCCTGCCCTCGGAGGACGAGGCCTTTTTGAGTCTGAATGAAATCGAAGCCGCCTTCAATGACGATGACAACACTGACCCAGCTATGCTTCAAGATGGGCAGAACGCACGGACTTTACACGGTGGTTTGCCAGAACGTCGGAATTTCTACCAAACATGCCTCAACGCAGTGGTAGAGGTGTTCCCCGACATCTGTCATGATCATGTCCAGCAGCTCTACGATGCACGCCTTCAAAATCCAGAGATCTTGCAGCCACCTCTACTGGCACCTGCAACGGAAGTCGTGGCCCAAGACATTGTCACGGGGATTCTGGACGGAGGAGGCAAATATCCCAAGGAGAAAGACAGGATCAAAGAGCTGAAGCGGAAGAGATCGATGAAGCCGAACAGTGACGAGGAAGAGGCCGCTCGATGGAGGGAGGCTGCGAGAGATGAAGCGCGCCGGGCTGTGACATTTCGATACTCTGAAGAAGCGTAAGGGATCACGAATCTTCCAAAGCAATGGCTAACAATACAAACCCACAGGCGCGTCGTACTCCAGGAAGAGTTCGTCAACGTCCCCAAGAGATTCATAGAACTCAAGTTGAGAGAATTGGGTCACTTCTACGCCACTTACCTGGCGCTGGAGCTGGCAGAGTCCACGTACGAAGATGGTAGAGCATCTTACGCGAGGTTGAAAAGACCGAGACGACCAAAGCCGGGAAGCTCTGGTCATTTAGATGCGACGGGCGTAACTGGACACGGAATTGAAGAGCTTAGAATGGAGATAAAAGCTGCGCGGAAGTACCGTCAAAAGGAACAGGGTAAGTTGCTCGGTCCTTGAGCTGCGTATTTCTGTTTCGGTATAGATCCTCTACGCTAATCATCAGTAGCAAAACGAAAGAGCGAGAAGGATCTTGCGGATGCCGAAGCAGTAGACGAGCAACGATACCGGGACAATGGAGATGTGATGGAGTGCCAATGTTGCTTCGGTGATTATCCGATCAACAAGCTCACTCATTGCGACGGCGACGAGCCTCACTTTTTCTGCTTCGATTGTGCTCAACGTAATGTACAAGAGGAAATTGGACAGACCCGCTTTAAGCTTCAATGCATGGACGGCAGTGGCTGTAAAGCATCATTCGGTCACGGTGAGAAGAAACGTTTCTTAGACGAGAAGACTTTTGAGGCATTCGAACGTGGTCAACAGCAGGCTCAGATACGACTCGCTAAACTCGAGGGTCTGTCGAGATGTCCTTTTTGCGATTTTGCTGCGATTTGTCCGCCTGTCGGTATCGATAGGGAGTTTCGGTGTTCGAATCCAGAGTGTGAGAAGACGAGCTGCCGCCTGTGCAACGTAGAGTCACACATTCCTTTATCGTGCGAGGAAGCCAAAAAGGAGAATGGTGTTAGCGAGCGCCATGTCGTAGAGGAAGCGAGGACTGAGGCTCTCCTAAGAACCTGTCCGAAGTGCAATGTCAAGATCGTCAAAGAAGACGGATGTAACAAGGTAATCTGCCCGTGTGGCGGTTGGCTCTGCGACTATTGCGGAAAAGACATAACCAAGGACGGATACAATCATTTTGAAGGAGGGGCAAATGGAACAAGAGCTCCAACAGCAGGCCAGAAATGTCCCACGTATGACGACCTTCAGATTCGCCGCAAAGCGAACCTCGACCAAGCGGAAGCGGAAGCTTTGAAGAAGGTCCGCGCTGAGAATCCGAATCTGACCGAGGACGATCTCAAGATCAAGTTCGCCGAAGTAACCAATATCCCTTCCAACAGAGATCTGGGAGTTCATCGACTCCCCAATCCTAATTTCCCCCACCCTGAAATCCGCGCGCAACATGCCATTCAGCAAGCTGCTCTCCATCAACAGCGCCAACGGAATCTCCAGAACCAGCATGCAATAATGCAGCACATGGCCGTCCATCAAGACCTTGCCCAGAACTTCGCTCGGAGGGTCAACGCTGTTTATGTACCTGGCCCCGATGATCGCGAAGCCGCTATCCTGAGAACGGTCAACCAGAGACGAATAATGGGCATGGATGGCGAAGGCCAGGGCTGGGGAGAAATACAGCCTGGAATCTTACCGGCCCAGAGACATCCCGACGCTTTCCCAACCTTTCAGGATTATCTAGCTCATATAGGGGCCGGTAGACCAGGTATGGACGCCGTGCTTGTCAATCCGCCGCCGTTGCCTCGCCAGCCTCAGGTTGCCGAACGGGTTCGACGTCGGTTCGAGTTTGGCTGAAATCAACAATTCCAACGGAAAGGTTTTCTACGAAACGGCACCACCGAAACTCGCTTTTGCCACGATCATTCAACATTTTAGGGAGTTCAGGGAGCAGTTGAAGGAGAATGGCACATCAGTGCTCTTGTAATCAGTCTTCATGTTCGCTTGTCTCCAAGCGCTGGTTTGTTCTTATTTCTAGATATCCTACCCACCTGTCAGCGTGGCGTTGGAAATTTCGTATTAGCGGTCTTTGTCTCTAGCAAGGCGTTGGCATCGGTGCACTATGGACTTGACGTCACCTGGGGCAGTCCCTTTCTAGCCTGGCATCACATCTCACAGAGCGTGAGTTGCCTCCTCTCGGAATTCTATAATAACATCTTTCCTGTATGGAATTTTACGGCCGTGCATAATATATAATTTGGATGAACAACAACCTCCCGCTCTCATCGTACACCATGCTTGACTTCTCGGCCCCTTTCAAATCTCCATCTCTCGACATAACCCTGCCTAGCCCTTTATCCCCTAACCCCCTACTCCCGCACCCAATCGTTCCGCCTCCTCCAATTCAACCTTGCCCCTCCCCTCCTCAACCCACACCTCCATCTTGAACGCCCCGGCCTCCACCGCCCTCACGGGCGTCGTCCTCACCCCTCCTAAATCCCTCCCTTTCTTCCCTCCTCCTTTCTCCTTCCCCTGACCTTCCTCCCCTCTCTCCCTCCCCCCCCCTCCCTCCCCTCTCTCCCTTCCCCCCCCTCCCTCATCCCCTCCCTTCCCCCCCCTCTGCAACCTCACGCCCGCCGCAATCCACTTCTGCGGGTGCCCGATCGGCGGGTCCGCCATGTGTTCTGGGGTGCTGTCGCGCAGTTCGACCACGAGCGTGAAGGAGCAGTTTTCGGGGAGGGGGGAGAGGGTGCTGCTGAGGTGGGAGAGGCGGGAGATGGTGGCGCGGAAGTGTTCGGGGAGGTCTTGGGTTGGGGGTGTGGTGGTGGTTGTTGTTGTGGTGGGGTGGGGCGTTTGGTCGTTGGAGGCTGAAGTAGAGGTGGGGGTTGGAGAGAAGGGGGTTAAGAGCTCGGAGGGAGGGATTAGGGGGAACGAGGCGGTGGAGAAGAGGTAGCGTTCTAGGGGGTTGGAGGTGGGTGGGGGGGAGTGGATTAGGAGGGAGGTGGTGGCGATGGTGCACTATGGAAGAAAGAAAGTCAGCGGTGGACTTTTGGGAAAGGGGAGGATGGCGGAAACGGGTGGAAATGGAAGGGGTGTGCGATGAGAATGACGATCATGAGGAATTGAAGGAATATCGATCAGGAGTGACTATCGAATGATTGAGCTACTGAATAAAAAGGAAGACGAAGATGTCCGAATGATGGACTGGATGGGTTACGTTAGAATGTAACCACATGTCACACAAATGATGATGGGAAGTGTGACGTGGTGGTGAACAGAGACAAGGAGGGACAGCTTGAAACATGGCACCCTTGAAATCCCTTAAGCTGGAGAAAGGGTATATTTTGCTCGTCGTTAAGTTGACTACATATGCATATCTCTTCGTACCTTGACCACTATAAATGATCAGATATCCAACCTTCAAGCCTGAGCTGAAGTGGCATACCCACAGCGAACCAATCAGAAAAGAGTTCAAATCTTCGAAACAAATTTTAAGCAAAAGCTTTTTCTAGAACATCTAAAGCGAAAGAACCAAGAACACTTTGTTGCGGATACGAACGTGTTGCGTCGCATACAAAAAGGCACTAGAACACAGTCCTCACTAAACGGAACAGTTACCTTCAACATCTCGACCTCGACTGCGGCAACAGCATCCTGAATCCACTTGCAGACCTTGGGGTGCCTGCTCTGTTTCACAGGATAGTTGTACTTGCGAGCACTAATAAAGGAGGTTTGCGGATAGATATTCCGTTCGTAGAGAATCGTGTGGATTGCCACTGTCAGAAACTCGCTGAACGCCGAGACCACGGCTTGATAGGTGTCGAGGACAGGGAAGTCGGAGTGGTGAGTGGTCATACTCTTCAATGGATCTCGTACTGTGTTTATGTGTTCTTCTGATCGAGGGTTGACTTTATTGGTGGTAGTCGAAAAAGAGACTCTCGAGCCACATCCGAACTTTATAAGGTAACAGGGGAAGAGCCTTTAGTATGGAAACGCCACAGATCGCGTCTCTTAGCTCTCCGCCATCCCTCTACTTCAACGCCGGCTCCCAACAGCCAAGCCATCGAGTCAATCCCTCGATAGACGGTCAATTGATGGTCGTGAGCATGGAGCAACAAGTGCTTGACCTCCTGGCCGCAACGTTAGAGCCCAATGCTGCCATCCGCAACGATGCAGAGCGCCACTTGGAGCAGCTATACGCTAACCAGGCATTCCCCATCTCCCTAATCTCCATAGCGTCTCACAATTCGGTCTCGATAGCTCTCCGCCAGGCCGCGCTCCTGACACTGAAAACCCTAGTTTTGAAGACATGGTCGCCTTCGCTGGACGACTACGCTGGGGCTGTTCTTATCGACGACGCGACAAAGGACCAGATCAGGCAATCTCTCCTTTCAATCGCGACAAGTACAGAGGAAGAGAAGAAGATCGTTGGCGCGGCCAGCTATGTTGTCAGCAAAATCGCGAGCGCGGACTTTCCAGAGACTTGGCCGACTTTGCTACCGACTTTGTTGCAGCTTGTGCGCCAGACCAATGATACCCAACTCCACAATATCCTTGTTGTACTCGGTAACCTTGTGGAGGATGGCTTTGACGAGGAGCAGTTTTCGGAGACTGCAGTAGAACTTGTCAAATGCCTGTATGATGTCGCGGTCGACGGTGGGAAGAAGTTTACCTCGAGGGCATTAGCAATCTCCATCTTCCGAGCATGTTTCGACACCATGGAGATGGTGTACCAAACGAACAAGGTCTCCGTAAAGCAATTCATGCAGGACGCGTCGGATGCTTGGTCGCCGTTTTTCATCGAGGTACTGAAGATGCCTTTGCCGTATGTGCCTAGCGAAGAGCAAGAAGGTCAAATGGGCCCGGCGGCAATGGATTGGCGAGGAGTGGTAGCGTTGAAGACTCAAGTGGTTAAGGTGAGTTTCACTGAATCAGTGGGTTGAATTGCGGTTGATCCTGGTCCAGGCTCTCGACAAGATACAGAACATGTTCCCCCAGCTGCTAAGCGCCCACACCTTAGACCTGTTCAGTACATTATGGCAGAGCCTCCAGGCTCACCTGGGGCCTTACCATGCGCTGTACGTTAGTGAGAGTCGTCAGGGCCGAATGGAGGACGCGGATAGACTGCCATATACCCTTGACTTTTTAGTGATTGAAGAGCTTGATTATATTCAGACATTGTTAAGCACCACGCCTGTTCGACGAGAAATGGAAGCCCAAGTGGCACCTGATGGCGTGCCAAATGGTGCGCACAATGGCACATGGATCACACAAGTCATGACAATACTAGTGGGGTACGCTCAGATCACACAGGAGGAAGAAGGCTTGTGGGACTTTGACGTCAATGTCTTTTTGTCAGAAGAGACTTCTGAGACTGCGAATTATTCACCACGAAATGCATGCTCGAGCTTTGTGACCAAACTATGTAGATGGCCCGTAGTTGACCATCTTCTTACTCACTCCAGGACTATCTTTGAAGATGCAGCATCTAGGTACGACAATCTGGAATCTTCCCTCTGCAGGTTTATCCGACTAATCATGGCTGCAGCGCAAGACTCAAAGAAGCTGCCTTGTACATATTCAAGCAAATACTGGATGAGTTTGACAGCTACGGCAAAGATATTGGCCAAGAAGCAGCTAATGCCTACCTCGAACACATCCGACTTGCAATGCAGGATGGTAAGTGGAAATCCAGTTTGAGAGGTCCCATTCAGCGGTGAAGCATCGTGCTAATCTTGTTTAGGTGATGACTTCCTAAGGGCGCGAGGATATATCGTGGCCGGCACGCTTACAACAATGACCGGAGGATCATTAACGGAATTGGTGCCTGAATTCGCACAGCAAAGTCTTAACGCGATCAACAAAGACAGTTCTGACATTGTCAAGGTTTCTTGCATTCGGGTACTGCAGGAATATTTGAAGGCGCTGCCCTCCTCCCGAGCCCGCGAATTCCAAGTACAAACAGTGGCTGCCATCTCCAGTTTCCTGTCCTCGCAAGATCTTAGCGACATCAAAGAGAGCGAAGATCTACTTGACACGCTTGTGGAAACCCTTCGAGACGCTATTATGGCTGATCCCAGCCTGTGCTTGGAACACCCTGCGCTTGATGTGCTTTTCACTATGGCATCTTATGGCGCCAGTAGTTTCCAGACCACCATGCTCGTTAACGAAGCCTTCGAGTCTATTACTTCTTCAATGGCTGCACAAGGACCCGAAGCCTACGCTCAATTATGTGCTAAGGTTCTACCAACACTGACAGGAGCGCTCGACGTAGGCGACATGACAGCAGAGAACGCTCTTAGCGACATGGCCGTTTCACTCTTGTCGAGTCTTGCTGAGAATGGGCCGGAGCCACTGCCTCAAGGCTTTGTCGCCACGGTCGTGCCGAAGCTGTATCGTCTCATATTCTCGGGAGTCGAATTCAACCTCCACCAGACCGCAACAGTCACGATAAAACACATTCTGGCTCACGATTCCGACCAGATGTTTGGTTGGCACGATCCTGAGACTGGAAAAGGCGGCCTTGAGATAATCTTGCTTATCATCGATCGGCTCCTTGGACCCGGCGTCGATGATGCGTCGGCTGCAGAAGTGGGAGGATTAGCGGTTGAAGTTGTGGAGAAGGCAGGGGCTGACAAGCTCGGACCATATCTCATGGATCTGCTACGTGTGGTTGCGATCCGTCTTAGCACTGCCGAACATGCGAGCTTCATACAGAACCTCGTCCTCGTCTTCGCTCGGCTTTCGTTGACTAATGCACAAGAAGTCCTTGACTTCCTAGCTCAATTCCAAGTCGATGGTCCAGCTGGCGGAACAGGTCTGGAGGTTGTGATGAGGAAATGGCTCGAGAACTCCGTCAACTTCTCAGGCTACGAAGCAATTCGACAGAACGTTACTGCACTGACGAACATCTACAAGCTCCATGACGAGCGACTCTCCAACATCCTTGTCAAAGGTGACCTCATAGTGCAGAACACTTCCCGTATCAAAACTCGCTCTCAAGCCAAGAAAGAGCCGGATCAATACTCGATGATTCCGGTGTCACTGAAACTCGTCAAAGTCCTTATTCAGGAGCTTGCGAATCCCAATACCCCTAGCCCTATCAAAAACGGAAATGCAGCTGACCACGACACGGATGATGAAGACGATGAATGGGAAGACGAGCCAGTGCTGGACCTTGGAGCTCCGACAACCAGGCAAGGTATCTTTCATTCTACATTCCCGTGATACAACCAAAGAATAACACTGACAAAAACCCACCACAGAACTGATGAGCTACATGGACGAATCCCGCTGGAACGTCCGCCACTGGGACGACGACACCCAGCGCTACCTCGTCGACTTCTTCAAGCACATCTCCGCCGAGCCCTACTTCCAGAACCTCTACCACCAGCTCAACGACCTCGAAAAGGAGAAGCTCGCCAAGATGGAACAGGATCCGCAGGTACAGCTGCAGCCGCAGATTGTCGTCTGATCTTGCTTCGTTTTCATCAAACCGAGCGGAATCGATGGCTTCGTTGTACGAACGGGGCTTCCTTCGTACAGGTGAAGGGACTAGTTGATGATGTGCATTCCCTACCTTCTGCATGCATGGGGGGTTTTCTCCGCTTTTTCTCGTTTTTTGCGCCGCATATTCATTCCAACCGAAATTTCCCTATGTCTCAATACCCCCCAGCGAGCATTCAGCATCGACCATGTCCACGATTGCTTCTGAAAAACCTCCTTTGTGCGATGGATGTTGTACCTGTGGCTGGCTACGTTACGCAAACGAGCTCGAACCACGGTTCACAGATTTATGTAGCCGAACCCCTCCTTCCTCCGAGATTTGGGGATCTGTGGTTCTAGAGTCCAGCTTTTCTTTTTCGCCCCCCCACCCCCTTTGTATGTGTGGCTTACGCGTGGCTTCGACATCGTGGATGAGGAATACCGTAATTTTTGTATGTACAGGGCTACTACAACCACAGACAGCTTCATATGATCCGAAAATTGAAAATAATGTAATTTAATTCCCATCTCATATGAAGCTATTGAAGCTATGGTAGAAGCACGACTATCGCACAGCAGCCACGCCATCGAGCCAGCGACGAAAGAAACATTTTTTCATCACGACAATCCCAATTCCTTGCCGTCTACTGTATACATACTGTACCAACACCCACAACAACCTCCCGCGGGCCATCCCCACTGTCCCCCCGAAAACCATTTTCTCCTCCTCATCCCTTATGTTCTAACCCTTAGCGAAACCCCCCATCCCACATCCCACATTCCCTTTTTGCACCCCCAACTCGCCCCCACTAGTTCCGCTTTCGTCCCTTCCCTTGGCCAAAAACCCCATTCGTTGATCCGCATGTCACTCTCCTACGGACCCTAAACCCCCCTATCCTCGGCTTCTTATCCTCTGCCTCCTATTCCGGGGATGCTGTTGCGCTTGTGTGGCTGAGGTGTGGAGTTTGGTGGGGTGGGGTGGGAGGGAGGGTGTGGAGACGGTTGGGTGGGGGGGGGGGGCAAGGATCAGAGGGTAGCAGAGTCTTAGGCGGGGGGTATTGGGGGATCTGGTGCAGTGGTGGTGATTCGGGGGGGGATATGTTTGTTCGCTGATGGCTTAGGGCGTCTGCGGTCACAACATCGAAGCTCTGTAAAAACTCACCCGCAATAATTGATTCTCCTGATCCTAGGCGAACCTAGTCCCCCTAGCACCACCACCACTACGTTCACTCAAATGGGGTATCCGCTCTCTCCAGCTCGCCTTGAACGCCTACATCTCTTCCTGCACAAGCACCAAAACGCTATACAGACCCATTCAGCGTGGTGCGCCTCCGTAATATTGGCCAGATTGAGCCGGGGCATCCGCGCCATAACCATAAGGCACTTGACCGTCCCCATATGGGAAAGGCTGAGGAGCAGCATACTGCTCCTGTGCGACACCACTAGTATAGGAAGGGTGACCGTAAGGGGCTTGTTGGTACTGTGGCTGAGGGCTTGACGAGTGGCCTGCGTCGAATGCGGTTTCTGTGCCTGGATACGCTCTGGCTATTACGCCGGTAGTGGAACCTGGCCTGGGGGCTTCGCGGCCAACCCATCCCTGAATTTTATCCATACTGGGCAAGCCTCCATGGCTATGGCCTTCATCTGCACTGAGTATATGATTCTTGCCATTCCTGACGCTTTCTGATCCGAGTATATCATTCAAATGGGCTCCTTGATTTGGCTGTGAGTGCGCCCAGCGTTGAACGACGTCAAACATGCTTTGATGAAGCTCGCAGCGCGGATCGCGGCTTGCTGGATGGTGGAAGACGCGGGCGATGTCGTTGAAGACTTGTTCCACTGGGATATCTGGATGCTCCCATGCATACAGAACCCGAGGCGCCACATATTGGAGGATGCATGATGCTACCTGCCCGGCAGGCGCATTAAGGATGTTCGAGAAGTGGTCTTTAGACAGGAGAGAATGCGTGGGATCAGTGCAGTGAGGGTCCGTCCAAGGCTCATATTGATGGTTACCGCTTGCGTTGACGACGGTCGAGCTCCCAGCTTTCAGCTGCGCGGTTACGGCGTTGATGATGGGTCGGATAAAGGGGGCCAGGAGCGAAAGAACGAAAAGCGTAAGCCTCTCGGTGATCTTCTCGACCAAGGCCTCCAGGCCAGGAATCTTTTCTATGGTTGCAGAGACGAGTTTTACCACCTTATCTCGGAACTCCAATATTGGGTATATTTGGGCTGCTGTCTTCATGGGGTCGAAATCAGGACTCAAGCCAGGGATACCCGGACCAGGGGGACCTCCGGCAGTTCCTGGTGGAGCTTCGAATGTGTGGTTGCCTCCTGGGACACTTCCAGGTGGAAGAGCCCCAGAAGAACTACTATATGTATATGGAGGAGGGGATGTTGCTGAGGTTGGTAGATCAACTCGACAATCTCGGCTAGTAGATATGAGATGTTCCTGAGCGTCTGACTGTGCCTGAAGTATTGCAGCCTGCTGAGACAGTCCGCCGCTACCAGGGACTTGGGATAGCAGACTCGCCATAGTCGATAGTTGCTCAGACTGGCCGAAACCTCGCTGTTTGACACCAGAAGGGTTTGACTGTGCCTGTGCGTCTTGGAGTGCAAGGTCCATCTGCTCGACTTCGGTTTGTGCAAAGTGGTCTGTAGCTTCCCCTAAGACCGAGTGAAGGAAGTCCACAGCTCCAAAAGTACCAGTGACAAGTGGAAATACTCGGCGACCGCGCAATTCAATATCTGTTGCGGTTCCGGTATGAGGGAAAACCCCTTTGAAACCCATCTCCCGTAATGCGAGTTCAGTGTAGTTCGTATGCGCCCCAAAGTCTTCCAAGCAATGCAGTCCTTGTCCCAGGCATCTCAAAGCCTCACAGAGATCAGCCTCTTTACCCCTTATACCATTCGGTCCGCTCGTGTAGACCCTTCCAAAATGGATGCTTCTCAAGAAGCTATGCTTTACATACCCTGCGCTTGTAGCTATGCCTGATTGTTCATTGGCTATGTAGTTCTTCATACCAGTCTCTGGGTCCACCTGGAGTTCAACAGACTGAACTGGAGGGCGTAGTCGTTCGTCGTACTGTCTAGCATCCACATTATCCGCATAGTCCTTTGGATTGTCGATGTGCTCTTCTGGGCGGTACACACCAAGACGCTCCTCTGTAACTTCAAACTCACCAGTTGCGTAGCCAAAGCTCAGAAAAGACAGAACCCATACCAAAATTCGAATGGTTCCAGATTGAATGCCTTTCAGCGTGCCTACATCAACAGCCTGACTGTAATCTCGCAGCCAATTTCCAAAGTAGACTCTCTTGATCATCATTGAGGTCCATTTATGGCCTTTGATAAAGACAACCGCCTTGAGCATATCCTCGATGTCGCCATGCCGCCAATTAACGCCTTCAATCTTGGAGATCGAAGCTACCAATCCTCAGCGATTGAAGCTTTCGAAAAGACAATGCCTTACCTATGTTCCCTGCCCCGAATGCTGTCGCTGGTGATGTATGGAGAAACAATAGGCACACCAAAACTAAGAGTGGTCCAGGCATGGAGAATGGTGCACTTTTGACCATGTTGTTCTTAGGAATGGATTGAATATCAGGTTTCCAAATTCATGGAGTTAATCAAGTTGAACAACTACGCGCGCGCCACTACCTTTCGGCGCCGTCACTTCTTTACCCGAGGTTAGCGCTTGAGGGCTGGTTTGCAGCGGTGAGGGATAAGAACAACCATAGGACAAGCTCGGTAGACCAGAAGTCCCTGGGCATCTACTGCCTTTACATTTCGCGAATGCATAGGTAAAGATCGAGTCCTAGAGCCTCCCCGGTTAGGTTCCGATGGGTCTGCAGTGACTGAGATAAGACCAGCTCTAATATTTTCCATCTGGAAAATATGATCTCGTTGATGCCTCTTCAAGGTACTTCCAAATTTCTAGTTACTCTCAGGCAAGTTCGATCATCAAGGGCTATATTGCGTAGCTCAGCTAAGTCATTCGGTTCAATGCCAATAGCCTCGCCAGATCCCCAATCAGCCAACCCGACAAGCCGTGATGCTGAATCGAGATTTCTCTTCGTATGAAAAAATCTGATGGGTTGCTGAATTATTACCAGAAGGTAAATCTGAGCCAGTAGCTGCTTTTGCAATATTCTTTGAATGAGGTGCAAGCATGCGGTATCTTTTCCCCAACGCTATCAAAATAACCACCACCCAATTATCATTGATTCCCCTTGCCCATCCAATGCCGACCATTCATTTCAGTTTCCCATATTGTAAAAGAATGGGTCATAAGTCATGCATAGAGGCCGCAAAGTTTCGTTTATATTGACCAAGTCCCACTGTGTATACCATCTGTTGGCTGCAATTTGCTACTGTGGCACATGGCCAAAATTATCAGAATTTTGCGCCTCTATGCATGACTTATGAGCCATTCTCTTCCATCCCACTTTATACAAAGCCATTATCGTAATTTGTCGTACACTCTCCCCGTTTCCCCGAGCATGCATTATAACATCGTTCTCTTCACACGAATCGCATTCAAAGGCACCCCATCCCCCTCTCCGCCTTCCAAATCCTCCTCGCCCAGCCTCGTGAATGACCGGCTTCCGTTGCTTGCGTCCTTGAACAGCCTCGCCTGTGCATGACGCATGCTCTGAAAAGTATGAGTGCCACTGCTTCCAGAGGCCTTTTTTGAGTTGCCTAGGAACTTTTTGGAAATGCGCTGGATGAGAGGTTGGAGGGTAGGGAGGCAAGCGCATATGATACCGATGCCGAATTCGACGGTGGTCCAGATGAGAGGACCGACATAGGACCCTGTGTTCTAAGGGTTAGTTGAAGGATTTGGAGATCTTGTTGGTTTAGGGGGCTTTTTTCAGGTTATATCGAGGCGGTCGAGATAGGCGACTGAGTAGACGCGGGCGATGCTTGCACCGCAAGTGAATCCACCAAGCAGAAATACCGCGCTCACGGCAACCTTTTTTCTCTTCGTGAGTACTGGATTCCAAACGAGAAATACTGGAAGAACCAGTATGACAAAGTCCAGAGTGACATTTGGAATTGCGTAGCCGAGTAGGTACGATTGGAAACTAAAATGGTGGGTGACGGGGGGACCGAGTCCGTTCAAGCATTGCTTCACGGGGAGGCACTGTAGTGCTCCGGCAAATATTATGCCAACACACCAGCCCAAGGCAAGGACTCCAGTAATATAAATGGCCACTTTGAAACCCTCGTGAACTCTGAACAGGCGGAAATAGAACAACAAGAGTGACAGCTTAATTAAGGTGATGGTTATTGGGTATATGATCTGATTGGCGTAGCCGGTCTTGTGGGAAAGTAAGGCTTCAGTATACATCTTCTGTAAGAATGGGAAGAAGTACACACCCTCAAAACCACCAACACTTTAGGTTTTGTGACAGTCTCTACGTGTTTCCCCACACCGTTGTGAATTGCTGACTACTACAAGTAAGAGATATGGTAATTGAAGTAGAGCGAGCAGTAAAATTACCCAAAAAATCTGTGGCGGAGTTCCCAAGAAATGCGATCTGGATGTTATTCAGCGGAAGTTTCAACAATTGAAAATCGGTGCATGGCGGACAACAGAAAGAACAGCAAACAAATCATCCCACCAAATGTTCAAGACTGATAGCATTCTTGATACTAGGCGTAACCCCACAGCTAGGAAAGCCAAGACGAGCATAGAGACATTGACAGCAAGAGCTAATGACGAACAATCCTCTTTCAGATCCGGCATCGGCATAATGGAAGACTTTGGCAATGACATCTTGACGGAGGTATTACGACGAAGGTTGATGAGTATAAGTACAGAACAGGAACATGGCGAAATGGTTTACACTCTTGTGAAAAACATTCCAATCCATGTATTATGGCAATATCAGATCTCCAGGAGGTAATCCAAGTCTCACAAGATACTATAGCCTTTTCATTAAAGTGTAGCGTGCGGGGAATTTCCTCATGGAACGCCTGCACACAATCTTGGAATTGTAATATATCCCGAAATTCTGCACGCGTGCTTATGAACGTGTAAGCACTACTGCAGCATTATCCTCACAGTTTGGGGGCCATACTCCTAGGGATGGGTCTTTTGTAACCTCTATGTGAACGGTAGCTAATGAGCCGTTGGATTCGCCGGATTGTTCTGTGCAAGACATAGATGATACAGTAGTATCGATGATGAGGTATTTGAAATATTCCCGCTTCGTTTTCTATTGGAGCGTCTATGCCTTTTCAGCTATCGACCATTTTTTTCCGTTGTTCTTGATCAAGGGCAAGTGGGTCGGTATGTAATAGAATAAATCCCGAAGAATTGTTGGTTAAGTAAATAATTCAAGGAAGCTTCGGTTCCAAATTATCTTAAAAGCATACCGATCCGTCCGTCTGAGAGGGTACGTTTGACGCCCAGTCCAGACAAGCATTTTGAACGGCCGCCAGCAAGTATCGTCCGAGATGCGACCACGGAAACAGCTATGCAAGGGGTCAATACAAACCTTCTTCCATCTTATGCGTTTGATGCATGCTCGGAAGATATATTGAACCGAACAAGATGCTTCAATGGCAATTGTTGTCTGCCTTGCTGTATGGACAGGTTCAGTGTCGAATGCAGGGACCTGTGTGTGCAGAAGCAGATCCTCCGGTGAGTAGCGAGAACCTGGACGCCCGCAAAGGGCAAAGGTGGCGGAATGTATATAAGCCCCAATATGGTGAATCTCTGGGTCCAAGCGTTCCCACATGACCTGGATGAACTAGGATTTGTATGTCCTTGGTGAGCGAGACTGCACGGCTGCGCGACTTGTACTCCATCTTGTCTACTACGTAGTAAGTATGTAGTATGACAAATGGCGGTAATAGAGGTTCACGGACGATGGAATGCCATGTGCCTCACGTTGGCGTCGCCATCGAAGGTCTGAATTCTGGATGCCTATCAAACGCCAACTTCAATTTCTTGACTTCTCGATTTAAAAGGGATCAGATTAAGCCAATCAATCATATAGAGTATTTTTCGTCATCTGAGTTCTGTCAACGTTCAAACAAATCGTTCGATCTTCGCCCTTCGCATCATAACCGAATTCCCGCGGGCTGAGCCTGAAGAACCCCGGGTTAACTGCATCGTACCATTCTTATCGATCGATTACTCCAAAAGGGTCCTGGCTCCGAATTTGATAGTATGTACTAATATCAAAGTGAGTGTGTGCAGAGGCGAATCTATAGGGGCTCTGATTGATCAGATCTGGCCGATGTACTGCATCAGGTCTGATGCTTTCGGGCCTTCTACTATCTATAGGTAGGTACGCTGTTTTAAGTCATTTAAAATAAATATTTCTTCGCCCCCAAAGCCACATTTCATCTTACCAGGAGATATGTACCCACGACGGGCCGACGGCACGACTACTGAAGGGTCGGGCTTGACATTTATCATGCGAGATCCTAAAATCAACTTCTTCTTTGATCTTTTTTCAAGTATCTCTTAGATGTACAACATGTACGAAGCTCGCAGAAGCTTGCTTCGCCGCGTATACATATTACAGCTGAAGTGTGAGGATCAGCATGCGCTATGTGTGTCATCTGCTTTAACGCGTGCATGAAGCGCCGAGTGCAACAATGAATAGAGCACTGAATGGTTACATATCCATTTCAACTTGGAGCACTGAACAGGCCACATATAGAACATTGAATGGAGCACTGGGTAGAAAATTGAATGGAGCACGTATGAAATACTGGACCAAGCAAGCACTGGACCGAGCATTGGACCAAGCATACGGAACACTAGTGTATAGAGCATTGCGCGGAGCATGCATGAAGCTCTCTCCAACACCAAGCTTGCTCCTAGAGTGGTAAGAATGATAAAAAAAACAACCTAAAACCTGGCATGCATCCCGGCAGACTACCTTATAGCATTTTGCATTTAGCATGCAACTGTAACCACGCAAATGGTTCGGATTATTATCCCAGTACCGAGGTGGCTTTTTTTCATCGTTGCAACATGCGGTTGAACTCTCGTGAGTGGCGAAAGGAGGGTTACCTGCAAATGCTAGATTTGGTCAAGTTGTGTAAGGTTAGCTCCCTAACGTCAATCAGCGGTGGAAGGCCCTAATCGGCGCTCATCAAATGCTTGCACTGATCCTTCGGTCATCTGTACAATCCGTTCCTTCGACGCTAAGATCATAGACTGCTTAGACGCTCTATGCATACGGTTGCTCGCCACTCTGGGTATATCAATAACTAATCCATCAATGCTTCTCTTTGATATATTTCGAACCATTCCCACCAAATCCCGTGATTGGACGTTATGCCCACATCATGCCAAATTCAAGATCCTTTTCGAATTATCATATACCACATAGGTAATCGACACTGCTGGCACCACCTTTAAAAGATTTGGCGTAATCCCCTTAAAAAGCCCTCTGAAGCCTTCGCCTTTCACCGTCTTAAGTGTAACGTCCCATACTCCGGTATAGGTTGGAGGATGGATTGCGGTACCTTGGCTTTGCAGTCTTGTCCGTAGTAGATTGAGAGGATAGACAACGCTCGCGCCTAGTGCGCCGCTGAAAGCGCCTATGCCGGCAGTCATAACGTTGCCAGGACCAGCATTGTCTTCCTGACAATTGCGAGTGCTAGCATTACGACTGGTAACGAACCTTTTCAAATATTCGTAGGTGGTGAGGTCAATGGCGCTATATGGAAACATACCGACGAGTCCCATTGGAAGGCCACGATAGAATGACCGAATGCCCTGCGTAGACCACATCTTGCGAGCCGTGTCTAGAATAAGCCGGTTGCCATGTAGACCACCTTTGACTGTTTCACATTGCATTCGGCTGAATCTTGTAGTCAGTAATTGTGGTTTTTGAGGGTAGATTTGCGACGCGGCCGTGTTACGTACAACTTCAAGGTGTCAAGTGGGTAGATGCAGAACCTGGGGACGGTAAGCCTCGTACAAAGATGGGGAATGCATTTACTGACTGAGAAATCATCCCACCCAGGCCTGCGGCAAAGAATTGCGACCAAGGATGCAGGCTTTTGGGATCTTCGTGACCTTCGAGTTTGGCGAATGCGCGCCGAGAGCCCTAGGCGGCAATCAGCTTGCAACGGTGGATAGAAGTGGCGTACATACCTCATACGAGCCGAACCTAATCGCTGACTCTGGCATCACCTTGATAACATTGAGACCGTTCCCTGTGAAGTCAGCTATAGGCCTCGGCTATGAGTCAGATACCCACCAGCAAACAGACTCCGTATACCGCCCATTCGCCACAGTGATTTTGCCGCCTCGACCAGAGGCCGTGCTGCTTTTTTCGCTGCTTGTACTGGCGCCCCTGACTTTGCTATTTGCACCGCTTCGTCTCCGATGCCAGTCTGAGCGATAAGGTAGACTTTTAGTCGGTCTAAGGGAGCTGTTGCTGTTCGCGAGACAACACCCGCCGCACCTCCCGCAACGAAGTATCCTGTCGAAGGGAAGAGATCCGTCAGCACTCCCGTCAATCTCGATTCAGGTGTCTCTTCCACGAGAAGGGTTTTCTCAAGTGTCTCTGGCGCAGCCAGGAAGTGATCGCCGGGATTCCATGGAAATGAGCCGGGTTGTGATGCATTCCCAGCGTGTGTCGCCATTCTGTTATCCGTCGTTGCTTGGTGGAGTTTTGGGGGTGGTTTTGAATGTGGTGGTTTCGTAATAGCGGCAAGCGCTCCGAAAAGAGTAGTAGGAAAGCGGTGAGTACCTGAGCCTTGTGCGGTATCATCTGACACGTGGACCTCGCCCTCCGCATTCATCTTCATTGTGGATGAATAGTATGACAGGACAGCGCGAAGATTTGGTGTGTTTGCAGGAATGAAGAGTAAGAAGTTCCTGCAACGAACGTCAATAAGACAAATCCAAAGCATTTTCGCATCACGTTGCCCTGCCTCCACTCATCGAAGCTAATCACTCCGTCGTGATTCGTGTCAACCTCTCCGAAAAATTGGTCAAGCTTGGCATCGGGAACTGAGAGGCCAGCCCTGACAAACGCCAATTTGAGCTCTGCTTTATCGAGCTGACCATTATGATCGCGATCAATACTCTTGAAAAGCTGCCAAAGCTCTTTTTCAGTTTGCTCGACAAAGGTTCGAAATTCTCGTTCCACGTGTCAGCCATGTTTGCTAGATATACACAAGCTTCACACATACCGGAATATTGTATCCGTCCATCACCATCTGTATCGACAGCCTTCATGACATCTTGGAGAAGTTCGTCCGCATTTTGTAGAGCTGCCAGACAATCAGCGTAAATCTTCCGGACATAGCCAAATACTAACGATGATCTAGCTTCTTAAGTCCGCTCTTCAAGCCATTGAGACTCAGCTGGCCCTCCTTACGTGTATCCAATGTCCGCCATAGATTCTCCACGCGCTCATCCTGAGCCTTCTGGTCTTCACGCTCCATCACAAGTACTAAACGCCCGCGCTACCTCTGTTTTTCCATTCTTGCTGGCTGCTGAGAAGACTTAGGCTGATGGAGTGGAAGCTAGAATGGACGTTATCACGCGTCAATAGCATTAGAGACCCAAGGTCTTGCAACGTGACAGTGTGAGGGATCTTTGAATCAGTTGATCTTGGGACTTTGATATCAAATAGCTTCGTAGTGGGGGCTTCAGAGGTTTATCCGTCAGCCCTACCCGGCCGCCGGTGTCCCGTGGATATGGTCCCTGCATATATGAATGTTGCTTCCTTTTACTCATCATGATGCTCTTGCATGTAGAGTTTGATTGAGGGCATGGTTGTGAGTGAATAGGTAGCTTCTGCACACGAGGGACTGAAGAAGCGTAGGTAGGGCAATCAAAAAATCATGAAATAGCCTTTCATGCAGGTTCCAATTACAACTATTTCGAATTTTTGTATAGCGCCAGCATTCAAGTGTGCAATTTCTGTCTCTTTTCTTAAAACCCTACTCTTCTTTGCCGAATGTCATGGCTGCAAATTATTGGGCATCAACCCAGCGCCGTCACTGGCAATATTCCAGGGAGACCCTTATGGAGATCCGGCAGAAGCTTGAAGATGAGGACGCAAGCCTAGTCCAGCAGTATCCTTTGCCAGATAGGCGTCTTCTCAGCATCTTTTTCAATCAGCGTGAGTTCCTTCCAGATCTCAACTCAGAAGAGCTCTAATGGTGGGGTTTCAGAGCTCGCCAAGCTAGGAAAACGCCTGAACATCAGACAGCAAGCTCTTGCAACAGCACAAATATACGTTCGACGATTTTATAGCAAAGTCGACATTCGCCGTACAAATCCGTACCTAGTGCTAGCCACTGCGCTGTATCTTGCTTGTAAGATGGAAGAATGTCCACAACATATACGCGTTGTCGTTAGTGAAGCTCGCAACATGTGGCCCGGTAGTTACCACTACATGATTACCAATTTCATGTCATTGTCTGACATTTTCACAGATTTCATAATATCAGATGTTTCTAAGCTTGGAGAATGCGAATTCTACTTAATCTCGGAAATGAACTCTCAACTTATTGTCCACCATCCTTACCGCAGCCTTCAAAAGCTTCAAAGCACCCTGAGCATGGCTCAAGAAGATATCTCACTAGCTTGGTCTATCATCAATGACCATTACTCGACCGATCTACCGCTCCTATTTCCTCCACACGTCATTGCTGTGACAGCAGCCTTTCTTGCCCTGACACTGAAGCCTACTCAAACTGGTCTGCAAGCAGCAGCTAGTACTGCAGCAGCTTTAGCTAGGACGTCCCAACTGCCGACAGAGTCTTCCAGCTCTAGCGCTGTTGTAGTAGGTTCACCGCAAATGAAAGTACATAATCTGGTAAGCTGGCTAGCTGAAGGCGAGGTTGACATTGAAGCTGTGGTCGATTGCTCACAAGAGATCATATCACTTTACGAGCTATGGGAACAATACAGTGAGAAGACTTGTAAAGAGCAAATTGCACGATACGTGAAAGCGAGAGGGCTGGACAAATGATAGCGTGCGTAATAATGGTGGGTTGCAGACCACGTCCAGGCTGAATTTCGGCCCAGCTCAGATGTTCAGAATTCAATCCATTGCGAGAAGAGAAATCGTCATAGTCAGCCATACACTATTGCGGCATAAACGAGTGCCAATAAATTACGAGGGTCTTGGAATTTGGGGTTAATCAGCAAGATGGGCATCAATTACACTCTGCACGAATACCATCGATGACACTTTCATAGACTCAAGTCTCCGCCCATGAGGGTAGTGGCTTTGAATATAGGCATTACGAGGCTAGCAAATTACAGAAAAGAAAACGAAGTCGGGATTACTCCAAGCTTTCAGGTGACCTGGAACCTTGCGTAGAACATAAAGAGTACAGCCATACCCAGGGCGCACACGATAAACCTCTTGATCGGAGAACGGGTCGCTCTAATTCTTCCCTTATTAGGCGCATCAAGTGGCTGTTGTCTCTCGAGATCATCCTGCGCCATGCTCATGTTCCTTGCTTTCTTCCTCCCTTGCGTTATTGACGGGGACGACAATTGACAAGAGTGCTCCTCGGTCCGTCTTGTTATCAGATCTAAGCTGTACAGGTTGTCGAGGACATGACGACGGGCTATGGCTGATTCCTGTGGGGGGCAAAGAATGGACACTCGCTGGTCTTCAGTGGCTTCCGGAAAGCACATTGGGGCTATTTTGATGTGAGCTTGCGACTGAGATGTGCTCACGTCCAGATCTCACCATATTTTCGTCCTAGCGGTTCAGAAAAAACGGAGTTTCCTCCGTACTGCGCCGGCGATAGACCATTGAACTGCGCCTCGGGACTGCTCCCGGCATTGCTCTGTACAAAGTGACTGCCGATTCCTTTCACCAATACAGTATCGACTTTTTCAGGAGATGCCATTCCCCGCAAGTAAAAACCCGTTGAATCGTCGGAATTGGACGAGTGAATCGAACCAGAGCCATACACTCCCATCACTGTGTCTGTGTCTTTACAAAAGCTATCATCGAGATCAACTGGGGAGATCGAGGTAGGGGTCGTCTCACGCTCCATATGGGCTTGAGTGTCTGTGGTTCTAGAAGTGTTTTGTGACGTAGCTCCTGTCGCGGGAATGCTCAATGGACCGGTGCCGTTGTGCTGGCAAGTCGATTGTTGGTGGTTTTCAAGTCCAGCACGGTCACGATTTACGACAACCTGGGCGAGATCTTGCAGGATATTCGACCTGACGCGCATTGTGTTTTCTGTAGATGACTCCTTAAGGTCTCCTCTTTCGTCTTTGGATGGAATTTGCTTTCCCCGAGGTTTGAACTGTGCGGTCGCAGTGGGCGGCGAAAGAACTCCAGGTGCACGAAAGTTTTTTATTCAGGCTGATAATACACCCAGAAAATGCTGATTTGACTCAGTAAGCTGTATGCAAACTCCGAATGGCGGCCGAAACTGGGTACTGCGCACAAATATGGGGGAGACAAGCGTGAGGTAAAAACTCAGCGTTTTTTGGAATCTTCACAAACCACAGGAGATCAACCTCGCCTAACCGATAATGGAACGCTTGCAGAGCTAGAGACCCCATGCCTCAGTGACAACTGTCATTGGTGTGGATGAGCGAGCGAAGGATTCGAAGGATGGTGGGGAGGAGCCAATGAAGGCGAGCCACAACTGCTCAGCCCATTTCCGTTGGACCCTCACCCATCCACGGTGGGATAATGGAATCACATCGAAGTGCGGTCAAGAAGAGCTTTACAGGAGCTTCGTTCACCCAAGCAATTGTAGCTAGGTGGCTAGCCACCCATCGGTTTGGAAGGGTGACCGCAGTTTCAAGAGGTTGTTTCTGTCGATAGCCGATGCGAACAGGGGCCCAGGCATAATCGATCGCACCTCATTCTAGCAGCGGACGAATCGTAAGCAGCACCTCAAAATCGGGTGACAACTTAACAAAATGAAAGCACAAACCCGAACAGACCTAAGGGCGAGGGCGAGGGCGAGGGCGAGGACGAGGACGAGGGCGGGGACCCGAACTTATATATTTTTGCAACTGCAGAGTTTCCGTGTTGCGCCTGTGAAATCTTATTTACGACAACGACTTTGTGCCCTCTGCCAATCGGATCGCTAAGCATGCGGTTGTAAATGATCGCCTTGCACCATTGAACCGCTCCAGGCCTTGGAAAGGCAACACCGAAGGATTACCTGGCTGAGATCCTGAGACCTAATATCGCCTTGGGCTAGTGACCTAACCATTCACAATACTTTACGTTGCATGATTTGTTATCTATCTCCATGCGAGTACCTGTCTGGTACGGACTTGCAACATGGACCTCCGTCTATCAATAATATTCCTTGACCACCATAATTCATGTACGTGGAGTGTCCTTTGGTAGAGCAGCACATCCAAGCAAGGCTATCCGCTGATCAAAGGGTTTCATGTGTCCGTGATGGACATATCTTGGACATGGACACCGAAGTCCTCCACCAGACGTTTTGGCGGTCATAATTCCTTCTTCCGATAGCCTCCACTAACGAAGCCAACGCCAAAGATGTCCAAACTAACCACTAGTCCTCATTTCGCCCCTTTTCCCTTCGCCTCATTCTCCCCCAACTCCCTCACGAACACTTTCACCGCTCCCTCCCCTTCCCCCTCCTTCCCATCCTCAAACCCCGGACTAATCGCCACAGCCAGATATCTCCCATCCCCACTAAAACCCAACGCCGCCACACTCGCCGCATACCGCTGATACTGCCTAATCCTCCTCTTTGCCACCCCATCCCACAAGGCCACAAAGCCGTCCCCGCCACCAGACGCAAAAGTGCCGTGTATAGGGTGGAATGCTAACGTGTTAACGGGGTATACAACGTCGACACCTTCGGGTGAGGTCTGGCGGTGGCATTTAAAGGCGTATTTGCGCGCTTGGGAAGTGGCAGAGGGATCGAACCATTCAACCGCGACACGGCCTTCGATGCTGGAGCTAGCATAGCCCGCGTCATTGGGCATGCACGCCACCGCTCGGGTCATGAACTTCAGACTGCTTTCGCGGCGCTGCCAGGGCTCAACTTGTATGTTAGTAATAGGGGAAATAGTGGCGGATGCGGAAGTGGAGGCGAGGGTTTCGAGGTCGTAGATGTGTAGGGCGCGGGAAGCCATGGCGATGACGAGTTTCGTGGAGGTAAGGGAAACAGAAAAGGGTTTAGAGGGGAGAGCGATACTGGAGGCGGGGATGGAGGGAGAGTGCGGGTGGTGGATGTGCAGGGTGGAGTCCCAGGAAGCGGAGATGAGGAGTTTGTGTTCGCGGCTGTAGACGACTGATTTCACGCCCGCAGAATGGGACGATAGTACCGTTTGTGCGCCCATAGTCAGGTCGATACTGAAACCGTCAGCACAACGACCTCAACCCCCTCCTTGAACACAGCTCCACGCATAAACTCACGCCCTAACGTCCCAATCTACGCCCCCCGTATACGCCTCCTCCTCCCCATCCCCAAAACAAACATCCAGAACCGGCGCGCGGTGCTCGTACGTTCGCAGCAGCCGACCGCCGTTCGTGCTGGTGTCGTAGAGGTAGACGTTCTTGTCCCAGGAGGCGACGAGCAGGCGCAGGGAAGCGGGCGCGAATTGGATCGCGGAGATGGCGTCGGCCGGGGGGGAGGAGAGCTCGAATTGCGCTGGGGGTGTTTTGTTAGTTTGAATGTTTTCAAAGGAACGGAGGGAGTAGGTGAGGGGGACGTACGGGTGGTCATTTTTGGGAGTGGTGGTGAGTTAAGTGGTGATTGAGAGTGTTTGGAGAATTCGCGAACAGTTCAAAGTTTTCGGTCAAAGCTCCCCATCCCGCACCCCCCCCTCCATCCCCTCCTTCTCTCCCTTACCACAACCCCCCCACCTCATCCTCCCCCAACCTTTTTCAACCCCCTACACCAAAACCATGCCCTTCGCTCAACTAATCATCGGCCCCCCCGGCTCCGGCAAATCCACCTACGCCGACGGCATGCACCAATTCCTCTCCGCGCTCGGCCGCAAATGCTCCGTCGTGAACCTCGACCCCGCCAACGACCACACCAACTACCCGTGCGCGCTCGACATTCGAGACCTGGTGAGGCTGGAGGATGTGATGGAGGAGGAGGGGTTAGGGCCGAATGGGGGGGTGTTGTTTGCGCTGGAGGAGGTGGAGCAGGAGGGGGGGTGGTTGGAGGGGGGGTTGAGGGGGTTGGGAGGTGGGTGGGTTTGATTTCTTTTTTTTTGTGATAGGGTTTTGGAGGGGAGTGGGTGGGCTGATGTGTGTGTGAGGGGGTATAGAGGATTATGTGCTGTTTGATTGTCCGGGACAGGTGGAGTGCTATACGCATCATGAGAGTTTGAGGAATATCTTTTACAGGATACAGAAGCTTGGGTATAGAGTTGGGTTCCCTATCCTTCCTCTTCCGTGTTATATACAGGTCTTGGTGCTGACTGGTGCTTCACTCTTAGCTGGTAGCGCTCCATCTGACGGACTCGTACAGCTTGACGCTGCCATCGCTGTACATCTCGACGCTTCTGCTTTCTCTGAGAGCTATGCTCCAGATGGATCTCCCACACCTCAACGTTCTGACGAAAATCGATAAGCTCGCGGGCTATGCACCACTGCCATTCAACCTCGATTACTATACCGAAGTCCAAGATCTCTCGTACCTCCTCCCCCACCTAGCACAAGAAAATCCCGTGATGCAACATCCCAAATTTCAAGGCCTTAACAACGCCGTGATCGAGTTAGTCGAAGACTTCGGTCTCGTGAGCTTCGAAACCCTAGCGGTCGAGGACAAGAAAAGCATGATGACGCTACTGCAAGCGATCGATCGAGCTGGAGGTTATGCATTTGGGGGTGCTGAGGGCGCGAACGATACCGTGTGGCAGGTTGCTATGAGGGAAGGCATGGGGAAGATGGATATCGGCGATGTTCAGGAGAGGTGGATTGATCGTAAGGACGAGTTTGATGAGATAGAGCGGCGGGAGTTGGAGGAGGAGGCGAAAGCAAGAGAGGCGCCTTCTCTGACGGATGATGCCGGCGATGAGGATGAGGATGATGAGATCGAGGAGATTGAAAGGCAAATTCCAGATAGTGGTGTGCATGTCGTAAGGCGGACCTGAGGTTTTTATTCTCTTGCTGCATCAGCGACTGGCGTTGGGTTTTATGTTTGGCGACCTAGTCCATCTTCCTGGCATCCTTTGTGAACAAGCTAATACCGTCTTGATCATTCAACCCTCACCATCCGAGTCACTTTCGGGGTCTTCCTCATCACCATCATTCTCAAAGCCAGCCAATACACTGACCCCCTTTCCCTCTGAATGCCCTAACGGAGCCTCTTGATCTGGCTGGCCGAGAATCGCGCCCAATCCGTCCGTAGCTCCTTCGCCAGCCTCATTTTTTGCCCTGAGTATAGCAACCCTGGCTCGTTTTATGGCCTCCTCTTCGGCCTTCTTGATGGTACCGGACACCCTTACCACTTGCATCACGCACGGTCTAGGCAATGCTTGTTTTGAAGTCTTCGGCAGTTCCGTCATGAAGGAAATAGCCGCCCAGACGAGGCGGAAATGGGCACGGGAACATCGGATGATAGCAGTTGATGTTGCTGGGGACAGATATTTTACTGTTGTAGGGAGTTATTGATTAGCATGTGATTGGACGCGTAATCTTTTGCTTTTGGTGTTTATACCATTGAGACCCCCCGATGTCAATCCCACTCCATAGTCACCGTACAGCAAGGCAATCTGATCCTTAATACTTCTTGCCAGGAGCTGGGGAGATAAATCATCTGGGGACGGCCTGCGGAACTGGACCAGGTGAGGTAAAGGTTTTCCAGAGCCTGTATGAGCCGTCCAGGACTGATTCTCTGGCTCAGGATATAGTATATTGACCAGTAGATAGCGGTGTTTAATGCGAACCATGATGTGCCTCGTATGCCGAAGAAACAAAGCCCGAAGACACGGAAGCGGAAAAGGCTTGGTGTCGTTGGCAGATGGCGGTCCGCGCCTTCACAGTTTCCCTCCACCAACGTTACAACGTGAACACCCTTATAGAACGTCTACCAAGTCTGGGGGAAAAGCTCAGAAGGTTATGAGATCCCAACCGTTTCCACAAAAGATTAGCTACTTGCTTCGCTTTCCTTAATGCTTGACGGTACTGGAGCGCCTGGACTGATTTCTTATAATTCTGGTACCGTGTCTGTGAAACATGGCGATTGTTGTTAATTACATGTCTCCTCTGTGCAAGCATATAATATCCCTTCTCCTCATTTTCTCGAATTTGTATTATTGCCTTTTTTGCAAGTTGACTTGTTCCTCACTCTTTGAACAAGCTTCTACACACTCTTTTCTTCGTAGACTGGATCTTTACTTCTGGCAGTGCTGGCGCTCCCTTTGCAAAACCAACTGTTATCAAGGTCTAATCATACTCTGTAAAGATGAAGACTTCGTTGTTGTTCATTTTGTTCTTTGCTGTGGCATTTACTGCCCCCATCGCCCAGAATGAGGAAGATGACGACTGCTCTATCGTCTGGATAGCTGTTGATGGTAATGGCCCTGAACCTTCCGCTACAGCCCTATCATCTTCAACTGCAGAAGCTCCCGTTGTGACTCCTACCGTTATAAGCTCTTCTGCCAGCGAGACTATATCCCAAGCACTGTCGCCTGCGTCTGATATCAAGGCAGTTCCAACTGCGAGTTCTAAATCTGCCGCTTCAGCTTCCTCTGGATCGAAGCAAAGCTTGCCAGTCTCTATGCCTACGCGCCTCAAGGGAGACGCTGGCTTCCCTGTCCATGGAGACCACCTATCTGCCCCACAGGCAAAAGACACTGTCCCCACTGGAGCTGCCATATATACCGTTCCCGACGGCAAAAACTTCAACGGCACCGAATTCCGCGCCTGGATGTTCAAACAAAATGATGCCAAACTTGCCTCCAAATTCATCAAGATTGCGCCAGGCACCTACAATTTCGACACCAACGACAACATCCAGATATTCTGGATCTCCGATGACTGGACCTTCGACTTCCGCGATGTCACACTCCTTGTCTCCATCACAGATGCGCACCCCGAGACTAACCAAGCTATCTACATCGGCCAATGCAAAGGCTTGACTATCCTCGGCGGCACCATCTGGTTTGACCAAGGCGAGCAATGGACCCAAGCTAAGGTAATCTCTACATCCCCTATTGGCAACAACGATGGGCAACTCGCAACTTTCGAAGTCCAAGAAGGCTACAACGTGTCTGCGTGGACGACCGCAGGCCCCCGCAACCAAGGCTGCGTCGACATCTCCAACCCGAACCACTACACCCGTCCAGACTGCAACTTCTGGTACTCCAACACCTACGACTTCTCCCAGCTCGCCAGCACCCGCCGCTTTACTTCCCACATCTCTGGCTCCCGCTCCGGCATCAAGGATAACTACATCCTCACCATGCAATCCGGCCCCAACTCCCAAGCCACTCTCGCGTCCGAGAACAGCAACGGTCTGCACGTCCGCGGCATGACCTCCAACGGCGCCTTCGCGCAATATGGGCTGGGCTCACGCAAGACGGCCATTTTCGAGGACGTATGGTATGTGAACCCACCGCCGCGCCCGGGTTTTGCACCGAGAGTGAATGGTCCGACATTGAGCTGGGGACATATTGGGCAGTTTAATTTCGATGCTGGGGGGGAGGCGCCGGCGACGTATACGAAAAGTTTTTGGCAGTATACGGGCAGTAAGAGCGATGTTAGGGATATGAATCAGGCTGATTTGCCGAGGAATTGATTTTCATGGGCTTCTTGAATGTGAAGGGGGAGGAAAAGGGGGGGAGGGGGTGGTTACGTGAGCTGGTACTCATGAGTGCCCATTATCTTCGTATATCACGGGACGATACCGACTTGTTCAATTCGGTTTACCTGTACATATCAATTTCTACACATATCTTGGCTCAGGGACCCCTTATGGTTAACGGCCACTCATGTCTTGAGCCTACGTTTTGGTCACAAAGTACGCTCCTTGTCAGTTGAACTACCTGCTTCATTCACTACTATTGAACACACGCATGTGTAGCCGTTTTCACGGTTATTTTGGAAGTATCGTCGCTTTTACCGCTACATTATCCTACCAAATGCTGCCCACCCTCTCACTCCTAACATCCCCAGTCTTCTTAATCTCCACAATCACGCTCCCCCACCACCGCCCCACCTACAACCCCCTAATCACCCCCATCATATACCCCTCAACCTCGTCCCCCCTTCCCACCACCCCTTCTCTCGCCGGCAACCGCACCAAGCAATTCGCACCTCTAAAGCTCCCTACCCGGCTACTCCTCTGCCCCCCCGTACTAACCGCATGCAATCTCCCATCCTTGCCCATACTCACCCTCGCGCGGTGGAACTCCACTCTCCGCGCATCGCATTTGAGCTCCTCGTTGAGGATCACCAGGACTTTGGGTAGGCCTACTTCAGCGCGTGGGAGACCGGAGGTGAGCTGGAGGGAGGGCAGGACGAAAAGGTGCAGGGTTGTGACCGCAGACGCGGGATTGCCTGGCAGGGAGAAGATCAAGCGGGTCTCGCGAGCACCGCCTTCGGTACGTTTGAACGGCACAGTGGCGAACGTAGTTGGTTTCCCCGGCTTCATCGCCACGCGGCCAAAATGGATCGTCCCGCCCAGCGCGCGCTCGACGGTGGGCTTGAGCAGGTCGAGCTCGCCCATGGAAACGCCGCCCGTGGTGATGATGAAGTCGACGCGGCGCATGGCCGCGCGGAGGGTTTCTTCGAGCGCGCCGGGAGTGTCGGCGGCGATGCCGAGGTCTGTGGTTTCGAAGCCCCAGGATTCGACGGCTGCGAGGATGGTGGGGCGGTTGCAGTCGCGGACTTCGCCTGGGCGGAGGGGACCGGGGCGGTTGTGCTTGATTATCTCGTCGCCGGTGCTGAGGACGCCGATGGTGGGTTTTTTGTAGACCGAGACGTGGGGTTTGCCGATTGAGGCCAGCAGGCCCAGTTCGCCGCCTACAGCTGTGATGTGCTCGCCTTTTCTCAGGATGATCTCGCCGATCTTAATATCGCTACCGATTTCGCGGACGTTCTCGTAGGGCTTGATCTCGTTAGTGAGGATCTCGATTTCTTGTTCTTCTTGCCCGTCTGGGGAGGCTTTCGTGATGGTGGTGTCCTCGACCATTACCACTGCGACGGCCGATGGGGGAAGGGGAGCACCGGTAGTTATGCGTGCCACTTCTCCGGACTGAACAGCTGGCGCTTCACTTGGAGAGGCGTGGGAGACGGAAGCGACTAAGAACTTGCGAGGATCTTTTTTTATGCCTCCTTCCTCTACAATGTCGTGGAGGTTGAGGGCATAGCCGTCGACTATGCTTGCTCGGTACGCGGGTACGGCTTCTTCAGCTTGGACGTCTTCCGCAAGGACGTGACCAACGAGGGAGCCATTGACGGGAACTTGGACAGGTGTTGGAGCTGGAGTATAATCTATTACCAGCTTGACAGCTTCTTCAACAGACAACATTGGGTAAGGCGACTCTCGATAGCGCTGTGTAGGGCCCGCCCGAGGATCATTTGATATCGGACTGTCTCCGGGATTCGTATGAGCCTTTGGAACAGTGTGTCCGTGATGGCCGTGGGAATGGCCGTGGTCATGATGATGATGCTGTGATTTCGCTGCGCTATCGAGACCAGCTTCCTTTTCTAGCTTCTTGACGCCTCCAGCATGGAGGGTTCGTGAGTTACCACCGGCAGCTTGCAAACAAGCATGTGGTAGAAGCTTTAGGACTGCCAATAAATTCTCTTTTGCCCCCTTTGGAGAGCCCGGGAGGGTTATTATTATTGTCTTACTTCGAACGCCAGCGACTGGTCTTGCCATCATGGCAACTGGGCATAGAAATGAGCAAAACGATCATATTTGGATATATCTGCTATATGTAGGAAATCCTGTAGATACTCGAACGAACATCATATAAGAAAACATACATTATGGGCAGAAGTGTTGCTCAATAAATGGACATCCGCACTTACAGGGTGTAACTTTTAGAGAGGCCGCCAGCATTCCATGTCTGCCAACATCAGCTTACAGTTCAAAGGCATATGCAAACATTCACTGACTTACACGAGTCCGGGAGCCTGCCTATGGAGCAGAGGGATAACGGCTTCCGGCGTATTGTCCTTGGCTGTAAAACCAGTGCCTCCAGTAGTGATTATGAGATCCATGCAGTTATCTCTATCGCACCATTGCATCAGATGTCTTTGAATGGAGAGCACATCATCAGGGACGATTTGCTTTTCTTCAACGATCCATTGGTCGTCGCCATCACTAGCAAAAGCATCTCCGAGAACACTTCCGGCCTTGTCAGTGGCAGGGTCCTTGTAGGCTGTATCTGATATAATGAGTATGGCTGCTTTTAGTTTTGCATTTTCCATGTCGAATCGAGGATAGATTCTAGACGCCAACGTGGTACATAACTCAAGAGAGATTTGGACTGGTATGGTAGGCGTAGTTGAGATTATGTAGGAACTGTGTAGCAGGGAAGGGGTATAAGTACAACAGAATGCTATTTCCAGCTCGATTAGGCGGATATTGTTCACAATTCTATACTACTCTGCTTTAACTTCTAACACCACGGTACCGGCTCTAACATGGATTCATCTCTGATGTCATCTTTGATGGTCCAGCTTTGACCAACAATTGATTACGTCGCAGATTTCATGAAAGGGAACTGTATTGCATCGCAACTAATTTACATTTCATGGTGAAGAAATCCGTCCTCGAAGTTCCTCGAGCTTGACATTGTCCTTCCAATTCCTGTACACCCATTTAAACGCCTATACCCACCATGCTGGCAATGCAGATATGAGCGTTGAACAGACGTCCGCTGGGCGTTCTCTGCACGTTTCACGCGACACCGTACCTATTACCATTACCCCGCTGAGAAATCATGTGCTTTTCCAGACACGAGCAGGCCGATGATAAGTCCAAAAAGTCCCAAGACAGAACTGAAAATCTCTATGACGAGGACCTTGACAAATCTAGAGCGCTCATTTCAGTATGTTTACCATTGCAATAATCGATGTGTTTGGAACAACATACAGACTCGGGTCAGCAGCATCAGCTAATGCTGCACTGCTTCCGTTGATACCGACAGAAACACCACATATCAGATTGCACATTCCGACCGTCAATCCTGACCAGAATAGAGCATAGCCCGTGTACATGTTACTGGCGGTGTATATTTCATCCCCTCGAACCGCCTTCAATTTCGAAGAAAAGACGATAGCCATGATGACGCCGTATATCGCCACAACTTCACAGAAGATAATCGAGATTAAGTTTTTCGTACGTATTCGAGGTGCTTTGACACCACCGCCTAAGATCGATGAGCCGGTTATAAAAATTCCCCTGTGATTTCCTTCAGCTCTTCAGCGCCTTAACCTATATTGATGTCTAAGTAATCGTACCATGCTGCCCCCACCACCGATAATCCTATACAGAGGCCGATGCCTAGATCCGCGAAAAGGTACGGCGAAACTGTTTCTAGAAATTGCCCGACCTTGTGATAATGTAAGCTACATATCAAGATAGCGACTTTGGGGATGAATTACGTTGAAAGCTTCACCGTCTCCAGTAAAAAGTAGATCTACAATCCTATAAGTATTGGCGATTGCAGGAAAGTAGCATGAGCGTACACAGTCCTACGACCGCCAACCCTGCGGTCGCTCCATAAGCTCCATAATAACTCATCCTTGCGCCTGGTCCAAAGAGCTAGGGTGGCAAGTCTGAGGAGATAGTGAGTGGTAGGCTTGATTATGAGATGTCGTTTGTGACGCTCGGATTATCTATTGGCGGAAAATCAACGGTCCGTTGCTGCCTCAGATGACGAGTCATCAGTATCCACTTTAATTGGCGATTGTACAAACCCTCCATTCTTCTTTCAACACCTCACCTCCACGATCTCAAGATGACCAGTCAGGCCTATTACGAGCTCTATCGCCGTAGCAGGTACTGTTGATGTGTTGATCTACTGAACGATGATTACAGAACTAACTACAGCAACTACATAGCGTCGGCCTCTCCCTCATCGACACACTTGATGAGATGGTGGAGGAAGGTCGCATTGAACCTCATACTGCAATGAAGGTCCTCTCTGATTTTGACAAATCTGCCACAGAAGTTCTAGGTCAAAGGGTCAAAGTACGCCTGAACTTCAAGGTAGGGGCGCAAAGCTCATATGCACCGGATATATAGCTCATCTTCACGCTTCTCAAGGGCCGTTTGGATACATATCGCCTCTGCGACGAAGTTTGGATATTCGTCATGAAGGATGTCGGCTTCTATGTCGATGAACAGAACGCATTCCACGCTGAGAAGATCAAGATCGTGAGCTGCAATTCTAAGAGGCCAGGCGAACATTAGGAAATGATTTGATGCGGGCCGCGCACCAAGTGTTGGGACATGCCCTGACGCAGCTCATGGTGCAGGAGATGACAAGATATTGAAGGAGGAGTTCTATGGCATTCACGGCGAATGGGGTTTTACAGGAGTCTTAGTGAGATACCCATGATACCCAGGGAGCTTTATGAAGGGGAAAGGGCATTTACCTTTGTCCAGTGATTCCATATCTCTCAATAAAACTACCTTCCCAGTCTCCTACTTTACCGCTTTCGTGTTTCGCCCTTCGTAACTGCATCGTGACTTCATTAAAGAACCTTGTAGTACGAAGCGCTTCACGTTGAAACGCGTGTCCCTCAACGCCATCTCAGTCCTTTACATCTACGATATCCAACTTCCTCCTCCCCCCGGTTCCTTCATGCGGCATGCCTCTCATTCAGCAATAGTAAACTTTCCAACCCCCTAAATCCCCCACCTCGGCTCCGCGGCGCAACTCCCGGGTCTCATTTCCACCCCCACGGTCGCTACCATGGACCCTGCCGTAGAGCGACAGCCCCTCCTCTCTGGCGCAACGCACGCCCATTATGATACCACGAACACCCTTCCTCGTCCTATACAACCTCCCACCGAGTCGAAACCTTCCATGATGCGCATCACGACTCCCTGGCTCGCGCTCGCGGCCGCCAGCGGTGCCTGCGCGGCCTTCAATGGCGTTTTCGCAAAGCTGTGGGGAAACCCTCTTTTCCCTACATGAGAAGAAGCGCCGTGCTGACCCCCCATTGCTTTTGATTATTTTTAGCACGACGACAGACCTCACGTCCTCGTGGGCCAGTGCGATCTCGGCCGGATTAGGTCTAGCAAGCACGAACAAAGCCGTCGAGTTTGTTATCCGCGCTGTACGCCTTGTTCCTTTCGTCCTCCGCTGTCATATTATATCCAATCGAAACCCTCGGGTCCTAATAATTCTCTCGGTTCTGCATGTTAGACATTCTTCTCCCTGAACCTCGCCTTCAACGCTCTAATGTGGGCTCTCTTCACCGCTGCCCTCACGCGCGCCACATCCACGACCCGTGTCTCCATCATCAACACCTCCTCCAATTTCATGTTTACCGCTTTCCTTGGCTTTGTGATATTCAAAGAAAGTTTGCCGCCGTTGTGGTGGTTGGGTGCGGCGGGGCTGGTGGTGGGGAATGTAATTATTGGGAGGAGGGAGGAGGAGGGGGATGGGGCGAAAGCTGAGGAAAGGGAAGGGGAAGGGGATAGTGAGAGGGAAAGGGAGGGGTACAGAGATCAGGAGGAGGAGCATGAGGATGAGGCGGTGGAGGAGATAGAGATGAATGGGGGTGGAGTTGCAGTAAAGGAGGAGGTGAAGAGTGGGGTGGTAAAGGAGAGGGAGGTGAGGAGTTGAGGTTGGAGAAGTGATATCCCGTTGGATGGGCGGTGATTATTGCTATCCCTCGTACGAATTATATGTATAGATACTTTTATCCAGGAGCTGCAACGTCTCTAAACGCGATCCTGCCTAAGTCGCCAATACCTTCCTATTGCTCCCATTCTCCATTCCAATGCTAATTAGATCCTTGAAATCTAACCCTACTTCATCCATCAGCATCGCATGCTGTCGAGCACCTTCTATGCATTGATTCCAACCGGGACTATCTCGCTGCACGCTACTAAGCTGCCGTGCTAGGATGACGTTGAATCCGTCGAGATGTTCCTTTGCCCACTTGACACACGCACTCATCATAAGGGGCGGAAAGCATTGCTGGTAGTTGCTGACGGTGTTCTTGATGAGGGTGAAGTACACGTACGATATTTCGAGAATGTATTGATGAAGGTTCCCTTCGAAAACGCACTGTCGGGCTCGTTGCGCGATGACTCCACTTCTTGCCTTGAGGTACGCTTCCCTCGCTAGGTCATCGAATCCCAAACGCACGAGCCATGCCACGTTTGTTTGTGTAGCTTTTACACCTGAATGTGTCTCGATCAGACGTTGTGTTACAATTTCTGCGGGATTGTCAGCCCCTCACCCAACATCGAAGATTGATGGCCGACTTGCCTGCGAGTTTGCCAGCGCGCTCGTTGACTTTGGTTGTGATAAGTTCTTGAACTATCATGTTGCCTTTCAGACCCTTCGCAAGTCTACGAAGTTTTTCGACGTGACGGACTGCATCCTCAAATCTTTGCAGTGCCAATTCAATGTCCAGCTCATCAATCTGCCCTTCAACCCATCTGAGGTTCTTCTGCTTCCCATCAACGTTTATTAGTACCTCGGGACGATCTTTAGAGCTACTAAGCGACTTCAGTAGGTCTGTTTTCTTGGATAATGCGGGATCTCTTGTTGCGAGATAGTCCATGGTCTCCTTGCTCTTGCTGCCAAGGTTCTCGCCATCGGCTTGTAATGATCGGCGTAACTCATCCGCAGCTCTTCTGAAAGCGAGTAGCAGGTTGGCCTTTTCTGTGGTTGACGAACGATCACTGCGGTATGTGAAAGATTCATGGCCATGTCGAATGCTGATCGCGTTAGACATCTCGCCTCGGTCGCCGGCACCATTTGCTCTTGACGATCCGCTGTCTAATCCAAGATCCAACATTTCAATATCTTGGAGAGGCCAACACTTGTCAGCAACTAGCCTGGTCGACGGTTTTTTCTCAGCGTCACCATTGACCATGGCATTAGGATCTACGCGCTTCTTCTTCCGTGTTGCAATCATTAAGTGGTCATTGAGTAGGAAGATATGCGCAGGCCGCCTTGCTTTCCATGTTGCAGCGTCCAATTCAACCCAAAATCCTTGCTCGTGAACGACATGCCTGCCTAGTATTGCCGGTAAGAACTTCTGCGATCCTTCCACATTCTGCCAAAGAGCATGTAATTGAACATTCCACATTGCCTCTAGATTTGCGACTGAGCTTCGATTCGCCTGTTTCCGGGCCCTGGTCTCGCCACTCTTATCAATAGTTCGTGCTTCTGGTGCTGCAGAGCTTAACGAAGCCTGACCCAAAGAAGATGTGAGCTCTGACATAAGGCCGCGAAGTGTTCTCATCTCTCCTTTGAGTTTTTCGGCTTCTTTGCTGATCTTGATGAATTGAGTCCGGTTTTGGTAGACGTTTTGTTGCAGATCCGTCGAGGTCCGATTCTTGGTCTTACGGAGGCTGGCCTGGTAATTTCGTAGTTCCTGGTCAGAGGCTTCGGAGAGGAGATTGGTCGCATCTTTTATGTGGTCAGTCCGATACCGGTGTCGAGTCATACTCCTCCCAACGGCTAACAACGATAGAAGACAACAATACTCCATTGTCACCGGTCCGCGTGTGTAGGTGATTATAAGGAAGATAGGGGAACTTACAGTGCTCGGCTTGTAAATCTGGATCTCTGAGGGATAAGATATCGACCTTTATTTTCTGGTTTGTAGCAGGCGCTAGATGGGTTCTTTGCTGAATTAAATGGGTTTCCGGGGGCTGAGGGATAGGTGGTGCATCGGCGTTGCTGAAGTCTGGAAGCTGAATGAAGCGTGTGGAATATCTTCGTTTGACAAGATCCGATGTATTGCTTCCAGGCTTAGGCTTTTCAGGAACCGCGCGAACAGGAGGCCCATTCACGCCGTTCTGGCGAGAAGGCGGAAGTGCAGTTCCATGGCTGGAGAACTGTTTTGGAGCGCTGATTGGCGGGCGCCGCGATGATTTCTTCTGACGTAGTGAGAAGCCTTTGCCTTTATCCTCCATCCTTTGCAGCTCCTCCAGGGTGTCAAGAACTGTGGTGGAAGCGCAGCTTGTATGTGGTTCAAAGGTGCCAATGGTGCCTCCGGTTCGGCGAATGCGGAAAAGCTTCCGGTCTCTAGCTCTAAATTGTTTCAAGCCTCGCTCCAAAATTTATAAAGTGTATTATCATCAGTGTGCTCCTCAATTCAACCCACGCAAGATTTCCTTGTTCCTTTTGCGCAGTGAGAATGTCATCTTCGATAAGAGCGTCTACAGCTGCACTTGCATCTGCAGGTGTAGTCGTTACAGGTTTCCTCGGTACGTCATCCACCCCCCAGTGCTTCAATCGATGTTGCCTTACATCTGCTATTACTCCTCTGTGAAACCGTATGGGAAACTTAATTTCTCTAATATCTGTTCAAACCAGCATACGCGATCTACTTCGATAATAAGCGGCGGACAGATCCTGAATTCCGGAAAGCTTTGAAAAGGGAGTCAAAGAAGGAGGCACGCGCCGCAAAAGAAGAAGCTGAGGTGCAAGGGGCTCAGCAGAGGCAGACGATCAAGGCCGCTGTAGCCGAAGCCCAGGATGAAGGGTTCCCAACCAATGTAGAGGATAAGGAAGCATACTTCATGAACGAGGTTGGACGAGGGGAGGCTCTGTGTCAAGATGGTATCCTACGCCTTTAAGCTATTAAGGATCTTCACTTGCTGATATACGTCCGTCAGGATCTGATCAAGTCGAGGCAGCGCTATGCTTTTATAAAGCCCTAAAGGTCTATCCTCAACCTGGAGATCTCATTTCAATCTATGACAAGACCGTGCCAAAGCCCGTACTAGATATTCTAGCAGAGATGGTTGCTTTGGACTCTTCTATAAAGGTTGGACCGTTTGGCGAGAGGCCGGGCTCAGATTCTGGCGCCTTAGACGATTGAGTTCCGCATCGTCTTACACTCACTCAAGGCCACGACATAAATATTCTCTTCTCTTGGCAGGAACGGTTGGTTTTCGAGAGGATAAACCCTCAGCATTGTATTATTGTACATAGCGTCACGGATCTAGGCCCGGTTTTGGCAGATGGCCCTGAAGCAATCAGCGAATAGACGGGGAACCCTAAACAGGGTATTGGGATCATGGGCACATGGGTAATGTGATTCTATACTCCTTGGCGCAGTCCTTTTTAGCGCGTCATAGGGAGCCAGAATTTCACAGTGCTATTGGGTCATTGAGCCAGCCAGTTGTCAAAAACAATCTATAACGGCTACGACATTGTTTTACAGCGCCAGTCGGTTGAGGTATGACCCTTGAGACATGAGATAAGATTCGTCGAGGGGCCGCCGGCAAATTGATTAGAAGTCGCAAATAAAGTAGATATCACGTGGATATGTACTTGTAATCTGCCTATCAACAGAATTCCGACTCCTCCATTCTTCCATTCTTGTCAGTAGTAGTAATAGTAGTGAAGGTGGCAGTGGGCTCCTACCGTATTCACTCCTTTATATATTCTACGTGTTGGTCTGTGTCCAGCGTTCATACTTTTACCAGCACCGCGGTCTTCCCTACCTGCTCCCCAGACGCCCTAGAGGATTCGATTCCCTGTGCTGATCACCCCGCGTCAGCATGCTTCTAGTGAGTTGTTCTTTCGATGGTACGAGTAGCGATTGCGCAAGGAACCACTAACATTGTTGGCTCTTTACAGTCATGCAATACTGTGTTTCGCCTCGTTGCCCTTTTCGGCGCTGTTGCAGCAGCTGTGCAACCGGTCAAAGTCCAAGGCTCCGACTTCGTCAACTCAGTCACTAATGCTCGGTTTCAAATCATTGGCGTTGCGTACGAACCCTATGGTCGCTTTGCTCTACGCTGTAGGACTAATTCCTTCATTAGTTATCAACCTGGTGGCTCTGCTGGTTTCAATCCCGGCTCTGACCCATTGAGTAACGGGACGCTTTGCCTGCGCGATGCTGCACTCATGCAAAGACTTGGTGTCAACACCATTAGGGTCTACAATCTAGACCCAACCATCAACCACGACATGTGCGCAAGCATTTTCAACGCTGTTGGAATCTACATGTTAATCGATGTCAACTCACCTTTGCCTAACCAAAGTCTGAACCCTGGCGATCTCACGGGCTCCTATACCTCTGACTATCTGAATCGCATATTCCAAGTTGTGGAGGCCTTCAAGGACTATCCCAACACTCTAGGCTTTTTTGGTGGCAATGAGAATATGAACAGCATTGCAACTGGAGGGCCGACACCGCCATACTTAAGAGCCGTCACCCGAGATCTGAAGAATTATATTGCAAAGCATTCAACTCGGACCATTCCCATTGGCTACTCTGCTGCACATGTCCGAGAAATCTTGGCCGATTCATGGGCGTACCTCTCGTGTGACATCCAAGGTTCCACCTCGGACATGTCAAGAATTGACTTTTTTGGTTTGAACTCCTATTCTTGGTGTGGTGGAGATGCCACCTTTCAATCATCTGGCTATGATGTTCTGGTTCAGCAATTCTCCAACAATACAATCCCAGTGTTCTTCTCTGAGTATGGCTGCAACAAAGTACTACCCCGTGTATTCGATGAAGTACAAGCACTTTATGGCTCGCAAATGACCCCAGTGATGAGCGGTGGCTTGGTCTACGAATATGCGCAGGAGCCGTCCAATAACTTTGGCCTTGTGGTATTGAATGATAATGGAACTGCTGAAATTCGAACGGATTACGATAACTTGCAGAAACAATTCAACAAGCTTGACGTCAAGTCGTTGGAATCTAGCAATTCCTCTGCTACAATGGTCAAGTCACCAAATTGCACCAGTGGCCTTATCGCCTCGAGTAGCTTTAACAATAGCTTCACCTTACCATCTATACCACCAAATGGCCAAAAATTGATTGACAACGGTATCAGCAAGCCAAATAACGGCAAATTAGTGAGCGTGACACAGACGCAGGTCCCAGAAGCAGTGTATGCCAGCAACGGCACTCCAATCCAAGCTCTGGCGATTTCTCCACTGCCGAACGACCAGAGCAATACGCCCAATGGCCAAGACACTTCTGGATCGGCGACATCTTCCTCATCACCCTCTGGAACAACCACAACTCCAACGCCAACGAAAAAGAGTGCCGCAGGACGAAATGCAAGCAGTGTCTATGGTTTGGTGGGGGTAGTGGCTGTTCTTTCATTCATACTATCTTAGGCGTTAGAAGATGAGGGCTTTTGTTTCTAGCTAAGCCAAAGGTCTTGCGGAACGAGGTATCTTGTGATAGTTGTACCTATAGCAGGCTCTAAAGAGTGCAATTGTCATGTTCATTCGAGTACATAGTCTACACGCGTTTACTAATAGAGTTAGAGAGTGGTTCAGTATTACCCGATAGAAGTTCTAGGTTCTCGCTGTCCATATTTGCATCACTCAAGCCCATTCACTTCTTGAATCGAGGACTGCGAAGAATTGTGTCCAAGATAAGACTCGAAATAGAATATCCTCATGCTATCACATTTCGTAATGCAAGCCATGAACAAGTCAAAAGCCCTAGATAACATCTGCGAACATTGATCCCAGGAATTAAAATAATCCTTCGAAGTTTTCCACGAGATCCCAACCAGCACCTTCACGACCGTAGTAATGTTGAGGATGTGATGCTGCAGGTCTTAACATCAACATCAGGATTATGATGTATTGTTGTAGAGTCACGGAGTAGTTGTACTTGGTATAAATAGCCCACTCTGGTCCTACTGTAAAAGTAACTCCTCTATAATATATATAAGTGTGCATGTATATTCTGTCGAGCATGGAGACAGTGTCGACATCGAATCGATAGTTACCATGATCTTGAAACCTCATCATTGCAACAGCGCACTCGGCTCAGATTAAGATCATACTGAGGCTGAAAGGATCCAGATGTATCAGCCTTGTAGGGGTGACCGGCATTAGCGTCCGTCGCTTGCGGAAGTTGAAGGTTTTCGGCCTTTTCCGTTGTGTTAGGTACTGCAATTGTTCCATGGTTCATCATCGACGCTTGATGATGGTGGGGCCCAACCCTACAGCCGTTTGTTTACCTTCCTGTTGTTGCTTCTTCTTCCTTCCTCCTCCAACATCAACTACGTACATTTCTGTGCCACAGTTGATGCATTACACCTTCTTCATCACTCTGAAGAACATACCAAACATCATTGCACCTGCCTCATCCTAGGGGTCTTCACCATGGATTTAATGGATGAGATGGAATGGCGTGTGGACACCCCTCCAAAGGTGTACTATACCTCATACTCTCAATCGCCAAAGAGGGACCGAGATGAATCCTTAGAAGAGGAACTGCAATTGGAACAAGAGAGAGTCTTATCCCGTCGATTTGCGCCCGCCGGCTCTACGCTCTCTGGTTCTGGATTTGCTGGCTTTGCTGGCTTTGCGCGCACTGATTTTCAACTGCCTCCCATTGGCAATGGCGTCTCTGCGAGAGACTTCGCCAATCTTGGCCGGCATGAGTATCTCATGGATAATGATAGGAACGATTTGTTTCTCGACTTCCCTGTTGTCGACCAACCTCCTCCCTTCCAGCCCAACACATATTACGGATACGGTCAGTCAACCTTGGGGCTGCCGTTACCACCACTGCCAGACTTGAATCAGCAGACACAAGGAGAATGGTGGGATCGCTGTGCTGGCGCCCTAACGACGGTCACCGTTTTAATTACCACTGTCACCGCAAATTGTGCTAGGTTGCTCGGCGATCGAACGTATAAAGCCGGACGATTCATATATCAGAATCGAGGCCGTGCTACTGAGACTGTGACTGAGACTGTGACAAAATTTGCACAAGGGGCTTCAGAAACCAAACGTCGCATTATAGAGTTTATTCGTCCAAAACCTCCACCTCCTCGCCGACGGTCACCACCTCGGATTCGACGTCAGCCTAATATGACTACCGTCCGAATACAAGTTGAAAACGAGGAACGTGAAAGGAGGGAAGCGTCAGAGGCTGCAGCAATCGACATCATGGGTTCTAGCACAGGCAGATTTGAGCCTTTGATGTCTGGTGTTCTGCCAAGTCCAAAGGATTTCCAGCCCACAATGCCTGGTGTGATCCAACCCTCCTCCAGCTTTCAGCCTATTTTATCAGGTACCACTTCGACCTCTGCAGACTTCCAATTTTCGATGCCAGGTGCTATGCCAGAGGATAATCGACCTACGACAAGCGTTGCGCCTAGTGTGCCTACAGAGACCGACCTGAGACAATCTGCACCAATTGGCCTGGCCATGCTTCCCTATAACGATAGCCTCGATTCAAACATGAATGACACAATCTCAGCCACTATACCAACGATAGCCACAAATGATTACCTCTCAGAACCGTGGGAGACATCTATTTTGGACATTCCTTACAGTTCCGACTCAGAGACGGATGAACTCATGTCTGAAGATGATGATCTTGAGTCCCCTATCACGGATGATATGGATTTTGAAGTTGAATTGCCTGCTGATAGCGGCCGATGGGCGGCTGTTGACGAGCTCCAGCGCCTCAACGCCGAAAATGACGAATCGGGAATGGATCTGACTTTGGAATGTGATGAGACGAGCTTGCCCGAGAGCTTTCAGCCTCCACCGTCAGCCGTCAGTGGATTGGGCTACCCCATCTGTTCTCCGCAAAGCCAGATTCCATTCGCCAATCTAGAGCAGACTTCGCCTTCAGCCTTTAGCGACTTGAGCAGGTCGATCTACTCTCAAATTACGCAATCAGCCTTTAGTGGATTTAGCAACTCCATTATTCCTCCACCATCTCCAGCATTACCTACCAATCACGAAGAGCCTCTGAGCTCACCATTATCTGATCCGCCGTCGGATTTGGACATGATGACACCACCTGCTATGACACCAGCAAGGCGGTCTCCCAAAAAGTCGGTCGGGTTCTATGAGAGCCCAAAGACCGGCAGACCAGTCAACCGAGTGAAGAAGTACTACATAGGCGAATCAATGGCTCATCCCGTCAGCTCAAGCCCGCCTGAGGAGAGTGATGGAAGCAGTATCTCGAGTACCATCGACAGCGATGTCTCAGTATATGATGACCCCGTCATGGAAGCAGCGGCAGCAGCCTACGGGCGTTTCAACCAAGGAATTTCAACACCCTCCGTGGCAATGGAACAGCCAAGCCTGGCTTTTGCGACGAATGATGATACTCCCGTTGGAAATCCGGATCCGGCCGGCAATTTCTACAAGAAGACTCGTCCAATTACTATTGGCCACACAGGACTTGAGATAGCAGGCTACGCTGGCAATACGCCAGCTGATGACTCTCTCATTTCGCATGGATCTTCTGACATCGGCCAGACGAATAGTGAGATTGTAGGCGCGGTTGGGTCTATATCAACCGCTGCCTCTCTCCCTTCCAATGGACCGATACTCGCGACGATCCACAACAACCAATACGTACCCCGTCAGACTCGTCGACGCACAGGAGCTTCTTCAATCATAGTCACCGCTCAGGGAAGCCCGATCAAGAAACAATCTCGATCACCACCTCGATCAGCTAGAAGCTTTTCTAAACTTTCTATGGAATCTCTGATCATGCAGGAGAACGTCACCTCACCTCCTGAATCGGCCAGAAGACCGCCAAGGACGCCAACAACGACACCGGTAGAATTTGCGTTCATTACAACAGGGGGTAAGCGTCTTTCGCCTGCAGAAGGTCTCCCTGTTGAATCTTCCAAGGAAGACATATCAGCTAGGCAGGAACATACCTCTCAGAAGCAGGACACAGCCACTGAGGAGGCTGCGACTCCTGGGCAACTGGCCAACGCTAGCAATGAGAGCACGCCCCAACAGGATCTCACAAGCCAACTTGGAAGCCTACAGGTATCAGATCGCCGATACTCGGTACGTAGGAGAAGAAAGGAGCTGGAGGCGCAAAAGCTCCGCGAAGAGGAAGAGCAACGCGTAGCCGAAGAGAAGGCTCGCAAGGAGAGAGAAGAGGCTGAAGCTGCTGCAAAGAAGGCACGTCTTGAGAAAGAAAAGGCCGAAGAAAAAGCCCGCGCAGCCAAGGAGGCCGAGGAGGAACGCAAGAGGAACCGCGTTCGCGAGATACCGGTCGAGAAAGTCATTCAGCCTCTTACTGCTGATTGGGAAGCTAAGGTCGATGCGGCAATGGCTAAACAAAGTAACAATGTGGTTGCTAAAACGTCTACCGGTACCGCACTGACTCGAAAGGACTTGGGAACGCTCTTTCCACAACCAGGTAGAGATCCCGCTAGTGGATGGTTGAACGACGAGGTCATCATGGCATATTTACAAGCCGTGGTCGACTATGGAAGGGAGATTTCGGGTTATAAAGACGGCGATATCCCAAAATACCACGCGTTCAACACGTTCTTTTTCAAGAACATCCGTGACAAGGGTGTCCAGAGTGTCAAGCGCTGGGCCATCAAAGCCAAGATCGGTGGCAAGAACCTCGAATCAGTCGAACGCGTATTCATCCCCGTCCACTCCGGCGCTCATTGGACCCTCCTTGTCGTTAGTCCCATCGCCCATACCATTGAGTACTTTGATAGCTTGGACCGTGGTCCTGGACCGTTTATCAAGGTCGCGAAGGATTGGTTGAAGCAGGAGATGGGCAAGAATTACAAAGAAGACGAGTGGAGGGTCGTGCTGGCCGATGGTGGAGGACCGCAGCAGAGCAACAGCAGTGATTGTGGGGTGTTTGCAGTTACAACGGCGAAGATGGTCTTGTTGGGGATTAATCCGGAAGCATACTCGAGTCTGGATATTCCCTTGCAGCGGAAGAGGATGGTTGCGGAGTTGATGAATGGGGGCTTTACGGCGGACTTTGCTCCGAATTTCACATTCGGGACGGGGGACCTGGCATGAAGGCGTTTGTGATTTGTGATTTTTGTGCGTTTTGCGTTTGTATTATGAGCGAGGGTTTCACGGGTTTCGTGGTTTTCAAGGGGTTTCAAGGTTCTTGGTCTCGTCGGTTTCAGAAAGTCTTGTGGTCATGGGTTTTGTCTCTCTTTCTGTTCTCTCTTGGCCCTTTGGGGGCTATTCAGCAGCGCGTTGTAACGCGAGTTACGAAGGTTATGTCGATATGGTGATTTTCGCTGGCGTCTTGTTTGCAGCGGATATACCCTCCCGGTCGCAAGTGCTGCACCGGTTTGAGTTTTGTTTCGGGAGGTTTTTTCAATTGTACTCTAGGATGATAGAGCGTTTTCAATTCATGATTGTCAATGAATACTTGCTTTGTGGAATTGCTGTTCTACTGTGTAGCTTTATCGTGATGCCTAGCATGTGGGCTTGTTGCTGATGCAAGGGGTGGCCGGTGTGCTGTATGTTCCTGGTCTCTGAAAAAGAATGGAGGAAACCACTCCAATACCATGCGTAAGGAACTACCACCCCACCGTCCGTCCATCCCGTATCAACATACCACCCAAAGAGTAATCACACCATCACATTCCATAAACCTAGGTACATATAGTAGGCCCAAACCCCTTGCCCTTTCCTTTCCCTTCCCCCATCCCTCACCTCCCATCCCCTCCCATCCCCTCCTAAAAGAGCAAAAACATACAGCAGAAGGGATTCGCTGGTCGTCACCGACCCAACTACTAGTCTTCCGATCAACAGCTTGTGTATGGCAGAGCGGACGGGATGCCCAATTTTCTGTTGTCTATGGCCGTATGTGAAAGGCATGGGAGAATTGAGGTATATATATTTTATGACAAGTGGGCGGTGAGTGTTATAGTAGGGGGGAAAGGGGGAAGGGTGGGACGATGGTTGGAAAGATGTTGGGTTTGAGGGGGTGAGAGAGGAGAGAGGGGAAGAAGTGAAGTATTTGATGAGAGCGGGAAGTTAAAAGATGTATTTCTTTAAAAGTTTTAAAAGTATTGACTTTTCTTTTGTGAAGCGTCAAGTCTCAAAATCAGCATCAGAAAACGTCAGTCATTTTTGTACATACACATAGTTGACAGCTGTTGAACTGTCACATATTTAAATTTAGTTCATACAATTTTTAATCTTACACTTCAGTTTTAAAGTTGATGATATTTAGTTTACTCTGAATCTTATGCATATATAGCCTATTTGATGTTTTGACAGGTGAGAATGCCTCGGTTATGCTTGGCCGCTTATGGTTTCATCACTTTTCGCACACACTGGTGAGTAAAGTCCATCATTGATCCCAAATAGAGCCCAAAAGAACATTAGTATTAAAAGTAAATGAGTACCTCCTTCTGCCCAGAATGGCCACCAATTCGGGAGTGATTTCTCGAGTGTCGAAGGTCGATTAAAAGGCTATTCGGCGTGATGGCGTGTTGACAGGCGTCGGTTGAGGTATGAGAGAGAAGTTAGTTAAGAGCTTTCAAGTCAAGGCGTTTGGTTGCTCGTGCGAATGCGATGGTTGCCTTCACAGTGTTCACATTGGGGGACCATTTCTCTTTGGGTCCGTCTAGTTGTTCCCTCCCTGACCATCCCCCCAAGTAATACAAGATATCTCCCCATCGTGTGAGTCCTCCTCTCCCTAGGATATGCCGCAGTGAGTTCCATCCGGTACATTTAAATAAGAAATGGTCCGCTCTCTCTTCTTCCCTTCCGCAACTGCACAGGTTCGAGACGGTAGCTCCTATCCGATGTAGATATCCGTTCAGCCGGCATTTTCCTGTCCGAAGCTGGGAGAGAATGGTGGCATCCTCCCTCTTAAGGACGTCATATAATTTCCTGGTATGTTTCCCTGGCAGAGCTTTGTCTACCCGTTTTGAGTGAAGACCTGTATTTGCTGCTGATACCGGCTTTCGGGGTGGGTATGAGCGTTTGCTGCATCGCAGCGCGGCTGATTTCAGGCTGTGGAGTTGATGTATGACTTCCTCATTTCTATTGCTTGGTACGCTTCCGCATGAGCTTGTTCATTTCCCTGGACTCCCTCGTGTCCAGGCGTCCATTGAAGGGTTATTGTATACTGTCGGTGGGTCCGGACTCATTCCAGGCGTTGGATGATCGAGCGTATCAATGCTTGTCCGCTCTGGTGAGCGGGGTGTGCCATGGACTTTAACGCCCCTTGGCAGTCTGAGAATATTATTATCGAGTTTGGGATCTGGGCTATAGTGTCGATCGCGGGAATCAACTTGTGTATTGTTAGATCAATGGCAAAGAGCTCTGCGAAATAAGCGTTCAGGTTATTTTCATCTTCGATGATTGTTGCCTCTGAGTATTGTGATGATCATCTTTTTTCTATACCTATCAGACCGTTTCTTGCGGATCTATCGATGTACAACGCAGGAGTGCCCGAGGATTTCGCTTTCTTGGCGGCTTCCTCTCGCGATGGCGGTATCACGACCTGAGGTCTCGATTGTCATGGTGATATGCAGTACGGTGTGATCGTTTCAAGTCTCAATAGATCAAGATTCCTAAAGGTGAATGCCACTGTCTGCAGTGGAGAAGTGAACCCTTTGGCGCTCCTTTTAGCTCGGGATGTTGACTTATAGATCGGGTGGGTTTTCTCTAAAGTGTGCCCGTTGATCCAGAACCGCCGCTGCTGTTCAAAGTGCCTGATCTGTATCAACTGAATATCCGCCTCGACTTCTACCACCTCGAGAAAGACCGATGAGAAGGCTGTTGTGATGGCTTGTGCAGCTATTCTCTGGGGTGGCTGCAGGCATTTAAGTGTGCTTTTTGTGCCCTTTGAAGCTCATACCTCCGACGCATAATCCATGACTGATGCAACAGTGAATTGAAATAATTGCCAGCACGTTGAAGCTCGTAGGTCTTTCAGGAGCTTAAGGGCTAATGCTGCCTAAATACTCCTTTTCACTGTCCTTGCCATGTGAAGTTTGAATCGTAGTTCTCTGTCGAAGACAACTCCTAGAAGTTTTATCGACTCTGCCGGTTGAACATGATTTCCTTTGATTAGTAGCAGAGTATCATCCTCACGGTTGTGGCTTCTTGTGAAATGTACGAACGCTGTCTTTTCCGGTTGAAAGGTAGCGCCACTTAGACTTTCCCATAGCTCTGCTTTAAGAATAACGTCTTGCTGTAGTTTGATCGTGTTTTCGATTGTTGAACCATCGACGAAAGCTATCGCTCCTTGGTTCTTGTTGGTCTTAGTTTGAACAAGGTTGACGTTGAAGAAAAGGAATAAGATAGGGGAAAGCGGGATCCTTGTGGCAGGCCTGCTTGGGCCGCAGAAGAATACCGTCCAAGAACGATAGATAGGTTAACGACTCCTATCCTAGCTTTCCCCAGCCTCTTCGGTCTTTTGAGCAGCGCCCTCACCTTTGACCGCTGATTCCACGATATTGGGATAGACCAAGTCCCTCACGCCTGGATCCCCATTGGTTTGCGCCTTATTTTATGCTATTTTGAAGTTGGTATGTGAGTGGGTTGCCAAGTGCTCGTTGACTGTCGGTGCACGTTCGGTGTCGGCTTACTTTAGTGCACTCTCGCAATTCCTCTCCACATAGCAGACAGGGCCTGTGGACGCTACCAAAGTCTAGCTGACGAAGGAGGAGACACTCTTTGTACTTTCCCTTCGCGTGCGTTTTGTCTTGGTCGGGCGATCTTTGGAGCTGAGCTCGACGGTGTCAGGCTTATCATCACTCAAGACAATCCAGCACTCATGAGCCAGCGCCTTATCGACAGACAAGCGATTCGTCGGACTCCAGACCAGCAGCTGATATAGTAAGTATACTAAAGGTTGATCTTCTGGAACGTCTTCACCATGCCTGCTAAGCATTGTATGCATCTTCGCCAGGCGTACGACCGTAATTTTTTCATCAGTATCGGTCGAATATCCCAATATTTCGGCCACAGCGTACGCCCAAGCCCACAGGTCGATTTTTACAGTATATTCAGTATTACCCCACACCTCTGGTGCCAACGTTCGTATCGGACCAATACGAGTGTCCCGGAAAAAGGTTCTGATGTGGCTTTACCGAAATCGCAGAGTACCGCTTCAGGCCTTTCAGAAGAAACAATGAGCATGTTCTTGAGAGTGATGTCGCGATGCATAATGCCCATGTTGTGTAAAGATTCGATGCCTTCGAGAGTATCTTTCAACAGTCGCATTTTGTTTTTGATCTCAATGGAAGTCTAGATAGGCGGAGTGAAATTCCTCACGCAAAACGGCAAGCATATAAAGACCTTTTCTGGCAAAATGCCACATGGTTTAGAATTGCCATGCTCACAGAAAGATGATAGTGCAGGAAGAAGTCCTTTACGGTTCTAGGAATGATTAACAAATCAGTAACATTAGGAGTAGAATATCATACCCTAAAGGATTCTCCCCAGGCAACCTCCTCGAGAAACGCGTTCCTTGTCCGCGTACTTGTGACCGGTAGCTCTTTCAGAACTACCATCTCTCCTGTGTCTATGTTCATTGCTTTGTTCACCCAACCAAAGGTTCCAGATCCCACAGTTTCAAAGACGAGAAAGTGCTGAATTATTTTGTGTTTATCAAGATGCAGCTTCCACATACTCTTCGGAGGTAGAGGTAAGTCAATAGACATTTTTCTAAGAAAGGCATTTCTGCATTTGAAAAAGCTTTCTCTCTCATACTCCTCGACTGTGTACTCGAAATCGTACTCAAAGGGACCCAGTTTGATTGTTGTAGTCGTCTGATACAGCAGCTTTTCCGATTGATATTCCAACTCGTGCCAGGTACCTGCCAGATTGAGATATACCGGCGCCTTCGAACTCACTGCAACTAACATCAACATGCCGGAAATGCGATTGAATCGAAAGCATATGTGCACGTTCGCCACATTCCTGCTTTTAGGATCACGAGGTTTAGCAAGGAGGAAATCGACATTGCGATCTTGCAAGTTCGACGTTCCTCTACCGGCCATCCATCCCAAATTTAAAAACTTCGGCGAATCATCGTTACGAAGTGAAAAGACAAGATGATGAAAACCCTGCTCTTTCTCAACTGAAGATGTAGCAGTGTCGTAGTCAGTATCAGTCTTGGCCTCCTCCTGATGGTTGGAGCCTCAACCATCCTTTGCCCAGCCCTGAAGACTCTATCGCTACGCGTGAAAATCGGCCCTACACTGCAGAAGCGTTTTCTTCTAGCACGGCCCGAGTTCCGAAATCAAAAGCTACACGAAAGGGAGACCAGTGTCCCGGAGCAATATCCTCTGGGCGGCAAGTATTTTACATTGACACTACAGGCCAATGGCTGACTCGTCGAACTCAGAATTACAAGATCAAAAGTTTCATCGACAACCACATATTATCAGCTTGATCACAAGGGCGGTGTTAGCAAAGTGCAGGCGAAACCATCACATCGCGGCAGAAGCTCCATCAAGAGAAAATGAGAACATAAGAATTGAAGAGATTCAGAGACGTTGGTCACAAGGGTAATCTGATATTGCAGACCGTCTTGGACCACCTTTCGAAAATTACGCAGAGATGCGAGCTTTTGCTGGGCGATTATCACCAAGGTCCTAGATTCCGATATTCAAGTGACCTTATGAACTCGGCATTTTCCACCAGACATCTGATCTTAGGAAGTCGTTCTTAGCAATGTTCGAACGTTCTCCTAAAGTCACAGAGCGTCAGTACATCTGCGTCTAGGTGTTCCAATCTCAGAGCCTCGTGGAGAACTTAGAAGGTCGCAAAAACTGAAGGAGGAAGCGGAATGATTAGAGTGAGAGACATGTGGTCTGAAATAATGGTGCGATCGTCTTGCGAAAGATGAGTCATCTCGAGTTTGACGGCTGGCTCAATGCTGTCCTGAATTTGGTGCTTCGCAACTGAAATTTCGAAGCTGATTGGAAGTTTGGAACTAAGAGAGCTCATCTAATTCTTGGCAGTCTTATGGTAAGGTGTCACGACCTTGCAATACTTCAAGAAATAGTTTGGCTTGATGAGGTGAAGTGAAGTGCTAGCTGTGCGAAGATTGAAGGTTGGGAATAACGAATAGCGTGTTGAGCTTTCGGATGAGTAATTGTGACGGCTGCTTAGACTATCTTTACACAGTACTTTCGCCATTCAAATGACGATAGATAATGTACGTTGAGTTCAAATACTTCTATCTGATCTACACTAATATTATATAGACCTTCAAAACCCTTCGGGCTCACGTTCAATCTGTTCTTTCTCAGCTATTGGTTGAGTGGCCGGAGGAAAGTGATCTGATACACGATAAAATATGCCAGCTTCCTTTGGAAATCCGACCTATCATTAATAAGGAATGAGACATTACTACGCTATTCACTCAGTCTGGAAGCTCTCTTGCTAAAACGATCGAGGCATCGAAGGAGGAGACACGAGCTTGTAGAAGTGTTCGTAGACATAGACCGTTCCGATAATAAAGGAAAGCTCAAATCGTTGACTAGTATGCATCTGATGAGCTTCATGGGTGTATCAGAATACCGTCGACGGGAATGAGCCCACAAGAGAATTTGACGACAGTGATCATCTAAAGATTGCAAAGACTGGAAGAGTGGTAGCAGCCTGCCAATAAGGCCATCTATCACCCAACATCATAAGGATAGCGAGGGACGTGATGCAAGGTGCCTCAAGAAATCTAGTAGTTACCACATATTTATACCAGATTGCTTGTATCCATCGTCTATACAGTCGCCCCTGTCTTGCAAGGAACTGCCGTACCTTTTTGTCCGCTTGGACATCTTTCTTGTCCACCCAGGTCGGTCGCCACTAAACTAGATACTGGCCCATATGCGTCATCTATAACCCCTTCCATTCCTTCTTGTCGGATAGCAAGGCAATTCTGTAGCCACTGTTGTCCTTGCAACCTTCCCATAGTCTCTTTGCTTCAGCCTTGTATTCTTGATATATGTCATTGTCGCAATTAGCGCAAGTCTCAACTAGGCTAGCGGGCAGTCTAACGACACCGCAACTACCTTACTTTCGGGTTATTAGCGTATGCAGAAAGGTATCGAATCCTTGGCATCGCAATTGTCGCGCCCCCCCCCAAATTTACTATTGAATTCAGACATTCTTGACATTCTCAAACCTTCCGCTCTATGGAAAAATCACTAGAAAAATCAATCAAACAGGTAAATTTGAAGCTGTTTTCAAAGGCACTTACTGACCTGTCAAATAACTATGCCTCGCTCACTGGATCCATCCATTCGCTCCAAAATAGTACGCCTTCTACTACTACACTGGCGCCCCCTAGCTATCGCCGAAGAGGTTCACTGTCATTTTGATACCGTTTATAATATACAAGAGAATCTGTTTATATATCATTCGCCGTGCAGGCCTCAGTTTCGACCCAAGGGGGCCCCCCGTAAGGTCTTTCCAGCCGCTGAAGACTCTCTTATTACATATCTAGAGCAACAGCCATGAGTCATGCAGAAAGAGATGATGTGGTTCCTGTCACGATCCTAGCCTTGCCAGGCTCAGCCTTCTAGCCTTACCAGGCCTATCCTCGCTCCGTCACCTTGACTAGTCCCTATTGGGCCTAGCGTCGGCTGAGGAACACACATATGTAGCCAGCTTCTTTCCCGTAGCTACCTTTCTTCCTTAGCATTTATCTTCTAGTTAAATGACACCCCTATCTGACCCGCTCTAGGCAGGCCCCTAACAGTTCCTATGAGAAGAGTGAGATATACATGTTTATCAGTTCACGATATCGAGGATTCTGAAGAAGAGACACTGAAGCAATAAAAAGAGACAGCGTGTGAGCATCAGACAGAACGATGAGCTGCGATTAAACTGAGTTGCCGACCTGTTGCAGCTGACGGCTGAACAGCTTGTCTTCGTCGATGAGACTCTGTTCAACGAGACTACGGGATGACGTCATCAAGCCTATGCACCAGTTGGTGAGTCAGCTCGCTATCAAGTTTCTAGAAAGAAAAAGCATTCCTGAAGCGTTCTTTCGACGTATACAATCGATGACTATCTACTCTGTATCGATATTCGTGAAGGCTGATTCAACGACGAGGCTTTCTTTCGATGGCTAGTAGATGAATTGCTACCTCTATGCAGTTTCTTTTCGATCTCGAGTGTAATCATCATGAATAACGCGAGCATTCATTGCAATCATCGAATAGAAGAACTCATCATTTCAAACGGATTCTTCCTAATTGCTTGAGGGAATGAGTAAATTCTCTAGAGGTAGATTCTGACTTCGGCGTGACGATGACATGATGGCTTCGAAGATCGAAGGGGCTAAAAGAATGTCAGCACTGTGAAAGGTTTGAACAGCTTCAAATTTACCGGTTTGATTTTTCTATTGATTTTTCAATAGAGCGTTGAAGGTTTGAGAATGTCAAGAATTTCTGAATTCAATAGTAAATTTGGGAAAGGACGCGACAATTGCGATGTCAAGGATTCGATACCTTTCTGCATACGCTAATAGTTTTTAGTGTGTCAATCGAGCATAAGCGGCCTAATTTTAGGTCGAGTTTCCACATTTCTACTCAACAGAACTACTATTAATTCTACCTCGTTACACACTCTCTATCATGTCTCATAAGAAGGAATTTACAAAGGGAACAGCTGAAATGGAAGCCTTGCGAGTCAGTAAGTCAGATCATCAGCAAATTTCTTCGACAATTAGATCTGCAGCAACGATCATGAACGAGATCTCAGGAAACTCTTTACTTTATAGGAAAATCTTTAGATCTCATGTCGAATACAGTGCATTATATAGTCAAAGATGCAGAGAAGAAAGCTGAAGATAATAATCGAAAGCTTCTTGATCAACGCAATTTCGAAGACGTCTCGCGATCAGATAGATCTTGCATTCGAAGAATAGCGTTGTCTCTGTCTCAGCGTCTAATCCGCTCAGAAAACAGAGTCTCGAGATCATAGTTATAAATCAAAGTCACGCTCTTCTCATCGATCGTATCGCTTCGGCGTTGCTCAAGATAGACGATATCGTTGACTTCAGAGCGTCGATGAGAGATAGAGAAGTTGCGAGAGCAGTCTATATACAGTAGTGTCAGAAGAGAGAGAGAGTAAAGGTTTTTGATGAATCTACAAACAAACTGAAATCTCTGAGTCATGTGATCTGAATAGCTTCAAAGAACGCAGCGACAGCGATAGTGATAATAGTAATTCTGATGGGGATGAGGCGATGGGTAGGCCCAAATTTGTATGTGAGAGGTGCGGGGTCCCCGCTTATGCTCGGTTGACACACTAAAAACTAACCCGAAAGTACTATGTTCTTAATTGGACGACTACTCCTTCCGCTTCTACTGTTGCTCCTATTGCTTCTACTATTGCTTCCCATTATTGCTTCAACATAATTCAAGCCTATTGTGAAGCCCAAGGTGATCCCGAGACCTACTTAAGCCATATGAGGTAGATTCCTGGAAGATCGCAATTTCAAACGACAAGAAATGCTGGCGTGCCAGTGCCATGTACAGCTGTGGTCACCATGTCTGTGGTGTTAATATCTAAAGTCACGTACCCTGGTCTGTCGTCGGGATCAGTATTCATTGAAAAGCCGTGTACTGCAAAATACACGGCGGAAAAGATGATTCACCAATTGGTAGAAGGAAGCTGGCGGTGACCAACCCGGGTGCTCCAATTCTACAGAGAAGTCACGAATTGGCTTGGGGGAAAGCGCGCTCTGGGTAGTACTGTCTCTTAACCCTAATTGTAATATTCTTACAGTGTTCGAATATTGTGACTTCTGTGCTGTATGCGAAGGGCCACTTGAGCCTGCGATTGGCAAGCTGGAATTGCTGGTGACGGTGACTACTTGGCCATTTGGAGGTCCGACTAGTAAGTGGTCAACATTGAAAGCTTGTCTAAGGGAAAGATTCTCGAGGACGCAATATGTGGCTGCCATGGCACATACACATCGGCGCCATTGCGTGTCTGCTGGGAACGAAATGTTAATCGAGAGTGAGGGAGCGGCTCAGAGACGGATCAGGGATGCAGTGAATACCGACGGAAAGGTGCTTGTCGTACAGATGCAGCACCATGAGAAAGAGCGATTGGTAACTGCTTAGAAGAGCTACGATAAAGACATGCTGTTCAGACTTCTCCTACTGCATCCTCCAGGAGTCATGTCGATGATCCATCTTGCTCGACTCAGAATGGGATGAGCTTGTCCTTGCCAGCCTCATCCTTGCCAACAATCTTGCCCACATCACCATCTCTCTCGCCCTCCACAACGCCCCTAATCATTCTTCCACCAATATTCGGATGGCCACCGCCCATAGCTGCGATCTTCTCCTTGATACCTCCGAGATTCGTAGCGAGGAAGCCGGGTCCAACACCCCAGACCTTCACTCCATCCTCCTTCATCTTATGGTTCCAGTCTAGCATCACCATGTTAAGGGCCGTCTTGCTAGAACGGTATCCGATCGTCTCAAAGTCCACCTTCTTAGGCCATCCAGCCGGTAGGGGCGGTGTAGGGAAGTACTTCTGGCTTGCAACGGTGATTTGGGAGAGACCGGCCACGAAGATCAGACGGGGGTCAGACGACTTGAGCAAGAGCGGCATGAAGGTGTAGGTCATAACATTTGCACCGGTAACGTTGACGTCGTAGGCCTTGTTGAAGCAGTCACGGAGAGACACTTTACCGGCAACGTATTGGATATCGAAGGTAGCTCCAGCGTTGTTGACGAGCGCGTCAAGGTGACCCGGACTAGCCTTGACTTGTTCGAAAGCCTTCTGGATCGACTCGTCACTGGTAACATCGACCTGGATAAGTTCAACGGTGTTACTGGTTTTTGGAACTTCCTTGTGGAGCTTCTCGATGGCAATTTTGCCCTTCTCCAGAGAACGACTGCCGAGAAAAACGTGGTACTTGGCCTTGCCAGACTCGAGAAACGCTTTGACGGCTTCGTACCCGATACCATCGTTGGCGCCGGTGACGAGAACAACCTTTTGGGACGCCATTGCCAGCTGTGATTCGCGTGTGGATGGTTGGATGGGTGTATTATTGATTGTGCGTAGGTGGTAGGTGGTAGGTGGTTGAGTTGTTTGTTATTCAAAGTTGATCGACTTGAGGAGCGAAGGAGCAATGCTTTGTTAAAAAGAAAAGCTTCGCTACGTGGAAGACGTGGGCATCTATTTCATTGATAGAGCAACCCTTGGCGTTAAGCGGAGTTAAGGGCTCTTGGGCGGCTTAATCCCACTCAACTACTTTACCCTCGGAACCGGGAAGGTCACCCTGCCTGGGCCAAATGACGTGCATGAATTACGTTGGTCCGGTGTTAGAGTAGTCCTAGCTCCGGCCGCGTCCCCCCCCAGGCTCCTGTCAATCACCCCGACAGCTTACGGCAAGGTGAGCTTTCGACTTATGACCCTTTTGGAGCAATAGGAGCTGGTGCGTGGTGCGGTGGCGGTGGCATTAACCTCTGAACTTCCAACGAGCAGTGGTTGTCTGAGCTGTTACCCGTTCAAAGCGCGATAGCAGGAGTCATAGATAGAAATCGAACCACCACGACTGCCGAGCGACGGTAGAATATTCAATGTTATCAAGTGCCTTCGTCTATTCAAGTATCAAGACCGCAATAATCCCAGTCATTCCATCAACACCTCAATTGTCGATTGTACCTTAGGCGTCTTTTAGACACTAACAAGCCTCAGTCGCTCGTCTGCCTTCAACCCAGTCCTCATAGAACCGCTCCTTAGAGTTAAGTACTGCCATCATCTGCAAAGCACTGCTGCGATTGAATCTGAGCATTGGGTTAGGCGCTGTCCCAGGACTCGGCAGTACAACCTCGGCGATGATGATTCTACTACCTGGTGTCATGGCATGAACAATGTTTTGGATTATCTTGACGGCATAAGGATCGGAATGACCATGTAAGCTTGCGCGTAAGAAGTATAAGGCCGCTTTCACGGGCCGTGGGGTAAATACATCGCACGGGAGGAATGTGATCCGGTCTTCAGAATCAAGTCATCTATACTGCTGGCTTTGGCTATCGTGATGTTGCTGCGAAGATTTCTCCAGATGAGAATACTGTATACCATATTGCGTCGCTTTCAAAGGCGTTCACGGGAGCAGCTGTGAGTATACTCGTGGATGAAAAACTTCTAGACTGGGAGCAGCCCGTCTCCAAGATCCTTCCAGAATTTTCTCATAACGATGCGACTGTCGAGACCCAATCTAATCTTCTCGATATGGTTGCGCATCGCACTTGCCTTGCGCATAAGAGTGCTCTTTGGTTGCAGGACTGGACGACGTTACTCCTGACTCCAAAGGACCTGTTTCCAACCATATCTTACACCGAATATGCATTTCCCTTTCGGTCACAATGGTTTTACAGCAACTGGTGATACTGCGTGGCTGCTACAATGCTAGAGAGGGTGACAGGGCAGACTTGGGCAGAATTTCTTACCCAACGGATATTTGCACCGCTTGAGCTCAAACAAACATCGTTGGAGCGATATCCTAAAGGAGACAACGTAGCGAAGAGTTGTCAGGCGTTCCCGGATGGCTCGCCAAGCCCAGTAGAGCCACCAGAACTGGTCGCCGGTACGATAATGCAGGGGGCATTGGGTGTGATAAGTAGTGTGAGTGACTTGCTGTCGTTCTACAAAGCTCTTATCAAGGCTTGGAAATATGAAACAAACAGCGATACAACGTTCACTCCTGGTTCACCATTCAAAGATGTTCGTACGATGCTCAAAGGTCACATCGATCTTGAATCAAATTCAACATTCCAACAGTCATATGGCGTCGGCTGGGCTATCAGCGAAATCCCAGCTCCGCTCGGGCAGATCGGCACCAATCCGATGTTCATTCCAGAAATGCCTATTGTTGGGAAAGGTTCGAAGAAACAAGTTGTCTGGCACCACAACGGGAGTCTTGTTGGGTTCTTCAGCTCTGTACATATTCTTCCGGAAAGTGACACTGCAATAGTTGTCTTGACGAACTCTATGGCAAACAATGACTGTGCAGACTGGATCGGTCAATTCCTTCTCGAGACGGTACTAGACAATACGGACAAGAACGACTACTTGATTCTTGCGCAAAGGACAGCTGCCTCTTACATTGCAAAGTGGCGAGATTTGAAAATGGAATTAGTCGAAGGGCGAATCCCTAACACTCTCTGTTTACCTCTTTAGCAATATTCTGGGAGCTTTTACAATAAGATTCACAATTTCCACCTCGACATCAGTACTGTTAACGGCAGGCTTGAATTGAGGTTTCAAGGCTTGCCAACCGAAGTCCATCAACTCTATCACTATCACTATAACACCTTTTCGTGGGAGCTCACCGCAGAAAAATAGATTGCCAGGGACCGGTGGCCTGATCTTGAGGCACGGGTCTATCTCCTTCATTTTGAAGCTGACGAGAATGGGAAGATGACCAGACTCAGATGGCATCATGACTGGGCCGTATCTGCAGGCGAAGTTTTTACCCATGATCCTGATTCGCCCAAGTCTCAGGATCAAACGACCCTAGCATCGGTTGATGAGTAAATCTCCACTCCCTTTGTCAATCCTTAATCTCGAGTATGATGCTTTGCTGAGATCTCAAGAACCTCAACACCATATAGTGAACGTTCTGAGCTTTGAGAGGAAGAGCTAGCTAGACGGCTAACGATTGGGAAATTCTGGATTCTTATAGGCTCGTGCAGGCGAGGCCTAAATTCCTCAGCCTCACATGGTTAGGTGCTCCCGGGGATGTTTAATAGATTAGTCGTCAAATGGCCGTCTGTCTCATCTCACAATCCGTGCACGCGCGGCCGAATTAGAACAGAAAATAAAAGTCCATTCAACCGCACGAGACGCATGTCTAACAATTTGTTATATTATATGCAGGTGGATTTCTGAAATGTGGATGTGGAACAAAACCGCTACTACTCGACGAAATAAGCGAACTTCGAAGCAGACAGCACAGGTTGAATTCATGTACTAATATGCAAGCCTATCACCACGTATGGGCTGCGTACTTACTTGTTGTGTCTGTTATCTTTAACAAGATTCAACACTGTGTGGGCTGACCATTGGACGAGGATGCAATAAAAATTTCCCTGCATGCCAAGTATATCCAATACACTACGTTGCGTGCTACTGACTAACAATGAGGTGCTGTTGGATGCCGTGAAGCTTGGGCCAAGAACCAGGAGGTCCAAGAAAGCCTGCGCCGTTCTCCCGAGTAGAAGGCTGCTTATCGGAAACTGTAAGACACTACACCAAGAGCGATCTTACAGTGTTTGTCCTCATAAACCATTGACTAAGGTTCCCTTTCCATTAAATTCCCCCCTTTTTATTGAGATTTTTCGCGACCGCTACAATGTCGCCAGCGGAAAATGACATTGCTCGGATCTTGTATTTAGACTGGCAAGACTTGTACAACGACGAGAGACCGTTCCAAATATTCTCTGTTATTCCAAAAGACGCCGAAAATCAGAAAGCCGACAATCTGGTATTCACAGAGGGAGAGCTCGAGACTATGCATGATATGAGAGGGAAAGAATCAGAATATACCCTTGATCGGAACGGCTTTTTTATTCGCCATCATACGTCAAAGATGATGGACTTTTCCAATGAAGACGCTATCAAGGAAACTTACATCCCCGAGATCGAAGCTTTACTCAAAGCCGAGCTTGAAGGGATAGACCAAGTTCACGTCTTCGACTATCGAGTACGCCCTCATGCCTAAATAACGTTTTCTTGAACTGGGCCATTGACCGTTCTTTGGGTAGCTCAGATCCAATACCCCAATCTTCAAGGAGGTCAATGTTGCCGACAAAATGCAAACTCTGTTGCCAGCTCAGCATGCCCATTGTGGCAGGTACAACCTCTTCACAACATTTCCAGTCTACTAATGGACTAGAGTAGACCAAAGCCCTGCTGGAGCCCTCGGTCGCTTGTACAAAAATCTACCCGATGAAGCCGACTTTCTCTCCCAAGGTAGAATGAGAATCATTAAGTATGTATCATCAGATGATTGTCGTGATGCAAAAGCTGACCTACTTCATTGTCTGGTGATCAATCCATCATCGCGTCGAGAATCGGCCCCTTGCCGTCTGCGACGCACAGACCGTGGAAGAGGACGACCTCGTCGAGACCGACCTTATCACCGTGGGACATCAAGGAAAGTCCATGTATGGGATGTACAAGGCGCGCCACAAGTGACATTACCTCAAGCATCAAACGCCCGAGGAAGTGACCTTGATCAAAGATTTTCGACTCCGATCCTGATGTCAGAGCTCAATGTGAGTTTCTGCTTTTTGTCTTTGAATTCGACGAAAGCTGAAAAGAGTAAGGCTGTATGCATTCTTCCTTCAGGCACACCAGCGTTCCGGACACTGCTCTGCCCCGCGAAAGCGTGGAGATGAGAGCTCTTGACATCACACGTCCTCCGAAAAAAGTCTCACACGAGCCACGACATGGGCAATTTTGAAATCGAGATCGCTTGCCAGAACATCTAATCAGTGAAGGGAACCGTACAGTATCGTAGCTTAGGCGGTAAGAAGGAGTAAAGGCTGGGGGATTTCCGAAGGCTTAATGGTACATGATGGGTTGGAATACGAGGTCATATGGGGGCATATTGATATTTTGGTTGTTGCTGTTAGGAGTCTATCTAGGAGCGAGCAGGTGAAAACTCTACTAGCGGGCCCCAGCCCTATCAGCCCTATGAAGGCGGATCTCCCCTATTTCCAACACTCCCCTATGGGAATCATAGCCAACCAGAGCCATATATTGAACATATGAAGCTATTCGGAGCTTCGTAACGTATATCGGAGTTTCTGACTCCCCCAGCCAAATGGCTTAGCAGTGATTGAAGCTATTCGAAGCTTCGTAACGTGTAGATTGGAGTTTCTGACCCCCAGCCAAATGGCTTAGCAGTGATGGAAGCTATTCGGGCTTCGTAACGTATGATCCACCGTTTCCCTCCATCGAAGGCACATATTCACGGTATATTTGAGTTCACCGCTTCCCTTCGTCGGAGACACATATCCACGGTGTTCTGGATCCACCGCTACCCTCGCTTCGAAGGCATATATCTACGGCTTAATCTGATAACATTAATCACTAATACTGACTGGCAGAAAATGTTGATCTGAGACATTCAAATGCAAGAAAATTGAGTTGAAAGAGTTTTACACTCTGAACTTCAGTCTTTAACATCTTCAATGTTGACTTTTCTCATTGATGAGCGCTGTTACGTTGAGACGATCTGACTTCGACACGAAGATTTCAGCAGTCATGAATACCCTCAGCATCTTAAAACATTGTCAGAATGCCTGAGCAGGCTTCACAGCCTCCAGGAAGGAGGCGAATATTTACCTCGAAGGAAGACGCGCAGTTGATCGATTTGAACAAGAACCGAAACTTGTCATGGAAACAAATCGAACATTTCTTCCCCGAGAGAAGCATCGGAACATTGCAGGTGCACTACGGTATGAAATTAAAGACTACAGGTATTGTCCGGAGGAAGCGGCGGTTGTGAAGGGTTATCGACAATAAGCGTGTAGCGGGTTTTTTGATGAAACTTAGAATGGAAATGAAGTAAACTATGAAACAGTAGACTATAAGTCAAAACGTACCGCAAGTGTCGTGCATAATACACTCGATCATGTTGATCTATCAAACAGCGCCACTTTCAACATGTTCCGATATACCTGTCGAGACACGGTCCGAAGTGCGTTTAAAGACCTATATCGCATGTAAAACGAAGATATGTTTTGTCTCAATCGTCAAGATATAACCCGTAGGAGGTCCTCTGTCTCACCTGTGAAGAATGCAACCTTGTCCGCATCGACTTCCATCTCTAAGTTGTTCTTCTAACTCATTCGCCGACTTTCCGCACACGCTTTTGCTGCCACCAAAAGAAAAGGCAACCAGGTCAGCGGTAATCTTCGACCCCTCCAATTCGACAGAGCTCTTCACGAGTTCCTAACTATTGACGTTAAAGTAGGTTCGTGGCCCATTGTTTTCATAGTCGAGGCCAACATCAGCATATCCTGATAGTATACTGGTTTTCCCCGTCGAGCCGAGCATGATATTGCTCATATAGGTGTTTGCTCAACGATGCAAGAGGGAAGTCGTCTATACGAGTCTTGGAACCCTTTGCAGTATCCGGCTTCTGATATTTGAAGTACCCGACTCTCGAAAATCGGCCTGTCTTTGCACGATCTGGCGTTAGCAATAGACCTTCGATCCTCCTTTGATTTACCGATTGTCCATTGTGCTTCGACTCAGAAAGTCCGAGAAGGTACAGTGTGGTGTTTTGGAGTTCTTCTAGGGCAGGCGCCGAGTGATCATCCGGTATGAGGGACGTGCCATGAACGGTATGGCCATTTAACTCAGCAGGATAAGCTGGTTCGTTGCGTCTGTCGGCTAAAACTGACACTATGGCTGTTTTCGACAAGCTCGCCATACCCAAAGGTCCGCGTATACTGACAATCCCGTCGGAAATGGGTCCAGAGAAGTCATCGCCGTCTGTGTTGGTCGAGGCCTCAAATATGGATGCCTGCCAGATAGTTGAATAATGTACGTTTCGTTCCCAATGGATAGGACCATCCACGGATGCCCAGGACCAACTCGGCGCCGTGTTAGATTTGTGCCTGACTGCCTTCTCCAACGTTTCGTCGTAGGTGCTCCAAAGAAGCCCAGAAATGAGATCTGCCTGCCACAGTCCGGCGAGGTAGTCTCCGCCGCACTTGGAATGTAGTTGTTCGAACCTACGTGCAACACCCGAAATTGCTACTAACTTGTCCTTCTGGTAGGTGAGCTGGGTTGCAGCATAGAGACTCACAATTATTTTCCAGTCATGCCAGAGCTTCTGTACAGAAGTGATGTCTTGCTTATCGGGGCTGTAGGTCCGTACAGATGGCGACACCATCATTTGCTTGGTTTTGATATCCTCAAGTGGCTTGAGAGCGAAACTTGCTAAGCTGGACAAGCTTGCCTCTGGCTCAGTACACTCATTACACTCCCAGACGATCGAGGTATGGGTGAAATGGACTGTTCTCTGTGCTAGCAAGCGTTCCTGTAAACACCAACCTCTCTTGGAAAGAGGATTGTTGTGATACTCTTCGTAGGGTCTACCTGAAACGTATACCCTTTCAAAATTTCCACTAGGCTCATTTCCCACTCCTGAAAGAAATGGAGATATTGCTAATGGATTTCGGAAGCGAAAAAGACCTCCATTGACACTTTCAGATGCAACTGCGGAGATGTTCAGCAGTCCACCAGAATATACGTCGCTCATCGATGCAGCTTCATGTGCCCAGTCTTCAGGCGAATCCTGAATTATGCACAATGCGTCGATCCAAATGAAGCGTATTTGAAGCATTTTTGCAAAGATAACTGCGTCACTGAGTGTCTTAGGCAGCTCAGCAAGGGGAATCTCTTCGACGAAAGAAGCGTAGTTTTCTCGGGTCAGCCGGAGAAACGGATCAACGCCCCAGCAGTAACTGAGAGTAACGTACTGACAAACAGCTAAGGAAGTAAGTGTCTCTACCAAACGCAAGCGGAAGCCGTGCGCCTCACTGACAAGCTCAACAAGCCTTGTAGGTGGAGATGCTGGCTCGAATTTACACAGCGGGTGGTTTTGCTGGCATGCTTTGAGCCATACCTTCACACGCCGAATCGTCTCCTCAGAAGAAGTGCTGTCACTGATAGGTCGATGATAACAGTGAACATCTTGTGAGCCTTGCCAAAGTAAGTGCCCAACTTCACCAGGGTGGCGGAAGAGCTCTTACCGAGCAAATGAATGTTAAGGTAATTAAAAGGGCCTTCGAAATTGTAGGAAGGTGGTTCGTCCTCAAATGTCACAATGATATCTCTGAAATGATCTGTCTTTGCCATGAGGTGTACGGCATCCAACCCATCTGGCCATTTATCGACAGACGGAAACCAGTTACCCAAGATTAAGTTGCATAGATGACAACCCGTTCTAGAGGATTTCAATAAGGCAAGTGCGTTTGGACGAAGCAGAGCCGAGGATTTATCTATACTCCGTTCTCTAGATGGAAGTGCTGTACCGAGAATACTTTGGCAGACGATGCAAGTGGAGTCGAGGACTAGTTCTGGAGGGTTCATTTAGCGACCTGAAAAGATGTCGTCTGAGACGAATAAAGCGCAGGTATCTAATGATTTGAGGATGTGGGGAAGGAAAGGTAGGTATGGAATAGCATGGAACTTTCCGGTATCGTAATTTGACTGTTTCTTATTTCATAGCCGGGGTTTCGGCTTAATACCTACTCCATGGTATAACTTATAGCGTTGGTTGTCGACAGGGATGATTTAGCTGGTTCCAGCAGATTGTAGTAAGGCAGGATATCCTGACGTTCCAAAGCCACGACGCGCGGTAGGCCAGCATCTACTTCTTCACAACATCCAGGCACGTTGAGCTTGTTTCGAATCATTTGTCGCGATCAAGAGAGATTGGTCATGGATTCGCATTCTTTCCTGAACGACTTCGCCTCATGCTTTTCCCGCGAACGACTTGTTATGGTGACAAGGCCGACAGCCGTTGCCCGCCAAAAGAAGAAGTCGACTACCGAACCAATCTTCAATACCACAGTCTGCTACACCTGCGAGCAAGCTGGTGTGGCTGTGCCGCCAGCAACGGGAAACCAATGGGGAGCGGAGGCGCTACCGGTAATTTGTCTCAGCTCATCTGTCGTGAAGAGCTCTGTCAAATTCGTAGCAGCTAGCGAAATGGTTGAAGGTGCTATCACAATACGTGAGACAGATGGCAGAGTCACTGCACGACATAGGGATGATATTTTGCACAGCTACGATGCAGGGTGCAAGGTCGTTACAGTCAACGTCTACGAACATGTCGGCCCCACAGCAGTCGAATGTGCATATCTTGAGACAGGTTTCTTTTGAAGGCAGTTCTATCAACAAGATCGATGTCTATAACACTTTCGGCAGAAGCGCTCAGTGACTCACGAAGATCTGATTTGAAGCAGAACAGAAGGCTTCAAAAGAAGAGAGGAAAACATCAAAGCCGATTGTGTCTTGCATGAAACCTAAACATGAAGAGTCTCTATCAAAAGTTCAGGCAAATCTAGCATCATCATCAAGCACATGTATGCATGCTTACTAGATCACATCCTCACGTCGTGAAACTCTTCGCGTGATGAGGTTTGACATGCTCAATGCGTTCTTTATAGCTGCTTTCACAACTCATACTTCTCTTCCTCGATAATGTCGTGCATTTGATATTTTTACCTGGTCCAAGCTTGTCAACGAAGCTGCCAGTAGTCGATAGTCTTCCTTTCATGATGTGTAATGCTTCTTGCCATTCGAAGCAGTCTCTTGGTGCGGAAATTTCGTAGCCTTATCGGCACGAGAATTTGATGAAGGAATAACAGATATGTCTTCATCTGCGCGAGCAGCATCGTTCCGTGAGGTCTATCGAAGGCTACACAGTCAACTACAGTGGACAAGTCCTAGTCATTAGTCGAGAGTGCAACGGTGCGATTTCTGACTGATCTCTTGGATTATTGAAAACTAAGGTAGACTAGCTTCAGAGTTTAGTGCTATCTAGCACGTGATTGGCCCTGCTTTAGCGTGATCAATTAATCGCCTTACGTATCCGCCAGCCTTACGTGTGACCTTCCCTACTCATCCTCTCCCACTTTTCCCTCAATATGCCGGATCTTGAGATTCAATGCCCTCAGCCAACTCGGTATTTGAAGAGAAAAGCGTCACAGCTCAACGACGCCTCCGACGATACAAGCAGCGAACAGATATTTCGCAAGAGGCAGAATCACTCCTCGTTACCGCCCAACAATATCGAAAAATGGCTTGAAAATTTATCGTCTCCTTTGAATCGCAGCCGTTCTGATAGCTATCTCATGCGCGACAGCAATCAAGACCAGCTGAACCGGTCAAACAAAATTCCGAGGTCTAGAACTGCTTTGCCAACCACTAAAGATTCACCTGTTTACCAGCCTCTTTCTCCGCAGTCGCTACAGGAAGCAACCAGGTCCTATAGCCCTGTGCAAGCACCAACTGCTTATACCACAAAGGCACCGGTTACCCCTTACACTCCCTCGCAATCTCTTACACAAGCATCACTCTCACAAAATGTGTCTTTGTCCGAGTCGAGGGATGATTCAAAGAAGTCAAACCGAGTTCAATCACCAACTTATAGAGACGAGCTTCAGAATCACTACGTTTACATAGATTCATATGGGACTTCCATACCTGAACCCGTACGAATCTTTGCGCAGGACCTTTTTCAAAAAGCACGCAGCTCTCCTTGTCTTAACGACGAAGAGCTTTTCTCAATCCGAGAGGAGCTCTCTGAGCTGGTCAACGCCGATGAGGTAACTACACGACAAGGATTTGATGCAACAAAACTCTTCCCAACCCGAAAGGATTACAAGCACCAAGTCGCGATCGGTGGCAATATTCCCTTCGATCAAACGGCCCTTCCTTTCACTCCACACCTCAACTTCCCACCGATTGTAACGCCCAAGCCTGATCTTCAATATGGCTATCTCCGCGACAGTTTCGACTTTATCCAATCCGCTGTGATGCGGCATAATCGTCTAGCCCCGTTTTCTCATCCCACCACAGCCACTTACTGGCCCTTCTTCGTAGTGGAGTTTAAGTCCGCATCTCGCGGCGGGACCCGCTGGGTCGCCGAGAACCAAAACGCCGGAACGGGCTCTCACTGCGTCAACTCGATCGAAACGCTCCTAAATTATACCAGAAGTCAAGAATTGCAACGCAAGGTGATTGACTCGGTGACTTTCTCTTGCGTTGTCGATGCGGATTTCGGATCATTGTGGGTCCATTGGCAGGATTCCGGAAAAGATAATAGTCCTCCCCGGTTCGTAAGTTCAGAGGTGGATTCCTATTCCTTCAAGAAGCTCAAGGACCTGTGTAAGTTCCGAGCAAGCGTTAGAAATATCATCGACTACGGGACCGACAAGAGATTGAGCATGATCAAGGAGGCGCTGGCCGATATTCGTCCGCTAGTTCCTAAATGGGATGTGGAGGATAAAGTGGCAAAGAGCAGACGACGTGCTTCTTCTCACATCAATAATGAGGATATAGGAGCCGGTGGGAGTCAAGGAAGCAGGAGGAAATTGGGAGGATAAGGGGTTGTTATTTTGTTTCTGCAGGACGAATCAAAGCCAGATATCTTATTGTAATTCTCCTCCTTCTGAAACAGGATTGTCACCACGACTTTGTCTTCCTCGAATGGCTTTGTGAACCTCACTAATCATCTTTCATAGGGGTTCTCGTCGCTCTGGCGGTATTTGTTGTATTCTTTCACTTCCGCTTGCCCAAAAGTCTAGGCTCGTCCCACGAAGCTTTGACTGTTCCCCAGGGTAAAACAGCAATGGTCCGCATGACTTTCTGTACAAGGGAGATGCAAGGGGAGGATAAAGTCTTTTTTTTCTGTCTTCTGTTTCTTTAATAATCGTTGACTGGTTCCTCCTTGAACAAGCTCTATGGGTTCAAGGCCAGTAGATAAGGGCACTGATTCCTCTAGTTTACCTACTGATAACTCCATCCTCATCATCCAATATTCACTCTACCAATTTCTCGGCCACCATCAAACTCCCCAATCAAAACGGATTAATCGTCAAACATGCCCAAACCAGAAATAAGAGGCAGTTACAACGGCACCTCCACCGATCACACCATCCCCACCGGTCACAACCACCTCCACTGGCCATAGGGTTACAGCACCTTATCCGTCGATACTTCCAAAGTCGAAGGAATCAACGTACCTTGCCCTGTAAACCATAGTATGGAAGATATGGAGGAGGTAGGGGAAGAGGAGTATTAAGAAGAGAGAATGACTTACCTCCGTAATGATAGCACAAGTCATCGTGGTAATTTGTAGCAATACCCAAAATACTTGGCTGCGTATCGAATTCCAGTCCCTTGCGAAGAAATGAAACATGTCTCACTATCCGAACCGCAACCCTCGATCCGGTCAAATACCATTTCAAGCCAAAGCCAGAGCAATAAGCCCAACCCCCCAAACCACCCCACCTTCTGACCTAACCCTCCTCCCTCCTTCCCTACCATACGCATACTCGTACTGTACTCATCCACAGACCAGACTTCGGCGGTATGGTAACGCACGGGAATCAAGCAAGGCATCCTCTGTCGCCAACCCCTGACTCGACTCTCCTTCTAGGATTGCCTACCACGAACACCTTCTGTCTCAGATGAACGGAGGAAAGAATTCTCCGCTCGCCTCGTCATGTCCACTCTTCTCTCTCCGCTTGCACTCCACCCCCAAATGTGCGGTAAGAAAGATCCCGCTAGAGGAAATAATGGGTCTAGGGCGTATGTACAGTAGGAGTCTGGGGAATGTGCTGTGGCTTGGTTCCAGGGTCCCCCTTGCAAGGCGATAATGGCGTCTTTGTGAATTAGGTTTCGATGCTCAAAACGCTACTTGCTCCCTTTGGAGAAGCGCGATCTCGGTTCTGGCGGGGGCGTGTGTGCCAAGTTGAGTTGAGGATGAGCGACTGTTTAGGGACGGTTCGGGCGGAGGGGTGGGGGGGCATGGTGGTGGGTTTTATTGGGGGGAAAGGGGGAAGGTGTTGGGTTTGAGGGGGTGAGAGGTTATGGAGGGGAAGGAGGGGAGGGAGCGAAGGGAGGGGTGGATTGGGGCTGAGGGGACGTGTAGTGATAAGATGGGAGCGAGAAGTTGAGAAAATGGAAATGTTATGAGAGATATACATCTAAAGTAATTTTTCGACCTCAGGAAATAGATTACGAGAAAGATCGGTTTTTCACTTTGCGAAGTGAAAGTATTCAGCCCCAAAACCAGCACCGGCAAACGTCATTCATCAATATTCATTCGCCACCCATCAGGCCCTAAACCCTCACCAAACTCGGCCCACCCTCTCCTAACTCCTCATCCAAGCGAACCAAAACCCCCTTCAAAGAAGTCCTCTCGCGACACTGACTTTTCGTTTCTCCATCAAGTCCATGATACAGCATAGCCAGTGCGCTACTCTTCCACAGCGTCAGCCCGCTCCTCCGGCTCCTGAAAATCGCCGCCGCCAGGAAAAACGCCGTGAGCAACACCACCGCCACCGGTAGCGCGATCCACCCCCATCGGATATGCACGTAGCTCTCAGCCTCAAAGGCTGCGCCAGGCACTGGGACAGCACCACCGGAGGAGCGGAAGCTGTTGGTCATGCTTTGGGCTAGCTCGGACGTCAGGCGCGAGAGACCGGATGGGTATTCGTAGTAGTACCAATAGAAAGCCTGCACCATGTCTGTGTCAAAGAAAGTTTCGCCGCTGGAGATGCCGACGGTGAGGTTGACGATGATGTTGGATTCTTGGGTTCGAGGGTACTTGGCCGAGCTTCGAGAGGCGGAGCCGTTGCGGAAGATGTCATCGAACCATTGCTGGATGGCGAGCATGGCGCCCATGCCGATGGGGTATGTTGTGTTATCGCCGGCTGTGATGATGCCAGGAACGTTTGTCCCGGTTTTCAGGTCATTGGAAATGTCGACGACGGATGTATTGGTGAAGGTGGCGGTGACATTTTGTAGGGTTACTCCGTTGTGAACGGAGGTATTGAGAGTTTGAACGCAATACTGGAGGGTACATTGAGTCGCCCAAGGACTTGAATGTTTGTTTGTCGCTTGCACTGCGCCATCCTGTGCCTCGGTGCCCATGAACGTCAATTTCATGATATCAGTATAGGCCATGGAACCAGACGGCGACGGCGTCTGACCTGACATACTAAAGACGGAAGAATTGGTATTGAGAATCGCTCCAGAGGGTAATTCCCAGCCACAATCCGTGCCGTTACCACCAAATTGTTTTCCGCAGGAGCGTTTCATGTATTCCGTCATAGAGATACACGAGCTACTCACGGCAAGCGTTGAGAATGATGGCCAAGTACAATTTCCTGTAGGGCAATCTACGGCGAGAGATGTGGTGGGATCTGAGGCAGAAAACATGCCGTTGAATACCGCCGCCTTCAATGGAAGGATTGGCACAAAGCTATCTTGAAAGAAGTCAGCAACAGCAGACAGTTCAACATGACTAATCAGAGTGGTATCGTACTGGACTGACTGCTGTCGCCAGGGAGAAAGGCAGTATAGTTGCTGGCAGATTTTATAGATGCCGCAGCGTGCGCCTCGACCATACGCGTACGATAAGCGACGATTTGCTGAGCAAAGGGACCCATTGCCAAAGCTACGATCGTAACAATGGCTCCAAAAGACCCAAGGATACTACAACATAGATCAGCGACTTTCGCTAGTGAATTAGACGGATGGAGACATACCCGCCACGACCAAATACTAATAGCTTGATACTACCATAGAAACCTCTGCTGGCATCATCGAAGAGCACCATGTCGGTCAACGGCCGATGTGCCCCCTTGAAGCGGATCCACTTTAATTGACTCAGGCCGCTTGACAATGGTGCAGCAATTGAAGCTGTTGCCAAAGCACTAAGAAGAGCGACAAGCGTATTCAGCGTTATCTGCTCCGGCCAATGTGGAAGAGACTGTCCATTAAAATGGGCAAGCACTCCGACGATTGCTGCTATAGCCGATATACTTGCGAGAAGACTAATAATCTCTAAAATCCAAGATCCACCACCGAGGTTAGTTGAAGAGGTCGAGGAAGTCGAGCTAGCTTCGCCGTCTCGAATCTTGTACTCTGTGGTTTTCTCTGAATGTTTTTCTATCGGAGAATCTGAACCGCCATGCCAGCTGCCATTAACCAGGGTTTGTGGGCTGAAGGGTGAGGCCAGGTTCTCACTTGCAAGATCTCCTGATTCAACTGATCTGGCAGGTTGTTGAGGCCTTACGGAGCGGTTCGAAGCATCACTGAGGTTGCTTCGATGAGAAGAGATATCGTGTTCATCGTTCATATCCAGAGGGGAGTATGAGCTTGACATCCTTGCTGCTGCCATATTCATTCTTGATTCGCTTGTACTTTGCACTGCAGATAGAAAGGAGTTAATGGAAGACCACCAGGATACAAGACCTCTTCCTATGTATATATCAAAGACTCCTAGAGCGTGACATCCAGAGTTGCAGGCATCCTGCGATTAGTTCAGCCGTATATTAATAAATATATATCAGCCTCCACTGGGCATCATTACACCCTCTCGAGTCGGATTCTTTTCCACGCCTATGGTGCAGTCAACCTTTGTCGAATCCATCTGCATTGTGATGGACTTGTACGCCAGGATAAGTGGCAGGTCTGGGCTGAATGGAATCGTCGTCGTCGAGCGAATCATTGTGCTCTGCAGCCCTCCCGACATGCATGAGTTCCTAGTGGGGGTACTGGATATGTGCATCGAAACCAGAGACCTGGGCCAATCATAACAGCGTTTTCGGTAATGCTACTCTACTCGAGCACTCTGGGATAGTTTCACCAAAGCTTTCACCCTTGGCATGCTTGGCATTTGAGGAAAGAGGAACGAGCGGTGAAGGCAAACGAGTTGCTAACTAACGTTCAGCCTGGCCAACGGAAGGAAATTTTCCATCTCTGCCATCTCACTACAATCACAACATCAATCACATCAATAGCACTCAAAGGCTCTGGCACTCCATGACTTAGCTAAGACACAAGCCCTTGATTCCGATGGCGGGGAGTTACGCCGCTGCGGAAAATGAAACCAAGCAAAGTCTATTAATATTCCGTATCCGTGCAGCGATACATCTGACAATGCATGATGGCTTGCAGATATGCAGCGCACCTATCATATGGTTCATAGCCATAAGCCTTACCTGCATAGCGCATTCATGTTCAGCAATTCCGTTCTAAAGTTATCATACTGTAAACCTACACAGCCCTACAAACCCGAAACAGGCGCTCTCCCTCAATCTAGTGGTGTCGCACATCCTCGACCGATACGAGCTCCGTGGAAACAGCTGCAGTGTTCCATGCAGCCTGCTTACAATGGCTGCAGCTATCCTGAAGATGTTCCTACCTCACCCAACTTCGTACGTAGAGCCGAAGAACATCGATGCCTTCGCCCGCTTTCCGTTGGGCCCAGGATAGGTTATCAGTTTAAGAAAACAGGAAACGCATTTTCACATATTTGTTATAGGCCCTGAGCTCTATTCAATAATCGTTATGTACTGATGACTCGGAGGTCCTTTCCGGCCAAAGACGGAAGCCTTACAACCTTCACATACATAAAAGTGCCTTGGGGAAACCCAACGGCCTAAAAGCGTGAGTGGAATCATAATCTAAAGACCTCCCTCTTTGGATATGAATCTGGAAGATGCAAAGTCCCCGACCTAAAGGCTGGACATGACCATTACAGTTTCACATGCGGGCTGTGGCAGCTTTAGAACGCTCATACATGGCCCGTTCAAAGGCCCTTTGCAGCTCTATGGACTTCGGGTCGCCTGGCGGCATGATCTGCGAGGCGTACATACCGCAGAGTTCAGCTTCGCGGTCAATAAACTAAAAGCATCCAATCAGTCATATGTTCAATATGAGACGGGAGAAGGGGCAATACCCAACACAAGTTCGGCAACCCGGTCCAGGTCATAGTCCCCTTACTCCTCCAGCCAGGGATATGATCAAGGCAAAGCAAACCCCCCAGGCCCCAGTCCTTTTCACAATCTATGGGTAGCGTTGCTCCGAAAAGGTTGTTCAAGTCTGGAATCTTGCTTAGCTTCATCAGGGCTTTCTGGCTCAGTTCTGTCAGCTGTGGTGTGAAAAGCTCTGCCGCGCCCTCCTTTTTTAACAAGTTTCCATCGTCGGCCAGTAGACTATGTATCACTTTGAGGTATTCTGGCGCGCAAGCACTAAGGCCTTGACCTCCCATGCAATCTTTTACTCCTTCATATGGTATAGGGCCGTCATATGGCGTTGCCTTCTCATCTGGCGCTTTCCGAATACTCATGCCTGCTTTCTTTGCCTTTAATTCAGGTCTTCCCTCTACGAAGAACGTCATGTCTTTGATGCCAAGAGGCTGCCAGATATATTTCTCAAAGTAAGTCTCAAGTGTCATACTGGGATTGACACGTTCGACCATCTTCCCGGCCCAATCATGTCCGGCACCATACGTCCAGGACGTGCCTGGTTCAAACACCAGTGGATAAAGAAATCTCATTGCTACAGTCACGCCTGCAGACGGCTTCTCGCCTCGGCTTTTGCGCCATCGGAGCAAGCCTGGATGGACGGCATCATAAGCAATACCGGAGGAGTGCGTTAACAGCAACCTACACAATGACATCAAGAGCTGACTCACATTAAGATTGTAGTACTTACCTCAGTGTGATAGCTTTCGTCGCCTTCTAGAGTTTCAGTTCGCCTGGCGGCTCATCGGCTTCGGAGATGATTTCGATATCTTTGAATTCCGGCAACACTCTCACGACATCCTCGTCTAGTTGCAGAAGACCTCGCTCGACGCACTGCAACGCAGCTATCGAAGTCAAGAGTTTCGTACACGATGCTAATCCCATGATTGCATCCTGTTCGAGGGGTTCTTGATGACCATCTTCAAGGGAACGAACTCCAAACGATTTACTATAACGAAATTTGCCTAAATATATACTATCAGAGTTGAATTCTATGACTCAAAAGATGAATAGCAAGTACCTGTTTTGTCAGTAGCTACCAGCACCGCTCCAGGGATCTCTCTATCCCTGCAGGCTGCCCGGAAGGTTTCTTCCAACGAGGACATTATGAGCAAAGGAAGAAGCAGGATCAATCATCAACTCGTTCAACTACTCAGCATTACGAGCACGAATTTTCTCTCGTTCTCATTCTTTACTCGTATAGCAATCTTTGGGCAACTGTTTTCGATCCCCTAGAATCCCCGCATTGTTGCCTATCTCCTCAGTGGAAAGTGCCGAGGTCTTTGGTGTGATATCACGTGATAGTCACATTGGCTGCCAGATACTGTGTAGACAAATTAGGGTTGCGCTGTGGCTCCATCCCTCTTTTATCAAGTCATGAATTGGCAAGAGGAGAGGACAAAAATTATGATCCGGCACCCAAGTCAGGCAGTCTGGCACTTAACTCGGGCTAGACGCAATAGCAATGTGAGATCTGCCTTTGCCCGTCAGGAATGACCCTGTCCAAGTCGTCACTCTTTGAGTAACTTCTTCTTGCCTCGGCTTACTTTTTATCGATGTTTTTCTTATGAATTATTTTTCTGCTTTGTATTCAATGTCTCTGGTCTCCCCGGTTTCTCGAGGAATGTTGGGGCTCAACCTTAATGCGTACGTGCAAAGTCGGTAAGAGAATCCAAAGTGTGACACTAAAAACGGTGAAGAACAAGCCTGTTTTCACCGAGAATCGCGCTTGATGGATGCTGCAGCAGCCGTTGTAGAATACAGGTTGAAGGCATTTCACTTGAGACCAAAACCCGTCATCAGACTGGTATCCGAACGCATGCTGAGAATCTGAGACTGCCACAGAGAAGGATTTCTCCGACAAAAGTCAAAAGAAAGCGTCTTCATGATCGACATGTACTCCCTCAGGAAGCCCACCGCCACTGTGAGGTCTTTGCCTTCAGCTTTCAACCAAGGGCAGAGATCCACAAATGGAAACACACCGCTCTTAAATCGAGGAATCAACATCTGAAATCGCTTACTCACCTGAGCAATGCTCGCAGCTTCAAAGGCTTGCGAAGAAAGAATCTTTACAGATAGACTAGATAACTTGAACCAGCGTAGAAGTCCTCCACATATCGATACCTTCGTCTACTGACATCACTCCCAACAGTCAAAAACAAAAGATATATATATCCATAAAAACTTCAATCAACGCCGCTTGCTTTCCCCCCCTGTGTCTCTACATAAGAGCCTCCAAGAACTTTACATTGTTTATGCCTAACCACCGAAACGGAGATACTTGGTGGTAGTCTTTAGCATACAGTAGCTACAGTATGTAGATCGCCTACCCAACCAAAAAAGTCCTTTCTCCATTTCAAGACTGATACGGGGTAAGAGGAGGCAGAGCCGAGGCCACATCCGCGTATCCGTTCTTGAACGAGCACACGTTACGCGATGTGTGTCACTCGGGGGGCATGCATATTCGTAGTGTCATTGAATAGTGCTTGGCTAAGCGTACGGAGTCGTCGTTTACTTCGTATACCCTTGAGGATGAGTGGGTGGTGGGTGGTGAGGAAGAGGGAGAGGGAGGAGATTGTGTAAAGGCATAAGATTCAAAGATGGGACGGAAAAGCAACTCTCCAAAAAAACAAACATGATCAAAACCCTCTTATCAAAATCATACCCGCCTACAAAATAATTATAATTCCTGTTACAGAACTCGTCATCAAAGCGAAAATAGCAAATAAAATAAAATAAAATCGCGCCTCGAGATAACCTATCCCGGCGACGCTCCTGGGCTGTCCCGTTCCAACTACCTTAGTCCGCTAGTTTGGATCCATCATACCCTACAGTACCTACCTTATCTCATGCCCATCATAGACATATCCATGATATCATACAATCATTACCAATGCCGTTCCCGGCATCCCAAGCCTCTTGTCCACAAACTCCACAAGGCCCATAAAGCAAAAGCAAGCTCCCGCATCTCGCAGCACTTTCATCATCTCGAATACGGCCGATTCATCGCCGCGATCTCCCTCGCAATCGTCGCCCACTCCAGCTCCCTCTTGATCGGCTCGCCGCGCTTCTGCTGCTGAACCTCGTCCCATTTGAGGAGTTCGTAGGCGAAGCGGAGGTGGGGCTGGATAATGACGTTGAGGCGGCGGGCGCGGACGTAGCAGCTGAGGTTTGGGGTGTTAGCTTCCGGAAGGGTGGAGCAAAGTGGGTGAGATCTGGAAGGAGGACTTACTATGCGCGTGGGAATGAGAGAGCGAGGGAAGCCATGACTTCTGCGATGCAGATTGTTGCAGAGCGAGAGACGCCGACGCGGCAGTGGACTAGCGTTGCTGTGCCATCTTCTTTACCTTTTTCTGCAACGGCCAATGTCAGTACGACTTGGAGGAAAAGTGGTTAACCTGGAGGCTCTTACGAATGAACGCCAGACACCTTTCATATTCCTTCATCAACGGATCCAAGCCATTGTCCTGCACCCGGTCGATGAAAAGCAAGTTTTTCAGACCCCAGCTATCGATCTGGTTCTTTGTCCAATTTACTGGCTCGCCAACACTGAGTACCTTGTTGATACCCATTGCTCTTAGCAGCTCTGGGTTATTTGCATGATTTAGATTACCAAGGTACATGTACGGAAGTATTCGACTCGGTAAGCTCCCATCCATTTTCGAGAGCCATGCTGGTTCCGTTTGCACAGCGCCTAAGATACCATTCGCTGCACCCGGCGACAACTCTAATATCTTTGATTGCAGTTGTGCAAGTAAAGCGACGTCAGACGGGTAGGCGAAGAAATTGCGTTTCTTCTCGCAGTGGAGGCGTAGCCAAGCTTCGTGCACGGGAATTCGTTCGGCGTACATGAAGTAAGCTAATGCAAGTAACGTGCTCTCAGTATACCCATCGGTGCAGTGGATGAAGATCTTTCGTGGGTGGGGCGAGAGTAATCTCATGGGGATATCGCCATCAGAGTCCTGCTCGTCATCGCTCGTGTCTGGTGTAAAATCTGGATTCGCCAGCCGATGCATCCATTGACACATTTCCGTCAGAGGACCAGTCCCTGAATTCGATAACTTCGGTGGCATGATACTCCCTGACGAAGGGAATTCCAGGTGCTGTGGGGCGAAATGGCTAAGCTCGCCGATACGCTTAAGCGTATGATGTTCTGGAGCTTGTGCAAGATCGCTCGCCTCAATGAAGACATCATATAAGGGCTCTTCTTCTCGGGTTTCGACATATCGGCACAGTGAGGAATCGGGGCTGGGGCCTAGCCACACATTTTTCGCAATTTCAGATGCTTTTGACATGTTGCACATTTCCTGCCGCTCCCACTGAACTAGGATTGATTAGAATCAATTCCTCCCGAGAATTTGGAAAACTTTTTGTAACTCACAGAAGTCCATGACCGCACCTGTCGGCTGCTCCCGAGAGTCGATTGCTACAAGCTCTGGGTGGTTCTTCTCGAACTCGCTGAACCTGCCTGCGAGTAAATGGTTAGAATATGTCTCACAACAATTGAAGTAAGCAAACCAACGCTTGGCACCACTTACTAGAGACGACAAAGGTTTCGAAGCGCGGAATTTCCTGTCCAGCAGAGGAATGCTTCTCACGCCAGGCGCTTTGTGCATTAGCAAGTCTTTTGGCAACGTCATGGGCCCCGCTTTCTGGCGTGCCCTCATCTCCATAAACGACTAGATCGGACATCATAGCCATCTTGGTAGCCTGAATATGAAAGTTGCGGACTGAGAAGCCTTCTCTAGGGTCCACATCCAGGAACGTAGCATTCTGACCATTGTTTGGAGATAATAGCTCATCTGGTGCCAATGCCCCTTTTAATCTCGATTTTGTCAGGTCTCCGTCTGCCTTTACGATTGTAATTCCTCGAAAACATGTTGGCGTAGCGCGCAAGGTTTTCCGTCGAGCAATGAAAAACGCTTGCTGGACCTGGTTGTTGGGATGCAACCCGTGTAGCCATGGAAAAAGCTTCTTGGGCTCTGGAAAAGGTTGTGCCGAGAGATAATCAAGTGCTGCAGCTAGCCGGAGTGAATCGATTGAGTAGATTGGAGGCGATTCGGAGACTTTGCGATATGCGTCAGCTGGATGAAGGAGCGAGAGGGTCTGGACTTGAGGGTGTTTGGTAGGCGGAGAGGCGGGTGGAGTTGCGGGCGTTTGTTGTTGCAATTTCGGAGGAGGACCCGGAGAGCAATAGGGGAGGTGCTTGTTAGGGATTGGGGCGGCGGCAAGCTTGGAAATCTCAAGGCTAAGGGTCGGGCCTTGTGAGGGCGGAGGGGTGGGGGACTGTTGCAGATACTGCTGTTGAGCTACTGCTGCGGCCATTGTGCAAATTTCTATTTTTAAAGTGCAAGCTTCACTCGCTCGGATTCTTCCACCGGCTCAGTTTATCAGCAATATGCTCGGAGCCTTGTTGTATAGCATAGGTTGCGAAGTCTAGACAAGCAAGGTCAACAGCTGCGATGCGAGCTCGCTGGGCGGAACATTTACCGAGTCGCAACATCTGAGGGAGAAACCCCCGCTCAACCACAATCTGTGGAAGCTGATGTGATAGCACTGCAAGGGAGCGATTGACCGTGATTGCTGAGGCCAGCATCAATTGCTAGTCAAGAGCAGACTTGAGCGAAGCGATATATAGCACCGTGTTGTTCCAATGCTATTTACCGGTCGGTTGAGGTAATCAGAGCTGTGAATGTCAAGTTGCATAGGTAGACGTTTCAGCTCACAGCGAGTCAATCGAGTAAAGGTTGGAGTGAGATGGCTCAGGCAATCTCGAGCAGGATTACAGCCATGAGCAGCAATTTGTTGAAGTTGTTGCAAAAAGTAGAAGTAGAAAGCGGTTGAGACAGATAAATATTAGTGTTACTATTATTCCTCATCCTTCTGTAAGGTAGGTAAGGTCTGATCACCTCGAAGCAGACAAAAAACAGTCCCTCTCACCCCCGCCCCAGGTAGGTGCGGCCGCTAAGGCATTACCGGGTAGCGCGGCTTGGCACCCCGCCTCGCGCCTCGACTTGCATGGAGTGGAGAGTAGGGAATTGTATTACCAGAAACACCTTTCCTTACCTACTTACAGGTACAGAAGTCTTGATTCAAAACCCTCTCAGCTCTCCATTCCAGGAGCATCGATGCATGAACGTGCTCTCCTTGCTAGAAGGACTGGCGAGATGGCATTGTTCACAGCGTCAAATTCAACGGGTCCAGAACACTGACGGTCGGTTGCCAGGATCATCCCATCCTGCGAAGATGGTGGACTCGTCCCGCATTGGACGATGCAAGTCATCGTCGATCTTTATCGCTGCCGAGCACTTCCATCTTTCTCCACAGAACTAATACCGTGCAGCTGGTCTCAACGGTCGTCGGTGGGCGAAAAGGCACGAGAAAGTCCGCCACCCCCGAGTAAACCAGCTTTATGTTCTTTTCAGGACTTACTCAATGCGACATTTGCTTCAATTCTTCGCCAAGGCGCTCAAGGTAAAACTTGCTTATCTGCGACGGCAAACCGTGGAATGACCGGGCAATCTTCTCAATGTCTTTGCGCCCTTTTTCATACGGCTGCAGATCTCGATTACCATATACGTCTTTTCCAGCAGCATAGCCACTCTTGAGATTGCGGAAGAAGATGTTGACCGAAATGCTGATACTATCCATTGGACAGGCTGTGTGGAGCCACAGAGGAGGGATGAAGAGGACGTCTCCAGGCTGTAGTATGGCTTCCTGAGGATGAGCCAGCTGAAGCGATGGATGTTGAGCGACACCAGCTTCGAAGAGGTTGAGCTTGGAACTGGACGCACCCGGTGGGATGTCGAGGTATAGTACATCAGAAGGTGGGTATAACAGGACTCGTTTAGTGCCACGGATCTGGCAGAGAACGTTGGCCATGACCTATCCCATTGCACATCAGCTTCAACTTTAATTGACCAGGACCTCATCCTCACATCATAATGCAGCCACATAACCACAGGCCCAGAGATCCTGAGAGGCGAGCTGTGTGCGTTACGCGCAACCATCTCGAGCTGAGCTGGAAGACTAAAGTCCGAGGCAAGCACTGGAAAATCAATGGCAAGCTGGGCTGGCTGCTGCGAGGGCTTTCCTGACGCAAGGGATCTGAGATATTGCTTAGAACCTGCCGCGATCTGGTCGATGAATTCGCCGAATGGTTTCTTAACGTAGCTAAAGTTCTTCGTCTGAAAATTCATGTGCTGATCGGTAGCCTCATGCACCACAATCTGTAGACGTCAGACAAGGCCTGTGAAACTTACGACAGAATACCCACAAGCCTCTGAGCCCCAACTTTAACCTTCAGAGCCTCCAGAGACCATTCCGTGACGCAGGGTCCAAGGTCCATATCCTCCATCACGACAGGGTTTGAGATGTCCACTACACGCTTGAAACCCTTGGAATCTTCCAGATGCATTCTTGGGGTGATCGACATGGCGGTTTCAGTAAGAATCCGAGGTATGGTGGAGCTCGTCAAGGCGTCATTGCTTTCTTGCCGAGTCCGAGCACCGGAGTTTGGTTTCTGACCTTCATCATAGCTCCATCTTGACTCCAACTTGTGGGTGCCCATCTTAAGAGTGTAAATGCATTGATTCCAGTAAGTGCCGAATGAAAAGCACACTGCTCCACCTCCGGCAAGAGCGACCGAGTCTTGGTAAGCGTAAACGCTATGTCCCACGAGCAAAGGACGTGACCCACATTCAACAATCGATGGCTTCAGTTTAGCGAAATCATTTTCGCTAGAACCCGAAGAATTTGGGAAAAGGCAGACCACATCATATTTCTGTGGCAGGAGGTATCGGGAAACGCCACCTATCAGCATAAGACCAGCGTATGACCACGTGAGACATGCTCCAAGTCTGTGGATTGCATTTGGAATGCCGCTCAACGGTTCTACGTCGAAGCCGTGCTTTTTAACTTCAATGGAAGGTCTTGTCTCAATGTCGGAGATTTTCCATTCAAACATTTCAACACAGATTGTGCCATCTTCTGCCATACCGCCCAGCAAGATGCCTTGTTGCACCGCTGTTGATGCCATGACAGCACCAAATCTGGGTTCTATATTATTCCTATCAATCTTAAGTTTCTCCCAATCATCGTGGCCGCGCCAAAGGATCCAGTCACCAGATATTAGTCCTTTGTTTGATTTGCCTCCGTAAATGAGTACACCCTGATCGCCATCATTTAGCTCAACCAAAGCCGCACAATGCCTGTAGAGCGGAATTGGGAGATCTTCTACTCTCTCCCAGGCTCCGGAGCGGCGAAGCCAACAATCTGCCAAAGCACGGTCTGGTGACGTTCTCCCTCCCGCAAGGAGACAGTCAGTTCCCTTCAAACTGGTCATGGTGTGACACATCCGAGCTTCAATTGAGGGTGGTGGCAAAGATGTATCGTCATAAACACGATTCTCCAACTTGAAGACATCCGAAGACTCGAGCCGGCGCTGCGTGCCAAGCCCACCATGGAGACCGAATACTTCAGGAGATATTTGGTAAGCTGCACCAAACCGGCGCTGTCCTTGCCCCTTCGACAAAATCTCTAGCTCCAAACTCAAAGACATTGTTCCGCCTACGAAGTGCTCGGCTAAGCTTGGAAAACACAGGTCAGCGACTGGCTCGGCTCTGGGAACATAGCTCTGCGAAAAGTTCATCGTGCCTTCTGGGCCCTTTACAGCAACAAGTAGGAAGTAATGGGAGGCAAACAAAGCGAATTCTTCCCATTCATCGAATGGCTCAATTTTGTTGAGTGCCAGTCGCTGTTCTGAGCTTAAGAAGGATGGATCACTCCATAGATCCCACAAATCTCGAGCAGTTGCTGAAAGCCAGCCAGCTCGTAAGAAACGGCGTTCTTGGTCTGCCAGTGCTGGATAACTATGAATAGACTTAAGTGGTGTCTGTAGATTTCCAAAATGCTGAATCATCTTTTGCGCAAATGGATGGTCTGGCCCATCAGGCAAGTACTGTTCAAGCAGACAGAAGCGTACTTGCGGAATCAGTCATGCAGCATATTAAATCTTGAAGAGTCGGTCTGACATACCATCATCATATCGACTTGCCCATGCTATCAGTGAATCTGCAGCCTTAACATTCATGTATGTTACCGATACTTCTGCTGTACATAGTATCAAGTAATTAGACATATCAAACTCGCTTGTCAAAATAGAGTCTAGAGTCTTGGTGTTTGCGAGGTCACAACCCAGAGCTATGTAATGTCCACTTCGAAGGAGTACTGAACCGGAATCTGCAAATGCATCTATGGGTTGTAAAAGGTCCAGAAGTTGCGATGTTGCAAGAATGACTTCGCGCTTTTTCTTCATCAATTCCGGATAATCCATATCAATAAACATAACATTTCGACATTTCGAGCGTTCTCTGGCTAGCCATTGGAAAGCAAGAGGATCACTTATGACACTTCAGCCTCTGGACGAATACATCTTGAGTTTAGTAGGCGCGTCTTACTCACTACCCACATCCAAGGTTCATTACAATCTTCCTCTTGTCAGATGGTTCATCAAGGAACTTTTGGATCATATTTTCGACGGCATGCATTCGAAGCCAGTAGCCACGGTTGATTAACGGGCTTCGCCTCTGCGGTTTATTGACAAAATACCGGAGGAAGTGTGGTTCTGGGTAGTATAAGCGCTCTACACTTCGCTTTGACACAATGCTGCTGTTATTGGTCTGTAGCTGTTTTAGTTGACGAGCATGATGAAAGATCTAGAATTCCTTACTGCCATGATAGAGTCATCTTGTTTCTGTCTCTTCGACTTAGTGGTCTGAATGGGTGACATAATCGATTCTTCTCAAGGACTGTAGGTAGGTAGAGAAGGATGAAGCATGAGTGTGATGATATCACGGGTTAGAGAAATTCCGTTATGCCGTAACCACGAGATCTTTCAACTTCCTCGCTAAGATTAGATTAATTAGGGTTCTTGCCGCTTGGCGCTATCAGAGACCCCTGTAATCCATGACTGACCATGACCGTGGTGCGAATTGCCCACGCGCAGCGCCTGTCACAAAACGAGATACTTGATTTAGGCAACATAGGAGAAGGTACCACATCGAGGCTCTACTTTATCAACACTATACCTGATTCTCTCGTGTAGTTTGATTCTCTTCAGAGTAATGGCAAAATTGGACGTCTTCTGTCGATAAACCCAGGAACTACAACCCCAGCTTCGAAGACCCTCTGTCGACTCTGCTGCTGGAGGAACAGCTGTGTCTCACTATGTCCATGAACTTTGTGACTTTCAATCAGGACTACAGCCACTTGGCTGTAGGTGCGTACTCTGGCCCTTGGGGAAAATCACGCGGATTTCTAGGTCTAATATAAGTTATGTGCAGGTACCTCGAAAGGCTTCCGAATATACACCACAGATCCCTTTTCAAAATGCTTCGAAACAAAATCCGGTGACATTGCGCTTCTTGAGATGCTCTTTTCGACATCGCTGGTTGCCTTGATCCTTTCACCGCGGAGGTTGCAGATTACAAATACTAAGGTACGTGGTTGTCTCCTCATGCCAGAGTATGAAGGTGCACGAGAAATTAGGAAAATAGAACTCGTCTTCCTACCGGACCTTTTCGAGACATGTTCTGACCGAAAGTCGTTGACCTTCTAGCGACAATCGACAATATGCGAGCTCACATTTCCTACCACAGTACTGGCAGTCCGACTGAATCGGAAAAGATTGGTGGTCATATTAGAGGATCAGATTTATCTCTACGATATAAGTAATATGAAGCTACTATACACGATTGAGACCTCCCCAAATCCAAATGGTAAACCCCGTTCCCTCACATACTAACCGAAATAACAACACCATTGACACCCATCCCAGCCATCTGTGCCCTCTCACCCTCTTCGGAAAACTGCTACCTCGCCTACCCCCTTCCCCAGAAAGCTCTCCCCTCCTCCTTCGCTCCACCTTCCCACGCCCCCCCCGGCGCATCCCACATTCCTCCCACCACTGGCGACGTCCTTCTCTTCGACGCCCTAAAACTCGAAGCCATCAACGTCGTCGAAGCCCACCGCTCTCCACTCTCCTGCATCACTCTCAACAGCACCGGCACCCTCCTCGCCACCGCCTCAGACAAAGGCACCATCATCCGCGTCTTCTCAATTCCCTCGGCGCGCAAACTCTACCAGTTCCGGCGCGGCTCCATGCCCAGCCGAATCTACAGTATGGCGTTCAACGCCACCTCCTCCCTCCTCTGCGTCTCCTCCGCCACCGACACCGTCCACATCTTCAAACTTGTCGCGCCCTCTGCCTCCCAACAAGCGCGCCCCACCAACAATAACACCGCCGACGACGAAAGCGCCCTCCGCCCCACCTCCCGCAGCAACAAAAGCGAACGCAGCCTCAGCCCCACAGGCTCAGACTCCCAACCCGACCTCACCCGCTCCACCTCTAACGGCTCCAACCCCTCCCTCCGCAAACACAACGGCACCCTCATGGGCATGATCCGACGCACATCCCAGAATGTCGGGACCAGCTTCGCCGCCTCCGTGGGCGCATATCTCCCCTCCGCCGTCTCGGAGATGTGGGAACCGGCGCGGGATTTTGCGTGGTTGAAGATCCCCAAAGTCTCTACGGGAGGAGGAGGAGGTAGTGCTGGGGGAGGCGGAGGAGGCAGTACGATGCCGTTGCGGAGCGTAGTGGCGATGAGCAGTAGCAGTCCGCACGTGATGGTCGTGACGAACGAGGGGCATTTCTATGTGTTCGGGATTGATCTGGAGAAGGGTGGGGAGGGGACGTTGATTAAGCAGTATGAGGTTGGCGGGGAGAGTGAGAGATTGGGAGGGAGCATGGTTGATGATTGAGTGGGAGCGTACTTCCTGGTTGATGCACTGTGGAATATGAAATGTGGCTTCTTTTTGGGCTTAGCGGTACTCGGGTCTGGAGGCTATGTCCGGGCATCTATAGTGGGCGCATTTGGGAGGTTTGGGAGCTGAGCGATATCTTGGGTCGGGCTTTGTTTGCCAAGCAGATCATCTCTGCTCTGTATAACTTTGTATTGCCATTCTATGTTGATCTTGAATCATATATATGTATCGCTCGCCTCGTCACTATAGACCCGATCCAGTATCTCCATCGTGACTAGTCCGTCTATCAAGATTCCTTCTCTTTCTTCTTCCTTCCTTCTCTTGCCGTTTACATTCACACCCTCCCATCTTCTTCTTTCTTGCCCTCTTCTCACGTCCCTCCCTTGCGATCTTCCATTCCTGCCCACTTCTCACGTTCCTCCCTTGCGATCTTCCATTCCTGCCCCTCCCTCATCCGTCCCGGCCGCATCTCAACCACGGCCCATCCCGCTCACTCTGCGCCCTTCTTCTTTCCCAATCCAGGCAACAGACTCCAGATCCCCGCATCAACCACTAACATCGCCAATACAATAGGCATCAGCACCCAGACACCCCTCGCCTGCGCAATCGCCCCGACCGCAAACGGCAAAATAGTTGCCCCCGCAGCCCCAAACGCTGCCGCGAATCCAATGCCCCCAACGTGCAGGTGCTTAGGGAGGAGTTTTGTGGCTGCGACGACGGCGGCGGGGAAAAGAGGGCCAATAAAGAAACCTTCGATGGCGATGCCGGTGGCAGAGGCGGGGAAATTGGGAACGAGCCAGAAGAGGAGGTGGGCGGCAATGGCGAGGAAGAGATAGATCTGAAAGGGCGATTAGGGCTGATGATGAAGGGGAGAGGGTCGAGACAAACCAATATCGCCAGTTTCTCCCCAATCCTGCCAGTAACGAATCCTAAAACCAAACGGCCAACCATAAGTCCGAGCCAGAATCCTGTTGCGCTAGATCCGGCCGGTAATGCTTCTGCGTGCCGGACAATCCGCATGTACACGACGACCCACCCGCCTAGTGCAACCTCAATGCCGACATATACCATCAGGAACCAAGCGCAGACCCAGACTACCTTGTTGCCCAAAGCTTCAACAGTTCTCCCCCCTTTTTTCCCGCTGGTTCTAGGGTTCGCATCTCGATACTTCTTACCATTTTCCGTCCAGAACGCCGAGACGACCGCGACAAGTTCAATGACGGAGAGACCAATCATGAGATAGTAGAATGTGAACCATTGAGCGTGTGCCTTTGTGACCAAAGCTGTGGCGATGATAGGACTGAGCACGGCTCCAAGTCCGTATGATCCGTGCAAGAACCCTAGAAGCTCGTTCGCCCTTTGCATGTTTCCTATATAGGCGTTCCAAGCAGCGTCTTCGAGACCGTTGCCGAAGCCAGCAAAAATGAATCCTACGACAAGGGCGGGATAAGGTGGATGTTGGGAGATAATGATGTACCCCGCAAGACGTGAGCCCGGGGCAAGGTAGGCGACACCTCGCTGGCCTTGAGACATGTGTATTCGGTTGTTGAACAGGGCGGCGCCGACGTAGCCGACTACGGGGGAGAGGAAGACGAGGGAAACGACGGTGTAGGAGATATTGTAATAGGTCTCGAGCTAGCAACTCAGATCAGATTGCTTTATTCACCTGGAGTATTGGAGATGGTCGTACGAAAGGTATTACGGCCTGAGTAAATCAGCATCACCCTGCAGCTGGAACATATGGGTACTGGACACTGACCCCGTACGCCGCATCATTGGCACCCATGATCAAGAGCCCCCAAAAGCACGCCAATGTCCTCCACATGTTGATCCTTGGGTGATTCCATTGTTGCAGCTGTGCAACTGGAGCAGTGGTTGGCGAAGGAAGATCAATCTGCGATTGACTCCTTCGTTCATGGCCAATTTGCTGGATCCTGTCGCCGGAGGCGTGTGAGGGTTGCTTGCTCAGTGGAGCATGGTGAGATTGGATGGGCTGCAACTCTATAGAGCATGCTGGGTCCGTTCTCATGTGGGTGGTGGTAGTGATAGTGGTGGTGGCCGCCATAATTCTGCTGCTCAATGCTCCTCAATCCGTAAAGCTGAGCAGCCCTTTATATAGGCCATTGAGAGAAAAGTCACAATCATAAATCACTTTGGCGGGGTCGGCATTTCCCCGAGATACCCCGCCGCTAGAGTATCGTCCAGTCAGCAAAACCGCCCCAGCCCCGCCAATAAGAGGGACGATGGGACATCATGGGAGTACGATAAACCTTGTCACTCGTGAACAAAGGCTGTGCATTTACTAATCAATGCATTGTTGGAAAGCACTCTATTCCGTACCTACGATATAGACTGGAAATGACTCATTTGAAACGAAAGTCGCTCATGATCATGCAGGAACTTCAACCCAAAGCGGCTTCCGTGGCTTGGCTCTCTAAAATCCCTCATTGCCCATCTGTTGACGCTTGATGAGCTAGCTTTAGGCATGCTAGATAGGTACTTCAGCCAAAATCCGAAATTCTCGGGCGAGAGCTCTTGACGCTACTTTAAGGGCGGCTGGGGGGTTTTTGCAATGATCCCGGCAGACAACTCGCATACTTTTATTCGAGATATCTCCCGTAACAGAAAGCCTTCAGGTACGGAGTATATTTGCCTAAACACTAGTGGAGCATAGTATCTTACAACGAAGATCTCTCAGGAGCATCCTGAAATATGGAAATATCCTGTTGTTACAGCCGCACACAGAGCATAGCCGAGGCTTCAATGAGTTACTATGTATGGATTGTATACAGGCGTAGATGTACATACTTATCTACGACACTCCTCCTGCAAAGACACTCAGACGAAACCTTCGCATGAAAATTCTCTGATGTGTCGAACTGTACTAGTAGCGAAGAGCTCGCCTGGATTTCGAGTGCTCTTTCTGTGAATCTAAGTGACATATGTTTAGAGAAATATTCTGAGATCAGAAATATCCTGCGAAGCTCATTATCCTGATATCAGAAGAAAAAGTTGCTGCAGATCATTGCAGAAACCCCCCAGCCGCCCTTAAAGTACATTCTAATGCTCTCTATAAGCTTAAGGGTTGACTTTATACACCATGCTCAAAACTGTCAGGACTCGTGATTGACAAGCAGGAACACAACAACTCCACTACAACCAGACTAGTACCCTAGTCGCCAAAGAAGAGTTCTACATCGACTGTCGCCAAAAGTCAAGGCCGCAGCGGGAGAGCTGTTAACCTTAGCACTTGAAAGCTGTTGGAACCTTGCGCATGACTACTGTACTATTGTCAGCTCTCAATAGAGGACAAGAGGGAATAACCAGCTCATCAAGTCATCTCAAGCATTGGATCGGAAGTTCCGCCAGGAAAATGAGATTAGAATAACCGCGGCAATGCAGATCTCTGTAAAGTAAGTGTAGGATGTAATTTCCATTTGTTGATTATGGAATCTAAACAGAGGTAGGAAGATCTACTCGATTAGACCACTGAAGTTTAGATATCTTTTCCGCAGTCCTTATAAACTTTGAAAAACCTAAAGCTACTGGGTTTGACAATAGCTGTAAGTCAAGGGAAGATGCACGACATGGTGTTTCTGAGTATTGCCAAGAATCTTTACATTGAAGCACCCAAAGCTGCGTGCCACACCAGTATTCAACTCAGCTTGACAGAATGCGCAGTATTTGATAATTTGACGCAGATCTGACAAAATAAGATTGGAGACTATCGCATTACAGATAGCCCGAGCAATTACTTCTTCAATGAAATGGAGAGAAATTGAAGAGGGAAAACGCAGACCGTCTACGTTTAAAAAATGTATAAGAATGTGCGAACAGTAATCTGACGCGAGGAAAGACTGTCACGCGTTAGAACGTGCCTCATAGAAAGCAGTGATTGCTCGAAAAAGACTGCAGATAACTTGTCTGCGTCTTTTCTGTATACTTGGTATTGTGGCAGTCCTAAATATTGTAGTTCTCCAGCTTTTCCCCTTAAAGTGCGCTCGCGCTGGGTTGAGGATAGAAATGCCAGATCAATGAGTATTCAAAGATATGTGGCAGTCATTTATGGTAAATTTGAGAGCTGCATATTAATATAGTTCAGTGAAAGGTACCGCAATATTTGTGGTCTTCTGAGGTGAATAGGGGTAAGTTTTATGAAAAATAATCCAGATCTGGTGGTGGCGCTTGTGGCTTGACGCGCGCTAACAGAGCTTCATCGCCCTGGCAGTGACAGGGCCTGTTTGCAATGGTTTGGCAGGAGCACAACAAGTCTACTACGAGTACCTAATAAAGCATTCGAAAATTCACGACGCCCATACCTTCCTGTGAGGTAGACTAGCGTTTTCATCTAAAGCAGTTAATTTTGACCCAAGTCAGCCGTCATCAACTCGCCCACACTTTCCTCCGATTGGCGTCTTGCATTGTACGCGACTTCGACAATCGAGGTTATTTGCTCTGGAAAAAATCTGCTATTGCACTACCATCGTATCTGGCGCCTAGGGGGTAATAGATCATGGATTCCAAAATGGACGTAGACGTGGGGAAGTCGCCAGAGCCGCATCGACTATCACCTGCAACAGAGCCGGCGTCGATACCAACACTGGATGGATGGATAGAAAACCTCATGAGCTGCAAGCAGCTGGCTGAGAATGACGTGCAAAGGCTGTGCGAGAGGGTATATAACAATCGGTTGGATTGGGCTACATAGCGTTGTCCTGGGTAATTGCAGCAGCTAACGTTGGGTGTCCTCGAAAGGCTAGGGAGGTACTGCAAGATGAATCAAACGTGCAACCTGTGGTATGGATCCACGGGCACTCAATACGCTTTCATACTTATACATACTGATTCATAACAAATAGAAATGCCCAGTAACAGTATGTGGGGATATACATGGGCAGTTTCACGACTTGATGGAGCTATTTCGCATCGGCGGGCCCAATCCTGACACCAACTACCTCTTCATGGGTGAAGATAGCAATCTCACCTCAATAAAGCCATGCGCTGATAATTTGCATACAGGGGATTACGTCGATCGAGGGTACTACTCTGTCGAAACCGTAACACTTTTAGTCGCCTTGAAAATCCGATATCCTCAGCGCATCACCATCCTTCGTGGGAACCACGAGTCACGTCAGATTACCCAGGTCTACGGTTTCTACGATGAGTGCCTCCGAAAGTACGGCAACGCAAACGTTTGGAAGTTCTTTACCGACCTTTTCGACTATCTACCCTTGACTGCTCTCATAGACAACCAAATATTCTGCTTACATGGGGGCTTGTCGCCGAGTATCGACACTCTCGACAACATAAGAGCGTTGGATAGAATTCAAGAGGTGCCGCATGAAGGACCGATGTGTGACTTGCTTTGGAGCGATCCTGATGACAGGTGCGGTTGGGGTATAAGTCCTCGAGGTGCAGGATATACGTTCGGGCAAGATATATCTGAAGCTTTCAATCACAACAATGGATTGACGCTGGTGGCGAGGGCGCATCAGCTCGTAATGGAGGGGTACAACTGGAGTCAGGACAGAAATGTGGTGACGATCTTTTCAGGTAAGGATTTTAACAAAATTACAATCTTTTCAACCATAGCTAATATGTATCTATAGCACCAAATTACTGCTATAGATGTGGAAACCAGGCCGCCATCATGGAAATTGACGAACACCTTAAATATACCTTGTGAGTAAGGACAAGCCCTCGTGCCGCCCTCAAGCTAACCATGTCCAGCTTGCAATTCGATCCGTGTCCCAGAGCAGGAGAGCCGATGGTATCGCGGCGTACTCCTGATTACTTCTTGTAAAGCACTAGACTTTGGCGATGGTTCTTGCCGTTGCGTTTACTGCATAGTAGAAGTGCATTAATAAACGGCGTACACTCCAGAATAAGTTCTCTATTTCTTCATTGTCTGCTGTGAGAGGTGAACGATCAAGCGCTAGATTTCAATCCTTAGCGTTCCCTAGGATTAATAGTCCCAGGATGAACGTTTCGAGTGCTTCTAATTCTTGTCGTAAAGCATAGCAAAAGGAATTTTCTATAAAGTGATTCTACTATTACCATTCCTTGGCACTGAATATAGAAGCTAAGGTGAGAAGCCATTCAGTTGCGGTCATTAGAAGCGAGGGCATGAGTAACGTAGATTTTCTCCTCTTAACGGAATACTATTGGATCTCGCTCCTTGATCTAAAGTACGAGGAGCATGCATTTTGCACTCAAGTCTGAATCGCATTCCGACATATCTTGTCTAAGTATTCCTCAAGTGTCAAGAGAGTAAACCGCCAAATCTCATGCCATGGTTCCCATCGTGCAGTCTCCACTTCCAGTTGTCTCTACGGAGTATTTCTCATTTGGACCCAATGAGGGCTTTAGCGTCCAATATTTCCTTCGAGATTTAATCCGGTCTTCTTCACGTGCGGCTAAGATTAATTTTATACCTCCAGATCAAGAAAATGTAACGCATCAAAGCGAGCCGCTTGCGTTGCCTCTAAGATTAGAGACCGCTGCAATTCCAGACCAGCTTCAGTCATCATCTACAAGTGTATCGAACAACGGGCCGTCTCCTTTGCATCAGCCCCCAGCCCCCAAGGAATCCGACACACGTAAACACAATGTCTTGCGAGTTGACAGTCATCTTGACTGTGGAGTCACCAATACCAAGTCACCAAGAATCGTACATACCTACTCGAAGAAGCAAAAAGGCATATCGCAGGAGTTCCCGACCTCTGCGACACTTCCACCGCTCTCACCTCCTAGTACAAGACTTGGCGATCAGCAACACGATGCAAGCGTGTACATGGGCACGGGAGTCCGAAGAAGGGATCAAGGGGTACCAGGAATAATCTTTGATGAACATATACCACCACCACCTCCGAGAGCGGCGAACGCAGCCATTTCAGAAGCACTGAAACGAAAGCCCGAGCGAACAATTAGAGAAGAGCGACCTGTGAAGGGAAAGAAGCGCTGTCGACGAGCCCCGGTTGAGGGACTCGTTCTCATCCATCGTATTTCTGACGAAGGAGCCCATCGTACGGAACCCGAGGTAAGTTGGAACTCAGCATCACCAACCTTCGCTAGGAAAGTCTTACTAAGGATCCTCGTTTTCCACGTTGCCTTCGACCCTTATGAGGAAGACCGCAAGCTGACTTCCTTCAGCATGAACAAGATCCTGAGAAAAACTTTGACCTTGACAGCGATCCTGTCGAGGGTCAGAATTCTTCCCCCATCACATCACCAACATCAAGTTGTAGACGACCAGCCAGGGAAACGAACTCGAAGCCAGCTGGAAGACAGAAGCGTTCTAAGGTCTCCTGTGGTCAAGGTAATGTGGATCCTAAGGACTTTCGAATTCCACAACGGCTCGTTACACCCCCGACTAATAGGGTTCCGGAGTGGACACCGGGCAGTGGCTTTAGTGGGTCTAATATGGATTTCATTGGCAAAAGAAAGTGCTTCAAACCCAAGATACTAAAAGCCAAGCGCTCCGATCCCGCGTCAAAAGACAGGGGCAGGACGTTGGACCTAACCACCAGGTTGGACATAACTAAATCGATGGAAGAATCTCGTGTCGTTCGAAGGGAGCGAGGACCGTTGCACGGAAAAATTCGGCAAGAATATGACGTTTTGCTGTTTGAGACCACATCGACCCGAATTGGAGAACGAAGCCGCTCTTTCCAGCATACAAGAAATGCAGGTGACACTTTTACAACAGAACCATCAGAAAAGGTAGCCAGCTCCGTCGAGTATCAAAGATGCGCCATGGCTGATCATGGTCCACCTTCAAAGATTCCTTCGCAAAGACCCTCCATCTACCACTCGAACGCATTATCGTACCAAAATGGTAGCCAGGCAGACCATAGTCAATTGGCCACCGACGATCCGAGGTTCCAGCGAAATGGATGGCTGAAACGGGCGAAAAAGGTCGGCTTTGCCACTCCAGCCGGCCAGTTTGAGCCCCAAGATCCAACAGATGGGAGACTCGGAGATGACTTGCCATGTATAGTAGGAGAAGCGTACGGTGCGACAGAGGTAAGCGATTATGATGACAAAGTTAACGTTGGAAGACATCACGACAAGAGTAGTGGACAGACCAATATTGACTTTGAGAATGATGAAGATGTCAATCCATTAGAAAGGCGATGCATCGATGCTAATACAGCTTCGGAAATGACCCTATGCAGGAGGTCTGTAAAGACTAGTCTGAGTATTTGCAATCGCAATGACAAGCGGCATTTCAGATCTCAGCAGAAAGGTACGACAGTTTCAGGCCCTGATTATAAAGAGGATGCCGGGGACGTCCAACCATATGAAGATGGTAATACGCCAGAGGACGGCTGGAAAATCATAGAGCGTGTCCCTCAAGGAAACCATGCCGTATTTCGAGAGGATATACTTGATGGCGACGTCTCGAGGCGCTCTCGACAAGGATCCCGGCCGAACCAAGCATCTGTACATCTTTCCACTGCAATGCCATCTTCACCTCTTCACGCCCTTGAAGGTTCTAAATCACCAGAGCTCGGATCCCAGAGTCGGGACAGGAGGGTGAGCAGACGGCCAGAAGTCCGTGAGACGCCCAGCAAGTCTTTTCTCTCTGATTCTCGTGATGGTCCAAGGCATACTATCGTATCGAATGGTGGTGTGCACTTCACGACAGCGCAGTCTACAAGTATTCCACTAACAGAGGCTTCCCACAGAGGTCACCTTTACTACCAGCCCACCCGGTCCTCCACGAACAACCCAGATCCCCTGCGCCTTCCCCCTTCCCACCAGTTCCGACTTATCCCACGCCACCGCTCAGCTCAACTACCCAAACAAACCCTCATCACACAAAGTTATCCGCCGCAAATCCCACATCAGCAACGGCTCTACCAGGTCAGCCAAAGTACGCCCAGATATATCAGGCCCAAGTCCGAGAGGTCTGGAGCTGGGAATGACGCCAAGACCGAAGAGGAGGATGTCGAGGGTGCCGTTTGTGCCGCCGTTCAAGGGGGTGTGAAGGATCCTTGGATTTATCTGGGCGTGTCGGAGTTTTTGTTTGCGACGGGTCTTTTTTCCTTTCCAGATCTGTTTTGAAGAACGTCTGTCTGTCTGTACATTGATTGTTTCCTTTGGTTGCATCTAGAACATTGTAGCTGATGATATCTGAGAGGTATCCACATTTCTCGTCCAACACATAGAAATACTTTTTCTTTTTGCCCAGCTTGTTCCTTGCCAGGTAAATTCCGGACTCTTCACTTCAATAAATGCAACTACATAGTAAATCTACCCACTTCACGTCCCGTACACTATATCTATATCCAAGCCAAAACCTCCCACCTCAACTACCTTACCATCCCTCCACCCCTCCATACAATCTAGTCCCCCCCCCCTCGGTCTTACTCCCACTTTTTTACTTTTTCCCCATTCTCTTTTTTTACTCCTCTCATTCGCCCTTCTTCTTCTTCTTCTTTTCTCTTCTTCTTCTTCTTCTTTCGTCGTTGTTGGGGGAAACATACATCGAGCCTGATTACAAGCTTTGCGGAAGGGGGAGATGAGATGGGGGTCGGTGGGTGGGTGGGTGGCGGCGATGACCGGGGGGTGTGTATGTGTGTGTTTGGAGGGGGTGGTGGTGGAGGAAGTGTGGGGAGGGAGGAGAAAGGGAAGGAAGATGGGATCGAGAGATTTTTGATGGGGTGAGAAATAAACACTCGTACTACTAGCAAGCAAGGACTGATGCAATCGTATCTTTTTCTCCAGCCATGATTTCGCATTCGCCTCCTTTGCCTGTCTGTGCAATATTCCCCTATGACGAGAGTTTTGCAATCGTATCATCCCCACCATCCCATCGTCCCATCATCCCAATCATCAACCCAATTCCCGTCCCCGTTCCCAATCCTCCAGTGCACCAAATCCATAAAAGTAAAACAAATATGCACCCCTTAGATAAAATCACCCCCCCCCAAACCCCCAAAACGGATTCGGCGGGCCCCCACCTCTCCCAGGGAACCTTGGCCCACTACGTAGATTCGGCGGCCCGTCTCCAGGACCAATAGGGTCGTATCGCGCGCCTGGCGGGGCTCGTGGGTCGTAACCACCCACCCCTCCACTACCGCCACCAAACATTGGGTCGTCGAATGTAGGATGCATACCCCCTCCTCCTCTGCCTATGCCGCCTATGCCCTCTCGACCTAGTGGGTCATGCGGGCCGAGACCGGGTGGGTAAAGGTCTTGTTCTCCGATGTTTAATGGTCTTCGCGCGCCGCCGATGCCGCCGTAACCATGGGGGCGGTTGATCTCGTATTCGTCCTCGAAACCTGGTGGAGGGAAATCTCCTGTCGGAAAAGGGCGCCGTGGTCCGGCAGCTAGAGGGTCGTCGAAAGGGTAGGGGCGTGCGGGTGGGGGGAGGCGGTCGTCGTGAAGGGGGTCGTGGGCGGGAAGGGGAAGGCCTTCTTCTCTTCCAGGAGGTGGCATTCGTCCCTGACCACGCGGTTGCGAAGATTCGTTTTGGCTAGCGGCGTGGGCGGAGTCCTCGTAGCCTTCTTTGCGCAGACCGGGTGCGAGTTTCTGCACGATTTGAATCTTGAACAGGTTCCCCAGGTCTGTCAGACGGCGTCCGGAGATGAACAGGTCTTGGATTCGGCGGGTGGTGCGGGCGGTGTCATCATCGGAGGTGACGGTGAAGGGGAAGGAGGACTTGGAGAGGAATTCGGAGATTGTGACGTTTAGGGCGTGGACTTTGTCATCACCGATGCCCATGCCGTTGACGATGGCTTTGGGGCCGAGGCGGGAGACTTTGATAATGTACTGCAGGGATGACTGGGGGTGCGAGTAGCGGAAGGCGTAATAGGAGGTCGAGGTTGCGTTCCATTCTGAGGGGAGGGGTTGAGGGGATGAGGCGTCGGTGGTGGCTTCTAAGAGAGGTTGTAAGTCTGCTAGATTTCGGAAAAAGGGTTGGGGATGGGTGATAGTTACCTATTCGATGGTCCTCCCCAAGCCCTAATACTGTGAAGCCTACTGCGAGCATGCAGGCGTGGCTCAACAGAGCAACGGCGTCATAAGGATTTCGGAGGTGGGGTGATGCCTCTTTGGGTAGGCTCGAGCACATGTACTCGGATAGGTTGAGAGAGCTGTATACATTGCCTCTATTCGCACCGCTGGTAGCCATGTTGGAATGCCTTCAGGCACGAGGCTCTCTCAAGTGGTTAGTTAGAATAAGAAAGATTTCTTACGGGGAATTAGTGCTAGTTACTTCGCGTGGTACTGGAAGAGGTTTCACGGAATAGTTCCGCCTTTTTAGGCCACCAAGGGCCGCGTCTATCGACTCGTTACTCGAGTCACTTCATTCATCGCAACGGACAGCTTACTTCAAGATGATTCATTAATACCGGAAATCGGCGAGCAAGACAAGCTTGGCACAAACATAGCAACAAGATCTCTTCTAACTGTTGGAATATGCTATACATACCTGAATAGGATTGTTCCAAAGTGTGTTCACATTTTGGCCGATTCGTAAACTCAACAGGTTATGAGCCCGGGTTAGCTCTATTCCGCTACCGCAAACAAACCTAAGGGCAGAAGCCGAAGCATCGAACTCGCTGTCACCAAAATCGGCGGAAATTCCCCTATCGACCATATTCCACCAAAAAACCTCCATACCTCAACCACAATGGAAGGTTCGAATTCCTATCGGTTCCCTAAGCTAAAGGGGAGCGAGAATTACGAATCATGGAGGGTAGATGCAACCAGTGACCTGAAAGCCAAAGGTCTCTGGTGGGTCACCTCGGGGAAGCTGGGGAAACCGGCCAGGAACAACAGCAGATTTAGGAAGGGCTCGGATAAACCATGCCCTCACTGCGAGAAAATGGGTCACAGCAAACAGAATTGCTGGTATCTAAAGCCTGAGCTCCGTCCAGAAGGATGAAAGCCTAGTCAGAAAAAGAAGGAACTAGTCACGGACTCCGGCAAAAGCTCTGGAGCCAGGATAGTCAGATCAATGAAGGTCTCCTTCGCCTGCCGAGCAGGCAGCCGTACCAACGCCTGGTGAATAGACACCGGAGCTGAGGATCATGTCTGTTACGACGAGGACTTGTTCGAGAAACAGTCATACCGGAAGATCATCGGTAATAGTATTGTTACTGCAAATAATGAAGCAGTAGTCATAGTCGAAAAAGATTCGGTTATAATCGACATTTTGTTGAACGATCAACCAACCAAAATTCGGCTGACCGATGTTTACCACTGTTCAGAACTACACTATAATTTGATGTCAGTCGATCAGGTGAAAGCCAAAGGGTATACGTGTAGTATAAAGAACGGCAGGTTCCGGTTTATGAATCCAAAGGGTGCCGTCGCCCTCACTGGCTCGAGAAATGCAGGGGAAGCCTATTTCGTGAATACATCATTCATCCCCCCAAAATCAGTCATCCTGGCAAGCAGTTCAGAATCAACCAAGGCGTCATGACGTCAATGACATAAACGGTTAGCTCATCTGAATATGGCAGACGTCAAACGCCTAGTCAACATGAGCATCGGCATCGATGTGGATTCTGCAAATAGCCTAGAAAGGAAAGAATCTCCAGAATCGGTATGTGAGGTCTGTGTCATAGGCAAGCAAAATAGAACGCCAAGCCGAAAATCTCACACCAGAGCCATCAAAGTAGGTGAGCTAGTACATACGAACCTCGCCGGCGATGATAAGATACCTAAGATCGATGGAGAATCAAGATATGTAGCTACTATGATTGATGACTACAGCCAATATACGATCACCTATCTACTAGAACGAAAATTCGACCTAAAAGGCGTACTTCGAAAATACCTGAAATTCATGAAGACTCGGGGCACCTCGGTTCATCGACTGCGTTCAGATAATGAAGATGAGTATGCTGATCATCAAATCATTGAATTGCTCGAAGAGCATGAGGTCAAATGAGAGTCGACGACATCATATAACCCGAGTCAAAATGAAGTTGCAGAGCGATGTTTTTGCACTCTTTTTGAACGAACTCGCGCTATACTGACTAGCGTCAAATTGTCGATACGACTATGAGGTGAAGCAATAATGACTGTCACCTACCTGAAGAACAGAAGTTCTATCACTGCGTTGAACAAAATAACTCTCTATGAGGCATGACATGACAAGAAGCCTGATCTTAGCTACCTACATACGTTTGAATGCATAGTCTATCACCATGTGAAGAAAGCTCGTCGAAAGCTCGATGACAAGAGCTTAAAATGTCAGTTCTTGAGCTACGAGAGAGTCAATCAGTTCCGCTTGTGAAACGGGAAGAAGATACTAATATCTAGTCACGTTCAATGAGACGAGATAGTCATCGAAGTCGAGAAGTATGATGAAGACCTTTCGATACTAATAAGCTTCGATGACCAAACCGACGATGCACCTTTCTCGATAAAAACCACTGAAAATGCGAAGATCGCGGAAATTGCCGACGATCACCAAACAAGAACATCATCAAACGAGTCAGATAGCTCAAGCGATTCTGATGCTCCTGATGCTTCTGATGCTTCGAGCGAACGTCTCAAACGAGCCATCGTCGGACCTGTTGACTACAGAGCACTAAACGACCCCTGAGTCAGAGATCATAATCGAGGCTTTGCCAGTAGAGCAAACAGAGCACTAAACGATCTCTGAGTCAAAGGTCATAATCGGGGCTTTGCCAGTAGAGCAAACCGAGTTCAAATTGAATCGAATACTCCACAAACAGTGAAACAAGCTAGAGCCAGTCCCGATAGAGAACAATGAGAGCTCGCTTGCAGAAGTGAGCTTGATGCTCACATCAAAAATGACACCTTCGTCGAATCGACGAATCCTACCCCCAATCATGATCTAGCTGTCAAACAAATCATTCGTTACCTAGTCGAAACTGCTCAGCTGAAGCTTCGATATGGACCTTTCAAAGTGAAGGGAGCTGGCTGGCTGCTGAACCGGCCGGCCTCACAAGAGGGAGCTGGCTGGTTGCTGAACCGGCCGGCCCCACAAGAGGGAGCTGGCTGATTGCTGGCCCCACGAATAGAAGCTCGCCTTCAGGGCTAGAGCTAGTTCCGAAAGGGAACAATGAGAGCTCGCCATATAGAGGGAGCTCGCCGGCTATAAAAATGGGTAGCAATCCCGTCAATCAACCCCGGGCTAAGCACATTGATACGTCGTATCACTATGTCCGGAACAAGGTAGAAGAGGGAGCAATCAGATTGGAATACATACCCACCGATCAATTGGTGGCCGACGGCCTAACCAAGCCCCTGAACTCAGGCAAATTCCTAAGGTCCAGGTCAGTCATGAGACTAGCGTCGGGCAACGACGCTGCCGCCGAGCATGGCGCCGGCGAGTAAAAGAGCATGGATATACAGTCAGTAGAGGGTCTGGATAGCTTCATATGGAGCTTCAATTCCTAAGAGGGAGTGTTGGAAACAGGGAACAGTACTGTTACCCCTGTGGTTAGTAATCTCCGCTCCGAGCCGCTCCGAGCCCTATAGGGCTGGCGCTAGGGGATTCAGGGGATTCAGGGTATTTACCTTCCTCCCACTTCTTCCTTCCTCCGTAGTTCCTACCTACTAGATAGTCAATATATGCACATATTCGCTCTGACCCTCATATACCAATACTAACCAATCCGGTCATCATCACAGGGACAACCCCATCTCATGCTCTGTCCTATCAGTAAATATACGGAGGAGATGTATGGTTCTTCGTTTACCAAAGGGGGTTGTGGTGATGGGATGGGGATGGTGGGGTTTTGGTATAGGGTTGGGGGAGTGGGGGAAGGAGGGTTGGTGGGCGTGTGATGAGATGGGATGATGGTAGGGATGGCAAAGTGGGAATATGGTTCGAGGGGGAAATGTAACGGGGTCAGCGATATATCTTCGATCCTGTCTGATTCTCTTTCCTCCTCCCCAGATTCAGCGGCCTGAATCGATCTCTGTTTTGTACCTTTGTTTCCCCACTTCAGAAACCACTAATGATCATACTTTGTGGATTCATAGCTGTTCCCAGTAGACTGGAGAACCGAGATATCTGTGATGTGATATATTGCGACTATGAGGTCTGTTGACAATATGAGATGGGAGTTTCGAACAGGGGGGTTGGGTGGTCGATGTGGCATTGGAGGGATGGGGCCGTGGAGGGTAACGGCGGTGAGAAGGCAAGGGTAAGAGCACTAGCAGGAGCCAGCGGCGTAAGGGGATGAAGAGGGAGGATTGAGCCGGAAAGGGAACCGTTGCGGGTGAAGCAGAAGGAGAATGGCGAGGAGTTGGGCGATTGAAGGGTAGGTGAGAGGATGCGGATGAGAACGAAAGGATGGTTAGAAGATTTTAGTGGTTGATTTAGCTTCAAAGATTGGCGGATGCTAATATACGATCTTTCTCGGTTCTTTGGAACCAGTCTGTCCATTTCTTACTTGCTGTTGTTCTAAACGTAAAATGAGTAAGAGATAGTCATGAACAAGAAGGTATGCTGTGTTTGAGTCCGGCTGAGAGAGACCCGAGACTATTTTATGCGTCTCGGCCTTGTGAAGGAGAGAGAATATTCGTTCGAGATGTTGGTAGTTATGAGCGGTTTGACCGGGAAGGTATATCGAGCAGGAACATTTGTCTCGAAGAAGAGCTATGAAAGAAGCTTGGGAGGTTGACGCACGGGCAATCCGTCAAGCAGAATTATCGCCAAGAGAGCAATATTTTCGAGTAAAGATTTTACCGAATGTAGGATTTGCCAAGTCGAAGTCTCGTCGAGTAGGCCGAAGATCCAAGAGCAGATGGGTAAGCCTCGTCATCCCTTCATCACGAGTCTAACTTGTTACATGCCATTGCTGAATTCCAGGCATCTGCTTGGGTCTATCGCCTGGTTAATCTCTTGTCGATCAGCAAGGACCGTTTCGATGTCTGTCGCTCCATCTTGACCATTTCCTGTATCCCATGAATGGGTTCCATTAAAGGTAAATTTGTCAAGGTCGGGAGACGAAGGAGTAGCAAAATTAGCATGGAATACCTGAGTCTGGTGACAAACAGTTTCAGGATGGTCCCTAGATCCTTCTAGTAAATGTGTCGGTGGAGATCAAGGCCTGACGTTCAAGAATTGACCTGTGACTGACAAATAGTCATCTTGCCGACATTTCAGTATTCTCCTCTCAATTCGGAAACACACAAGCGGACCATTGAGGACTCTTCATTGGACATTGTGTTGGGCGATATGGCCATCCGATATCATGGGGCATGACTTCCATTGAGGTTAGGTAATGAAGCCAAGTGGTTTGCCTACCTTATCATGAAGCTTTGGTGGTTTGACTAGTAAGGCTGCAAAGAAGATTTGAAAGGATGAAACAAGAGGGAGCATCGACAAGCTCTTACGCAAGTGTCAAGGGGCTGAGCTTAGTATTAAAAGCATGCTGAAATACAGTATAAAACAATGTGTATACAAACAGCGTGACTTTGGAAGTCTAGGCGATCGGTGGTGTTTGGGAACGACTGCCGACCGTTGACAAGAGGCAAATGCGAGGAGGGGGAAAATGCCTGACCTGCAACACTGTTCCATAGCTGCCTATCATCATCAAGCCAGTCTCGATCCCCGCTCACTTTGGCCGGGGACTGTCATGGCATACATAGAATAGTTCCCCTCACGGCATGGCCTAGTGAATCCTCTGCGGAGGCGAGCAATGTCGGCGTAAATGGAGTGCAGAAGAATCATGAACAGTGTCCGCTGAAACCCTTTACGATTTAGCGTGGAATCCTCTGCGACTGGTGGGGAATCCTTTGGGGGATGTGATGGAGGGGTGCTATGCCGCATGCGATTGGTGGGGAATCCTTCGAAAAAAGTCCAAGCACGCAGCACGTCAGACGATTAGAGGAAGCCCATGCTCTAGAATAGCATCCAATGATTCTTTGCCTTCTACACCGCTCGATTCGGCACTCGCTGTGATTATGTAGCACGGGCAGAGCCATGCCGTGCGCATTTGTACTTTGCAGGAGCGTTGTTGCTGCATAGAACTGGCATGCACATGTCTACTACTGTATACCTACCAGCTTTATGCAACTCCGTTGATGGGGGCCGAATCCGAGCAAATGCCGCGGTTTCTAGAGCCTCACCAGCGCAGATGATCCACTTTGTGGAAGCACTTTGGCGTGCAACCCCCTTGGTGTATGCAGCATGGAACGGGCATGCAGATGTTTAAGATGTTTACTGCGCATTGGATTATGCAACACCGTTGGAGGGAGGGGGCCGCAAGTTGGAAAACACGGCAGGCATTGAGAGAGCCTCATCGCCGCAGATACCCCAGATCATGGGAACACTGTTGCATGCAAGTTCCCCCTTTCCGTGCCACGAGGACGATGTTGTACATCATGCATGTACAGTCTCCGGGGAAACCGGACGAAGGCTCCTGCGTTGTTGCTTGGGTGCCATGATGCTTAGTTGCCAGATATGTACATACCATACCTTCGGCTGACATAGAACATAGACGTTCCACCTATCTGGCATTCAGCAACGAATGTGGGAGATCGTATCGAGATGTTGTCGCTGCCTACGAGTCCTCTGGAGATTGGAGGCACATCAGAAGGACTCAGCCATCGAAGTCGCAGTCCCGTCGGCACAAAGCTCTACTTCTCGATGTGCGCTTTGAGGAGTCGTCGTTGAATTGACATTACCTCATTATTATTATTGCGCCATACTCGTACTGTACTGTAGAATCAATTGCGAAACAGTTGGCGGCCGCCTCGAAAGGGCCGGTCCGATAGAGACTACGGTAAGGTACGGAATACTTGTACATACATAGTCCATCTCGTGCCGTAATGGTGAAGGAAGATAAGGGATTCAGCTAGGCCGTTCCCGTTCGCTCTACCTTAGATGACACCCATTTGCCTTCTTCCATTCATCGTTTCATTGGACGTGGGATGAATGTCCATGTTTGACTGGGACATGTCGTCAGCTTTCCTAACCGCGAATCCGAATCCTAGTGCACGAGATAGCGTAGCGGAGAACGTCCAAGGAGCAAGATCATCCTGGGTGGTTCTGGAGTAGCAATGAAACAAACAGGAGATACCATGTAGGTAACATCTACGAAACAAAATGTAGCCTTCATACATCCGTAATCCGTCGATGAACGGGGGCATGGTGGAGGTACGGACCGAGTACGGAGTACGGAGTACCACGGTAGCTTATCTGAGGGAATATCAAAGGCCGGATTGAGGAGGTGGCTGAATCCCAATCAAAGGTCCCTTTTACGGATTAGGAATATGGCCAGGACCAATCCGTACCTTACTTTAAGCGAGAGATCATCTACATAGCGAGTGACACGACATTCGTCAGCGATCCTCCCCCGTCCGCGAGTCAGGTACATATTCTACAAGGGGGGGGGGGGGGAGGTTTGGCGTACTGTAAGAGGAAGGAAGTCCGCCTGGGCGTGCTGCTTAGCCTGCTTACTTTACCTCGCTGGCTACTCGCAGAAACGATCAACAGTCTGTGTCCAATGTTTCACCTTCAGACTGTTCAGACTGTTCAGAGTGAGGGCTGGTCCAAGTCGCGATTGGCCAAGCGTTTCCACCATCACGCAGTGGCTGCTGATTTCTAGATAAGGAAGTAGTACATACGGTACTAGGTTCTTCGAAAGCGTGGCAGGATGACGAATGCATGCGCGGGGTAAATGGAATCGACTTTTGGTACACAGGACCTCCAAGGTTCGGGCGTGGCAGCTAACGTGCTTCTTACGACGTACTTTACCGTGCAACGTACGTATGGCTTCATCGTTGCACAGCTTCTACAGCAAGGTAGATAGTAGCTGCCCCCGTGATCGATGGAGCGAAGGCGTCGAAGTCAGGGTGATATCACGTAAGATGGGCTTTGCTGGTCAGCCGGCGATCTCAGGGTGCACCGGCTCGATCGCTCTCACGGAATGTTGGTTCTGGATTACAATAGTAGGAGGATCCGGACTGTTTAGTTGCGGAAGACGCAAGAGACCCGGCAGCGGAGAAGACACGGCATCGCGAGAGCTTGCGATGACAATCTTTCATGCTGGTTGGAGTACCCAGTGACATTCGTTTACAACGCCAAGGCATTTTGTACATTAACCGTTTGATGATCAGCCTGCTGCTGCTGCTCGGCTTCTAGGACCGACTTTACGACATGGTCCCTGCGCGGTGGCAACGACATGACCCTACCAACACGCATCTCCCTCACAAGGCAAAGAGGATGCCGAGTGGCTGTTCTGTAGCTGCTACGTAGGAGGTAGCATTTGATCAATCTGGACGATTGCTGAAACTCCTGAAACCGCGTCAGATCTTCAGAACCCCCTGCATCGTAATTTAATCCGTATTATAGAAGTAGCGTCAGGGACAGGGGCATAGACGACCACTAACAATGCTAACAATGCAAGTGTGTTCTTCCGCCCAGCCACCAACACATGGGAAATCATTCGGCAGCTTCCGATTAGTTGGCTTATGCCATCCCACGGTTCCATCGTGCAAAAAGCGTGGATGCCTTCAAATTCATGCTCCACTCATAGCCCGGGAAAACAGACTCATGATGTCTGACCGCGCAAGTGCACAACCAATGCTCCCGGCTGCCATGTGAAAAATTCCCCAGAAATACTTGAGGTGATTGGAATACCGGTCGACCACGGGGTAGATTGGCCCCCAAATGTTCCAATGAGTCAGTTGAGGATCAGCGTGTTGTGGCCCGTAACGTAAGGTAGAACACCATTGATTAGTCGTCCTAGAGCCCTAATACATGATGCTTGGAATTGGCAGTACGACTCGCTCCGCTGACGTTGAATGTTCTGCAGAAAACTGCCTGGCTGGCAACGAGCAACAATTTCCGCACCGCGATTGAACGGAGTTAACACTCAGGACGACACAGCCTCGTTCCCCACTCTGACGTCTGAAGTAAGGTGGCGATAGAGTTTGGAAGGTTGTCAAATTTCGCCTAGATTTTCCAAATGCCACGACTCTGCGCTACTACATCAAGTAAGCAGCGCAATGGCTTCAGGTACGCGAGATAGAGTTGTTGTAGCCAGCATGAGTTTGTATCACCATGGTGGGTGTACCTAACCTGCCTACACCGCTCGTCCTTACCTGGTACGTCAGTCCAATGATGATAGAGTGTGAACCCCGCTTGATGGAAACGTCAACGTGTTCGCGCTCTCTTAGTGTCTTGGGATATAGATTAGCCCTGATGCTGGGGTTGACTTGCTAGTTGCTAGTAGTGTACTCGTACATCTGTCAACTATGTATCGAGTTAGTCGGATTCCACTACGCAATCCTCGTCGACGGAGTGGCCGTCGCGACCGCTAGGGACACTCGGGACAACCCGTTCGCGGTCAGTCCGTCGAGTCACGATATTGCGAGTTTGTCCGTGTCGGTCGTCCATGGCGTACAGCCTCTACTCTAGTTGTACAAGCAACAGTGGATTGCATCATTTGGGGCATATCTAGAAGCTGATGGTTGGAAGGTAGGGTTTTGGTGTTACTCTGTTGGATAGATTGGCGCACACATCCCGTAAGCTGATAATGTGAAGATAAGCTGAACGGGAGGAGCCAGTTCAAGCCATTGATTGCCCCGCGACTTGGTTGTGCCACTAGGGTAGCATGTGAGCGACTCGCCCATATTAATCATGTTCGCAAAGAGCAGCATTGTTGTCTTCCATAGGCACGGACAAGGTTGCCCACATGCCCCGTCCCTTGTTTCCACTCTCCGCTCGCGGGGTTGCCGTGCGCGTTCACCCAATCGTTTGGAAGCGCCAGCGCTTCCTCCATGCCGCACGCATCGTGCCTGGTTCAGCTCGAGCCTTATTTGATCCACGGGTCTTAGCAATAGATCCCTCAGGCGAGACTTCACCGTCTTCGTCTATTTGCGGTCGTGCTGCCATTCTCGGAATGCTCGGGGTGGACCGTGGTGATGCTTCTGGTAAGAGATGCGAGGTCCAAGCGAGTCCGGAGTCGCAACGTCTGTAGATTGGTTGTGGGCTGTGTGGTGGTGTTGACAGGCATCGCAATCCTTCGGCTACTGTAAGGTCGTACCGTAATCTATGTGCTTTAGCGCCGCAGGAGCTGATACTGTACTGTACCTCGGGTCATCCTTGCTACACTACCTTATACTTCCCTAAGTGCTGTCTAACTCTGTTCGGCAATGATGGCACAAATAGAACGTGGTCATCCGCTCTCGCGGACACGACGGAAGGTCCTGCGCATTCAGCCTCACGTTGGCATCCCGTATGGTGATTGGCTCATCTCCGACTACCGTACTCGTACGCACTCCCGGGTGAGGTGTGCGCGTTGTGCGACGACTCTGTACTACATCCTAGGCGCCAACGGCAGTCGGGGCAAGAACCCAACACTGAACCCCCTCCCTGTGACGGCGTCTCATTGGTCTTCGCAACGTTCGAGGCAATTCAGGCAAACCCGACTAGGGAAGAGTTGAATCTTATTGTTGATAATGCATGCTCACTGGTGCATGCCGACGCAAGTGGAGGTGGATGGAACGAAAGACAGGTCTGGAAACGAGTCCGACAGACTTTTCATGGATCTTTGGTTCTAAGCTGATGTTGCAGGATTCCACCTCAAATCCTAAGCAAGGTAAGGCAGGTAACAATCGCAGTGCACAATAGTTTAACACATTGACGAAAGGATTCCCAAGGTTCTCCCGCCCCCATATTTATTATCCCATGCACCGAATATGCATGCCCTGTGTAACGTGTAAATCCTGCATCCCAACACGATAAAAATGCTTGTACATGATGAAGGAGATGGAGGCTGTTGATGATGACATAAGATAAGTCTGAAACCGTGAGACAAACTCCCCCGCCACCGAAGCACTAAGCCCCTCCCGTTTGGAAAATCGTCTGTCCAAACCATATCGTAACATGAAACACCCAGCACAGCCTCGTTTCAGTGGATCGTCTGCTTACCTAACGCCTCTTCCGGATATGTCAAAGCATCCGCATGACCGAGAAAAGCTGGAAATCCTTCGTGCTAGCATTTTTGAAGACTGTACTCCATATTTGTCCAGTATCCAATAATCGCGTGTTCTGGCCCAAACCCCCCAAAACCCCAGAAATGGAAAAGACTCGCGTAGTGCTCAAGACGGATAATTTGATGATCCATTAGCCGTGCTGGTGAAGACAGGAAATGTTGCCGAGGAACTTAAATTCCCTGGCTGTGGTACCATTGGCGAGGGCTGTTGCGTCCCATCGCTACAGGATCTGCTCCTTGCAGGGAAGTTGGTGAAAGACCATCGGGCAGGAGTGGCGGCGGACCCGTCGCGGAAGCCAAGCTCAAATCGCTTGGTGCAGCCATCTTCAGTGTGTCTTCGAAGCGTATCTCGCCTGGCGAATCGACGACCACACAGCGTACACGGGTGGTTGCGAGTTTTGTGATGTACCTGGTATTTTTTTTAGCCTCAGTTATAGATTGCGTATCGCTCGAAACTTACACTATCAACGTGTCGATCGAGGTCGGTTTTTCTCTGGAACTTCTTGGCACATGGAGTGTCCCCAGCCACATGTGTGCATGGATGCGGGTATTTGCGATCAGGGTTGTGTGTTTCTAGATGGGACTTCCAATTGTAGCTTCTCTTGAATAGCTTGCCACATACGCGGCACTCGTGTGTAGCCTCTTCAGGAGTCGTACGCTGGCGCTTCTTTTTGGTTCGAACATCGCTCTGGAGGATCGAGAATTTGGGTATTTGGGTTTCGTCGGTATCGTGTAATCCCGGAGGATAAACCGGTAGAGCTGGTTTCGGCCATTCATCGGCGGTAGGGGCGGCGCTGGCAGGTGAGATGTCGTTGGAGTAATTCGAAAGTCCGTGAGTAGTCAAAGCACCGTGAATGATCGGACCGTTACCCAAAGGGGGGTACCATTCGTTTGCATCTTCCACCTTCACCGTTGGTGTATACCTGAACCCCGGGCCATTGTGAGCGTAAGCTTCGATTGGTGTGTAGGAGGATGAGACGGACGATCGATGTGATGATGGTAGATTGGTACTCGGCGGTGTATGACAATATACAAGGCCAGGTGCCTCAGGAGAATGCCCGGAAACCATGCCGGTGTTGAAAGCAGTAGAAAATCCCGAGAACGGATCATATGCTGCGGAAGAGATGTCCGGGGGCTGCGATGATTGTGGAAAGTCTTGCTCCATCATGGAAGAATGCGACCAGCTGTCTGAAGGTTGAGGGGATGGCGGTAGTGTGTTGACTGAGCTCTGCGATGGTGCCAAGGAGCACTCGAATAATCCTAATCCACGGTTCTGGGCCGACTCGAACGCTGAAGACTCAGGCTGCGGGGTGGTGGGGTAGAAAGGTCGCCGTGACGAAAATGATGGTTTGGAGTGCTGATTGTATGGCGAAGAGACTGGCGACCGCATCGACTGTGGCGTAAGGGTCATCATATTCCTAATATGCGCGGCGCCCGCGGATGTGCAGCCGAGAAGTTGCTCAAGTCACACGGTTTGTGTAGGAACAGGTGCTTGGTCAGTGTAGTGGATGTTGGATGCAACAAGATTGATATTAAGACCAATAAGAATTATTTAGCACATGGCGTGTCAAGGAGACAGATGATGTACAATGTGTTGGAAAGTGATTTATGAGAAGCAAAGCAGACGACGGTAGGTAGGCTGATATATGAATGTTGGATCAACGCAGGCGCAGTTGTGGGGGTGGGTCAGATAAGTAACGCTTTAAGGCAGAAAGGCGCTATCGACCCAGGAAGGATTAAAGTACCTTGGGAAGTTGGGTGATGGGATATAACAGATAAAATGCAGCACCGCCAGTATTGTCGAGGTATTTGTAAATCGCTGGTAACGGAAACAATGGACATAAACCGAATTTAATATCGAGCAGTGCAACGAACGGTGGTGCATCTGTTCACCCATGAGATTAATCCGAAGCTAGTAAGGGGAGGGAAGTCGTGGGTAAAGAATAAGACGCTGATGGGGGTCCCTGACTGCATGATGCATGCCCTCCGCCTCGAGCTGCATGCTGCAATCTGATTCAGGTGCGACTTTAGCTCCATCCCACAGCCGGGGTTCCTAGCAGGGGTTGTGGTCCGTGGAGGTACACAGACTAAACAGTAAGTAAGGTACGGTAATAATACCGAGCGGAGTGTTACTAGCACCAGCCCAAGTGCCTGGCGATCCCATATTGTCCCAATCCGTACTAGTGTCATACTCAGACAGTTAGCCTCGTTTCGGTTCCTGAGACGACCAACAAATAATCATCTCGCATAATTGATCCCCACAAGACAAGGCGCAGTCAAAAAGAATTGGAAATCCGACTCTTTTGTCATGGACACAAGCCCGTTGGATCCGATATCCCTGCCATAGACTTCCTTTTTTAGTGACATTTCTCCCCATCAAGAATCATGAAACAAGTTAGAGAGCAAGGTGTGTGAAGCTGAGGTAACGGTACCTGTTCGTATCATGACTCATGATGACGCTCGTCTGACTGACCCGTACAATGGACGCCGACCGTCGCATACATAAGAATCTATGATTTTTCTCGACTGGTGGGGAGCGACGGTGAAAGTCTATTGGCTTGTTCGGCAAATACCTTAGGGTTGTTTTGCCGATCGTGATCCGCATGGATAGACACGTGGGAATAACCGCCGATCGCTGTGATCGTCTCTTGTTTCAAGTCGAGTGATTGCCACTTTGAAACACGCATGCCATCAAATCCTTTCGGAGAGGTCCGGTTCACAGCCTAATAGCATCCCGATTCCTTCCTCTTAGCACCCAACAGCCTGTGAAAATCGCAAGCCTTTGTCATCAGTCTTTTGGCCCCTGCTTGATACGGCCGTAAATGTGGTTCCCGTCACACCATATCTTCTCCAGTTCAACCACAGAATCGTTCCTTTGGCCACCTGGCGGGCGCGATTCGCCGACCGGAGTCTTAGGCAATAGCGATCCTTCGGATTGACTTCTAAGCGCCAAGTGTCGTGAGACTCTTAGTGAGGATTCCGCTTGACCTGGGAGTAGCGTATGTTTATGCGATCGCAGCGTATATTGCCATTTGTCACTTCCGCGATTGAAATGCTGAACAGTCCTTTCGTACGCCCAAATCGCGGCTACAAACGGCAGATGAGTGATCTTCAGCAGTACGATGCGAACGCCGCGCAGATTTTCCGCAGGTATGCAAAGCCGCAATGGGCGAAAGAGGACCAACGGAATCAAGTTCTGGGTATCTCAATGTTAGCGCTCCGTACGAACGTCTGCTACCTTGTAGAGCGAGGCTGTGGTCGGCAGTCTCGAGACTGGTCCACTCGAACCCATCACTCCACCGTAGAGCTTGCTAACCTTCAGCTCAGGCAGTCATGACGGGGCAATGCAGTACGAGATGAATACGAAATCAAGATCCGGACAATACATACCAGGGGAGGAAGGTAGTAGGTTAAGCGCCGGGATGCGGATGCCTATGCCCGTTTCAGTTGGCTGGTGGAGACTGGTTTGAGATACGACTAACCTCCAGCACGAATACCGAGTACCTAGATACCGTTCAAGCGTTGTTCTGGCTATATCAGCCCTTGTATCCATGGCTTAACTTACTGAAACAGATACTCTTCCCGAGCGTGATCCATAACCTATCAACTGTCAGTATCTCGAAGTCTGTGCCTTAATCCAACCCATGTTGGGAACATCGACCGCCAGACCGCGCGCACCGCCCGTCAAAAGCGCCGGTGGAGCATGCTAGCTTTGGCGCTTGGATCACATACCTTGGTCAAGCTCTGGCTAAGAATGGCAATGAGCGAAGTCAAGAGCAGGATATTGGTCAGTACCACGAAGCATAACATGAGCTAGGGCAGGATCATTCAGTAAAGCATGCATTAAACGTGACTGCTGTCTCATGCAGTGTGATGCGGAAAAGCTAACCGTCGGCCCAAGCGCAGGCGAAATCTGCATTGACCAATCAGCATCCTTATTTGCCACTTTGCAGGGATAAAGCGGTAGGGCTTTGCCTCATCACATTAGCACATACCTCCGAAGCTATGTCCCGCCCCGCCAGGTCGTATCAGTCATAAATCCACTGGGCATGAGGACTGCATTACCAGGTACTCACGAAACCAAGATAGCTTGACCTTCAGCAAAGTCAGCTACCGGACTTGATCTTGTAAAGGCATCCAGGTCCAAAGCCTCACCCGAAGAACACGTTGATAAGAACCCACCATATTTGGGGCGCCGTGAGTTTGTCTCTTGCTAGCATAGTGAAAGTGGTTAAGAAGCCTTGTCAAAATCAGCTTGTGTACGGAAAAGCCAGGAAAGAATAGCGTACCCAGAAAAAGAATAATGACGATACCAAGGAATTTGACAAAGTCCTTTGTCTGGTTTTGGAAGAGATAGTCAGCCTGAGATTATTAGGCCTCCTGGGCGTTGTTTTAGACATACCATTTCCTTCAAGCACGGTATCTAAGATAACCCTTTGAGATTAGCGTGAGATCACTGGACCTTTACTCAATAGAGTTCGCTTACCAGAGTACCGAAGTAAGGATGAAGGCTGAGTAGGGAACAGACACGAGGCACCAAGAACAGCGCCTCGAGTGACAAGATGTCGAACGAAATGTCTATGATGTGATCGCTTTCTTTAAGTAGACCAATGATTCCTGATCAAACCCTATGTTAGCGAACCATATCCACTTTGCCCCAATTGTGCCATTTAGATTGGGAAAGCCAACGATCCGAAGGATGTGTATCATAGTTTAGGATTAGGTTTGGGCGGTCGAAGTACCTACTTGAAATGAGGTATGCTACTCCAATCCCGATGATGCCAATATCCCACAGGCTCCAGAAATCAGCCGCGTAAAATAGGGTTCCTGCGTCCTTGAATTCGCCAAATTCTTCATACGCAAATGCCGCAATCCACACGTACAGTAGTACTTCGACTGCTGTGATATTTCGAGGGTTTCTTTCGATGAGTACTGCGTAGTAGAGCCCTAGGAATATGGCGAAGAAGAGCGCCTCAAATATCTTCTGGTACTTGGGGACGCGGAGCCTGGAGTATGGATCTGCGCTTCTGGAAGGCCATGAGTCTCAGTCAGAAATATTGAAGAAATTGTAGAATGAACACCAGGTATGAAGCCTACCTCTTGCTATATACCTGAGGCTTCTTCCGTGTATGGACGCTGAGCGATTCCCAGAAGACAATTTCTCCCGACCATATGCCATTGACAATCTTCTGCACCACCGGTTGGCTGAGGAACTTTTTAGCATCGGCAACGGCGGCAATTTCTAAGGCGTTGAGGCCAGCGAACGACAAAGTTGGGTCCTCTTCAAACGCAGTCAGCATGCCGTCACCAGAAGGTCGCGTATGTGGTTTGTATTGCAGTCCGGACTGTTGCAACCTTGCATGTTTCCTCGGCGCCTCACATTGCTCTCTAAGAAGACTCGCGTTCTCATTGACTAAGTCGTTCAGAGAAGGCCTTCTCTGACCAAGCTCGTTGGTCATATTGGCTTCAGTATCACAAGGACGTTCAGCGGACTGCTCAGCCGCAGGGAGCTCGAGCAAGAGACAGTCTATCAACTCTTGTTCCGATAAGTGATGCAGTGTTCTCCATGCCACGATCTCGCATGCGTAGCCCCGAGCGTCATTGACACCACGGTCATCACCAACCGATGCAAAGTGCCATTTGAGGATGCTGGGAGCGGTCAGTGGTTTTGGATTTCCAAAGGGACCGAGAAAACACTGACAGCAATGCAGCAACAATATCCGAAGGTGAAGATCTATCCGATAAAGCTACAACAAGAGGCTTCAAGATATGCCCGACAGCAGCAGTCCTTAACTGTTCGAACGTATGCGGAGCTTCTATGACGTCTATGAAATATCTAGCAGAAGTTAACTTCCAATTCTGTTGCTTTCAATGTACGGCAAGTTGGCGATCCGCCGTTGCACTTTAGGTTCCGCTGCATGTAATTACTACCATCCACGAAATTGACCATTCGTGCATCTCTAGAAATGCAGTATTGAAATGCAATGTTTCGACCAAAGGCTGCTGTAATGGAAGACAACTCTGCCGTTGACAATACAGTGAAAGAATTGGTACTAACTGGGACAACTTGGAAACAACATCCCGAAGAGGTTCTTCATCGTCAATTGTCGGAAGAAATGGCGACCATTCCGTTTGCCCGGTTTGTGGCCCATCACTGGGTGTTCCTGGGAGGCGTATAGACTTCGGCATATTGACAATGCTGGCTCACTGTTGTCCGAGCTTTGAGTTGCTACTATATGCTTGTTCTGATGGTACGTTACCTGGCGGAGCTGGCTCTTACGAATAAATTATGAGGAATCATCAAGTGAGCAGACAGCAATGGATGTTGCCTACATTAGGTGGACAGGTTGCTCAACACATTAGTCGGATTGAAGACCCGTCGCCTAGTAACGCAGCTGTTCTCAGTACCATTTACAATGAGGGATGTGATAGGCCGTGATCTAAGAAACCTCAAGAGAAGGGGTGCGAAGGATTCTTGTTAGATCTGAAACTCGATAGAAGAGCCTCGGCAGCAGGGATCGTGGATGCGGCTCTGTACCAGCTAAACTATGATGACATACCAGATTTCCTAAGTAGATCATGTAGAGCGTACTCCCGTGGATTCATTGATTATCTGGTCGTCGATGTGAACTTTAATTGGAGAAATATTCGAGGCCCCACGCATAGGTTTGGTGATAATGCTAAAAGGCGAATGTGCCGAGAAACCTACAATTGCACCTGCACCTCCGACTTCCCAACCGCCTTTGAAACAAAGGCCCCAAAATACTCATTCAACGCATCTACCGTCCCGCTTCCTTCCACAAGACTGACCACGCAACCGACATGCCCATCCGGTCTGATGATCACTACGCCACCTCGTTCTTCGTGGAGTCCCATCTTCGCATGCGCTGAAGCCTTTGCTTCTGGAACCCTCGGATCCCAAACGTCGTCCGCGTAGACGTGATCGGAATATCGTGCTAGGATTGGGGGAAGAATACTCGAAATCTCAAGACTGTCTCTTGGGGCTGCAAACGTGGTGCAAATGGAGAAGAAGTACGAATGAGGGTTGTGTCGCTCATGATATGAAACGCTTGCGATATCTGCTCTGGTATATATCGAATAGAAGCTCTTTTTCTTCTGTATGTTCCTAGCAAAATCGGCAATGGCGCGTTTAGTGGCGGCAGGTGAGCCTGCGAAGATGAATATTCTAAAGGAGCCGTTAAGAGGAATTTCTTGTTCCAGCTGTACTTTGTTCGCATCGACTACTCGAGTTACATTCGCCGTTGGCATTACTCGGCCCGTGCGAAGAGTGTTGCCTTTTGGATCGAAGAGTGGTGATCGAGCTACGTGATTTACCGACCAATTGTACTCATTTGGGCCGTAAGCAATTCCATAGCCGGACGTAAATTCCGTGCTTGACTTGAAAACCTCGACGAACTGGTCAACATCCTGTTCCAGCTTGCCTTTTTGCCCATCACATCCCTTCGAAGCTTGGCCAACTTCGCTAGCAGAGGGTTTGCGCTCCGAAAATAGGGCCGCATATTTGGCATCGAAGTTTAGAAGATCCTCGGCAATGAGTTTACGTTCGGACTCGTAAGAAGAAAGCACTGATCGCCTTGCAAAGCCGGCTTCAACGTGATGGATCTTCCACGCAAGGTTCAATGCGTCATGAAACGCGGTGTTCATACCTTGGCCGGCCTTGGGCTGTCGAGCTGTTAGTATGAAAGCACGATACGAGACCAGCTTATGCAGCGTACACTGTGCGTATGACAGCAATCCCCACCCATGAACACTCGACAGTCCAAAGTATAGTTTTCAGCAATACCCTGGCCAATAGGATAGACCGAGTACCACTCTACACGGTCCCATTCGATATAGTACGGCTGGAGAATTCTTTTTGCTGACGCCTGAACCTCGTCTACTGTAGCTTGTTTCCTAGGGTTGAATCCTGTGTCCGTTGAAGAAGCGATCTGAATATATAACCGTACCATGTTGTTCTCTCTAGGAATAATCATGATCGAGCCGTGGTCCGAGTGTATCGTACATTTCATCTGTGCCGTGTTGGTATCCATCCAATATTGAGATGTTACTCAGAGTCGTACCTTGACATCTGGAAAATCCGTCCGAACCTCTCCATCCATGACTCCCCAGACATGAGAAATTGGGTCTTTATGCTGGATCTTGACGTTGAGTTGCTGACGCACAAAACTGCGAGCCCCCTCTCCACTGAATAAATATTTTGCTCGTACGGTCTCTACCTCGTTCTTGTGGACATGCTTTAAGTTGACTTCGACAGGGTAGATCGGGTCTCCACCATCATTTTTGAATCCTGTAATTGTCCATGGTCTCTGTACATCTGCTCCGTTCTTGTGAAGATCTTCGATGAAGATCTTCTCTATCAGGCCCTGATGTAGTAGAGTTGTAAACGGATATCTTGCATCGATGAACTTCGGGCAGCTTGCCCAATTACCTGTGCGGTGAACACCCGTGCCGTCGGAGCTTGGATCCCAGAAAGCCACTTCGTAGACTTTTGCTGGCGCATGCGCCATGATGTGCCGCTTGAGGTTCATGTTGCGCAACAGGTGTAGGGATCGAGGCTGGATGCCATCAGCCCGGCCGGTAATCGTTGGGACATCTCTGTTGTCTATGTGTTTTATCTTATATCCCCAACGTGCCAAGCAGACTGCAAGCACGAGACCGACAGGTCCTGCGCCAATGATAACAACGTCAAATTTTTCCGGTGGTGTAGACATTGGGATTCGGTTACGACTGCATCGTAAGACAATCCTCGGGTTTCAGGAAGACAAACAAGCCGGAGAGGAGAGAGGTTTGAGAGGATGTAGGAAGTATCGATTATGGAACGCCAGGTGTAGTGAATGAGGGAAAGCATGGCGCTTTAGGTGTGCTTAGGGGTTCCAGCGGTGATGATTGAGATACTGGTACCGCGAGCAGGAGCCGGATGCTTAATGGATCCAATAATGGTCAGGTTCTGTTCGACATGCGGGGAATGTTTTGAGTGTGAGCGATATATGTAGCCCAACGGGATCGATTTCGGTAGACGAGGACTCGCCTCGCAGTCACCCCGCAACCACTAGAGGTGGAGGCACCGCATCAGCAGGCATGAAATGAGCATATCTATGTAGCCCTCTTTATTGTGTAAGCGACGTAGTAGATAGTGTACTTCTTTTGATATTTCGAATTGAGAAGTCAGTTACGGGTTCAAGCCCACCTTACCTTTCACGAGTCTTAACGACAGACCTTTCGCAGGTCTTGATGATAGCTTGCTTGTGCGTACTACCTATCTCTTATTACTTGGTTTTGCGCGGTCCGCTCGGGAACATTCCAGGTCCTTTTAGTGCTCGTCTTTCGATAGCATGGATGGTAAAGCATTCATGGCATGCACGAAAAGCATGGGAAGCTTGTCCGGACAGCCAAACGAAGTCAGTGTATCAGATCTTTCGACCGTCAAGCAGATATATGGGGCAGGTAGAAAGTTTAGAAAAAGTGTTTGGTATAGTGTTTGGCAAGGGCACCGGAAATTCAATCTGTTCGCCGAACGAGATGAAGTTATACATGGAATGCAACGTAGACTTGTTAGCAGGACATACTCCATGGAATCTTTGAAAGACCTCGAGGCGTACATTGACGATGCTGTTTCTCACTTCATGGCAAAGATGCGGGAAAGGCAAGGCTAAAGCATCGACATGGGCTTGTTCGTTCAGCTCTTCGCATTGGGTCAGTTCCTTTTCCCGGTTTCTGTACGTCCTTGCCGTAGCAGGACTGAGCTGTCCAGATGTTATTGGTGAGGTAACCTATTCCAAAAGATTCGGCTTTATGGATGCAGGCCAAGACAATGACACCTTTGCTAAAATTGAGGGAGTACTACGCTCCGCTGCTTCTGGACATATTAGGGATCAAATTGGGGATACAAGCCCGTCATGGAGCTTTGCGGAGGTTTGCGTAGGAAGAGATTGACAATCGAAAGGTCCAAGGCCAGTGACCACCGCGAAATTCTTGATAGGCTTTTAAATGTCCAGAAGGCGAAGTCCAATGAGCTAAATGACATGAGCATACTTTCGATGGAAACAAGTAATGTCTTTGCAGGCTCAGATGCTACTGCTATATCCACAAGGTCGGTCATATACTACTTACTTAAGAATATAAAGTACAAGCGCAGACTTATGGAAGAGATCGATGCTTATAAAAGAGACGGAAGCTTGACTGAGCCGATAACCCTGGAGCAGACGAAGTACATGCCATATCTGCAAGCTTGCTTGTATGAAGGTCTTCACTGCCACCCTGCCGTTGGGATAAGTCTGCCACCCGTAACACCACCGGGCGGTATTGAGATCGATAGTCGATATATTCCGGAAGGCGTAGGTAGTCCTGGGACTTCCTTGCTCAAAACTAATGTTACTTCAGACCGTGATTGGTGTCAATCCGTGGGTTGTTCACAGGGGTACGGCGGTCTTCGGCGAAGATGCAGAATCTTTCAATCCGGAACGCTGGCTAGGTGATACTGGCAAGATGGGTACCGCTCCCCTCTTGAAACGAATAACCGGCATAGGCTAATGCATGTCCTAGAACGCTTCTTGATCGCTTTTGGTTCAGGTGCACGCACGTGTCTTGGGAGCTAACCTGGAACTTGCACCTGGCCATTCTTCTCGATAGTTCGGAGGGCACTGACCAAATATCCACAGATCTAAGCTGGATGGAAATGTCAAAGTTGATTCCCACTCTTTTCCTCGGATTTGACCTCGAGCTTGCCGATCCGTCTGCAGAATGGAAGGAGACTTGCTGGTACGAAGATTTCTATAGCTTAGCATCGCAATATAAGAAAGCTAACGTGAGCCTTGAAGCAGAATGGACGACGTGTGACATTGTGGCCAAGGGCAAAAGCCTGAAGAAAGAGAACGGGGGTAGATTTATTCCATTAAACCTCGATGCCAGCGTACACTATCAACGAGCAGGCAATATTCACCATTGCCCTTCAGTCCTAAAGTAAGAATCTATTGTTTCTTGCTCAATGTTCTCACGATTGTCTTCTGCAGCTATCTGGTACTGGCAACAATGCTTCGTGATCGGTCTTGTGATCCATATAGTTCAGAGGAAGAGCACCTGGGGTCGGCCGAGAGCCTGGTCGATACTCAATAAATGGTGACTTTGTCGTCGTGGAAATCCCGTGTCACGTCAAAGCATGTAAAATGTTCGACTTTATGTGTAGGATGTCGAGGTCATTTGCGAATGCGCTTGTCATCTTGTTAACAACATGAGTGGGACTATGATGCCGAGTATATGTACTGTACTATCCAGCACATAACTGTTCTTTGTTACTGAACGATATCCTTCTATGGGTAACAGCAGCGAGATTCCCAGCAGCTAAAATCAAACCTGTGTTGGACAGGTCAATCTCGCTCATCTTGGGCAACATAAATTCAGCACTCGAGCTGATCTCGGGAAATTTAGAATGGCAGTCCTGATTTTGGCGCGAATCAAAGTAAACAAACAACTGAAGATGAGATACGTGTTTCCCCTTGGTGTGATCTCAACACACACGAGATGGAAAATGGCTGCTGGATCTTTGCCATTCCGACTCACCCGAGCTGATGAATATATGTACAATGGTATCGATCATTCACAGCTTCTCTGATCTGCCGCGGTATAATTCGAATTTCCTATTGTCCGTTCTTATTGTACTTGTATATCAACTCTTTTGAATACGAACAATGCACAAGGCCAACAACACCACTATCAACCTCAATCGTCCTTTACCAGAATTACCGACGCAGTCAAGCTCACATCTTTTAAAACCTTCACCCAAGCGTTCCTTACACTCAGCACCAGTTGAAAACGTTGACAACAGACTTACTGGCTCTACACTTACGCACAGTCCGACTGGTAGTAAACAAAAGTTCCAAAACCTCACTCGCGAGTTGTTGATTCCCTCAACACCACAATACTCACCTCGAACAACTGACAAGCTGGGCCTTTTGGATCCAGTCAAGTACAGCCCAGTTGAAGGAAGTGAAGAAATATCCAAAATGCCGTCAGTGTAGGTTATTTGTTTGCTTGTTTACTTCGGATGTCGACTAGATGAACATACAAATTCTAATCCAGGACAGGAACAACCCATACCACGTCATTTCGACATCGAATCCCTTTGTTGACGAGCGTTCCAATCGGATGGAAGACATGTATAATGGAGCGGTGCAACGCGACAACGACCCATACTACATCGAATCGAGCATGAACTTATTGTTCAATGACGGTAAAGCCAGTGTGCCAGTGAGACCCTCTGGTAGCACTTCTCAGAATGGAGTTGCCAATTCCCATTGCAAGCCACAAGGGATGAGCCAATCACTTTCGGAGGCTGACCTCCAATACCGCCGCAAGTACCGCGACCCAGCGGTATATCGCTCTCCAACATTTGATCTGAGAGAGCTTGAGCGCGATGGTCCTCTGCTTAGGATTGATCCGGATTCTCCTAAGCGCGGTCGTCCAGTTAATCGAACGCCATCTCCCATCAAACTGGAGGATATTAAAGAAGACCAGCCTATGAATTTTCCGTCAAGTCCGACCAAGCGCTCTCGTTCTCCAGTGAAGCAATTGTTCGGCGAGAATGGATGGCTCGGTAGAAGCACCAGCATGAAAGAAATGCCGTCTGAAGAGTTTCGCAAGAACAATGGAATAAAAAACTGGGGCGGGAAATTGAAGCAGCGTGTTGGGATGATGGTAAGATAATGGAAGGATCGCCCGTCGATGATATATTTGGCTAATACAGAAACAGACCGAAGATGTATCGAAATTGATACACCACGAATCTCCTTCCAGAAAAGCCTCTGCTCCTGCCAAGACCTCGAAGTTCCCAGTCTCTCTTGGTCCTCCAGCACAAGCGAAATTGTATTCTGAGATTGAGCTCATGATATGTGCCACTGCCAATCAATACCTTATGACCCAGCGATTGGAGAACCGCATGTCCTTCGAGAGCATTGCCAAGATAACCGATTTCTGGATCTCTAAGAACCGTCCTCAAGTCATCGAGTTCATGTTTGACCAGGCTACACAACGCGACCTTGTCTTGTACAATCTCAGAACCTTTCGCTTCTATGGCGCCAATGCAGAAAATCCTGTCGCCATGAACGCGATGATGCTATCCTGGAAGGCTCTGGCTAAAGAGATGAGTGTGAGGACTTTCTGCCAGCCTGATAGCGTTGTACGGAAGCATATGCACGACTGCTACAAGATCTTGGAGATGCTAGGCGCGCCGTTGGTGACGTTCTTGGCGTTTCAGGAGATCCAAGTCAAGGCCTTGAGAACGATCAAGGAGAAACAGCAGCAGAGAGAACAGTATGAGACTATGCCTTTTGGCGTCGAGCGGAGATGGGAACCACCGACAGGCAAGATCAGCAGCGAAACCGAAGAGATGGAGGATCCATTTTTGTAGTAGCCACCAACATAGTCTTTGGACATTCTCAAGACCCACAACCTGTCCTTCTCGTTTGGACACTGGCTACTCGGTTTGTTCTCCTGGTTCATGAGTTGTGGTTTGCTTTTGCTCCATATGGCACTCCCACCATTATGCCACTCCTTTACCCAATGAGACTGTCGTTCTACGACCTGAGATCTGATACTCTGGCAGAGCTCGATGCTCTACAAGTAAGAATGGTTAGAAAAGGAATACGTGGTCAAACCCTTTAAGCAGGCTTTGGTTGGTAGGGGATTTTGAACATAGTCTAGGGCTTTTCCGTGGTATTCCTGTCTTTTTCAACCTGGGCTCAATTAATGGTTGTTAGAAGTTGACTTTCGGACAGCGAGGATTTGATTCCTTCTATTCTCTCCTCTGAAGCAATGTATTTAGTTCACTTTCTCACACAGGGGATAGATACAATCTCGGTTATCACTGAGGCATATTGCACTCTTTCGAAGGAGGCTCCAGCTCCAGACTTCGGAGCATATTCTTCATGCCATGAGACGAAAGCGTGATGACATAAGCTGAAATGACATGGAAGATGTCTGGGTTGGTGACTTCCATACTTACCTATTGGACACAATCGAGAGGTAATCAAGAGGTGTTGAAATCTGTCAGCAGGACCACTACTAGTACTCTAGCGTGTCTAGGTAGATGATCACAGGTCAGCGGAATATCTATCCTCCGGGCTGACAGTCATCGCAGATTCCAGGTTGCTGCTGCCCCACGTATAAACTGCCCCACGTCGACGCTTCCATTCTACTCTTTTTCCTCCCTAATGTTCACATCGTTACCAACTTGGAAGACTTTCTTTTCTGCTTCTCTTCTCCAATTCTCCTTTAATACTCACTTTTAATCCTTAAATTACCTGCAGGCAGGTTGCTACATCCTAATCCCCTACTGCCTTCTGCTCCGCACGAATCGCTTGCGAACTTCTAGAGTAGCAGGGCTACGAATATCATGGCTTCGACAGGTCATACATACGGCCCGTCATGTTCACTCCAGACCGATTCGAACGTTTTCATGCGGCGGGCCTCTGTCGCATCGAATGATCCCCCCAAAGTCAGAGCCCAATTCTTCTACAACTCGGCCCTTCCTATTGACGACCCACTTTCGCCTGTACCTTTGCCTTCGAGCACTTCTACTGGGCCCTCAAAGTTTCCCCCACGACCCTTCTCAGTCTTCGACTGTACCGCTCTCGAAGATGCTTGGCAGAGCTTGCAAGCACTTCAACGCCGTGGAAAAAGGTCAGAGACTCCCCGCAGCTCCCAAAAAGAAGGATCAACTGTGGATCAGCTTACAAAGATCATTAGAAGCGCTGCCCAGAACAAAAGGGCTGAAGAGAAAAGCAAAAGCGACCTTAGCGCCGCAGGACAAGATGAAAAACCAACGTCTAGAACATCGCTGGCAGAGACAGCCACGCGTGTGCCAGCAGGTGCTGAGGTGCCAGCAGAGCAGCAGATTGGGGACCCCCATCTAATGTTATGCGACGATCCCTCGCACGTCCCATTCGATGAGACTATGCCAGTTAGCTCTGACGAAATTGGTAACGACGAGTTCGAGAGCGGGATCCTGAGGAAGAGGCATCGATCTCCTTTTCATCGAAAATACAAGGCGGAGAAGGTGAAGGACAAGAAAGATGCTAGTCCTCGCCGGCGGTTATCAATGCACAAGCAGAAACCAGCCGAAGAATCATACGGATCCAGTCCATTGGAACGAGATACAACAGGGACTCCTTTTCTTCGAGTTTCGGATCGCCATAGTGATCCATATCTCAATGACGACGCTAGATCAGCTAGTGAGGTCAAAATTAAGAAGGGATCTCGCCCAGCATCAATCAGTGACAACAGTTCAGAACATTCTAGCTTCCGTGGACCACAGTCTGAAGATCACTCAAAGTCTCACCGATCTTCTCGTCGCAAGCAGAAAGAATACCATCAGGCCTCTGTTGCTGTAGGTGTTTCAAGATTGCACCTAGTAAAAATGCCGGAGCTCAAGGTACGTGAGATAGGAACAATGTCTTGATACTCATAGCTGATGCAGCCCGCTAGATGGGACCTATATACTGGGACCCTGTACATGACATCTCGTGTGTCGTTCGAGGTACTTGGTTCTACAAGTCTTCAATGAACCCGGTTGAGCCCGATGTTGCCAACCAGCTTGAGGCCGGGTATGAGTACCTAAAGCCTTGGACTCCTACTTACGAGGACGAAATCAGCAGCTGCCTAGAGTATGGTGCTGCCGCTGAGCTGAAGATCGTCTGGAAATTGTGGCCTGCCGATCAGTCACATGAAGATGCGAGTAGACCATCCACCGGCAAGAATCCCAATTCAGACCCGGCACCAGTTGAGCAAGAGCTCGATGACGAAGCAGAGCAGGATGCTATGCAAGCGAGGGAAATTGTCAGATACTCGGAGAACAGGGCTGCTGGCGGCCTTGATATTGTCTACACTAATGACATTGAGTCTTCTATCGACAAGAAGCAAGCGCCGAGCAGACTATTCCCGAAAGACAGTGTCATCTATGCCAATTCCAGAGACGCTCAGATCCTGAAGCCTGGCCAGCTGCCTAACGTCGTCTACGGACGACGACCGTTGGGTCCTATTCGAAAAGGTCGACCAATCGGTGTACCGGTTGTGCGCGGGTTTGACTATAAAGCTTGGGAGAAGATACATCCACCACCGAAAAGAGTGCAAGCGGCGAAAAAAGCTCGTGAGGGCGCTGAAGCTATACGTGCAGCTACCACCATATCAACTAAGAGCCGCAAATCCTGTGGTGCTTGCCTGGCAGATGAAGAAAGGCCTCAGCCCACTGATTTGGTTTTGGTCATCCATGGCATAGGACAGAAGCTCTCTGAACGCGTCGAAAGCTATCATTTCACCCATGCTATTAATGCTTTCCGGCGCCACATCAACGTGGAGTACGAGTCTGACGCTGTTCAGCCATGGTTACGCCAAGGTCATGGAGGCATTATGGTCCTACCCATCAATTGGCGATCTACACTGAAGCTAGAGGAGGGCGGTCCAGAGCCAAACCCTAATCGCAAAGACGAGCATTCGTCCAAAAACCAGTTTAATTTGAAAGACATTACCGCCGACTCTATACCAGCAGTACGTAACCTAATCAGCGATGTTATGTTAGATATTCCGTACTACTTATCCCATCATCGGCCCAAGATGATCGAAGCTGTAATCAAGGAAGCAAACCGTGTCTACCGACTCTGGTGCTTAAACAACCCCGGATTTGAACAGAACGGTAGAGTGCATATTCTCGCCCATTCTCTGGGTAGCGTCATGGCTATTGATATCCTCAGCAAGCAGCCAACAAAGCTACCGAAGCAGCTCGATCTCAAGAGCACGAAGATATACGGTGACATGTTCGAATTCGACACCAAAAGTTTGTTCTTCTGTGGAAGTCCTGCTGGCTTCTTCTTGCTCCTCAACAAAGCGAGTCTTCTTCCACGCAAAGGTAGAGACAAGCCAGGGACAGAGGGCGAGGATGACAGTGCTGGCGTTGCTGGCGATATCGGCACTTATGGATGTCTGGCTGTCGATAACGTGTATAACGTCATGCACTATAATGACCCCATTGCGTACCGTCTCAATGCCTGCGTTGACGTCGGCTATGCCGCATCACTGCAACCTGCCAAAGTTCCCAGCGCTACGGCCAGCTGGATGCAATATTTTGGCTCCGCCTTCGGCCGCAAGTCCGTCACGCGAACAAAAACCACTGAAAACTTTGACGACTTTACCTCGCGGCCCGCGGCCGCCAAGATGCCCTCGACCGTTGAGATGGAAACTCACAACTTCACACAAGAGGAGATTGCGGAGAATCGTATGTACTTGCTTAATGATAATGGGCAGATTGATTTCACGCTGCAATCGGGAGGTGGGCCGTTGGAAATTCAGTATTTCAACATGCTGAGTGCGCATAGTAGCTACTGGACGAGCCAGGACTTTGTGAGATTCTTGGTTGTGGAGATTGGGAGGAAGTCAGGGAGGGATGAGACGATGGCGGGGGTAAAGGCACTGAAGAAGCCTTTTGGGAAGAATTAAGTTGAAGATGATCATTTTCGTATTGCCTTCGAGTTGTGCGATGAAGATGGTCATGGAGTGGGTGATTGCGCTTTCCCTTACTGCTGTAAGGTTCGGGGAGCTTATGAGGATTTACGACTTTGCTGTGCTATGGTGTTCCTGGGAGGAAGGGCGGTTATTGGAGAGCATTATACCCTAGACGTTACTTTTGTTGCTGTTACTTGGGCGAGTCAGTGAGCGAAGTGTGTAATCTCTATCTTTACGGTTTATGGAGGACTGGAGCTATTACATAGCTCGTCTACCGTAGAATCCTAATCCTAATATTAAACTTCGTCTATTCTGTCGAGCTCAAACCCTTTCTTGGTTGTTTTTGAATGGTACGCCTCTTTAAATCTGCAGGGAATTCTATGTATAGCGCACGTCAGAGGTGGGGTTGTGGATGAAATGCTGTGAGAAGGTTATTAGGGTTAATAAGTTCGAGAGTGGAAGTAGAGGGGGTGGGGTTTGATCATGTATGAGAGTTGAAAACTTGAGGAGGGAGGATGGGGTTGGGTTGTGGTGGGTGGAGGGTAGGATGGTTGGGCGATGTTAGATGATTGGGATGGGGATGGAGATGGAGATGGAGATGGAGATGGAGATGGAGATGGAGATGGAATAGGAAGCGGTTTAGTAAAGGAGGAGTCACCAGGTTAGAAAGGCGGTAGGGGAAATGGGAGGGGGGTCTATCATGCGTTGGGTTTGGCGGTTGAGGTGCGAAGACTCAGTCGTAAGGATCCTCGATCAGAGATCCAGAAGTGCAAAAGTTGGGTTCGCCCGCATCTGCAACGGTGGCATATGGATATTATAGATACGAGCATTTCCTACCACTCAATCGGCTTCTCGTGTTGCCAGAACAGGCCCGTTTGCCCTTTGATATCGCCCACAGCCAACAGCACGGGCGTCTGCGCGCCTTGGTCGGGGGATTTGGCGCCGCGGCCTTTGGTCATATCTGTGGTTACAAAGCCAGGGCAGCAGGAGTTGATGAGAATGTTGGAGCCCGGATGTTCTTGTCGGTGGGAGAGAGCGATGGCGCGGGTGAGGCCCGTGATGCCAGACTTCGAAACCGCATACGCCGCGCTCGGCCATCCCTGCTCCTCGTGCTTGCCCGCTGCCACCGCATCCGTAAACTCATCCATTAGCGCCGTTACGTCTGCAACGGTCTTGGTCGCCAAGAACCGCTCGCGGATGGCGGGTGAGTATTTGGAGTTTAGGTGCCCGACCATGCTGGAGACGTTGATCAGACGGCCGCCGCGCCGGAGGAGGGGGAGGAGGAGCTGGGTTGCGGCGAGGGTGCCGTAGTAGTTGCATTGAAGGGTTGTTTTGACGACGTTGAGATCTAGTGGTGGGTGGGTCAGCGTTCAATTTTAAGAGGTCGACAACTGTAGCATACCGAAGCCATTCATAGCAATCCCAGCATTGTTTACTACCGCATCAATCCCCTCGGGATGTTCCCTCCTCAAAAACCCCGCAAACTCCTCAATACTCTCCCGCTCACTAATATCCAATTGCTTGAACCGCACAGTCGCCAGCCCGCCATCCTGCGCCAGCGCTTTGGCCTTCTTCAACTGCGTATCATTATGGATACTCTCGAGGGCAGCTTCACCTCTGGCTTTGTCACGAGCGGTCAGGTAGATGAGTAAGGTGCCGTCATTGAAGGCGGACTTTGGGTAGTGGAGGGCAAGGTTGCGGACGATAGCGAGGCCTATGCCTTTGTTTGCGCCCGTTACGGCGGTCACACGGGTGAAGGATGGCATGATTTGTAGGAATGATAATTGGGGACGAGACAGGGAGGTGGTGGGAGGGAAGACCTCATCGTGAGTGCGAGAAGCGCTTTGATGGATGATTACGAGGTTAAAGATGTTGATTACAAGCTACTGTTTGACAGAGCTTAAGAGGGTTAATGGCGTCATCTGAGCCCTAAGTGCTCACTGTACTACGTATTACCCCGGGAGCGTGAGAGTATGCTTCGATAGCACCAGATGACCCTTCTCAAGCTTGATAATCACACAATGAAAACATCTACCCTTCAATGGCAGTCGAATAGGTGAATGTTCGTTCGACTAAGCGTCAGCGAACTGCTTGACTACCTTCCGGCTTGGATGGCTTGATGATGGCTTGAAAGCTAAAATCGAATCATCGGGACACATGTAAGGTCGAGTATGCTTCTGGGTATTATCACAAAAGTAAATCGTGGAGGAGAAAGATTTTAAATTTTCGTTGTTTGTTATTTCCAGATATTAGTGGAACAAAGCCCTAGTCAGAGTAACAGACAAGCTTGTCTGTGCTGTCGACCAAGGCAAGCCATAGTACATCCATCTATCAAGACCATCAAACTACAAACAAGAGACCTCTTCCTAGCTCCGGTGGGTAGAAGCAACCCGGAAAGCCAACAGCAAAATCACAGCTCGCGTTCTTCTTCGATCAACCTCCTTACAATGTCACTTCGACTCTTCCTTCATTTCCTGGCGCCGCACCTCCAGCCAGGTTGGGCAATAGATACGTGATGTCGTCCCATGGATGTCTGTATAGCCCAGTCCTCAGGCGCTTCTGGTCAAGATAATGTGCAATCAATCCGATGCTTCGACCCAACACAAACAATCCGTTCAGTACGCCCATGCTCAAATAATCCTCAGCCTCCTCGGCACTAAAGGCACCGCAGTTACGCATCAGGTCAACGAAGCAGACAGCGACACAACCATCAACGTTAAGGATGAGGTTGTCCTTCTTAGAAGTGGTTACAGTCTCCACGGCGATGGCATAATCAAGCATCTTGCAGCTGGGGAATCGCTTGTGGACAAACTCTTTGACGAGTTCAACGCGAAGATCGGGGTTGTTACGAGACTTGACCTTGTGGCCAATACCGGGGACTGCAACAATTAGCAAGAGAATGTCAGAGTAGATTTCAGGAAGACATACTGAGTTTGTTTTCTTTCCTCATAGTGTCCACAAAGTCACGAGGGCTAAGACCCTTGTCAAAGGCCTTGGTAAATTCATCAGCAGCACCATCCAGAGCACCACCGAATCTTGAACCAATTGTGAGTAGACCAGAGACTAAAGCACTAATAAGGTCCTTCCCCGCTCTTGTCGTGATGATGGTGTTCATCGCTCCAGAGACGGCTGGGCCATGGTCAGCCGTCAACATGAGAACCATCTCGAGGAAGCGACTGGCGTAGTCAGGCAGGCGGCGACGGAACCATAGCAGAGACATGACACCACCGATGCCAATTTCCTCCTTGAAGACATCAGAGATGGGCATACCAGCATATAAAAGTTCTTGGCCACGGTCGTCGGAGATGGTAGAAATGAACGCGGCTGGTTTACGGATGAGACCGAGTTCTTGTGCCCATGAGTAGTCAATGGGAATCTTAGGTGGAATAGGCTCGGGTTGTGGTTTGATGGTGCCTTGCTTAACTAATCTCTGGTAAACTTGAGAAAGAAGCTCAGGCATCTCCTCAAACGTGTCTGGAACGAAGAAGCCGGCTTCCCTCATGGACTTATTTTTCATAGCCGCAGTCTCAAGCTGAGAGTTGGCAAAAGAACCAGCGTGGCCGAATTGAACTTCGGTCTTGAACATACTGGCACAAGTACCGATAGCCCAGGCAACAACGGGCTTGGTAATTGTTCCATTCTTCACAGCCTCAATTACGCGATACTCCTCAACACCGCCAACCTCACCGAGGAGAAGCAAGAGTTTACATTCAGGATCCGCCTGGTACCGAAGCATGTGGTCAATGAAAGTGGTGCCGGGATACCGGTCACCTCCAATAGCAACACCCTCGTAGACGCCGTCTGTGGTATTGGAAATGATGTTATTCAGCTCGTTTGACATACCCCCGGATTTCGAAACGTAGCCCACGGAGCCCTTGCGATACAATTTCGAGGCAACAATGTTATCCATCATACCTCCAGTATTACCAATCTTAAACGCTCCAGGCTTAATGCCACCAACAGTAGCCGGACCAATGATGGTGATTCCTTTCTTATGAGCGACATGTAAAATCTCCCGGGCTCGTCGTTCCGGTACGCCCTCAGCGATAATGGCAATTGACTTGATTTGAGGATATTCCATAAGCTCCATCGTTGAGCTGTACACACTACGTGATGATGCGAAGTTGACCACGGTGTCCACGTCGTCATGCTTCGATATGGCTTTCTGGACATCTTGGTACACCGGCAGAAGAGTCTCGCTTGTTCCCCAATACCTACAGCCAAGTATGAGCACTTCCATCAAAGATATCCGAGGACGCAAAAGGACTATTCTAGTACTGACATTTTGCTGACGAATTGACCACCGAAAGTGTAAATAATACCGGCGACAGACGGGGTTTTGCGCTTGCAGATAAAATCGAAGTCCAGCATACCCTGCACAGCACGTGGTTGTAGACCACTGTGATCGGAGCGTCAGCGGAAATCGAATGATATGTTAAACATGAGGGTTTCTTACTAGACGAAACATCGAGTCTTGTCATGGAAAAGAGTGTGTTCAGCACGAGGGCTAAGTGGCCTGCTGGGAGCTACGAAACGGCGGATATTGTCGTTCGCCGACCCCCCCGTTCTGGCATTTGAGCTGCCGTTGGTGCCATTCGTAGAGGGTGTTGAAGTGCTCGCCGCCATGGGCGTGCCGTTGGTAGTAGGCGTAGCTGAAGGCATGGTATTCGACTTGGAGAAGCTTTTCGGAGGCTATCTAAGGAAGAGCGAAAAGCAATCAGCTCTCAATTTTGGCCTTGAAAGTCATACACTCGCGTGAGGTCGGTCCCGAGTACGGGAATTATTATGAGGCTGGAGCTTACTGAGACAATGAGAAGCGGTGACGGTGACGGTGACCGAGTTTTGCAGAACCTCGGATTGATGTTTTAAAAGTCTTACAGAAGTTCGAAGTCTTGTGATGACATGAAAGGTTCGCAGTTGCGCCGATTGACATTCGCTTTTTGGAGTACCGAACCAGGTATTGTGGCTATCAAAAATCGAAAGATTGATGGTGAGCAGGAGCTTCTCGGTGGATACGGATAAGGTACGGAATAAGGGTAAGTAGCTCTCGTTAGCTGTTTTCTTGTCCCGGCATTTCTGTGTTGAGCTCGAGCTGGGGTGGTCTAGCCCTAAAACAGTCTAGCTTGTCTCAATCTCTGGGCAGTCAGCACTCTTCGGCGAGATCTTTTCTCAGTGAGAGTCCCAACCTGGTGAAAGTGGAAGGAAGACTCGTGAATAAATATCAATGGACTGCAGGTCGCTGTGAAAACCTCGAATCTCCCTTCAACACTGTTGAGGTTCTTGATCGTTATCGAGCAGATTCCTGGTAGGGCTGCAAGGATCTCTTGCCGATTATATTCTACGGAGTATCCCCCGAAGCACGACCTAATAGTGAGCTTCGGCGAGCTTTATTAGCGGTGAGTTGAGCAAAAACGCCCCGAGCTCTTCCACAATTGCTTGAACAGATTGATTATTCGCAACTGCGATACTACGAATTATCTGACAGTTTCTAGAGAACATATTCCGGCTCAGAGAATACTTTCCACGGTTTTTTCAGAAGTAAAGACTCGAAAGCTTGTGCGCTTGAAAACAAGGCCAGTTGTAAGTAACCTGGACTCTTAACAAAATTCTCTACTATGATAAAGAAGAATTAATGACCAACTAAGCTCATCTCTTTGTTTACAGACTTAATCCCAAAATGGCCGCCAAATCTATCCTCGAAGCTGACGGCAAAGCGATCCTCAACTACCATCTCACACGAGCTCCCGTCATAAAACCAACACCTCTACCTACCTCTGGAACCCACAACCCACCAACAAGGCTCGCATCGCTGTACTTCCCCGAAGACGCCACTGCCGAGTCTGTCCTCGACCAGGCCGAAGTTACATACCCTTGGCTGTTAGCAAAAGATGCAAAATTCGTAGCAAAACCCGACCAACTGATCAAGCGTCGCGGCAAGAGTGGACTGCTAGCTTTAAACAAGACATGGCCAGAAGCCAAAGCATGGGTGCAAGAACGTGCGGGAAAGGCCCAACAAGTCGAAACCGTACAGGGTGTGCTACGGCAGTTCCTCGTCGAACCCTTCGTACCGCATCCAGACAATACCGAGTACTACATAAATATTAACTCTGTCCGTGATGTATGTGAATCCTCTGTTCCTAGCTTCCCCATGGAGCAAAGCACTTCTGCAGCTGAGCAACGCTAACCGTTTGGTATAGGGAGACTGGATCCTATTTACCCATGAGGGTGGAGTGGATGTCGGTGATGTGGATGCTAAAGCCGAGAAAATCCTCATCCCGGTCGACCTTAAGGAATATCCTTCAAATGAACAGCTTGCGGCTACTCTGCTGAAGAAAGTCCCCAAGGGTGTCCACAACGTACTAATTGATTTCATCTCAAGACTATATGCTGTCTACGTTGACTGCCAATTCACCTATCTCGAAATCAACCCTCTTGTCGTCATTCCCAATGCTCAGGGAACATCTGCCGAAGTCCACTTTCTCGATCTTGCCGCTAAACTTGATCAGACCGCCGAATTCGAATGTGGTGTGAAATGGGCCGTAGCTCGGGGACCTGCAGCCTTGGGTATCCCCGTAACTATTTCAAGTGGCAAGGTTAGCATTGACGCAGGGCCACCGATGGAGTTCCCAGCACCGTTTGGACGTGAGATGAGCAAGGAAGAAGCATACATCGCCGAACTAGACGCCAAGACCGGTGCGTCCCTCAAGCTCACTGTTCTCAATGCTTCAGGTCGTATATGGACCCTTGTAGCTGGTGGTGGCGCTTCAGTCGTCTACGCTGACGCTATCGCCTCCGCGGGCTTTGCCGACGAGCTTGCCAATTATGGAGAATATTCCGGTGCCCCCACCGAAACGCAGACTTTCTACTACGCCCGAACTGTGCTTGACCTTATGTTACGTGCTCCTCCCCACCCTGAAGGCAAGGTTTTGTTCATTGGCGGTGGTATTGCCAATTTCACCAACGTAAGCTTGGCCAGTAAGCTTTACAGAGGTGATTGCGCTGACCTTTGATCTAGGTCGCATCTACCTTCAAAGGTGTTATTCGCGCTTTGAGAGAATTTGCCTCTACTTTGATCGAGCACAAGGTCCAGATATGGGTTCGTCGTGCCGGTCCCAACTATCAAGAAGGTCTCCGGAACATCAAGGCCGTCGGAGAGGAGCTGAAGCTGAACATTCACGTTTACGGCCCAGACATGCACGTCAGCGGAATTGTGCCTTTGGCATTGGCACCGGGAAAATTCAAGGGCGATGTTAAGGAGTTTACTGGTTGATTTGATCGTATCATAGATGGTAGGGTTGATCGCGCATACTGAGTACTGTAAGTGCGTTTTGGTACTCTTAGTCGCGAAGGTTGCCTTTAGAAGGCGCTCTTCTATTAATCAATCGAGGCAGTGGTCGCATTGGCCATGAAGCAACCAGAGCGACTGCTCGGAGGCGCTTCCTGATGCTGATTCATTGTGTCAAACGCAACTCACTATTTGTTCTAATATTACTATACCCAAATCCTTGATATCCCGAGAGGTAAAAGCTCTTTCCGCGTATGAAGTCCACTTTCTTTCACCAGTTTCGCTGGCAAATCTTCTCCACTTTCTATACTCTGAGTATGGAAGACCTGGTTCATATAAGCACTCATGTCTTCTCCGAGTAGAGTGACCCAACGGGCGTCATTCACATTTTCTCAGGTGTATCCATCACTTCGAGACCCACCAACTGTGCTCTCTTTTAACCAATAAATACAAGACATCGTTATGAAACTGTCCTTTCTCATGTCCGCTTACGGTCTAATTCTAACATCCGCAGCTGAGTACTCCGACCCATTCTATAATACCTCCGGCACCGTAAGCCATACCCTAAGATTTAATTCCCCTGGAGAAGCTAATCCACTGCGCAGACTCTTGCCCCCAACCAACGCACCGACAAAACCCTAAAAACGAGAGTACACGACTTGGTGACCTCTACCCGCCCCGTTTGTTCCAAGAATGTCACTGTTGATGAGATGTATGATGGTATTGTGATACCGAATGGGTGTCCAAAATCGGAAATCATTATCAGAACCAGCACAAGTCCTACATCTCCCTCTCCGTCATCACATTTCTCGTCACCGACAAAGTCATTCAACACTCATGTTCCCACTTCCGAAACAACAACCTTGCCACGGCTGCTAGCAACTATCAACGCCCGCTGGTCAGACACACTTCTCCCATCCCAGTCAAACATCAAGGCTATTAATGTCATTCCTCGGGCACTGGCCGCCAGCTCATCGTCTCCCAACTGTAGTTTGACCGTATATCCGAATCCCCCTTGCCCTCCCACGATTACAATTACGCGGTATACAACCAGCACACACACCGTTACCGTTACACCGGTAGCAGCGGTTGCACCCGCTCAGAGCGTTCTTGTGGGTAATCATACACGGACTATACCATTCCTACACACCCACCACACTCGCATCTCCGCCGCCAAAAACTGCACAAGCGGCAACGCAACCGCTACAGCAGGATTCGAAACCTCGCCGAGTACCTCACACTCGACAGACCGCCCGAGTAACCCCGCAGCCAGCCTCACAGGTACTCTCGCAAGGGCGACACAAGGAGCAATAAACGCCAGCACCCCCAAAGACATTCCAACCACCAGCACGACCAGCCTACCGCCGCCCCTAAGCACAGCGATCGGTCCGAGTGCGAATAAGAGTGAGGTGGTTAGGAACACGGTGGGTAGGGCGCCGGTGATGCTGTCGGTGGAGATCGTGGTGGGCTTTGTAGGGTTTGTGGGGGTGGTGGGAGGGGTGAGGTGGTTGGTTGGGGCGTAGGGCTGTGGGATGGGGAGGGGGAGGGAGAGGGGGGATTGGGGGGGATTTGGGTTTGGAGGAGTAAATTTCTTGCGGGGGGTTTTGTGAGTTGCTTGGGTGATTCTCGTTTTTGGGATTTGTTTCGGGGTTTGTCTTGGTATGTCTTGATGTAGTTCTCGAGTTGTATCTCGCTTTGTTGTGAGTGGTTTCGCAGTGGGCTCTCAATGTGGTTTTTTGATCTGCTTTTTGATATTCTTTCTCGTTTGCTTTTTCAATTGGCTGCGCGATTGGTTTCTCGATTTCCCTTTCTGGATTTACTTCTTGATTTGCTTTCTGGCTTGCTTCTTGATCTATCTCGTGATCTTTGTTTTGTCTTGGTACCGATCATATGAAGTACAGCTAGTTGTTGCGAGAGCTTTGTAGCTGAGATTAAGGATTCTGGCGGACTTGAATAGGACTCTTTTCCTTGGGGATAGAAATGCTTTACAGTACCCCGCATTAAGTCACGGTCGCGCGCTCCCCAACCAATACACCCCCCACCTGCATCAACCATTGAACCATCAAATTCAGCTGGAGAACTTTAATATTTGGGCTATTTGTTTAGTAGTATATGAGTTATGATTCCCCAATCAATATTTGGTATGCCAGCCGTTCGCTATGATTACAGCTGCACACCTCTCGGGCATACTGAATATTAGCCCCTCCATTACCTCCTTTCGTAGATTCGCCCAGGCCCTCTGTAAAATCTGGAATAACTGGGTTTCAGCTTCATTCCCTTTACCCTTCAGCGAATCCAGATCCGGATAAACTTTGTAGGCCTCCTTCTTTAGTAGGGCCCAGAGATTTTCGATTGGGTTCAAATCGGGGCTGTACGGAGGCCACTCCATGACTTCTATACCATTTTCCTGAAACCAAAGCTTCGATTTTCTGGCTCTATGTATCGGAGCGTTATCCTGCATGAACACTAGTCCTGGCTCCCATATGCCAGTCAAATTGTATTCCAAAATCTGAAGGTAGAAGGCTGCTGAATAGCCGTGTTTTTTGGATTCGAAGTCCCGATCGAGCAGGTATAAATCCGATCTTTCAGAACCCCAAAAAGCTCCCCAAATCATAATGGAAAAGGCCTTTCCATTGGGAATTTCCATCACTTTATCTCTATCCCATTTCTGTTTGCGAGTTCCAAACACCCATTCTGGTGTTTTACCTGATCCCCGAGCCACGGATGCCTCGTCCGACCAAATGACTTTCCTCCATTGATTCACGGTCCAATCTTCATGTGTTTTAGCCCATTTTAACCGAAGCCGAGCAGCTTCAGGTGTTAATTTCGGTCGCTTAAGAGCTAGCCAGTGAGAAATTCCGTGAGCTCGTAGTGTTGCGTTGAGAGTTCTCGCGTCCAAATCGATCCCGGTGTTCGTTTTCAGCTGTCTCCAGGTGATTTTAGGCTCCGATCGTAACTGACGTAACAGTACCCTAGCTGCTCGAGGGGTAATTGATAAAGGCCTTCCTGATCTGGGTTTATTGACTCCGAAGGGTGCAGTGCAAAGCCTTCCTAAAACTCCATTTATGGTGGTGCGGGGAACGTTCAAATTGCGACTGATTTGGGTGGGTGTAGCTCCTAGCTCAGCTTGCCCCGTAATTTTCCCTTTAGTCAACAAATCGAGCTCCTTTCTTGAGGTCTTATTACCAGAAATTGTAGTTAACGGAGCCCTTCTGAGCATGGTGGATGTGGTTGAAGAAGGTTGATTGTTTTGAAGGTACGCGATTTTACGTGTTTTCGCTTAAGTGACCGTAACTTTTTGCAGGGTACTGTACATGCGTCCACATCCGAGTTGAAAAATTATTCCCAGCTGGTGAAATCATACAAGAGTGGTCCGAGCGGTTCAACCGACAATGTAAGATTAGCTAGGCTGTGACTAGATGTGCAATTTGCTCCTTGTATCACGTCTGTTGGTGAGCTGATTCCTTTCGTGCTGGATGAGATGCCACGTGTGTTCCTTTGAGAATGGCAAAGATAAGCATGAAAAGAAGCTTGGGTATCTGAATCCCTAGCCAGTGCTCATAACCAAGTGAGTATCAAGAACACTCTTTTGTACACCCGAGCACCCCCGCCATCTCCTCAAGATACAACAATATCCCCCCCCTTTCCTCACCCCTCACTCCCCACAACATACCGACTCCCCAACAATCCCTCCACGAACGCCCTCTCCACCTTCCGATTCCCCTTCTCCTCCTCCCTCAGCAGCACCGCCAGCACCTCAATCGGCGGCCGCAATCCCAGTCCGTCAGCCCGCTTCCAGCGCTTCAGCCGCGGGAGGCCGATGCAGGGGCCGTATTGGGAGGAGAGGTCGAAGTGGCGGAGGATCTTTTCGTGGATGGTGAGGGATTCTTGGTGGACTGAGGGCAAGGGGGTTAGCGATTAGGTCATTTGGGTGGCATCGAGGGGAAAGGGGGAAAGGGAAGGCGAAAGTACCTCGAGGGGCTTTGCGTTCGTCTTCTTTAGCTTTCCAGTACTTCTTAATCTGCACTTCTGAGACTTTTGACGCTTTTTGCTCTGCTTCTGTCCGCGCGGGTGGTTGTTCTCTGATGGCAAGTTCTCTAGGTTGTTCCACCTCCTCCTCCTCCTCCTTTACTTCATCCGCACTAGGAATATCTTCCGGCAACGGCTCAGGCGTTGAAACTTCTTCTGATGAAGCTTTTACGAGGGTGTCGGAGGCGGGTTTGTCGAGTTTCTTGGAAGAAGACGGCGGGAGAGTGGGTTTTGTGACTTTGTTTGCGGAGGTGCGGGGGCCGAAGGCGAGAGTTTGTTGGGCGGAGCGGGGGTTGGAGGATTTACGGCGGGAGGGAGGCATGATTGGGTTATCTTGGGATATCGATACTATGGCTTTTGGTGGGTTGAGAGAGAATGGGAGGGCTGGGGATGGAAGGTTGATATGACGTGCCGAATGAGTATTAGCGCGAAAGCTGGGGTTGCCGAAGGAACAGGCAGGGTGCAAACATCAAGGAGGTTTATGCCCATTTTGGGACAGTGTCAAGTGTCTTCTATCATTGAATAGCTATGTCTGCTTCATAGACCCAAGTTTTGGCTGCTTGATTCTATTCGCCGTGCGGCTTATCTATTTTCAACTGTCATGCAGCGATCTTCGTTATCGTACTCCTCTACATTGACACTCTCCTTAAGGAGCTTACCAGCTCCTGTCTCTACAAATATAAAAGTTATAAAATTATATTATAACCGCTCTTTCTTTTCTACGCCAGTCTATAAACACATTTCACTTACATTTCCTCTGACATCTTGCTTTACTGAATTGGAAGCCATAGCAGAAATGATACCATTTAACCTTCCTCTCCTGAACTCCGCCAACCCATGGGCAACAACCCAAGAGGACCTCCAAGCCCTCTACGACTGCCCGTACACCGGTGCAGTCACAACTCGTACATGTACCCTAAACGGGTTCCAGCACGACGACAGCATCCACCAGCATTGTTTCTTTGCCGAGAACCACGCCGTGACCCAGCACAGCAATAGCAAGACCATTAACAATTCTCCAAAGGCTCAAGATCAATCAAAGACCATCGTAATACCCATCTCAAGCCTCAACACCCTCGGTTATAGCCCGCTTCCTCTTCGGGACTACATCTACATAATTACCCGAATAATCGCCACTGGAGACAACTTCCATGGAGGCAGGAAACCCATCATCTTTTCCGTAACCGGCTCAGCCTCCGAAGTCAGCGACTGTTACCGCCAACTATCGAGCTCACGCCCATCACCCGAGCACAGATACCTTATGGAAATCAATCTCTCATGCCCCAACATCAGAGGCAAACCACCACCAGCATACTCCAAAGATCACCTATCAGAGTATCTCCGCACATTAAACGAAGCCATGAAATCGACTGAAAACCAAGCGGAACCCCTCGAAATCGGCATCAAAACACCCCCATATACCCACCAAGCCCAATTCACCGACCTCATCTCTGCCCTCCTATCCTCCACTCCTTGCCCCATCTCCTTCATCACCGCCACCAACACTCTAGGCAGCTGTCTCATCCTCTCCCCTGAAGAAACCCCGACCATCAACTCCGCCGACGGCTCCGGCATCGGCGGCATGGCTGGCGCAGCACTGCACCCCCTAGCGTTAGGAAACGTGCGCAAGATCCGGCAGATGCTGGATGTGCATGAAGAACTAAGACATATTAAAATCATTGGCGTAGGCGGCGTATCGGACGGGGCTGGGTACAGGCGGATGCGGAGTGTAGGCGCCGATGCTGTGGCGGTAGGTACGGCTCTCGGAAGCGAAGGGATTGGTATCTTTGAGAAGATTGCGGACGGAATGTGACGGTCGAGTTGACAATGCTTATTTGTTCAACAAGCATGAACTGTGGAGAGGTTGGGTGACGTCCTTCTGCTTTTATTTCGCGAAGGGCTATCTGTTACTCAAAGCAAAAACACCAACAAACGTCCTGCCAAAGTTTAGCAGAGGATAAATCTGTAAAGCCAAAATATACAACTGCCATGAATCCGACATTGAAACCCCTGAAAACATACCTCAAAGATCCAGTTGAGACCGTAAAGGAGTATATCCTCTGCTTCTACTAAGACAGTAGAAACCAATCGAGACATTGAGAAGGAACGTATAGAGCAAGGAGGGCTCTTGAGATACAGACCTCAGTAGACGAAGAAGATAAGGTAAAGTCGTACGAGACTTATAAATATTCAGAAGAAGAGGAGTAAATGGATTTCAGATGGGTTGACCATCTCAATGGCGCAACGAGAGCTTGACAGGATGTTCAGAATAAAAGATTCTGATATGTACAAGGAACCACAATTCTTTCCTAATCACCTGAAACTTCTCCTCTTTCCTCCACTCTCCTCCGACCACGAATTTCTCTTCTCCGCCCTATCCCCCCCCTCCAAAAACCTCTGCTTCCCAGACCCCTTCCGCCTGCCCGCCATAGTCACCCACTTCCCCTTCCAATCAACTTTCTTATACCTAACCTCCCACCTCAAATTAAGCTCCCTCTTCACTCCTGGAGCGCTAATCCCCAGCGTCGGCATCGCAAGCACCCTACCCCCTTCCCCTGCCTCCGCAATTATAGGCAGCGTAAATCTGATCTTGCCGGGCGCGGCCCTTTTCCATCTACTCTCTACGTAGGGGCGCTGCGGCGTGCCACGGAAGCTTTCGCGCAGGGTTGCTATGTCTGTAGGTTTTGGGAGGCGGATTTCCAGGGGTTGTGGGGAGGAGTGAGAAACGCGGATCCAGAAGCGGCCGTCGAAAAGGTGCCATGGGTAGAAGGTGCTGGAAGAGTTTGGTGAGAAATTGTTTGGCGCTGAGGATATGGGGATGAGAGGCAAGGAAGGGGTGGGGTATCGCAATAGCCAGGCAGGCTGTCGCGTTAAGACCCATATAAATTCTGGATCGAGGTCTTCCTGGTCTTCAATGTGACGAGAGTCAGTTCCCTCTATGGGAGATATGCAACGTTGGAATTGAACGCCTTGGGTGGTAAAATTGGAGGGTAGAATGCGTTTATCCACTGCTGTGGCTTCTGGATCGTCGAGATCAGGGAAAATGGAACAGAGGGCGAACTCGAGTTGTTGGAGGGATATTTTTTCTTCTGGGCTAACGATTTCCAGAAGGCTGCGGAGGAAAAGGCTAGCCTCGAATCTGTAATTCTTGAGCTCTCCTTCGAGAACTGCCTCGGAAACGCGCTCGGTTGGTACGACTCGAGCCGGCATTCGAACAATCAACATACCAGCCCGTGGGTCAAACATCAAGATTTGGGTTCTATGAAACAGCTTTCCGGCATGAAGCATGCGGTCCGCAGAACGCTTTTGCACGCGTTCTACAACAGCTAGAAGTGAGGATTTTTGAAGCGCTTTTGGTAGCTTGCCGCTGTTTAGAAGCTGCCGGACGGCGTTGCGAGGGGTTCTACTGGCGTCCTGGTTTGTCTCATCCTCCACCCATTGAATCCGGTAATGGTGACAGGTTGATTGAAGCCGGTCTTTGCTGAATTTCAGCAAAGGTCTGTAGATTCTGATACCTCCATCCTCGAAGTAAATGGGGGGCTTGGTTATCACTTGACGGTCGTCTAGAACGCTTCTACCCTCTTCCTGGTCCTTACGGCTGCTATCAAGGTCATTGGTGGACCTCCAAAGCAAATTGTCTTCACGAAATCCACTCTGGTGGACACCGTGCTGACCCCAACAATCAGGTATCTCCGCCGACGACTGTATGCTCTTCAATCCAAAGCCCCCTTGGCCGCGGACCAGCCGTAAGAGTACAGTCTCTGCCTGATCATCGTTATGATGGGCTAAAAGCAGAGACCGGATTCGCTTATCTCGGCAGGCTTTACCCAATGCCTGATACCGTAGTCGCCGTGCTGCGGATTCGAAATTTGGGAGCTTTGCTGGCCCAATCTCAGAAGGCCATTGTAGTGTAAGGATTGTAGACTCAAGGCCTTCTACATGTCAGCATTGGAAATGGTCGAAAAATCTAAAGATTATACCCCACTCCTGCAGCCGGGATGCAACAAGCTTTGCTTCTTCTGTACTCCCTGCCCGCGCTTTGTGGTCGACGATGAAAGCGTGGAAATCAATGAAGCGCTTAGTACCACTATTCTTTGGGCCTATACAGAGCCTTGCCAGGGCCATGGAATCGAGGCCGCCACTGACCGCAATCCCTTTTCGTAGTAAGTTAACAGTCCAAACATAACTTCCAACCTACAAACCAATTCTGTTGTTAGGGCCTTCGTTGGGCCGCGATGGTCCCGGCCATATCGAGCGTAAAGCATCCCAGAATTCGGAATATTGAATCGCAGGAGACGGTATATATCTCCTGCCCACATTGAGCATCATTCCATTGCTGCGGGCAGTAGTGTTGAAGGAAAATGGCATCTCAAGAGCTCCGATAGGGCTGAGCAACATCCCTGCAGCCGGACTGCGGGTGACCATGGTCCATGAGCGATGTTCGTATCTAGTTATAATCCGTACCGTGTCCAACACTCCGATGATGCTTTTAATTGACAACTTTCGCCCTGGTAGAGGGCTCTATCATGGCTATGATTTGAAGCAATGACCGCCAAAACCGACTCCCCGTTCGCCCGCGCTCTCCTCGCTGGTGGCTTTGCCGGCACGACGGTCGACTTGACTCTTTACCCCATCGACACCCTGAAAACTCGCCTCCAATCCTCCACCGGCTTCTATTCCTCCGGCGGTTTCCGTGGTATTTACGCAGGTGTCGGTTCTGTTCTTATCGGCTCTGCCCCAGGCGCCGCTCTTTTCTTCGTCTCCTACGAATCGATGAAGGCGCTCTTCAAAACAGGGAGGGAGGCCGATGCGAGTATTCAAGGAAGAATAGGGGCAACCAGGCTCGGAAATTGGAGTGAGCCGGTGGAACACATGGTCGCAGCGAGTGTAGGGGAAGTAGCTGCCTGTGCGGTGAGGGTGCCGACGGAGGTCGTGAAGCAGAGGGCGCAGGCTTTACAAGAAGCTAGCTCTATGGCTGCGCTGAGAGCGATATTGGCGAGGAGGAGTACAGTGGGTGTCGCGGGAGTGTGGAGGGAGCTGTACCGAGGTTGGGGCATCACCGTGATGCGGGAGGTACCGTTTACGGTCATACAATTTCCGCTATGGGAGCGCATGAAGGAGTGGAGAAGAAGGACGGAAGGCAGGGAAAGGATTACAGCGGTAGAAAGCGGAGTTTTTGGAAGCGTGGCTGGGGCGGTGGCGGCGGGCGTGACGACGCCGTTGGATGTGCTGAAGACGAGGATGATGTTGGCGAGGGAAAAGCAGGCGGTGGTGCCACTGTTAATGAGCATACTGAAGCAGTCTGGTCCTAGGGCCTTCTTTGCGGGGATCGGACCTAGAATCTTCTGGATTTCGGCTGGAGGAGCAATATTCTTAGGAAGTTATCAATGGGCTTTTAATGCCTTGAATGAGAGTCGATGATAGTGTGGTTGTGATTGCATTGATGACCATGCAAGTGCCTATACTTAGAGGCACGCTTGTTCGTAATGTAGTACTCTTGGGTATGGTGACTGCGTAAAGCTTTAGAGTACTAATCCGAATTATTGACGGAATGATACTAGATACATGCAGAAGTCTGGAAAAAATTGGGGTATCTATCATGTGGTCATTGCGGGCATGCCATTAAGTTTCGGCAAATCTCCACCATTCTCCTTATTGATGAGCTTTTCGACGCTGGCCTTCCTGCCATTTGACTTATAGTACAGTATTACATCTCCTCCATTCTTCCATACATAGGCTCGTAGAGTTGCAAGGGTCATCGTCTTCGGAACGAGCTAGCAGCACATGTCACGTGAGCTAAATGCATACACAGAACGTAAGGACGGACATACCTGATTTTGGCAGCATAACTCTAGATATTCATCTGGACTCATTACATTTGCTGCGTTATTTTCTTCTACTTTTGGTTCTATGCGGTCTGCCACGTATGCACATATTTTCTTCGCTCGGAGCATGCGATTAGCATTAAGTCGGGAGTTACTGTTTTCTGATCAGCATAGTGTGCAGGTGCTTGTTTTGTGCCTTTGCAACTGACCCATCTGCACTAGCAATACTAGGAAGGAGGTCTTGGTAAGGAAGTAAAACAAACGAGACTTTTTGGATTTCCTTGGGTGGCAGTTGGTTCTAAATTCGTTATTAATTCCGAGTTGGCTACGTGGAAGAATTATGGATAAACACACCTGTAATAGTAGATCTCCTAGCCATCTCGGCCCTGCCTTCTCAATCAGATCAACATCCAGTCCCACGGAGCTAGCAGTTCCCCTGTACAGATCTGCTACGCCACCGGAGTCTGGCCGATCTTCTTGAATGATGATAGTTGTGGACGGTGGGAGGCTGAGCACGGGAGTTTCATGAGGAAGGCTTGGCCTTATCCCCGGTGGAAGAGGATCGAATGGTTTGATCCGAATATGTTCCTCGTAATCATGTCTAACCTTTTGAATCGTACCAAAAAAGTTTTCTTCAAAAATTTTCTCTTCCTTTTCTTCCGACATGTCAGATTCTTCTGCCTTTTCATCGACGGCGGCAGGCTTCGCTTCCGTGGTTGTCCTCCCCAGCTTCTTTGGAAAATTCATACGAAATTTCTTGTCGAAGAGCGAGCTAATATTTTTGGGCTTCTCTTTTCTCTCATCATCGACCAATGTCTGTGATGTTGCTTCAGAGTAGCCATCTCCAGGCGTGGAAGGGGCCTTTGTTTGAGCGTCAGAGGGACTTTGGGGATTTGGAACTGAGGAAAAATAATCTGGTTGCTTTTCTGTCGAGCTTCTGGGTTGACTCTGACCTGAAAGGCGCTTGTTGAGGTCTGAGCCTTCTTCGGACGTCCTTGGTAAATGATTTTGTAAAGGCGAGCTGAAATTTGTAGAACCAACGTATGGAGTGGCCACACCTATTGAGAGCCCCGGGGTCATAGCGGGAACGAGGTTGCCGTTCACGGGACGTGGTGTAATTAGAGAATCATCATTGAGAGTTTCGGCTTTCCACTCTTGCATGGGTGGGTTAGGCAGCTGGATCAATGGAGGTGCGTTGTCTCTTCGTAGCCCGCTCGATGTTTGCATGTTCGATATCATGTTCTGCCTGACAATTGCATCACGCTGAACCTCTACGTCTATAAGATTGGCGAAAAGATAGCGCAAGATCCATTTCCCAAAATTTACTGATGCATTTGTTAGTAAGCAGTCGCAGTCTGTATCACGAACTGTGTTGAGAACAAGGAGATGGTGGAAATCTTGACGGTTCGATTGTAGGTAGACTTACCCCGTTGATCATCCTTGAACTCTTCGCTATTTTCGCTTCTTAGCTCGTCCATGTACATCTCCGCATCGAAGCAGTAGTTCTCTTCAAGAACGCATGCCAGCCGCCCAGTTCTTGTGTCCACGCCACACCAGTTGGCAACACTCTCCGTGGTGTTGACTTCGGGGGTGACATCTTCGAGATGCCGTTTACCAAAAGATTGAATGGGGATACACTTTCATCAAGTCAGCATTCGATTTCCCCTTTGCTTCGGATGGCTTACCTTGAGAAGATCCCACATCATCACCTCGCCCGCAGTATCCAAGGTCAAGACTCTTTTTCTGTCGTTCAACATTACATGCTTAATCAGCCCGTTTTGACCTTCAATCGTCTCTTCTGGTAGCTCATGAAACGCCACAACAAATCCAAGGTTATGTTCCAGCACTGTTTCAGATGGTTTTCTTATACTTGTAGAGTAAATAGTTGCGGCTTCGGCATCTCCGGTTGCTTGTCCCGGAAAGATTGCGTTATTCGAGATTCTCAAGACACAACTGAGGGGTACTTTCTTGTTTTCTCTATTGTGCGCTGTTTTGAGAGGTGATGTATGAGGTGGAGGAGGGGATTTCGATTGAGAGGCTATAGAGTTTCGATTGTACCGAGCTGGCTCCTGGAATTCGATCTCACCTGTGGTGTCAACATCTTTCCATCGATTAATGCTTGAACTCGAAGTTGCTGTCCAGACCCAGTCTCCAGCGACGACTAGCTCATTGATACCCTCATGTTCCTGCGCGATAGCCAAGGACAACCCATCATTCATATCCGAACATCCACGAACATCTGTTCTGGCAACGAGGCCGGATCTATCGCCAGAATAGAAAATCGATAATTGAGGGTGATCTGAATGAAGTGACCATACGCTGTCATTATGCATGGTCAACGTATACATGCATCTGCCTGCAGTCATTGACCAGAGTTTGACCGTTTGATCTGACGAAGCTGTCATGACCTTGTCGCCGTCCTGATTGATGAGGATGTCTCGCACATTATCGGTGTGTCCCACGAAACTTGTGATTCGTTTTCCAGATTTCGGATCCCACAACCTGACAATACTCTCTGGTCCTCCACTCGCCATAACCGACCCACGGACGCTCAAGGCATAAATCGAGCCCTTGGCGCTATTTTCATCCTGCCCTACATCTATATGTAGTTTCTCACCACCACCATTCAAGTCCCAGACATATATTTTGTGGTCCAAGCCGCCTGATGCAACCCAATCCGAGTGTGTTCCCGGTGTTGCAAGACATTTCACATAGTCGCTATGTAATCCTATAGTCGTTGGACTTTGATGGTCTTCGGCGTCTGGTCGCCATACCTTCACCGTAATATCAGATGATGCTGAAACTAGTGCCGAATTATCCCGCGTAAGTATGATATCGTTGACCCAGTGAGTATGCGCCTGAACCTGTTTTCGGAAAGTGGAAGCTTTAGCGGCCTTCGGTGGAGGATTAGAAGCAGGCAGGGGCGGAGAAGGCAGCTCGGTATTAGCTGGAGAGCTGTCGTGGAATTCGAACTTCAGATCCCAGGCGCATATGAGACCGTCTCGACCGCCTGAATATCTGTCGCAGAGTTAGGAACTCTCCAACCAGAGTCGAGCAGCGGTATCACAGACAAGATTGAGCGATCTGGGTCGACCGCGAGTCCATTGACACCAAGGCGATGTCCTCCAGGGGAATTTGCAAGTGGTAAGACTATGGCGGGGATTTTTACGTTAGTTCAAGTGTTCCATTGCCGCGAAGGCAAGTCTGGGCAGAATATCCTCACCATAGCTGATGCGCTGGCGGGCCTTGCGTGCCATAAGGAGCCAAAATGTACATGTAATTGATATCTAAGGGAGAATGAAGCCATGTAGACAGAACAGAGCGTGCTCTCGACCTTACTGTCAAAAGAAACTGTGCCGCAATCCAATCGACGGCTCTTGACCCTGACCCTCATCGGCGTTAACTTTATCTAAATTCCGGCCGAGAATCAGCCGCAATGCAACCTTGAAGCCGCTTCATGCATAATTCATTATGGTCAAAAAGTCCTGAAGGTACTGTGAACGAAAAGATCGCCTCGACCTTTATTTGAGGTGGACTAGGGGAAAATGCATCGAGTCGTGACACTTCAGCAAGTCTGAGGTGGAACTCATTCGATTAATGCTTATGTACTTACTGCTCTATTTACCTTAGTAGGCTGCTGTACACTACGCGTCATAGCCATCGTAAAACAACAAAGGGGGTTGTAACCACGGGAATGGTGTGATACGCCAGAATCCCAGAAGAAGCCCCACAATCTACCTCCGTCTTTAAACGCCAGAAAGAGAAAGAGCCAAACAATTCCGAATTATTTCTCAGGCGCGGATGCAGTACCCGGCTCAAGCGTATGTTCATGGCCGGGCGCCCTGACAATTCTCCCCCCATCTTGCTGGCTACAGACCGGCGTATTTGAAATCCACGGGTCGGCCATCATGTCAACTAAAGTCGCCCTAGCTTTAGGATTGACCTCGAGCATTTTCCCCATGATCGTCCTCGTCTCTCTGGGTAAAAGTCGCAGTAAGCGCCACGGTCCCTTAATGACTTCTGGTTTTGAACTCGGCGCAGGAGCCGGCGTCGATGTTGGTTCAGTGTTCTCGGCTCCGGGTTTCGGATCCTCGCGGTGATTATGATGATGACTGTGGTGGTGCTTGCCGGCTTCTTCTCCAGATGGTGGACGCGATGTCGTGTCATTTGGTGGAGCTGAACCACGACGCGCTTCCTCTGCAGCAGAACTGATCATAGGTTCGGACCTCGATCTGCCATCTGAACTTTTACTTGATCCTGCTTCTGCAGGTGGTGTTCCTGAGGTGGAAGGGGAGACAAAGAGCTTATAAGAATTATCGGTGAGACGAGGCGCCTTCCAGGGGAATCGGCGGAGAGACATGCATGCAAATATGATGGCTAAGGACCAAATGTCTACGGGCTCGGGGTTGTACTTGCTGCTGTCGTAGACTTCGGGAGCGAGGTAAGGATCCGATCCAACAATACCTGCAAGATGTGAGCGGCAGTATTCACACAAAGGCGGCATGAAACATACCACTTGCATGTACAGTGTCATTCTCAAAGGGATATCTGAAGACACTGGCACTCCCGAAGTCAATGATCTTCATAATACCGTGCTCGTTGACCACAACATTGTCTAGCTTGAGATCTCGGTGCGCTAGGCCCATCTCATGTAGGTAAGTCACGCCACTCACAATCTGGAGAAAAGAGCAAGAAATCTCTTCTTTTGACATTTTGCCAGTCATCACAGTGGCAAACAGATCAAAAGGTGCGTACTCCATGACCTCATACCAATGGCCTCTCTCGTGCACAATGTCAAGAGTTTCGATGATGTTCCCGTGATGCAAGGTGGATCCAATACAGAACTCTGCAGTGACCTTCTTTGCGTACTCGCGCTCAGTCTCATAAGAATGTCGATCTCGAAATTGCTTTACCGCAAATGTTTTGCCGTCGTTACTCCTTTTCATTAATCGGACGGATCCTCCTGCACCAGAACCAAGGACTTTCCCAAATTTGCCATATTTCGTTTGAAGGCCGTGATCATCGGCAAAAGGTACATTCGCAGGGGGAAGCTGGTGTGGCGGCGTTCGAGAGCCTGTGTTGTTGGCTGATGCTTTAGCAGATGATGTGTAAGACCCCTTGGACTTATGATGTCCCAGTCGGAAGAAACGTTTCAGTTCTGACATGGACCCATGGGGCTTTGCGCCCAGGCTTGCAGTACTATCGTCGTGGAGATGGCCAAGGTGGTCTTTCTTTCCAGCTAGCGAATGTAACGAGAAAGTTGATTGATGCTTCTCCTGAGATCTTAAATCATGACCACTGCTTGGGCGGGGTAAGGAATTGGAAGATCCTGACGTTGGTATTATGGCTGAGCGGCGACGACTGTCCTTGCCACCAAAAACGAATCTGGAGTCAATAGAATCTAAGTTTTTTGATTGCGGAGGCCTCTTACTCCGTGCATATGGATCGTCCCGGTCTCCCCCCGGTGCGAATGGTCTACCGGCACCAGTTGGGGGCGTAGTTGTACCAGATCGCCCTCCAAGAGTATGCGAAGGACTCGGCTCCCGGGAAGGCACAACTGACCCCTCACTAGGCCCGACAGTAAACGCTGATGCGTGAACACTAGACCCTTGGGAGAGTGGAGGTGGACGTATAGATGCCTCGTCAGAAGCGGAAGACGGTCTCGATGTCGCAGCACTTGATACTACATTCGGATCAGAGACTTCTGCTGGTACTGCTGCCGGCATTGTCCCCGTTTCAGCCGCAATCTGGGGAGCTATTTGTATGACATTGGGGTGTACTTTGGTCAGACCCGCGCCCAAGGCATCGACAGGACCAGCTTGCCTTTCTCGAGTATGCGATGCTGAGGGTGTAAGAGGCGGAGTAGGCATGGTCGACGACGGTGGAGAGAGCTGTGGAGACGGTCCGACGGACCTCGTGGCCTCTCGCGAGCTGATGTAAGGACTTGATTCATTAGAGGGCACCTGAGCGCAGGTGTCAGCTTGAACATAATGATGACGGTCACGTAGCAGCATCCATGAGAAACAAACATGATATGGCTAATGGTAGTATATATTGATGATGATGAAAGTTGTGAGCATGAGTTGTATTGAAGATAGGCGTGTACAGCATCTGCTCGATAAAGGTGAAGGATAAAATCTCGTCCATAACAGAAAGAACGCTCTACTGCTGTAGCCATAGACAGGCTAGGAGACTCGTCGAGATGATATACATAGCTTTCATGGCGCTCGAGAGATAGTGCATCATTCTGCTTACCCTTGAAGTTGGTAAAGATACTGGTTCGTAAGCAAAGTTGCTCATTCGTCTTTGCATATTTTGCTTTAAATGAACGTCGTATAATCCCCGAGAAAGCTGCCTGATCTCCGCTTGTGCTCCAGGACTAAGTTGATCCGTTGTCATTGCATTTTCATCCGAGGCTGGCGTCATCGTTGGTTGCAAGCTTTGTTCCGGTTCTATCTCTTGATTCACAGACGCAAACCGAACAGCTTGCGGCTGACCTGACTCTGATTGTGGAGCTGCACACGTAGTCTGTGTGTCGCCAAGGTCGAAGCTTGGTACAAGACGTCTGCTATCTACATGTACCCATCAGTCATCTTAACGACACAATTTCAAGAGGAAGCTGAGTAAACCTTTTACTGTGCTGGTATTTTCTTCGTCATGAATAGGTTGGGGGTCGGCTAAGTTCATTCTGAGAGGATTGTAGAGTAAGAGCTTTCCGAAGCAGTCAATGCTCAGGACCTCGTATGTCTTCCTGAGTAGTTTTGAAGTAAAGAAATCTGGCGCCCTTAAGCTAGCTCAAGTCCGAGAAGTAGGATTGCCTGGTGCTTGTCGCCGGCGAGGATGCGCCTACTTGTTTAACAATCCGAGAGCCTTCAGAGAGGTAGCAGCATTCGGCAACAACAGCCTTAGATGAGATCAACTCAAGGCTCAATCAACTCCCATAGCGAGCCGGCCCAGAGGAGCGTTGATGTAAACGAGGAGCAGAAGCCCGCTCGGAGATTCGGCTTCTATAAGAAGATTCTTTGTCGAATGACTCCTCAGAAACCCCAATACTGGGAATGTTGCGATGATTGGGTACTTTATGGGAAAGAAATATTGACACTAAAGATTATTAATAGTGGGATGAATCAGATACTCGATGTTGACGTTGTTTAGCACTGCCGAGGCGGAATCACGCAGTGGTATTTGTAGGGCCGATAAACATATGTATAGTTCTACCTTACCTTACCACGCCTAGCTTACTTTAGCACGCTTGCCTTACCTGGCACGCCTGGATACCTTGATACGTTTTGAAGTCTTCACTTTACATTCTCTCGGGACACGGCTATCGTTC
>JAABUH010000041.1_pt1 | contig 175762 bp, 218 predicted proteins | sample 5559121 | NCBI WGS metagenome assembly JAABUH01 (sample SAMN10711871, study PRJNA513364) | rock metagenome | isolation source: Antarctica rocks | place: Antarctica: Victoria Land, Battleship Promontory nord | collected 2015-12-28
GAGACCGCAGGAGAGACGTAGTTCGTGCGAGACGTATATTAGACCGTAGCGAGCTGTATGAATGATCAAGAGAGACCTGTACAACGCCTGATAAGCTTCATAACCCAACAGAGGATGAGGTTGTGTTGATCTCTTCTGTATATCGTCGATTTAATTCGCTTGCCAGAGCTTGACAATTTCCGAAAGACGGTCGAACGGGTACGAACGCTCGATTCAGTATGTATGGAAAGGTGATGCCCATCTCTTAAGTCGTTGATCCCTTCGACTGTTTAAGGAGCTGAAACGCAGTCACATCCTAAGGTTAGCCATGAACAGGACAAAGAGCTATTGTTTCACGTCTCGGCGATGAGCTGGAACAAGTTCAGTATGGCTTTGTGCCGGGTAGGGGGCTTGGGGGGGATTATTGGATAATGATCTATCGATCAGAATTGTCGTGGACACTGAATGCAAGCAGAATAAATGATACGCCAATCCGTGCACATTTCTACATGATTCAGCGTGAACGATCTACCTAAGTCTATCGTCCATCGCTTCTCCATCGCGATATACGCTCATGATGGTTTCCAGCCCTTCCATTTACCCGATGCCTTCGAGTGTTTGATTAAATCTGCTCCTACCCGCTCGTAGAGTTCCGCTTTCCACCACGTTTATCGCGCTTTCTGAGTCTCAGACCAACTCCCACCCCAGTACCGATAAGAAGCACCAACACACCTACAACTATACCCACTATCGCTTTTGGTGTAGCATCAGCCTCAGCCGCTGTGAAAGTCTCGAATGAGCTCACTCCAGATGTCTGTCTTGCTAAGTCCGTTTCGGTACTCTGCAGCATCAGTGGAAGTGGGAATTGAAGATTCTATGATCTTTTGCAAGGTAAATGGTCGTCACTTCCGTCTTATAGCTCGATACGGATAATCTCTGTCAGTCGTAAGATATTTACAAATGATAGAATTATATCTTGAGACTTACCTGTTTGCTGGATCCCTTGAAATCACCTTACGGGGTTGAAACAGAAAATTGGTTCAAAGGATGACTTATTGTCGGAGAACGGAAAAGGAGGATGATCTCAGCGCGGATAAAGATAATGACCGTTGGGCCTAGGGGATGTGTAGATCAAGGATAATCATGGCGATTGAGCGGTGCCTCATGATTTCTGCGTCTGCGCATTGGTACATGAATCGAGCCGGCCTCGGACACATGGTAACATCCACTTCTCAAGCTCCATTTAACAGAATATGGTGAACGTTCAAAGTGCACGCGGGCCATGCATCCTCTCTATCGTATCACATGGTAGTCCCCTTGCCTTGTGATCAAGCCATGAGCGTCGCCTTACCTCCACGCTAGCCAGTCCCAAATTCGTCGTCACGGGAGTCCCATCGGTGCCTCTCTTGTTCTCGCTGAGCAAATCCTGCTGTCTCGGAAAACAGAGAAACTTTCCCATATCACTATTCCATCCAGGACGGCGAGGTGACGAATACGAGCAATGCGATTCCTGATGAGGTCGAATGAAAGTCAGCGGGGACTCGAAGCCCGTGTAAGAAGGACTAGCCGATGTGATCAGCATGGGTGAGCATGGGTACCACGCTGGCGGTCAAAGGCGAAGTAGGGCTCATAGTCTTCTTGATCACGCTGTATCTCCACCTTCTACCACAGCTTCAACAAGGATCTCTTCTGACTGCAGTAATGTTGAATACTGGATGAGACGGGTGAAACCACTGGTTAATCTGTGGATCTGAGCTGAAACACTGGGCTTAAACAGAGCTGCCTTGAAAGGACAGGTCAGAAAGGTGACGAGTCACTGACCGATACCGTGTTTTACCACTATCATAGAGATCGCCCTCCAAGGAGAGGAAATTACTGATTCTGGGAGGAGTGAATAGGGCTCGGTAGGAATATCAGGGTGCCGGGTAGCAAAGTGATAGTCCGTGCGTTTATGCGGTCATCGAAATCAAGCAACTCTCTAGCTCAACGTATCTCTCCAGTCAATGCTCCCATCCAAAGCGCCTGATTGCACCGGCAAAATTGTTGTGCCCATGAAGCTCCTGGTAGATTGCCTGCTACTCGAGCGTGCTTCTGGAATTCCCAAAGCTCTGCCCCTCCCATCACCTTATCACCTTCTTCCAGCTCTAGCGGTGGAAGAGGCTTGCCCTTGTGATCATAATCCAAACGAGAATTTGTAGGTCTATTGTGCTTGATGCAGAAACCAATGGCTATGGCGGGCAGGACGACGACAGAGGCACCGATGGCGACCGCAATAACTGATGGTAAAAATCCTGTCAGCATAGTGCCTTATACCAGATTCGTCGACGGACGTATCAGGCGACACAAACGATGGGTTAATAGTCATCGCCTCTCAGGATATACTGTTTCTTTTGTCCCCTCTTGACTAATCTGGTCAATTCAAACATTACCTTACCTAACATAGTTAATGAGCTCACCAGCTTGTCGTAGTGTCAAGCGATACCACCATAGGGAAACCTCCGTTCAATTGCGTAAGGGGCTCAAATAGAGCCATTCCAAAAGGACTGTTACGAATCACAACGCCTGCAAGCGTATCACACCCACTCGAGAAGCAGATGAAGTCCTAGCTTTCATGCCAGGAGGTACGATGGACCGGGAAGCTAATTCCCCGCACGTAGTAATGAGATTCACATGATCACATATCAAGTCCGTGCGCAATTCTCGATACCGCTCTTTCTCACTCACAATCTTTTACATCACTTCTCGACCTGGTCAATGGGAGCCTATTCATGTCGTATTCCATGCGTAAGGATTCCGCTCAAGCTCGTCTGTAACACCGAGCCATCTGCCGCTTGCTTTTCTAGCATGATATTTACCCTCTCAGCCGCCTACTTCTGATGAAGAAGCTGAAGAGGACGGAAGATAACGTAAGACGGATGAAAGGCTATTCCAAGGAAACGGGATTCATGTCCCCCTGCGTGCCTCGCTCGATGGTCCGTCTTTCCCGTACGTCCCCCGACGGACTTTCCCACCATCGCTCGTCAAGCAAATACAATACACGCGTTTAATACGTCATCGTCGGTCTTCGAGGTACAGCATCTTCCACCCCATCCATACGATGCTTTATTCCCCACCCTCTTCATTGCCGTTCTTCTTCCGCGCTCCATTAGTGCCCGACCCGCCCGCTCCACCATTCTTCGGTTTAGCGCGGAACCAACCTCTGTTCCAAGCGAGTAAGCCGAGACCGATGGTGATACCTCCAACAACGGCGCAGATCACGATAGCTGGGGCGTTGGGACACGATAGTCAGCGGGCTTCAACTGAATATGTACAGACTCACCATAGTCGGTGTGACTGAACCCGGAGGTGACGCTAGTGGAACCCGACGATGTGGCGGAGGATGGTGCCGCCGTCTCAGCGGGAGAGTCTGTGTTTTGTGTAACCATATCTTCTTTGTAGTTCGACAGCGGTTGCTTGGAGAATATGGTCTGACCTAATGAGTGTTAAATCCAACTGCTTGATGCAAGAACAGGGGCTCAGACATCGGTCAATCCCTTGAGCCGATGTGAGGGGCTGGCGCACGGTAAAGCTATCAAAGGACAGTCTCGTTTAGGATAAATAAGGTGAAACAACCGCCGGAAGAACCGACCATGTTAAATTCGAGGCGGATCAGTCCAGCCAACGGCATGAATTATGCACATCAATGCATCTCGACCAGGAAAACTACAGGACAACCCACATGATAGGGAAATAAAGCGGCTCGGCACGCTCACGGCACTCCTTCCGCTCAGTACCGCGGCCTCTCATCATAACGTGGCCTTTCCTCCCTCCTCTCGTAACCACCGCCGGTACTGCCGCGCGAGTCGCGCTCACTACGGTTGGAATAGTCGCTGATCAGGTCCGAACGTCAAAGTCCGACCCAGATAAATTTGACGACATTGTCTAAAAAAATGGTATACTTACCGATCAACAGGCGGGGCACTACGGTAATCATCGTAGCTGTGAGCGGTGTTCGCTCAGTCTGAATCCCGAGCTCTGCGAGTTGAGCTCACCGGTCACGACCGGAATCACGACGGTCATCGTAGCGGCGATCATCGAAGCGACGGTCGTCGTAACGCCTATCGTCGTCTGCTGGAGATGTGAGTCCAGCTCGAATAGATAAAAGATGACTGACAGCCGCGAGGTGGTGGTCCACGGTCGGCGTAGCGGGAGTCATAGGACCTTGGCTGATAGGGGCGGTCTATGGAAAGGTCAGTAATATATAACTCGGATAAAACCGCATAGCTTGGTAGCCGTATCCGCCGGAGCGAGGCGCTGAGTCCATCTTCACACCGTGGTATCGGCCCGGAGTAGGTGTACGAGCTCGACCACGGCGAGCCTGTGACCATCAGTACTGAGCGAGATCTGCGGTCGGAATGACATACATGAGCGACAGTCATAACCTTGCCCTCCACAGTCGTGCCGTTGAGGGCTTCAATGACAGCATTGGCGTCTTCACCAGTCTCCATCTTAACGAAACCGAAGCCACGAGACTCCTCTGGAAGATGAGTCAATTTCGGCCCAGAACATCCTGCAATTATGGACGGGATCCCCGTCAACGCACGAGTATGAGGGTCTGACATGACCTCCGCCTTTTGCACCTGTACGTCAAGGTCAGCCAGAACCCAATCGAAAGAGCGGAGACATACCTTCCCATACTTGCCGAAGAGGTCGTCGAGGAACCTTGGGTCGATCGACCTGGCAAGCCCGCTCACATGAAGGTTATTGCCGACATTGGTGGCTCCTTCCTCCGGCCTATCGAGCGCGGCCGGCATCAGAACTCAACGACAAGGGATACGCTGAGCTCACCTCCCGCGGTTGTCATTGCCGTTGCCATTGCGAGCTGGGCTCCTGCTCCTGTCTCGTCGAGGGCTACGACCGCCATCATCGCGACGAGGAGATCCTTCTCGGCCGTTGCCGTAACCGTCACCTTGCTGCCAAACTGTTGGGATGGCGTCAGTCGATAGCTGTTAGTCGGGATAGTATTGGGAGCGAGTCGGAAGCGAAGGGGCGAAAAGAAGGGAAGAGGCTGGTAGCCGAAGGGTGATTCCTCTCCAGGAAGGGAAACGGAGACGTAATGAAGATCGTCAAGGACGTGTGAAGCCGAAGTATGGCATGGAAAGGTCCGAGTGTGTACAAAGATAGGTGCTATGGATGTACATGGGCGCTAGTAGCGAGACTGATGGCGCGGAAGGAAGCAGACGCGAAGCTGATGACGCTGCGCGTCTAGGCTGAAAGGCGAGAATCGACTACTGTACCGATACCGGAGCTGAGGCCCACAAGACATGCTGAAGCTGGACATACCGTCGTTCGCGTCGGACATGTTGACAAAAGGCTCTTCTGTCGAGTTCGGGTGTTAGAGATTGAAGATGAAGATGAAGGAGAAGATGGGGAAACGAAAGGAAGCTTAAGACAGGAGCGATCGGGATTTAACTGTAAGTCCGATGTGGCAAAATGGCACCCCACCCTCCCCTGCTACCTTCCACTTCCCGAGCTACGACTAAATGTTGCTTTGTTATGGCTCTTGGCCATTGAGTTGTCCACTTCAAGAGATACCCCAACATCTTGCGAATTTCCTTCCTGTAAGATTCCGACTCTAGACCCTGTATTGGAGATCAATCCCATGTCAGAGCATCAGCCAGCTATATATTCCATCTTGTGGGCTTGCGCGTGAGTCTCCAGCTTTGCTCTCCGCTCTTCGCTAACAACCACTCCCAGTTCCTCCTGGTATTGTGTGTACCCTAGCATTCTTGAAGATAGATATAGCTGACTGAGATAGACGGGTACCATCTCTCCGAGCTCAACTTCCCCGTCACTTCCCTAACATGCCTATCCCCGCCTTTTCCCCCACCTTCCCGTCTCCCCCTATGTCTTGGCCTCGACTCGAACTTGTACGGTCTCGTGACGGCGATATTCACCGTCGGCGGTCTAGTCGGGAGTCTCGGTAGCTCATGGGTGATACAGAAGGAGGGAGTGAAGGGAGGAATACTCTGGAGCGGTTACCTGAACCTGATTGGTGTACTGGGGATGAGCATTGCGCCTCATTGGATCATACTGGCTGCTGGGAGGTAAGTCCCGTGGCCATGAAGCCGCATCAGGCTGTGTCAGGTCACTCGGATTGACAACTCTGTCCTTGTCCTTCAGATTCGTTTCGGGGGTTTCGGCAGGCGTTGCTATATGCCTTGTCCCGCCTTTCCTATCGCTTATAGCTCGGTCCTCCCCGGCGCTTTCGGCAAGATCCGGACAAGTCGGTACTCTTCATCAGATGGGCATCGTGATTGGTCTTTTCTCAGCGCAAGCGTTCGGAATGCTCTTCACAGGAGCAGTGAGTCAGCGTTTAGCCGTGTCCATTTATAGGAGGTTCCATTTCGGTCATACACGCTGACTCAGCCTAGAAAGGCGACATACCCGGGAATTGGCGATACGTAGTCGCGATATCCGGTATCGTCTCAGCCCTTCAGATCGCCATCGCTCAACGAGTCTACACCCCCACCTCTGACTCGTCAATGAAAAGGCCACCCACTTCAGACGATGCCGAAGGCGGTCTGTCTCCTGTCGCCGAGCAGGATGAAGGTCAGCAAGCCTGCTCAGCAGTCTCTCATACTCACCTATCTTTCTCGCTTGTCCAGCAGCCTCGTCACTCCTGCGCAACGACGCTCAGCCCGCCGAGGCTCAATTACCTCTCCGCGAGCTACTTTTGAATACCGCTCTTCGCGGTCCAACCTTGCTTTGCGCATCAATACTCTGCCTACAACAGCTGTCAGGTGTCAACGCGGTCATGTTCTATTCGACTCCGGTATTACGACCACTCATGCCCTCAGCTGCTGGAACGATCGGCTTGCAGATCACCTTTGTCAATGCCTTGATGACTGTTGCAGCGATCTTCCTTGTCGACGTGGGTGTCCCTGATGAATGATAAGAATCTCAGCTGATCACGACTGCAGCGTGTCGGGCGGAAGAGTATGCTACTCGCTTCAATCGGCGGTATGGCAGTGACGAGTGCCGTCCTGGCGCTTGGATTGGACTACCATTACGGGGTCTTGTCAGCTGCGGCGATCATCCTCTTCATCGTGCGTTGTGACCGAGAATGGCTGTCCCTTGCTGACCTATGTAAGGTCTCGTTCTCGATCGGGCTTGGGCCTATCCCGTTCCTCCTTGTGTCGGAGGTCGTCCCTGGTCCCGTCAGTCCTTTACCTTTTATCGGCGATTTGCTGATAGGATATCAGGCCATTCCTGCATTGGCATCTCTATCATTGTCCCTCAATTGGGTGGCAAACTTCTTCATCGCAATCCTATTCCTTCCCCTACGGGACGCCTTGTCCTCGCCTATCGATCCCGGTGATCCAATCAGCGAGCGGACAGGAGAGGGACGTGTGTTTTATCTTTTCACTGGGGTTTGTGCGGTTTTGGGTCTTCTGGTATGGAAGGGTTTAGGCACTCCTCGATAAGAGCATGCATGTAGCACGGATGTAATACCTATGGGACAAGTGCTACACAGGGGGCACTGAAGCTACCCTTTTCAGTCGACCGGAAGCTGGCATCCAGCCTCCCAGCGTCGAAGATGTGCCGCTTGTCGCGATGCATGAGTGCATACATGGATTTATACCCGGAAAGCTATGGTCGACTTCTTCACTTCCGCTCCTCCCGCCGCTGCGAAGCCCGTGCCTACGTCTTCCGTCAGCGCCGCAACCGGATAGCATATCACTGCTGCTTCAGCTAGGCGTCCCGACTGACCTTCCTTCTCAAGCGGTATCATCCCCTCCGCCGTGACTCCCGCTTCGCAGACACTACACCGCCCAGAAGGCTTCACGATCGTATCCGCGCAAGTTTTGCACACCACATGACCACAGACGAACGGTTCTTCCTTCTCTTTCTTCGTTTTCTTCTTCTTCGGCCCGGTGTCATCGGCGTCAAGGTTGAGAGTGGAGTCGAGTGGTGATCGGGATGAGAGGAGGATGGCAGGTGTGGCGTTTATCAGTTCTCGAGAACAGGAAGGGCAGATTGGTTTGGATGTTGGGGTTGGGTAGGTGAATATGACGGGAAGCAGGGTTTTTCGACTAGATATAACCCATAGCTGCTCAGCTCCGGACCATACACGCTGACATAGATACGTGGGGACGTACGATATCGGATGACCCGTCCCACCAACATGACACATCGTCTCCAACTTCATATCCTTCAACGGACCCAACTTCGCCTCAGGAGTCAAACTAGGTAACCAAAAAGCAGCCAACTTATGTCTTCTCGCTTCCACCTGTTCACTCTCAATCATCCTCCCAGCCTTCTCCTCAGCCTCCTTGGCAACCCTTCCAACAGTCTCTCCATCAAACTCAAACTTCCCTCCTTTTTCACCAATCGATTTCCCTTCATCAACCCCAACCTTCCTCCCACTTATCCCTCCCAAAGCCATGCCTCTCTCAAAATCCTTCACGACTCTCTCCCTCGCAGCACGTTTCGCATCTTCTCTCTCACGCCGTTCATTCTCCTCCCAAATGACCATCTCCCTTCTCTGACCCTCAATCCCAGCTTTCTGCGTAATCAAATCCGATATCAAACATTCTCGACAATAGAGATGACCTTTCGGACAAGTGGTTGGTTCAGTCACTCGCGAGAGACATAAGTTACATGAATCGAGGGGTTTGAACGAATCGCCTCCTATACGTTTGGCTGAACCGTCTTTACGGAGGAGGGAACGTTCATAGTATGTTAGATTGGGTTGCGTGGTGTTGTTCCGAGCGTCTGTGGCGAGCGAGCGAGCGTCAGCGAGCGCTTGATCACTTTGGGGAGTAAGGAGGCTTGAGTAAGACTCACGGGATCGGACCATGTTGCAATAGAGAGTCGGGAGGGATCAGTCGAGAGGAGAAGCTGTAATACGGTTTAGAGTGAATTGGCTGTCAAACCACGTGGGGAGGAGTGGCGGCTACAAACCAGCTGCGAGTGGTTTGATCAGTCAGCTCGAGAGAGTCTTCCTCTTGAGGGGGTGGGAACGATATTCAGTTGAGGAGAATTTGCGATGATCGATCATCGCTTTGCAGAACCGAAACTCGAACCCAGGTTCTGAACGATAGGCCGCTTAGCAACGATGGTCCCCGTTTAGAATACGTAGCATGTCACCGATCCAGTGTTCTACTACCGGTGTGAAATCTTGTCCAAATCATCTGCCGAGCTGCACGAGGTAGGACGTAAGACTTTGTTTCTGTGCTTGTCTACTCTTTTGTCACCAGACGTGTAATCGTGTGCCTAGATCTGCACCCCGACTTGTCGTTGCACTTGCATGACCATGCAAACCATACATCAACTCACTTATCGTCCAACATGTCAAACAACAAATGTCCCTTTCCCCCTAGCCTCCAGGCCTTCCCTCGGTTTCTCACTTCACCACCATCGCGACCCACCCTTTCCTTCCAGCCCATCCACTTTCACCTCGCAAATACCGATGTTGGCAAACCATCTCCGCACTCGGTCTTTCCCCAACTTCCATTTCCAAACACCTTCTCACAAGATCCGCTGCATCTCCCAATCTTCCCCCACCATCCACTTCACAACCTTCCTCAACAGCTGCTCCACCACACCTCGCTTCAAGTGCAGCTTCAGCCCGACTACCCCCATGTAATCCCTCCAACACCTCATCGGGTAAATCCGAGAAAGGCGTCTCCCCAACAAGCAAAACATAACCCACAACACCCAAAGCCCAAACATCCTGCTCTTTCCCACCATACATCTCCCCTCTCAAAATCTCGGGAGAAGCATAATGTAGCGTCCCCGAGAAAGTATCCCACCTCTTGCCAGGACGCCAATGTGCTGCTGATCCAAAATCGATGAGTTGGCAACGTCCAGTCCCATCTAGGATCACGTTTTCATCCTTGATATCTCGGTGAACGATCCCGTTTAGGTGAAGGAAACGGACCGCGTCGGCTAGTTGACCGAGGAGGGTACGGACTTCGAACGGATCGAGACCTGATGGTAGGGATTCGACACGATCGAATAGGTCCACTCCTGTTCCGAAGCGAGGCATGACCACTGGGATCGCCTCAGTACTGACCTTATGAGATGAAGGTAGATGTTCGACTTACGGTAGTAAAACTCTCGATCCTCGAAAAAGTCGAGTAGCTTACAGATGTTCGGATGTCCCCGCTCAGGGGAGTATCGGATCTCCGCAGCGATATACTTTTGGGTTGGGGAGAATAGGCCAGAGCTTCGATCGGAATTCGCGCTTGAGCGTACGGAATCGGGAGTATTAGGCGCGGAGTCGACGGATTCGGTACGGGTCAAGGTGAAAGGCGCTTCTGTGCGAGCACGACTAGGATCCCAGGTGAGAGGTGTCTTGGGAGGGTTGTAGAGCAGATGGCGGAGTTGATCCATCACGTGGACTGGACCGATCAGCTAGATTTGATGATTTGTTCGCGAGTACTCACTCTCAACTGGGATCGGACCAAGCGTTCTATGCCTAAAGTGGATTAGCGAACGCCCCGATGACTTGTGCGAGACTCACTTCTTCCAGCAATCCGCCAAGATCCGCGCCTTGATGATGTACTTGATGATCACCTCATCCTGCTCACGTCAGTCACATTCCACCTACTTCGACCATTACTCACTCCAACAGGCTCTCCCTTCGGTCCCTTCACTTTCGCCCTCATCACCAACCCATAAGCGCCTTTCCCCGCCTCTTTCAGGATGACATAATCATCAATCCCTCTTCCGCCTATTCCGCCTGTGGTCTCGCTCGTCGGTGTACCGCATTCGCTGGGTGCTCCGATGCTTGGAGCTAGGGAGATCGTCGAATCTAATCGGCTGAAGATAGGAGGGAGAATCGGGCTACCAGTGAGCTTGAAGGCGCTAGACGAAGGTGTTCGGAAAGGTGAGAAGGACTGCAGGCTAGGTTTCTCAGGGAGTAATCGATCAGGTGGAAGTGAGGTGGAGGGAGGTATCGCGAATGGCTGAACTATTCGACCGGCAACAAGGCTTACGCGTTGCGAGTCCCGCCGTCGAGGTGAGCGGGGAGACTTCGGCGGGGACGGGGTCGATGGCCGGCTCTTGACATGCGGCGGATGGGGTGAGACTAACGATCGAGCAAAATCCCGCAAGGAGCCAAGATTGGTTGTATGACCCGACGAAGATATCCGTCTCGGCGCTTCTGGCGAGGAAGGACTGTCTACCGAAGGCGATTCAGGTGTTGGCAATCCGTTCGTCACCGTCAGTGGTGAAGCGTGCAGCGGCGACGGCTTGAATTTGTGAGTCGGACTGAGTAACGGCTTCGAAGTGGCAGGTAGACTCGCGGTCTTCGCCAAGTTTCGGTTCGAAACATTGCCTGTCCGCCCCTCCAGCACAGCATCTGCTGTACTCGGTCTCGACCCAAGCCCCGCACCCGAGCCAATCTCTTGAACACCGCTACTCCAAGCATCCTTCAGCTCGATACCTTCAGTCTGAATATTCTCGTCAAGGTCCTTGAACAGCCGTTCGCGCTCCAGCTCTCGCTTTGTCTTCGTGCGAGGAACACCGGCACGAACATCCGGCTTCGTCAGGATATGTAGACTTTCGCGTCGTCCGATACTCGCGTATCGAACCGGACTTTCCTCCTCCAGGGCCAAGTGCTTCTCCCGATCAAGATCCTTCACTCCGAATCCGAACGATCCTTCCTCGGAACGATCAGGACTATCGTCCCGCTGCTCCTCGACGAACACCGTCGGGGCCTGCTTCCCTCCACCTCGAGTCGGCGTTTCGGGCGGTTCTGGGACTTGATCGTCCCCTGGCATGACCGGACTCGGAGCAATGATGACCGGCTGGAATACCGGTCGATCTGGTGATTCACCCGCTTGTTCAATGGGGGATGTAGGGGATCCAGGATCGGGAGTATGACTCAACTCTCGTCCAAGGTAGTCCGCCGAATGCGATTCTCGGAGAAGCGGCTTCTTCATCGGAGCGGAGGTTGGGCTTTCAACACTGTCGACGCGGAGCAGTAGGCTTGATGATCTCGAACCGGGCCCTCCATCGCTTGCCGAGCTTGATCTCCGACCATCTTCCCGCTCACTCCCCTCACTCTCTTCCTCACTGCTCACTTCCTCACCCTCTAGCCGACTGATCTCTCTCAACTCCCGCCATCCTTGCGTTGTTGGCGTAAGGATGACCATAGGATGGGAGGTCGGATCCGGATGTTCAGTTTCTGGAGTGGTAGCGCTATGAGGGAAGGTAGGGGGCAGGTGTGATTGGAGGAAGACATGGTTGGGCGATAGTGAAGCAGGAAGAGGTGGTCCTGGAGGTCCAAGTCCACCATGAGGTAGTGTAAGACTGCGTCGAGCGTAGCTGGGTGAGATATCGATCTTGATGGGCATCTGTCGTGGAGGTGAGACGGGGGAACTCGACGGGGAGGTGGAACGGGATGCCGAGCGTGAGGCTGGACGAGAGTAAAGATGGTGATAGAAACGTGCGCTGAACTGCGTCAGATTGCAACCAAAAACAGAAGCAAAGCGCTAGGCGCACCTGTTATCCCAGAGGGAGTCGTCGATCTCATCGCTCCCTCTCCGACTTCCATCACTAAACACCCGTTTTCTAGGCGGTATCTCCCTGTTCCGCTCTACGTGCTCACCCTCGAGCTCCTGAACAGGTGAACTCGCCGTCATCCCCATCATGCTCAAATCAGCCCAACTCTTGCTAGCAGTGACGCTCAAGCCCGCCCTGAAGTTCGTCCCGCTCGAATTCGCCCTGACCCGCGACATGAGCACTCCTGAGCGATGCCGCCGAGGATTAGGTGGGGGGGGGATAGCTCGAGCCAGAGCGGGAGGTGGTTGGGAAGGTCCTGCTCCGGCTTCAGGCTTTTGGGCGAGTTGAGGAGGTAGTGAAGGTCCAGCTTGTGCTTCGTGCTTCTGCTTGATCACAGGCGGTGAGATGGGAGTTGGGGGATTGAAGAGTCCGCTTGGATCCGCAATAGTCCTGCGAGCCTGATTCGTCGTAAAGCCGATGTTCTTTTCGGGCGAAGCAGCTGGCGAGGAGACTGCGTGATGTAGGCTCGGTCGTTCCCTGTGCGGATCGTGGGAAGCCATAGTGAGAACCGGCATTTTGGGGTAGAGCTTCTAGGCTTTGATGGAGGTCGTGATGGAGACAAACGTGCGACTGGGCGACTCGTTGTTGGGAGTTCACCGTCGCCGGATATGATTATTCAGGTGGTGTACTAGTCTTGCAGCCGAACTACGTCGAGAAAGTGAAGGCGATCCAAACTGCGAGGCGGGTCGAACGGCGATCAGCACCAAGACCACATGGATTCACGGATCAACGAAATCCTCCGGCGTATTGATCGGCGTTGATGAACCCCAATCTTATCCGATCGCACTTTGTCCTCCCCTGCAGTCGCAACACGATGACACGCGATGTGGCAGGGAGATCGCAAAGGTTCGACATCCTTTGGGGAAAGGAGGAGGCACGTTTTGGGTATGGGACGTGGCAGGATGCGGGAGGAGAAAGGATGAAGAGAGATGCTCACCTATTCCAGCTCGAGCTTGAAGCATACGGTCCTTCGATCAACCGGTCTCGGCGTTTGGAGGAGGAAGTATAGACATGGAGACGAGATTAGCGGGAGGAGAAAAGGTAAATTTGACGGACGGTGATAGGGAATGAGATCTTGGTCTCTTATTTCCCCGCAATTTCATGGTGATCGGGCTAGCTACTAGCCGACGTTAGTCTACCTCTCCTTGTCCCGATGCATTATCGTTCACATAGTATCGGATTTTGAATACAGAGCTTCGGATACCCTTTCGACCGCGACCATATACCTGGCATACATTTGAGGTAGACGTCATATCCCGCGCGCATGGCTACCAGCACGAAGAAGTCAATCAAATCGATCAAGTCGCATATCGAATCGAAAAATCATGAGGCTGCACTTTATGAGGCGACCGAGCTGCTGAAGAAGTTGGCCGAGAAGGAGCCGGAAGCAGCTCAAGTGTCAGTTTGTTCTCTCTAGCTGGTAGCAGCGGTCAGTTTTCAGCTGTGGGCCCGGCGCTGACGATACCTAGCTTAATATATCGAGGATTGGCTCTCACCCACGTTGGCAAGAAGGAAGAGGCGGAGAAGGTGATCAGGCATCCAAGACGCACTAGCTCTGCTCACACAGCCCTACTTGCAGTCTTATCTGCACGCATACCGAGTACAACCCTCGAATCCCCTAGCGGGCCATGGCCTTCGAAAGCTGTACGAGAAGGATGAGCAATGGGAGAGGCTCGGACGTTTCTTGGAGGTTCTTGTGCAATCGGCTTACGACGAGTGAGACTGAATTCCTAGCTCGTCTTGACTGGGTTGTTGAACGTCACTCCAGGGAGGATGGCGACAAATGTGTCGGCGCACTGCAAGAGCTGCTCGAGTTGAGGTTGACACATGGACCGCAAGAACAGGTAGCAAATCACACCTCCCTTCGATAACGCTGACAGAATACTAGCTCTACCGAACTCTCGACCTCCTTCTCCCTTCATCACCGCTTATCCCTCTCCTCCAATCTCTCCCTCCGCCTTCGGGCTCCTACATCCCATTCCCTACTCCCATGTACCCACCTTCTTCCCTAGCCGTCCTCCCCTCACTCCCCAAACCGCTTCCACACGCTCTACACCTCCTCTCCTCACTCCCGCTACTTTTCAACCTCCTCATCCGATCACAAGCGATCGCGCACCAAGCAGTCGAGGCAAAAGTCAAGGCGGGCAGATCGAGACTGGGAGCTCCGCCGGAGAAAGAATTGAGGAGAAATGTCGAGGCGGAAGTGCTGGGTGGAGAGATGGGGATGAAGATGGTAGATCTATTGAGGGAGGTAGGGGCTCATCCTGGCGTTGCGGAGGACGTTCGTAGGGGTGTCGAGATCCAGGAATTTGGCTTCTGGCGGAAGCTGGTTGGTGCTTTATCGTACGTTTTATTAATACCCCCTATCGGTACTAACCCTATGTGTAGGTCTGGCAAGGAGTCAGCACCTTCGACGAAGCCGAAGCCCCGAACGAAACCGTCACCAGTCCAGCAATCCTCCACTGATCTGCCTTTACCGGCTCTATTTACTCCACAAGACCATCCCAAACCCACGAAGCAGGAAGCTCTGTCTCGAGTGGACGGGCTGGCGAATGGCTTCGTCCTTCTCGGCATTGGTGGTGCCGGCGCAGAGGAAGGTTGGTCTTGGGTGCTGGAAGGGAAGGATGAGCCAACTCTTTGTGAGTCTTGTCATTACCACACCGTGTCGTGGATCATGCTGACGAGGATTGTTCAGTCTATGATCTCGAGCTCCTCCACAAGTTTGCGAAGACTTTTCCTGCATCTCCTCTCACGGACTTTGTCGACGATTACTGCCGGTGGTTCAAGGTTCCTCTTCCAGAGCCCGAAGATGAAGCCAGCGCTATAGACGCACCATCCGAGCTGAATGTCGAGACTAGTAAGGCGATCAAAAAGGCTCGAGGGTACAGGAAGGGGAAGGCGGGCATGAATGCGCGAGAGCGACGGAAGACGAGGCGGTTGGCCGGGAAGGAAGGAGTCTTGACGGAGGATCTGGGCTCGGAAGAGAGGGACGAGCTCGTAGCTTCCATGACGGTGAGATTCCAGACTGTCCTCCATAATGAGGGGAACCTGATGACCGCAGAAATTGCTGGACAAGATTCCAAAGTCAATCTTCGCACATCGGGTGTTGGCGCGGATATCGGTTCATGAAGAGGATTGGGCGAATGCTATCGCTTTCGCCGAGAAAGGACAGACACTGGTGAAGGATCTGGAAGCTGAACGTGGCTCGTTCTTGCCAAAGTTCGTGCTTTTTGCCGCTGTTTCTTAAGGTCGCTCAAATGGCGTAGCGTTCAGGCATCCCTCGATATAGTGCTCGGAGTCGCTCTTGTCCCCTACTTCTCACCGAAGCACCATCCTCGTGCTGCTCGACTTCTCAACGGCGTTCTCAAGCATCAACCCGAAAACGCCGAAGCGCGCTTCGCTCGTGCCCAGATCTTCCAGGCATCTGGTAAATGGGTCGAGGCGAGGAAGAACTTCCAGATTCTCCTCGACGCAGGAGGAGAAGAAAAAGAGTTGATAGCTGCGAAGGACGAGATTGGTTGGTGTCTGGTGAATGAGGGCAAACTTGAGCCAGGAAGAGACGTGTTGGAGGAGGTGGTGGAGATGCGGGATGCCAGGTGGGAACAGGAAGGGAAGGATGATGAGGCGATGCCTAGGGCGAGAGCTTGGTGGCGTCTCGGTCAGACCGAGTGGATGATCGGAGGTGGGTCTACGATTAACTGTTGCAGAATGCGCTGATATGGTGGGGTAGATGACGAGAGTCGAAAACATGCCGAAGAATGGTTCATGGCATCTATCCGTGCCCTTCCCACATTCGCTTCCGCATACACCTCTCTCGGAATCTGCTATTCGTCCACGACTCCACCAGACGATGTACGTGCTCTCAAATGCTATCAGAAGGCATTTGAACTTGATGCAACAGAGGCCGATGCTGCACGCCGCTTGGCGACTGGGCACGCGAATGACGACGAGTGGGCTTCGGTACGCATCATCGCCACGAGGGTAATGGAAGGTGAAGGCGGAGTCGAGGGTGTTGCGGGAGGAGAAGTACTGAATCCCAAGGGAAGGTTCGCCCCGAAAAACGGCTGGGCTTGGAAGGCCCTCGGGTCGACCGAAGTTGTAGGCTTTATTCACCTATGGCTTAAGCGATACTTATCGATCCAATTTAGCATTACCGCGACTATGCCAAAGCGGCTCAAGCGTATCAAGTGGCTCTCCGCGCGGATCAGAACGATGTCTCCACTTGGATTCAACTTGGTGAGGCCTACGTAAAATGCGGTCGCCACATCGCGGGCCTCAAGACGCTTCAGCATGCGCTCGAGCTCGACCCATCTAGCTGGATAGCGATGTACGATATCGGAGACATCCATAGTCAGCTTGGAGCGTTCGACGAGGCGATCGAAGCGTACGAGACAGTGGCGGAGATGACGGATGGCAAGGAGATTGGTGTCATTGCCGCCTTGGCTCAAGCTATGCTGGCGCTTGGTCTTCAAACTGCTGCTGGTGGCTTTCGGGAGAGAGCCAGGAGGGCTTTTCAAGGTGCAATCGAATTAGCTGGAAAGGTTTTACAAAGGGGACAAGGACATCGCCCCTGGTCATGGAAGGTCATCGGCGACGCGGCTTTCGAACTAAGTGGACAAGAATCGAATATCACGGAAGCGGAATCATCGGCATCGTCCACCCAGCCAGTCTTACAGCTTCTTGTGGAAGACGACAACGATTGTCGCTCAGCGGTCGACGGTCTCGGTCATGCAGCGAACCTCCTTCAATCCCCTATCGATCTCGAATACACCATAAAGGCAGCTGTCTTCGCTTACGCATACCGAGCACATCTACTGAAGAATGAGCCTCGAGTCTCCTTTTCCGCGCTGTACGACCTAGCGAGTGCTTTGCATGCCTTGGCGCAGCGGTTGAAGGAGGAATCACCCAAAACATCCTGTATCAAGGCGGCGATATCCGCTGTGAGACTGGCGTTGGAGCGTGATGCTGGTGATGAGCGGCTTTGGAACGCTCTTGCAGTCATATGCGGCGATGCGGGACCGGAAGTGGCACAACATGCTTTTGTCGTCTCGCTCGAGCTGTATGCAAAGGTAGGTAATTCCTGAAGCATGCGGAATCTTTGGCTAAAGCCATACACAGGACCCCATCGTTTGGACTAATCTTGGCTACCTGTACCTTCGCCTTGAAGATCTCGAGCTAGCCAATCAGTGTTTCCTGAAAGCTCAGATCATTGATCCGGATTACGCGCAAGCTTGGCTCGGTCAAGGGTTCTTGGCGGAGAAGGACGGGGACAAGCACCATGCTCGAGCTTTGTTTGCGCATTCCGGTACGCTCTCGGCAGGATCCCTGGTCTGTCCTTCATCAAGTCCTCGGGACATGCTGATGTCCCGCAAGCTCGAAGCGGAACTGGCGGTCGCTGCGTCGGCTTTCGAGCGCTTCCCTCTCCCCAACACCAGTATCGATATCAGCGTCCTCCTTCAGCCAGCCTCGGCTCTCAAGCATTACACCCATCAAAAACCTCGCGATGCTGCTTCAGCCCACTTATACGCCTTGATATGTGAACGACTGGACATGGCGGACGAAGCGGTCAGCGCGCTCGAACGGGCCGTCTCGATACTCGAGGAGGAGTTTGAAGCAACCGAATCGAGCGAGATCGAACAGCGCTATTCCATGGCCCTGTGCGATCTCGGCCGAGTACGTTTGGCAGGAGGGCAGTATCAAGGAAGTCTTGAAGCTTTTACCAACTGCTTGGAGCTGGTTCCGCAGATGGCCATCCTGAGGATACAATGCAAGCTCGGACAAGGTCTGGCGCACGTCTGGCTGGAACAGATCGATGAGAGTCTCAAAGCGTTCCAGGCGAGTCTGGATGAGGCGGCGCAGTCAAATATCGAGGGGATGAGAGAGGAGGTGACGGTGTTACTGAGTCGGACTTTGTGGGGTCTAGGCGGTGAGGATGCGAAAGAAGCAGCGAAGACTCATTTGTTGGAATGGTAAGTATCTCGACATTGCCGCAGTCCATGCGCTAACAAACGCGATAGTCTATCGCAAGAGAGACCACCGATCAAGATTATCTCGACGCTTGGAGCAATCGCCGTCGTCTCATCCGACGAAGACCTCATTGACGCAACCATAACCGAGCTCAAATCACTTCCTGAAGAGCGACGCACAGCTGAAGACCCTTCCGGCAAAGCAGATCTTGTGCTTTTCGCGCAAGCTCTCGCTCAAGGCGATGAACAAGAAGCCTTGGCGATCCTCGAGGCGGAGGTACATGTGCATCCATCGAAATCATCTTCGCGTAATAGGCTGGCGAAAATGCTGATCGCGTCCGGAAAGGCGGAAGAAGCGATAGGTGTTTTGGCCGTTCAGGAGAAGGGCGATGAAGCCGAGGTCGTGGCGGAGACACATAGACTTAGGGGAATGGCGGAGGTACTAAGCGGAGGTCGAAGTGGACTGAAGAGTTTGCAAGCGGCGGTGAGGACGAGACCTTGGGATGATGTTACGTGGCAGAGTCTAGCTTGGGCCAGGAAGCCAGTGGCGGAAGTAGGCAAGCCTAACGGGTCAGCTTGAGTACGACTTCGATCGTCCTCGTCAATATGCATTCATATCATCTTGGAGAAAGGCTTCACCTTCTTTGAAGCTCAAAGTCCACTAAGTTTTGGCGAGTGTTTATGAAGATAGCAAAACATGTCCGATTCGTTTTTTTTTGGCATTAGTAGTTGTCACGATCGTGAATCGAAGCTCGGATAGCATCGCCGAACATCGCCGACTACAAGCATCCAGTGCTTCACTTCGGCCTTGTACTCTGAAACGAGGTTCGACCATGTTCTTTGTTCGCCGAAACAAGGCCACGTCTCGCTCCATTGTACTCAACACGCTTCCCCTCGCCTACGACAAAACACCATTGACCTCGAAACTAGACGCCAACATATCGCCGACTATAAGCAACCAATGCTTCACTTCGGCCTTGTATTCTGAAACGAGGCTCGACCATGTTCGTTGTTCGCCGAAACGAGGTTACCTTTCGCCTCTTTGTCTCCGACGCGATCCATTGTACTCAACACCCTTCCCCCTTGCCTGCGACCGAACACCATTGATCTCGAAACAAGACAAGCCGAAGATAGGCTAGGAGAAGAAGGCAAAAGAGAGATGAGTCGAGAGACGGAGAGAACCAGCGATTCGAGATGGAAAGTCATTGAAAATCATTGAAAGTCATTGAGAGTCAACGATAGTCATACATAGTTACCTAGCTTTGCCGTGCTTGATCTACCCCCTGAACTGTTTAGCCTACGCTACTCGACCGGTACTTAACTCGGCTACACCCACGCGTGTCCTCGAGTTATTCAAGCTAAGTTCGACAACGGTAGCCTAACTTCGCAGAAGCCAAGTCAACCGTCGCCGATTCCAGGAGCTGAGCGTCGGGCCATACTGCTGGTCGACGTAGCCCCGTGACAGTAGTACTCAGCGAAAACAAGCCATTGAGAATCGATCCGTTTCTCCAGATTATCTGAACGGTTTGTTCCTAGTATGAAAGAACCCTTTTTCAACATCACGTCGGTCTGTTGCGTAGGGAGCAAGGAGCAAGCTCTGCGCGAACAATCAGCATAAAATAGTGAGCGTTATCGATCTTGATATGTTCCGTCGTGAAGGCGTATCTATAGACGTGAAATAGAAGAGGGGAGGGGTGCGGGGAGATTGTGTAGTAATGAGGTAAAGAAGCAGGGTTTTGCACCGGAAGCACGGCTACTACTCTCATTAACTTATCTTTCGCCCATGCAAAAAGGCACATTTTCTCTCAACCACTCCTCCCCGCTGCTCTCTGCAGTACTCAACTCGTCTTTATCTGCCCTGATTGCGGTTTCAGATCTGTTAATTATCAGTATACTTTGATGTAACCTCGCAAAGATGCGTATGACTTGGAGCAGGAAGGTGGACCTTGAACCTCAGACGGGGAATGAGGCTGTGGAGAATAATGTTGTTGAGCAGAAGTTGGGGCTGGGGAAGATTGGGACGTGGGTCGTGCTTTTGTTGCCTTCTTGGCAGTCTGATTAGTTGATCACGTCCAGGATCTTCGCCCTCCGTAAGAGAGGCTCTCACTCCCATATGTTATAAGCTAACCTCATTCGAAGGGAGCATCTCTGTTCAGCGATGGGTACGCCTCACTAAGTCCTTCTGCTACCGGGCAGTCGCTGAATTGCTTCTAGCTACGCCAACGCTTCTATCGGACCAGTCGGGACGATCATCAAGACCTACATTTACCCGGATGCTTTCCCGGGTACGCAGAACTCAGCACTCATCAGCTCCATGGCTTTCGCTGGGATCATCATTGGCCAACTCTGTACGGCCTGCTCTTGTCTCGCTGATCAGTATGCTGACACGTTTTCAGCTTTCGGCTGGATCAGTGATAAGGTCGGTCGCAAGGTGAGCGAGCATGACTCGATTCAGTACAAGTCGTGATTGCATCTAGTTCGGCATGCTACTCTGTACCGCGATCGTCTTCGTTTTCTCCGCGCTCGAGGCGGCTTCGAAAGGTCATGGCGCTCAAGGGACCATCAACGCTCTGATGTACGTGAAGATCCGCGTAGCTTTTTAATCAATTGACAGAACGATAGTGCCTATCGATTCTTTGTTGGGATCGGTATTGGCGGAGAGTACCCTACTGGCAGTGTTGCAGCTGCCGAGAACACTGAGGATCCTGGAAGTGAGGCTATTTGGCCACTCGTTGTGATGGCTTGCTGACCAGGACGTAGTCAGTAAACGCTCGCAACAGCGACTATTCGTTCTTGGTGAGTTGCAGATATCCCGCTCATGATAAGGTGCTTTTGCTCATGACCCGCAGCGACCAACACCTTGATCGACCTCGCTTTCGTCATTTCCTACTTCGTTTGCCTAGTCTGTCTCTGGATCTTTGGGATGAACCACTTCAACGCGGTGTGGCGAATCACGCTCGGTCTCGGAATCGTTCCTCCGCTGTTCTTGCTGTACTTCCGGCTCAAAATGCACGAGGTGCGTCATAGAAGGGCTTCGATAGGATTGCGAGAGCTCACCAGAGTGTACTTTTAGCCCGAAGCTTACGCAAAGAACTCGATGAAACACGCAAACATCCCGTACTGGCTTTTGATAAAGAGATAGTCAGTGGGTTGCCGATAGCCTTGAGGTTACAACAAGCTGATTATTGGGTAGTTGGCTCAGGCTCCTTGCGGTCTCGATCACCTGGTTCATATACGGTATAGCTTGGCGAACCCGTTGAGACTGCTTGACTAACGGAAACAGACTGGATCACCTATCCGTTCGGCCTGTATTCCACTACGATCACCGATGTCGCCATCCCTAACGGGACTCTGTACCAGACTATCGGCTGGGGATGCCTGATCAATTTCTTCTACCTTGTGAGTTCGACTGCCTTCATGATTGATTCCCTTGATCCCCACTGTCTCATGATAATATACACCCCTCGATCTGGATCCTCAGGATGGCCTGCTAATGTCGTGCCATTCAGCCCGGTACCCTGACGGGCGCATTTGTCGTCGATTACCTCGGACCCAAGGTAAGCAGTCAAGACTATGTCTTACATCCGCTGAAGTTATCCTCAGTACTGCATGATTACCGGTCTCCTGCTTCAAGCGCTCTTCGGTTTCGCCCTTTCTGGTGCATACAACAGGTATTATGATTTCAAGCTTCTGAGCAAAGCCTCCGCTGACAGATACCAAGGCTTGTCCCCCACCATATTGCGGGGTTTGCCATTATGTACGGCCTATTCTTGTCCTTCGGAGTAAGCCTCTCGCTCGTTTTCGTAGATCTCAGACTGACCCGCCCGATAGGAACTAGGGCCCGGCAGTATGTCGCTTCCGACTTCACACCTTGGTCTGGAACTGATCAACTTTAGATTGTCTCGGCCTTTTCGCGAGTAAAGCGGTCGGCCCTACCGCAGCCCGTGGTCAGCTATACGGTATTGCGGCTGCTGTTGGCAAAGGTGCGCGTACAATCAATCAATTACAAAGCAATAAAGGTCAAGCTGACACATACTAAAAGTCGGCGGGTTCATCGGGACCTATACCTTCCCAAATATCATCTCTAGCTTAGGTGGACCTGGTACGTATGGTGGAGACACTGTGAGTGATCCTGCTCATCATCTAATGGCCTGAACGGATGTTCCTGGTCAGGGTGTATTCTGGATCGGTTCTGGCCTCGCCATCGTCTCTGCCGCAATCACATTCTTCTTCATCCCAAACATCAAGGCCGATGCGATGCACGAAGAGGACATCAAGGTGAGTGGTTGCTCTCGGCCGATAATGTTGATTCAGACTAAAGTGTTGCAGTTTCGCGAATACCTCGTCGCGAATGGCTATGACGTATCTCGGTGCGTATCTTACCTTTCCGGAAATTATAGCTTGTCCTGATGATACCGCAGGATGGGACTAAGGGACACCGTCGCGGAAGGTGAGGCTGCCCAGATCATCGACCAGCAATATGGCGAGCCGGTCTCGAGAAACGAGAAGGCAAACGAGATGGACGTCAAGGCGCAGTGATCACTTCGAGTCGGCTCTGTTTCGTTTGGATGGCTTGTGGCGACGCACTTGGTCCTTGGCTCTCAACGGAAAATCTACAAAACCAATCTTAAACCTGTTCATTCTATGCGATCTCACTCTACTTGTGCTCTGTTTGGCGCGTGGCGTACTTCTATGCAGCCCCGGCTTCTTGTCCAAATAGGCGGAAGACATGTTGAATACTGAATACATCCTTGACTATATTTGAAAACGCAACTAGACTAATGAAACCCCTTACAAACCCAGGCGATTACTCATCGCTCAACTTGCTCGATCCCACCTTCCGAAACACCTCCTTCATATCAACCAGTGTCCTAACAGAACCGGAAGATTCCGCTGGAGAAGCCGAATCCATCGAAATAGGTCTCATTGCCGATTTCACCGGTTTCCCTTTCCCGTTCCCGTTACCATTCACATTTCCATTCCCAGCCTGAGATGATTGTTGTGTAGTAGATTTAGACTTGCCATGGAAGAACCTCGTGAAAGAAGATGTGGAGCTAGCCCTTTCCATCTTAGGTCGAGTCGGACCGGGACCTTCGAAGAATGTCATTGAAGTAAGTTTGTTGACCTTGTCTTTGGGGGTGGTTGGTTTGGTTTCTTCAGGCGAAGAGGAGGTAGAATTCGAAAAGACAGCTTGGATATGTGATTGGCGTTTGGTTTGGCGGACTTGATCTAGCTCGGATGGTAGAGTCGCTTGACGGTGTCCAGATGATCGTCGTGGGGATCCGGACGTCTCGAATGAGATTGTCCTTCGATGGGCGGCGGGACGAAGGATGGCCTGTTCGTCGGATGTAAAGTTGGATGTCGCTCCTCGCCTCTCGAATCGCCGTTCCATCTCTACTTCCTTCTCGATTCTCATCTGCTCGTCCCGCCTAGTATCACCTCCCATCTCCTCCGGGATAGCTCTGCGAGAGACCTGACGAGCAGTCTCGATGATCCCACCACTATTACTCCCAGACTTGGGGCTTTCCGGCGCACGAGAGATCCCTAGAGAAGGGAATGAATCCCGAGACTCTGGTGAAAGGATCGGTCGACCTCTATTCATCACACCGGGAGAGAGCTGGGACATCATCGGAGTCATGTCCATATCCCCACTAGGCGACAAAGGCATCGGTGTAAAAGGGTTCGATCTGCCCAGGAACGATTCCATCGGGCCGTAAGGTGTACTCGGAGCCGTGACTGGGATTGTGGACCTGGGGATGATCAGGGAGCTCGGCGCGTTGAGTCGTCGGGAATTGAGACCTTCAGCCACAGCAGCTGGTGGAGCATCGACGACGATCTGCGGGGCGAGGTAGCCGTACTCTGATATACTGACTACCGACGACTTCCTGGACGCAATCGAAGCGAGGGAGTCTTTTCTTAAACTATGGTTCGAAGTTGATGATTTCCGGGAAGCACTTTTGCTCGACACTGACGATCGATGGGTCTCGGAGGAGAGACGCCTTGAGACTGGACCGTCCTTGACAATGGACAGTCGACGATCGGCGAAACTTTCCCGTCGGTCCGCAGCAAGACTATCCCGTCTCGAATCCTGGCTCACGCGGCGTTCTGCGAGACTTCCCCGGCGTGACGCATCGCTATCCGATACGACCGATTGTCGACGCAGAGAAGCTCGAAGCGGGGAGATGGCAAGTGGTATGGACCGGGCGAGAGGGTAGCTTCCGATAAGCGCAACGCGCCTCTCGAAGGTTGGAGCTGTTTCCTGCGCTTTGACCACAGTCGAGAAAAGCGGTGTCGAGAACGACCGGTTGAGCATCGGTCGTGGAGGAGCGGCACCAGCTGGAACCCCATCACTTCGTGGGGGGAATTGGTAATCTGTCGCTGCTCGCGGGAAGCTAGGTCGACTTCGAGCTCGGAGGATCGCAATAGTTGCAACTGGTGGAGGAGTGGATATCAAACGTTGATTGGTTGGTTGGAGGAGACGAGCTGGGATGACCGGTGATGGACCTGGGGAGATGTCCGATGGTGTATTGAGCTGATGTTCTTGCGCGACCGAGGAGAGGGGGAAGTTGGAAAGCAAGGTTGGGACTGTGGGCGGGAGTTCTGGTGTAGGGAAGTAAGGAGCTGTATGAATCTCTGACTCGCTGTCGTCCTCGTCCTCGGTGGAGGAGTAAGGTGACCATTGACTCATCTCTGCACGAACTACTGCAATGTCGTCCTCATCAGAGCTCGGACAGGTCACTTCGACGACCTCGGAAAAGCGCCGTCGTAGCCCATGCATGCTCGTCACATTCCGTAATCGAGCATCTTCATTCGCGTCGATGAAGGAAGAGCCGGTGGACAAAGCACTAGACCTCCTTAGACTTGAGCTGAGACTCCTCGTACTTGATCGTCTCGTCTGAGGGGTAAGGTTGAACCCAAGTAAACTCGGATCACTATCCCGTCTCCCCTGCTCCGAGCGGATCTTTGAAGCCGGTGTCGATCCTCTTCGATCGCCCCAGTTGCTAAAGCTCCCTCGTGGCGAGATGGAGATGATGCTGGCCTTTCGTGGGGTCTCAGCAGCCTGCTTTGGACTAGGTGTCCACCCAGGTCCGAAATTCGTCGTCTCGGGCCATCGTCCCCAGGCTGGACTCTGCCAAGTATCGGTAGACTCCATCAACGACTCGTACTCGTCCTCCTCATGCTGCTCGACTTCTTGTTCCTCTTGAACATCGTACTCAAATGCCTGGTCTGGAAAGGTAGGTGAGCCGTTTGAGTAGAGCGAGTCTGGGGAGCCGGAGGATGAGGAGGCGTAAACGGAGGGACCTTGGGCGAAGCTCTCGACGAGGGCTTTGGCAGTACCGGGGGAGAGGGAAAGGGCGGAGCGGTAAGATCTGGTGCGCATTAGCCGGAATGCCCCCTTGATATTGCTTGTCAACGTACCGGCTAGTCATGACGGGCATGTTGAAGGGGGCCGATACAGCGTCCGGCGCATTATGTTATGCCAGCGAAAAAGAGGAACAAACGCTCAGCGTCTGCCTTCAGTATGCTTTCGACCTAGTGATGAGTGGGTCAAGATGCCGAGCTTCACGTTCAGTCAGTGACTATATCCTAGTCAAATCAGAATATCATGATCGGTAACCTCAGGAAAGTCCATCCATTTCTTTTTGGGCTTCCGAGGGAAAATAATGTGATGGCTTGAACACTACTGCTTTCATCAGGTACATGGGATCGTCGTGAGCAAGAAGCTGGGGAGTTAAAAGGGGAAAGTGAAATGGCTCGTTGGAAAGCGACTTGATGGCTGGTTAATACCTCTGGACTTTTCTTTCGATCATTTATCCGAGGATATCATTTGTTATCGGGGGATTAAGGGGAAAACCCCGGTGCCTCGTTCTGTTTTGATCTGGACATTAGGTCTGGAAAAGGTATAGAACAACCATTGGCGTAGATGTTCCACCAATTCATTTACCGTAGAGGTACGTGTTGGCCATCGATCGAAACTCGTCGATACTCATCTCTATCCTGCATGCGTGTCGACGTGAAGATCTTGCCGAGCTCGGCAGGAAGACTACAGCCACATACACCTCCCCTCCATAGCCTCTCGTAGCCTGCTCGGCTCCGTCTCGGGCCCCGTTTCCCCGTTTCCCGGCCCGCTTGACGAGTCCATCAAAAGCGCACCATGCATACTGCCTCGTAGCGGAAATCCCCATTACCATCCATGAAGCCAGGAACACCAGAAATGGCAAATCTCCCTCTCGGATGATAAGCCACCAGCTATCTCTCTTGACTCCGGATTCGGATACCATATCTCCCAATTGGCTTTCAACGGTACCGCTCTCCTGGCTCAGCTCAAGAGGTACGACTCTGAACACTTGATCTTAGATCAAGAAGGATCGAGATGGACATCACACATTTGAGATCGTATACTGCCATATCTTGATGCCACTTTGACGCCGCCGCCAAAAGGAGATGATGATCTGGAACAATCAGCCCTCCATGTCATACCCCCCTCCACGCCAGAAAACACCTCCACTTAGATATCTTTCCCATCGTAGCATGACCACCCCGATCGTCAGGATGCCCCTCTGTGCCCACGATCGTGGACGTTCGGACCCACATGTGCCAGTACATGCATTACCTGAATCCTTTCTGCATGCCTCATGATGTCCGCTGCACATCCCCCAAACCCTCTTTCCGCCTCGCAACCGCCTCCCGAAGATCACTCGCTTTCCTCTGCACCCCCTGATCATCCTTCTCATCCCCTTCCGCCGTCGCCGCTAATACCCGATCCAACAGATTATAAGGGATGTTCGCCACATCCGCCTTCCCCGGAGGTAATAATTCAGGCGGCGTCGCCTATCCCCGGTCAGCGTGAATATAGCCAGAGACAAGGAATACTCACCCTATGTAAAAGCTCAACCGTCCAGTCTAAAGCCTCTTCCACCCATCCCCAGCGTAATGCTCTCCTGATCCAACCTTCCGGATCCCGCTCCATCTCCCAATTTACCAGCCATACCGGCATCTGCCACCCAAACCTCTTATCCTGATTCATCTCGAACAGAGTATCGGCCACTGCTGCTCTATACCTCCAATTCGTTTTCTCCGAATCATGCCGGGAGAGGGTTGATTGGAGGTATCGCAAGGCAAGAGCTGATGGAGGACCGCGAAGTCGACAAGTGAGGGGTGAGGTCTGTAAGAATGCTGCGGCGGAAGGATCACTTGACAGCAAAGTCAATACAGCTCAATCTTGCTACAGGAAGGGCAGTTACATCCCAAGGTCAGACATCCGCGACAACTCGACGCATCTCGCAGCCAGACTTTGGAACATATCCGTCTTGTCCACTCGCATCGCGGCGGCAGCCGATTGAGCCAGGTCAAACATCCCTCGTTGCGTGAAGAGGCCGACCACCTCTTCAGGAGAGACCGATATGCCTGGGAGTGGTGTTAGCTGTCGCATATTTCTGAAGTAGGGTCAACTCGCCATGTTCGTGCAGGTCGCGGATTTGGCTGGACAGTTGGAGCTGAGAGAGGACGAGGGCATACTCCGCCTCGATATCGGAAAGGGTAACGATCTCGATTGCCGTCTTGTCCTGCGAGAACTCGTCTTGGGGAATGTATGATGATATCTTTCTTCGCTTCAGACCCTATCAACCACCCATAAACGATGTTCATACCCGGACCGTCTTGAACTCACACGCATAGCTCGGGGTAACGCAGGCGCGCCTGATACCCAAGCATTCCGCTTTTCGACCAGGGATAACGCATTGATGGCTGCCAGATAGCTCCTCGCTTGCATCGCAGCCAACTCAAAAGCCGGGATCTTGCTGCTGGGTGCTTCCGCAAATCGCCGACCTTGACGATACATGATCTCGCCAGCTACGCTCATTAGTAATCACTGAAGGAAGGCCAGGCCACTGACCGCTCCGATAGTCTCCCTTCGAGATGTGCCATGAGTACAGGACCTTGTAGTAATTCGGAAACCGTAGCGGATCGGAGTTCCGCGCCTTGAAACTGAGAATCGCCTCGACATCCTTCTGAAATCCTACAAAGCCGAGAGAGTTGAGCCGACCAACTTCACTCGACTCGCACATGACTGAGATCAGCTGGCCTAGGAAATCTTTCTGCCTGATGGTCCAGTGAGCGTAGGCCCTTTCCGGGGTCTGCGACGCACAGATCGAGATGCGGACAGCTGGACAGAACGGAGTAAGCCTGCTCATGTGCACTCATTGCCAAATTTGCCAGGAAAATCCTCGTCCAAAGTTCGCGGACGGATGGGTCGTCTGAGGTGGTCGAGTTGATCGCGAGCTGACCAAAGTAGGCGACCGGGCCATCACAGCTATGCTCGTCAAGGAGGCGGGTGAGATGGTGGTAGTAGCCAGTCAAGCCAGACTCTTGGGCGGAAGGAGGCAGAACCATCTCGAGTGACCGATCTACTCCAGCATGTCAGTTTTCCTACGGGACAGAGTAATGAGGGTGCATACCTTCACATCCCGCCGCAGCATGCTGCAAGTTCCGGACCGCAGCATCGACATCTCCGACTTCTAAATACGCTCGTCCCCGAACGAAGGCCATTCCGGATGATAGGGGGTACAGTTCCGTAAGCTGACCTGCCACCGACGCATGTCCGTCAAGGAGTACCGTATATACGAGCTTGACATCAGTCTCATGGGGCTCGATGTCGATCTGATCCTTCGAGATAAGGCCGATTGACGACAAGAGTCCCGTCGCTGCTTCTAGTACTGCGTTGACCGAGTTCTGCTTGACCACTTGTGGTGTGCGCCGAGCTAGTAGGGAGTGGGTCAAAGAGTACCCGATCTCATATCCATCGCCATCCAATCCATCCTGCTCTTTCTCTCGCATCTTCAGCCCGCCTATACCTTCCGCCAACGTCTCGTCTCCACCATTAATCTTCCGTTTGCTCGTCCGCTTTGCCTTGCTGCGTGTCTGTGATTCTTCGCCGGTCTGCTCAGTCACCCACTTCAAAATCCGATAGCGGTGATATGTAGCCATAGCACGAGCGAGGGTCTCAATGAGCTCCTCAGCTTCATCATCCGCTGTGTCGGCGAGGTAAAATAGTGAGACGAGGAGGATGTGTCTTGCGAGGGAGTACCGAGAGGTGATAATGGATAAGACAGCTGATGTGAGAAGCGCATTCCCGAGGCCTGAGATGGATAGGTTGGTAAAGGTGCTCCCCTCGAAGGGAAAGCTCAGGTCAGCAAGAATGTCGAGTGACTCGGTGAGACCGCGCATGATGTTGGGACACTCCGACAGGAGTCGCCGGATGGCGGTTCGATCGTCTTCGGATAAGCAAGGATCGACCATATCATCCCAGAAGCTTCCGGCGAGGGTCTCGACTGGCTGCGAAGCAGGAGCTGCTAGGCTGTGATTGAGTTGACCGGTAAACATCTCGAGGCAGGTCCCTCCATCCTCCCCTTCTTGCCGAGCCAAGGCGGATGACATGTGAGCGCCAGCAGCTGATAAGGCGATGACGCTACTTCTTGCTGTCGGAGGCGTCAAAGCTCGGTACATCCTCTTCAGTGAGCCTTCCGGAAGATCCAAGAAATCCTCGACGCCCTCACTGTCATTCCCCAGGCGGTCTATGATACCGGCGCCGTCCTCTAGAACAGGCGCCAATACTCCTTCCCGCGTCAAGATGACGAGCTGCTCGTCGATAATACTCGACGCGACGGGCCATCGCGCTTGCTTGTCCAGGTCCCGCACTCTTGCCCAGATACCGAGCCAGTCGAGCTTCAGATCCCGTCGGAATACGTCGACGACCGGTGCTCCGGTTTGCGGGCTCGGTTCCATCTCGATCTGACAACCGACCACCGCTGCAAACTTCTTCGGGAGCGAGGGGTACGCTGCAGCTAGCTGTGGGATCTGATGTCGCTTGGGAAGTTGCTGGGTGTACTCGTTTAGAGCGGTCGTGAGAGTAAGTGAGGAGAAGCGGCCAGGATAAAAGAGATGTGTGATGAAGATTGTTGAGATATCTGCATTGTCGTATGGTTCAGCGGGATTTGGCGGGTCGAAGCTGAGGAAGTTGTCGAAGTATGCCGCATCAAATTGCTCCACTTCCTTCGATTGCGATACACGCTGCCAGTCGTGAAGCAGGCTCGAGCTCTTTTGAGGCTCTACGTAGGTCTGGAACTGGAACAGGTCGTCCATGATGACCGATTCGCAGAAGGCGGTACCCTTTCGATCCCAAGTTGCCCATAATCTCCAGCCGGTATCAAGGCCTTCCTTCTGGAACGGGGGCAGAATATCGAAAGAACGTAGGTGACAGCCAGCTGATGACACGGAGCATGTCCGCTCTCCAGCTTGGACGAGGTCGTTGTTATGAAAAGCTCGGTAGACGACGAAGGTGCCAGCTGAGGAGGAGCTGTGAGGTGTAGCGAGGAAGATGACAACAAGGTGGGAGTACCGCGAAGCTTCGAAAGGATGAGATACGACTCGGATGAGGGGCACGGAGGCGGTTTCTGATGCGTCCAGGGTAGAATGACTGCTCGATGCGTAGGACCCATGCAAGACCACCTCATGTGACGGGACTCGCACGTCAATCGTCTTCAGGCATGATCCATTTGACGGGTTCCACGCTCGCAGCTTTCGATCCCGAGATAGCGAGTAAAGTAGCGAGTGATGATCATCCTGCTCGTACTTGGCGAAGGAGATAACCTGCTCCGTGGAGTTTGCCCCAGAGAAGAGGGAGGGAAGGCGGAATCGGGATGTGACTCGGTGATGATGTGCACTCCATTGGCCTGGTTACAGGTAGGTCAGCGTCGTCATGGAAAGAGAGGGTCGTTGGACGCACTACTTCCGCGGCTGGATCTAGTCAGCCTCACGATCCCACCATCACCTCCACCTAGTACCATAACATTCTCATCCACCGCCGTCCACGCTCCAGCCCCTCCACAGCCAACAATCACATCATCCGGTACCGCCCATTCTTCACACCAATCTTCATTCCCCTTTGTAGTGAACACCACTCGATCCCCCCGACCAGACTTAAAAGATCCAAGAGGAAAGCTCAATCGATACAGTACGTTTGCCTGTGTGAGCACGAGAATGTATACTCTCCCGCTTCGACGGCAAGGTACGATACATCCTTCTCCAAGCGGCCTGAGCGGGTCGGAAAAGAGAATCCGGGTCGTCTCGGACCCAATCGAAGGTTTTCCTCTTTGTTGATCGACGACAAGGCTCAAGGTCCGGAGCTCGAGGCCATAACCGTTTTGGATAGCTCGAGCGAGGATTTTGGTGGTCGGATCATGGGCGACGAAGACAGCATGGTCGGGATGCAGCGGTTCTGCGAGGAGGTCGCAAGTCTGGGGAAAGGGCCGGTCGGTATGTATGCGCAGCTCGGGGATAGCGTTTGGTATCAGGGGAGGTGCCGGTAGGTGGGCATGGACAAGGTGATGGGGAAGGTACGTGCTCGGCATGTCGAACTCGAGAATCCGCTCAGAAATTTACAAGTCGCTCCTGCGAACCTTCGCCGCCGCTGCAGACTTCGGTCACAGTTTCAAGGAGCTTGAGAGCTTAGACTTGACCTCGTCGCAAAAGCTTTCGAAAGGCAAGTGAAGTAAGAATCTTCGACAGGTTTCACAACACTTTCGGCGGACAGTCGCGCCTTGAAAAGCCAAAGTCAGTCTCATCCTCCTCATCATTTCCATCATTCAACCTATGGATCCTGGCGCTTTGGTAGCCCGAGCCGACACTCATTTTCGCAGAAGCAGAGCCTCAACATGGACCCTCGAAGCCGGAACCATTACCGACCACCCCCTTCCTCCACACCACCAGCTCAACACCCTCTCCCTCCTCATCCCCCTCCAAACCAATATGCTCCTCCACCAAATCAATATGGTCCACCACCTCAACAACAGGCTTCAGGACCGTCATATCACTCCTTCACGCCTTCACCGGACCCTCGATATGCTCGTCTGCCATCAAACCTACCTCCTCCCCCCAACATGCAAATGCAAGCACCCATACCTTCCCATCTACAGCAACCTCCTCCTACCGCAGTCGATCCGAGAACACGTCCTCAAGACCCCCGACACCCGTATAGTAGGTCTAACGCCCCTCCTCAAGGCATGTACTCTACGCCTACCCCACCTCCAACATACTCAACTCCCCCAGCTCTGCCTCCTCCAATCGACGTCAAACCGAACGGAATTGCCGGTCCTAGCGAAGTAGAGATGACGAATGGCTCTTCCGAACTCGAAACGAAGAACCGACCACTCTTCTGCGTAGTCTGCGCAAGCAACAATGTAAGCTCCCTTTTTCGCTATTTCAACAACCGAGCGCTAAGGCATCCATAGAACCGATCAATGGAAGCCCACATGGTGCTAAGCAAAGCTTCTATTCGAGTGACATCCGCCGGCACAGGTTCAGCAGTCCGTCTACCAGGTCCAGCGATAGATAAACCAAATGTCTATCGTTTCGGGACGCCTTACGAGGAGATCTACCGTGACTTGGACTCGAAGGACCGTGCTTTGTCCGTTCCTTCTCCCCCTAGATCTGATTGGTAAGGCTGACACGGAAGTCTGATAGGTACACCAGGAATGGGTTATTACCCATGCAAGATCGGAATCGGAAGGTCAAGAGGGCGCCTGAGAAGTGGCAGGAGATGAAGACGATTTTGGCCGATGTGGTGATCACTTGCGAGGAGAGGTGTTATGATGCGGTATGTGACGGTAGGTCCGGGTTCCTCTCGAAAGGCTATCTGGGTCGTACGGACCTGATGCATGACCGGACAGACCTGTTGACGAGAGGAGGGGAGTTCAATCGACCTATACAAGTGATCAACCTTGAGATCCGGGATAACCCAGAGGAGGCGTTGATAGCGGGCAAGTCGATATTGGAATTAGCGAAAGCGGTGAGTGAAAACTTCTTTATTCGTAGCAATTCTAGTCTCTGCCCCGTGCTTTTGTCCCCAGTCCACCCGTGCGGTCTTTCATCTCTGCCCCTCCGCTTGTTCGTGTAGTTGGCAGCGCTGATCAGACCCCTAGATCGAAAAGGCCACCGACCTAGACGCAGAGATAGATGGGATCCTTGTAACCCATGCCGACCAACATCCCCACGTTATCCTGCATACCGTAGCGTTCTACTAGTTCACTCGATTTAGTGCATGGGAAGATGCATGAATCATAAATATATATAACTTACAATCATGCAAGTATCTGTGCATGATTTTACAACATTGTAGCAATCCGAGCTCGATCGTTAATCGTCATCATACCATCCCACCAGGCGCTCTCGCCCTATAACCCTCCTTCCTCGTCAATTCGTGCTCATGCGGACGACTGTTCTCTCTTATATGATCATGCGCCACTTCCTGTCCAGGTCCAGGTCCAGGTCCACTTCCTATACCCGCTTGTAGCAACTCCAACAAACCCGGCAAGAGACTATTCTGCCGACAAAGCAATACCAACTCTTTCCCCGTCTGGATACCCATCATCCCTCCCATCCTCTCACTACCGACAGAAGGTTTACTAGGCTGCAAAGGTCCCAGCTCGGCTTCATTCCTTCCAGCCTGAGCATCGTAGGCAATACTGACCGATCCAGACCGAGCAGATTTCTGTACCGGCCGGTCCGATGTCTTCTCATGAGGGGGGATAACAGCGTCTCGAAGAACTTGTAGAGCCACTCCTTCAGCCGCTTGCCTGATCCACTCCTGTGTCGTAGCAGGCCGAGGCTTCAAGACTTGAATCGCCTGCATCTGACGGCGAAGGAGATTTCCACAGCGACTGCGAGTCTCGGCCTCAGGGACACTGAAGCAGTATTTCCGCTTCGAAGCGGTATGCGAGAGGAAGGCGACGTGGAAGGTGTGTGACATGAAGGCGCGTTCGACAGAGAAGGTCCGAGTATTGCCAAGGCTCGCATAAAGTGCGCTAGATCGACATCAGTCAATTGTGAACAGGCAGAAAAGCAACTCACGCGTTCCTACCAACCCGATAGAAGAGGATAGAATTGGTACCTAATGATTTGCCTCGAACCCGGAATACCGCTTCCCGTGTATCCCCCAATGCGAGGATCGGCGGATCAAACTCTAACCCTTCGCCAAGCAGCTCGATCCCGAAGTTTGGATCAGGAGAAGGGATCGATATGCGGATTGACTCGGACCAGGTGTTGTATGTCATCTTTGATGGCAGTCGCGCTGGAGACATTACGACCGGTCGCCCCTGCTTCTCTTCGACCTCCGGTTCGAGCGCCTGAGCGAGGGGATAATCTCGGACCGATGAAAAGATATTCGACAACAGGTCATTTGAGAACAGACCTTCCGGATCCTTCGCTCGCCATGCGCTAATAAACACATCCTCGTTGAGATGGCTGCTAGCGAGCTTGAAGTCGTCCATCCCGTAGAGCGTCTCGTTGAGCTGCATGATCGACATAACCAAGTCCGTCGCAGTCGAGGCATCATACGTCACCGTATCCTCATTCGCTTGATGGTATTTATAGGCGAACCCGCGGAGCAGGGTATCGGAAGCCGCATCGTCTGACGGGAAGCGGAGAGATAGCAGAAACATGCGCAGAGCATGATCAATCCGCATGCCCGTAAAGTGGAAGCGATCAAGAAACGCTCGTAACAGCTTCTCGTTTCCCGCCAAAAGTACGCCAATTTTCTCCTTGTCTAACTCTGAGGTCTTGAAGATCAAGCTTGCAAGCGTGAGCGCATCGACTCGGGGATTACTCCGTTCAACGAGGTATCGGCAAGCTACGGTAGGATCTTCTGCGAATTGCTCGATGAACCTCTGGACTAACGGATGACGTTCCGGCTCGGTCGTTGGTTCGGGATCGAAACCGCTAATATGGATCTTGTCTAGGCCGACGATGGATTTGACTAGGAACTTCATGTCGAGTGTAGCGCTAACACCGGAAGTGATGAGTGGCTTGGTGATGACCAGAATATCGTTAAAGAGGAAGAGAAAGCGGTCTTTGGCCGTCTGTCGAAGCTCAGTCTTGTCGCAGCAACAGAGGTACGTACGTTGACATTGACCACCTGGAGGACATGAGTGGCTAGGAGCAGCTTTCTCGGCGGATCATCCAGTACATCCGGGCGAGCTGGATCATCCGGAGCCAGCGCTAGCAGATCGTCCATCCTATTTAGGACATCAATAGACTTCTGCGGAATCGTCTCGCCATTGATTTCTGGCTCTTCCTCTTCAATGAAGGGCGACGCTTCGTCGACTCGCTGAGTCGCGGTCGTAAAGCGGGTGAAGCGACTTCCCTCCTCGTTGACTTCAGGTACCATCGAGACTGACGGGGATGCTGAGTGATGTCGACTTGGCTTTGTAGTCGGCATAGGTGGTCCTGCGAAGGGGTCCGACTCGGATGCAGGAATCGCAAAGGAGGGATGCCCGTCTGCGGAAGGCTTTCGCCGAGCGAGAGCGGGATCTCCTAGCTCTGGGATACTGCTCGTGCGCGAAACACTACTGGATGATCGGGGCGAAGTCTGCTGGCCAAAAGCCTTGGTCAGCCAGCTACGCTTTCCAACGCTATCTTCCGATGTACGCCTTGGTTCGATTGGCGAAGCTGGCGGTAGAGGAAGAGCATACGTCGGATCGATCGCCGGGTTGACTCGTTGCTGACTCGGAACGGCTGAGTCGGAGATTTGGTGGACGAGAGACGGGATGTTAAGGGTTGTGCTGTCCGCCGACCTCCGCTCGAGACTGGCGATTCCCGGGAACGGAGACAGCTTGGAGCTATGTATCCGAGGATCGTTGAGTTCAGCTCTAGGTAGATATGAGAGCATTGACGGATCGGCTGCCAGCTGATGTTGGAGGAGTATACTGTTCTCCGACAACTCTGGCTGACCGAGGTTCAATGGCGAGAGAGATCCTACAGATGCTTGTTGTCGGACATGCTCACCCGCTTGCACCGCGGGCGAATCTCTAGCGAAGTATTTCGCGACGCTCCCTTGAGAGGGTGTGGCGGAAGCCTCGGAACTACGACGACTCTGGTTATGGAAAACACCGGCGGTGACTTTGGGACTGGTCGGCGAGCTCGTCCTATTCGAGCTGGTCACAGAGTTACGAGAGCTGCGGCTCTGACTCCGTTTCCTCATCGCTGTACGAATGTTACGTCCGATCTTGGCTGACATGCTGCCGGATTTCTCATTGTACCGGTAATCCATGGGGACTTCCCGATCGTCAGGACCTCCGACTTCCTCCCATGACATGACGCTGGTACGCTGCGAGCCACCCGGAGGAGTAAGGCTCTCATCATTTTGCATGGTCTGGTATAACGCAAGCTGCGACGGAGTACACTGCAGTGTTGGAGCCAGCGGACTCCGCGCAAGTGGCGAATCGCTAAATGTTGGCTCTGACGAAAAGCCCCATCAGCGTTGTCGAAACTTGTATATCCGTGAACTCACGGTGAATATGCTTCGCAGGTGTGCCCCAATCACTCCCGTTGTTGTCCTCCACCCCAATCGGCCAGTTCGATTCGCCTTCCTTACCACCTCCAGAGGGACCAGAACCAGAACCACGACCGACGATGAACATCACCGATCCCAACGCATCTCTCGAAGTCATTGAATCCTTACTAGGCGAAGTGCTACCTCGAGCAGTACCGTTTGTCGAAGTGGAATCTTGCTGAACGTGTCGAGTGGGAGTGGCATAAGCCGGGCGAGGTGGAGAAAGGGGTCGCGCGAGATATAACGGCTGACCAGGGTTGGGTCGGTCATTGTGGAGCTGTTCGACGTCCTGGTCACGCATGGGCGGTTCTGGATTCGGAACAGCTTGAACGATTCCGCCTACTCCCCCTCTTGCAGTACGACTGGAAAGACTTCGCCGAAGATGCGCTTCGTACTCGAAGGCTTCTTCGCCGGACCGCATTGTATTTTGGGATGCTGATCGGTCGGGCGGCGCAAGATGTTTACCTTCGATAACCCGCCTCTCCTCTGGCCGTGGTGATTCGGACGGTATTGGCGTCTCGACTAGCTGCATCATAGTTGTCTCGTTTTCTGCCGGGCTGCCATACTCCTCAGAGCGTTCAAATTCTTGCGGCACCCCTCGCCTCTGCTCCCATAGCTGACGAACCTCATCCTGGACTTCGACTTCGTCCTTTGCCGCTTTGCTCTTCGCGAGACGCTCCACCATTCTCCTCCCCACTGCACTCCGTCGCTCTTCGCCCATATTTGTTGATGAAACGGTAAAACTCCTGTGTAACCTAGGGCGAGACTCCGTTGGCTCCGCGATCGACGGCTCCTCAGCTGGTTGTCGACGTGTAGCTCGGGACATCGCCAAATCGAGAACCCTAGGAGCGCCGAGTGAATCCGCCCGTTGGAGATTTGGCCGGGAAAAGAAAGCTTGGATAGTATGATCTTCGTCTGAAGGTGTTTCCTTGCCTCCGGTGAGCTTGTCCATCGCCCTAGCTCTGGCAGCTGCCGAATTTGATCGTGAGAGTGTCCTCAGCTCGCCAAGCGTAGGAAGAGGACTAGGTGTATTTCGTCCAAGGACGGAAGTGCCGGTAGTAGGCATAAAGGGACTGGCTGGCATGCCAGCAGGGGATAGTGAGGGAATGTATGTTTGAGCAAGCTGCATCGACGACCAGTCTGGCGTGCCAGATCGTGACGAAGTATTGGAGTAATATGGTGTGCCATAGGTTTGGCCGTATATCATGTAGGGAGGAGTCGGTATGTGATAGGATGATGATGAGGAAGCCGATCGTTGCATCCCGGTAGCCATGGGTGGAGAGAGGGCGGAATGGCTAAAGGTGCCTGCTATCGGCGAGGGGGACAGGACCTCTTCGGCATCATAGTGGATAGGATGAATGGCGAGACTGGAAGGACCGGCTTCTTTTTCTTCGGGTGTCTGATGGATCTGATCCTGTGAGTTTTGCGATGGCCGACGGTTCTCAGGGTTACGAGGGAGGAATGCAGCTCGCTTCAGGCGGGCTGCTGCTTGTGATCGGACTTCTGCAGTTGTTGGCGTTGGTGAGAACTGTGCTGGCGCGCCTAGTGCGGCGTAAGGAGCGAAGGAGCTGGGTGGATATTTGGACATCCTCGGATTGATTGAGGTTGATTGGATCCTGCAATCCGCTCCGCTCGTCTTCCTCACTACGCCTTCTGCTAACTTCACCTAGCCAGACATATTGGAAGCTTTTACTTGTTGTGGAGACTATACAAACGATTGAAGTGGATCATCATTGAACGAAAGAAAGGAAGCCAATGCAATCCACGTCCATCGGCTGTGTTCCCAGCTACACACAGGCACGGCGGTTTGAGAGCGTCGCATTTCCAGCTGCTTTCAAAGACCCCTTTCACGATTCTTGAAGTAGCATTCTATCCTGCCCCACTGTCCGCAAGACACGGCGAGGCGAGTCGAGCAGAGTCGGACTAATGATCACTCTCACTCCTTTGTCCTCATCTGCCGCTTCGTCGTCTTCGTCTCACCCGCTATGTTACCTTCTCGAGCTGGACAAGGCGAGGATCATGCTCGACATGGGTCAAAGGGATTATCGAGCGAGCATGGGACAAACCAGCTGGCATTACGAGTCAAAGGTCGAAGAGTACATCTCATTATTCGCGTACAATGGATATCACCAACACCGCTTAGGCTCGCCCCTAGCATCGATCTCGTCCTCCTCTCCCACTCTTCATCCGCCTACCTATCCCTCTACCCCTACGCTCGAGCAAGATGGGGTCTACAGTGCCCCGTCTACGCAACCCAACCGACAGTGGAGATGGGTCGAGTCGTCTGCCTCGCCGAAGCAGAATCATGGCGAGGGGAACATTCCGTCTCCGAAGCGGAGGAGATGAATGGTGAAGGCTCGGATACAAAGGGGAAGAAATCGATGAGAGGACCTTTTGTGCCTACTGTTGAGGAGATACATGAGGCTTTTGATTGGATCAAGCCGATTCGGTATAACCAGCCCTTACATCTAGGAGGTGGGTCTCAAAGTGGCTTGGACTTGATGGCTATAAAGCTGAATCATCTTACCAGGTGACCTATCCCATCTCCTGCTTACACCCTTTCCTTCCGGACATACCCTCGGAGGAACGCTTTTTAAGATCCGATCCCCAACATCCGGTACAGTCCTCTATGCTGTCGGGATGAATCATACAGGGGAAAGGCACCTCGATGGGATGGTTAGTGGTGAGTCCGCTGAAGTATATCACCCTATGCTTCGGCTCATGCTGCTTCTCAAGGACAAGGCGGATCTTCAGGCTACGAAGAAGGCGTCATGCGACCTGATCTGCTCATTGTGGAGGCTGGACGGAGTCTGGTAGTCAATCCCAAGCGGAGAGACCGGGAAGCAGCCTTATTAGGTAGGTCATCATAATGAAGACGTGGGGAGCTCCTGCGTATACCCGCCTCAGATCTGGTCACTGGAACTCTCGAATCTCATCGATCGCTACTCCTCCCTTGCGACCCCTCACCTCGCCTACTCGAGCTTCTAGTCCTCCTTGATCAGCATTGGTCATTCAAACTCACTGCAACGCGTCAAATACACCTTCCTCCAGATCAGACATGGCCATATCCACTCTGCTTAGTCAGTCGGACCGCGCAGGACATGTTGGCGTTCGCTCGGAGTTTGATTGAGTGGATGGGAGGTGTAATACGAGATAGCGGGGGCGGTGACGTCGCAGAGGGTCTGGGAGGTGAGCAGAAAGGGCGAAGAGGTAGAAGGGGGAGGCAGGCTGGTGGTGCGCTTGGTTCGGAGTACGGCGCCTTAGACTTCCGGTATGTCCCTTGTTCTCGGAGCACAAGTCCTCTCTGATTACCGAAACAGGCACGTTCAATTCTTTGCGAGCCCCACCGATCTGCTACAAGCATATCCCCTTATGCGACCGAAGCTCGTCTTAGCCGTTCCTCCCTCTATGTCACATGGTCCGTCGCGCTGGCTCTTCACCGCAATGGCGAATGTCGATGGGAATGTCATCCTGCTCACATCGCGCGGAGAAGAGGAGACCCTGGCTTGCGGCTTGTACTCAAGATGGGAGACAGAGCAAGAGGAGACTGCTAAATCGGGCAAGGGGCGGACTGGAAACCTTGCTCATCTGGGTGGACAGCTGCGATTAGAGGTGCGTTACAGTCGTCCAAATCGCTACTCGGTGCTCATGGTGCCTAGATGGACTTGAAAGTCTCGCTATCTGGAGCCGAACTTGAAGCTCACCTTGATTTCGAGCGACTTCAGAAAGAACGAGAAGCAGCCCATCAAGCGGCTCTTGATCGGTCCCAGCGGATGCTTGAAGCGGATGACTTGGATTCTGAATCGGAAGCATCTGACGAAGCAGATGACATCATCATTCCCCGGACCGAAGGTGCGAATGCGTATGCGGGCGATGGAGAAGACAATCGGCTTCAAATGTCCTTCGATATCTTTGTCAAAGGTCAGCAAATGCGGGTAGGACGAGGGGCAATGGGAGAGTTGGCTCGCTTCAGGATGTTCCCTTTCATCGAGAGGAGAGGGAGGAAGGTGGATGACTATGGAGAGGGTTTAGATATCGGACAATGGGTGAGGAAAGGAAGGGAGATTGAAGAAGAGGGTGAGACAGAGGAGGTGCGCGAGGCGAAGAAGCGGAAAGTGGAGGACGAGGAGAAGCAGGTGAGCGCTTATACCCCTCGGAGTGGTAACCACGACGGACAAATCTCAGCTTGTCCCGCCGGAACCACCTTCAAAGTTCATCACCGAAACCGCCACATTGAATCTCAAAGCTTCGATCTTTTACGTTGACATGGACGGGCTACATGATGGACAAGCGATCAAAACGATCATTTCCGACCTCCAGCCGCGGAAGCTGGTGTGTCTGAACCAGCTCAGGAGCTCGTCATCCGCTGATGCGCAGAGTAGATCCTAGTTCGCTCATCAGACGAAGCTACCCAATTGTTGGTGAAGTTCTTCGCCAAAACGGCCGTCACCAAGGATATCTTCACCCCTGAAACGGACGAGGAGATCAGAATAGGCGAGCAGGTCGCCAGCTATTCCATCATGCTGGGTGATTCCATTTCCAGCGGTTTGAGCGCCAGGTGGTCGAAGGTAAGGCTCAGGTATTCCGTTCGACCCGTGCTGACGCAAACCAGTTTGAAGGGTATGAGGTGGCCATGCTAGACGGCAAGATCGCCTTCTCCGCCGGATCGACTGTGCCGACTCTGGAGGCGTCAAGCGTTAGCATCCCGCCTGCTCAAAAGGAGGTCAAGCCGGAAGAAGAGGGAAATGGAGTATACGAAGACGTCGTCATGGTCAAGACCGAGCCAAGCGCATCACCTTCTCCACCACCTGTAGCACTCAAACCGACAAAAGCCGAATCATCGCCAGCCACTCTTCCGGGCTCACTCTTCGTCGGTGATCTCCGTTTGGCCCGTCTCAAAGCCCGTCTCGCTTCCCTCTCCATTCCCGCGGAGTTTGCTGGTGAGGGTGTACTGGTTTGCGGACCGGGTATACATCAGGGCGCAGATGCGAAAGGGGGAAGTATAGTTGCAGTCAGGAAGCTGGAGGAAGGGAAGATCGTTTTGGAAGGTGGAGTGGGGATGGTCTACTTTGCTGTTAGGAGAGAGCTGTACAGTGGATTTGCCAGGGTAGTCGCGGCTTGAAGGGGATCTCGTACGAGGAAGAGGAGGGATACCCTGCATGGAGATACCTGAATCTAGTCGTCTACCACCACAATCGTAATCGCTTCCGGCTGATGCCGGTCCGGCGGTGATCTCCGAAACGCAGTCCCGCCTTTATCGACCTGCTTCGATGATATGAGCTGCTGAAAGAGTTAGACCTCAGGACCCATTCACACATCGCTGATTGGGACCGTATCGAGAGACACGCTCAAAATGGACAAGTATACCTCATCTGAGCCTCTCCTCCCTTATCAAAGCTCAACCACCACTCGCTCTTCGAAGCGCTCTCTCGCACTCCTCATATCCTTATTCGCCCTCTTAAGCCTATTAGCTCCCTCGCCATTCTCCATCCTAACTTCCACCTTCTTCCCCTCATCGTCTGGCATAGCACAGACCTCATCAAAACCATCATGTGCACAAGCCAAACCTCTCATGCCTTCGACGGAAGTACACAACGTATCTTCTGTCTGGGGATACAAGGAGAAGATCATCTCTTGGCATCAGGGACTTATCAGGATCCCAACGCAGGTATACGATGAGATGGGTGAACCGGGAGAGGATCATCGATGGGATATATTCGAGCAACTTCATGATTGTAAGCGGTTTGGCTTTTGTTACGGGAGCTCCGCTGATCGGTCGAGTAGATCTCGAGAAGGCTTATCCTTTGGTGTGAGTGCGGAGTCCGGAGGTTCAGTCCAGTCCATATATACTGAGATTGATTCATCAGCCATAATAACTTGAAGCGGACGAAGGTTGATACCTACGGCTTGATCTTTGAGTGGTTCGGTACCGACAAGGACTTGCAACCTCTCTTCCTCACTGCTCATCAAGGTAAGTCATGCTCCTTTACCAGTCGGGACTTGAGCTCAGTTACTCTTAGACGTCGTACCGGTCCTTCCCGATACCGTCTACCAGTGGGATCAGTCCCCTTGGAACGCCACTTATGACGGGACCTACATCTGGGGCCGAGGGAGTAACGACGATAAATCCGGTCTCACCTCTATCATGTTCGCTACCTTCTACCACGCTGTTCCCCTTGCTCGTCATGCTAATTCAGTGCCTGCCTTAGGGCCTCCATAGAGCTCCTTCTTTCCACCTCCGACTTTGCGCCCCGTCGAACCATCATCCTCGGATTCGGGCACGACGAAGAACGCGGTGGTCAACGAGGCGCACCAGCTATCCGGGATTGGCTTCTCGAGAACTATGGTCCCAACTCGATGTCACTCCTCGTCGATGAAGGTTCGGGTATAATGACCAATTGGGGGAGAACATTCGGTCTCCCCGCAGTAGCTGAGAAAGGGAAATTCAACCTTAACCTGACCGTCTCAACTCTCGGTGGTCACTCCTCCGTCCCTCCGAAATACCAATATCGGATTGACTAGCTTACTCATCGCTGAGCTTGAGAGAAACCCTCATCCAGTTATATTGGAGAGGGAGAGCCCGATATGGGGATACCTCCAATGTACTGCGGAATACGCACCGGATATGCCGAAAGGTTTGAAGAGGAGCGTGAGGAAGAGTCAGAAGAATGAGAAGGCTTTTGAAAGGTTACCTGAGGATGTGATTGAATATGGGTTAGGTGGGAGTTGGGCTGGACCAGGGATGGGGGATATGGCGACGGCTATTCTTTCGACTACTCAAGCGACGGACATCATCTATGGAGGTGTCAAGATCAACGCTTTGGTGTGTTTTACTCCTCCAATCGTAAATCATTCGTGTGCTAAACCTCGATGGATACCCTTCAGCCCGAAGTCGTCACAGTCATGGTGAATCACCGAGTAAACATCGCTTCCTCAGTCGAAGAAACCGCTTCACACGTTTACGACACCCTCCTCCCTCTCGCTAAAACCCTCAACCTAGCTATCTCCGGTTTCGGGGAATCCCATACACCCTCCAGTACCGCCAGGGGACATATCCACCTAAGCGAGGCGTACGAACATGGTCATGGACCTGCACCGATCAGTCCGACCGATCTAGGGACGGAAGCTTGGAAAGTCCTAGCTGGGACTTCGAGGGGGATGTGGGCCAGTCGACCGGAAGTGAGCGAGGATGGACGGGTCGTCCAGCTTGAAGAGGAGGATGAGCTTGTCATGGCGCCTTACATGGGGACTGGGGTGAGTAGTACCACTGACCAGGCGGTGGAGTGAGACTGATATGTACTAGAACACCGATACGAGGAGGTATTGGGATCTTACCAGGAACATCTACCGATGGCGATACTTCCCCGATACCGCCAACCAGGGAGTAAGTCTTGCTTCCTCGCTATACGATCAGTGCTGAAATCTCGTTTAGGCGCTCACCATCAACGAGCGAGTCGTAAGTTCTCTGACCATTTATAACGCTAAGCAAGCTGATCAGAAACAGTCCGCCAACGCTATGGTCGAGTTCGTCAGATTCTTTCAAGCGCTGATCCTCAATGTCGATGCGAACACCGAGATGTGAGCGGGATTTGGGTCTGGCAAATCAGTCGTCAGAGTGTGGCAAAGGTGGACGCTGTCGTGGGTATAAGAGGTCTCGGAGCCCATAGATAGAAGATCAAAAAATACACCATGCAAAGTATATACACCAATTTCGATGAAATCACGCTCACTCATCTCCACCCTCCCCGCCAACATCCATCCTCTCCCCCTGTCCTCTCTGAACCTCATTCCGCTCTCGCGCATTGTTCGCGTTATTCGACTGATCTACCTCCTCCTGAGCATAAGTCTCGTTCGGGACCGGCGCGTCGAATGGATCTGTGGGTGCTGGTGGAGTTGCCTGTCTTTGACGAGCGTACAAGTGTCTGAGGTGGGTTGAGCGAGGTTGAGGGAGATGGTTTGGCCGGAGAGCTGGTGAAGGTGGTGAGGGTGGTCGTTTGGCGCCCTGTGAGGATGGAGAGCTTCAGTAAGTAGCGCAAGAGAAATAGTATCAATAAGCGAAGGATTGTTGACCATGAGGATCGGCGGCCAGGTAGGAGGTGTTCTATGTACGCATGGCAACTTGGAAATTTCCCCCCCACGCTGCCGGCTAGTCCGGGTTCACCATCTTCAATGACTTTTCGTCTCATGGGAGCGCTATCCGCCCCAAGAGTACTGGGACTCACCGCCATACCCGGAGGTACCTCCTTCCGCTTCTCAACTTCCACAACCTCCCTCATCCCCAACTCCTCCCAACCTTCCCCTCTTCCCCACCGTCCACCCATCCAAACCTGTCCATCTCCTCCAACCCCTCCACCAAACCTATCTCCACTCCCACTCCCACTCCCACTCCCACTCCCATTCCCATTCCCAACAGTTCCCAGCAAGTTCCCCGGTCCACCCATCCAAGGCCTAATCGGTCTACCGACAGTAGGCGGTCGTCCAAAAGGGTAACTCGGATGTAACTGGGAAGGTAACGTCTCATCTGCGTCCAGGCGAGGAGGTTCGAGGTGTGGTGGGATCGGGAGTGATTCGTCGAAGCCTGGCATCACGGACCATCCCGTTTCGGGTGGGTCATCGAAGGAGAGGGAGAGGAGGTGGCCTGACGTGAAGTGGAGGGAGGTGTAGCGGGAATCCTGAGTAGTAGCTCATCAGCCATTGTGTGCCATCTGGGAAAAAATATTGGGGCTTACCGTAATACTGGTCGTCATCTTGAAGTGCAGGTGGATCAACTGTGGTCGGAAGGCGGGTTTGAGTGGACGCGAAGAGTTGGTGGCGTATACCGCTGACTCTTTGTGGCTGTAATAGGAATGGTCGTGCTTTAGGCATTTTGCACGCAGATTCTGCGTAGCATCCAAGGTACCCCTCTTCTCAACACTCCACCATCATCCGTGATCCCACCTTGGCCTCGCTTTGAAGCAGATCCCTTGATGGCATCATCCCTCTCTCCAACCCCGTCTCACTTCGACACAAACTCCTTGATCACCTCCCAGGCAGGTCCATCCCTCTCCTCCCTCATCAATCGGCTCATCTCCTTAACATTCTCCCTGATCCGATCACCTTCCAGTCCTTTCCCTCTAATAAGCACGTCGTGAATTCCGCTCTCGTCTGACCGACGTTTTTGATACCTCGCTTTGCCAGTCGACTGATCCTCCTGACCTATTTTGTAAGAAAAACATCAGCAACGACTAGTTTCCCTATCCCGAAGATGCGAAGTTGGCCATACCTGGAGGAACTCAAAGGCAAGAAGCTTCTCCCGTGTAGATAGCATCGCCGCTGTCAATCCTTGATCGTGAGCTAATGGCCGGACCATCAAGGGTTCTCGCAACCGCCAGACTCTCTCCAACGCTATTGAATCCGCCGTGTGAGACGAACCTGCCGATCAAAGGGTGATTGAGAGTAACCAGCTGATCAGGTCAATGGGTGAAGAACCAATCGTCGAAGATGCCAGTATTATATCGAGCTCGAAAATTGGCCATTGTCGCTTCAATCGTGACGAAGGGGAGATTGTGTTCCCGATTAAGATCTGCCTTGACATCATCAAAATAGTATCGATGGCCATAAGGCCTAACGCCGTATCAAAAACTTTCATCAGTTGATCTAAAGGAGGCTTGAAAATCGTTCTATAAAGGATGTCAGGTACTATGATGGGGCTGTGGAGCTGAAAGGTTCGGCCGAATGAGATGAGGATAACCCATCGTTCTTCATGTTTGTCCAAGAACGCCTGCAAACCATCACTGTCTTCCATCAACACCGCAGACACCGGAGTTCCCAAGCTTTCGGCGCAAGAGCGCTTCCCTCCGAAACGATTTTGCGATGTCTTGACATGAAATCAAGAGCGGGTCCTTCGATGCAGGTCGAGGTGCAAGCAAGTTCCCCGTCCGCGTATGTGAGGGTCATGAAATCGTCCAGGCTTCCGGCAGTCGTGCGATGTTCGAACGATCTGCCCAGTCTGCAAGCATTATCAGTTTGCGAGCCAAGGAAGTGGTCTCTTGAGGAAGGGCGACGGACCAAGATAACAATCCGCATTGCACTCGTAGTCTTACATGTGAACGGTACCAGGGATCGAGACTACCAAGCCGTGCGAGGCATACGGCTTGAGCGGGAGAAACTCTCCAATCCAAGGCGGGATTCGTAAACACCTTTATGGAGAGTCCCCATGGAGGACCACTACATCGGTTTCGCTTGAGTACTCCGTCACAAGAATGTTTGTTGATTGTTTGTGTCATGTCGTGCTTCACATCCGGGTAAGGCAATCCTTCAGGCTGTCATCCTCACAAATACCATACAGCTATGTCTCACTCACCAGACTATCGAAACGTCGAGTCAAAGCAGCTGGTGATCAGTTCCCATACCTCCACATCCTTGAACATATGCTCCGCCACCTCCATGACAATTTGAAATTTCTGATCGACAATGGTCTTGCTCGGACATGATCTCGAAGTTCGCAAGTACCATGAGAGATCTTTCGCAAGTACGGTTGTCCGGGTCGAATCCTTGATCATTTGGGAAAACGATTCCGACGCGTTTTCGAATCTCGAATGGGTAGGTCAATAGTGTCTTGTAGACTTTTGGATCTACGACGTTGAACTATCAGCGTACCTCAACATAGCCTTCAATAATGTGGAACAGGAGCACTCACCAAGGGGGCTCTCGGCGATAGGTTTAGGTTCCTTGACGATGGCGTTGATAGTAAGGTTGGAATTCGCTTCGAGACATCGAGCTATTCACAGTGAGCGCAGGACGTATATGACCACTCTCATTGTATAGCACCCAAACGTGATGAACCATATTGACACCGGTGGGGAAAAGGGAATAGAAACGATTGGAAAAAGTAACAGCGGTTCAAGCTTCTTGCTGATGGGAAAAAAAGTCAACAAGAAGTCCGTGCTGATTCAGGCACTAGCCCCCCTCAGCACATCACCGAAAAGCGACGGACGGATACTATCTATCCCTGTACTACTGCATCACGTCAGAGTTTTGAGCTTCAAGAGCTTCGGCTAGCTTCCCATCCTCATCCCACTCGCTCCACACATTCGCCATGTCAAGCGCCAGCTTCCTCAGCTTCACTGAGCTAAGCCTCATCCGAGGTCCCGCTACCGCGCCTTTGGTCGGGTGTTCAAGGTGGAAGAATGGCGCGAGTCTCGCAGTGGTACCAGGAAAGGCCTATAATCATCATCAATGACCACATTCGAAACAAATCCTCGACTTACCTCAGAGCTGATCAAGCTGTAAGGAGCCTTCAAAGCCGCCTGACCCCGATGTCCCACTTCCAATAAGAACCTGAGTAGCCTTTCGGTCGCCCGCTCATCTCGACTTCCTAGCTCGTAAAGCGTCTTCGGCACTCCCTCAAACCATACCCTTAGCAGCTCTCGCATAGGGGAACCAGGCGGTATGAAGAAGGGTAGTCTGGGATGGCGTGTCTCGTGCATGCTGATCAAGGAGATTATGAAGTGGTCTCCCAGGGACTTGATGCTCGAGCTTGAGCCCTGGCGGGACAGGTGGGATAGTAAGGCGGAGCCCACAGAGACGGGAATGTCGAGGCTGTTCTCCGAGGAGGCTGATCGTGAGGGAGGAGGCGATTTTGCGAGCAGCTGCCAAATGATCGGGAGTAGAGAAGCGTAAGCAATCGAAGGGAGAGGCGGAGTCAGGGCATCTTGCGAGGGTGACTGAGGGGGAATTTCATCAGTAATACCCGGTCTCAATGTAGAATTGCGACATACAAGTTGATCGATCAACCACTCTGCCACCTCTTCCAGCGCCCACCCATCCGCGCCTCCAGCCTTACCTTTCCCCTTGGCCTTCTTCGATGCCTCCAGCATCACCGCCCGTGCATCTTCGACCGCTCGAATTTTATCTCTCCACCCGATATCTTGCCTATTTCGCCAGGGGAATGATAACGGAGGTGGATACGGAGCTAGGAGAACGCCAAGATTGGCGTATGAAAGCGAAAGGGAGAAGGCTGGAGATTGCCCTGCAGAATCTGAGGTACCTCGAGACGTCTTGAAAGGGAAGTATGGCGCCATCCGACGAAGAATGTATGACATGCTCGAGCGAACGCCATCACCTGACGCAGTGGGAGTGGGAGTTGCAAGGATGGCTTTGGCTAGGATCTCGGTGAGCGAGGCGGAGATACTGCATAGAGAGAGGGGTATGTCTTCTGAGGCATTCGTGGGGATTGAGGGGAAAGATGATGTCAACGAAGGAGAGAATGCTGTTGGAGCCGATTCGAGAAAGGTGGAGAGAAGTAAGGGGTGAAGCTGCAGATACAAATGCTACAGCGTTGGATCAGCATCGATCGGATCGATGACACACGAGACTTACCGCAAGAATGTCTGCTTCTGGAGTGTCATCACCGCCTAATCCACTGCTGAGACGGCTCAGCTCCCAGTCGGAGATAGACTCGTCCGCGATGCCCCAGTTACCCATCCCAACCAGGTATCCTTCCTCAAGCATCTCTTCCGCCGTCTCTGCCCTTCCGACCGCCCTCCATTTACCCTTTCCCTTCCCCAGGCTCCCAGACTTCTCGCTCGGAATCCACCCATCAAATATACCCTCTGGATCCTGATCTTCGCTTGATCTCAAAGTCGCGGAGATGAAAGCATGCATTGTTCTCAGGACCACCAACCTCCCACCGGCGCCCATCCTACTACCCCCCTTTTCTTCACCCAGACCCAAGGCCAATCGAAGCCCTTCCAGGATATTGCTCGTCCCTTTCGGCCATTCACCAATCACGTGAGTCGGTACATACTGAAGGAGGAGATGAACGAGCTTGCATGCGTCTAGGCGGATATCGGGGAAGATGTGGGAGAGAGCTGAGGAGGTTTGGAGGAGTAGGACGGGGAGGTGAGGGCTGATTGTGGACTATGGACACGGTTGGCTTGAAACCGTAGCAAAGGTCTCCGGGGACGTTACCATGGATAAAAGAGGGATGTACCACCCCAAAACGCCAAGAAGAGCGTTCCGAACACTTCCATCCTGCCAACATCAGCTATACTCGTCGGGACAGGAAGACTTGAGCGGGTACATCATCTGAAACCATCCCTCCCAATGCTCTGACGACCTTCCCAACGTCTTTATCCACTCTGACCAGAAGGATCTCCTTCAGTCCCCCGAGACTGTCCTTTCGTACCTTCGCATTCGGATGGCGGAACCGCGACAAAACCTCATCGAGAACAAGTCCTTGCGATGTAGTCGGTGCAGTAGATTTGGTAGCTATAGCTCGATTGAGAACTTCTTGTCCTGGCAGAGCGATTGCTTATCAAGATGTACATCAGCCGGGGGGCATGGCGCAAACAATGTGAATGTTTCCTACAGCGAGCTTTGAAAGAGGTATTTGTTGCATTTGTAGGTATTTTCTTCCCTTTACCGAGCTTGAGCTTAGCTTTCTGCTCTCTATCAGTACGAGCAACAGTCGGTAGTTCATGAACTGACAGTGAAGTCCGCGTGCTTCTCTTTCTTCTTTTTAGTGGCTTTAGGCATATTGACTGTAGATAATCGGTAGTGGGATTTTCTGCGAGATGGGGTTGAAAGTGGTCAGAGCTTTACGCTTCCGTCGGTAACTAAGTGGCGGGCGAATAGTCGGAGAAACAGAGCAAGTGAACGGCCTCGAAACAAGGGACCAGGGGGCATGAGGCAGGAACAATTTCCGGCATCCTCCTCTCGTCCTCGCTCAGGATTCTTCGCGCCTCGCCTGGATCCCATCTATCAATCGCCCTTCCCCGCCTCCCCTCTCGTTTCTTGTCGCTCCTTTTCCCCTACAAGACCTCTCTGCACGTCAAATAGGTCCCTCGACGTCGCTTGTCGTCACTGATTCCCCTGAGCGAATTTCATCTTATCCTCAGTCCTTAGATTCACCTGATCAAATATCGCATATACTCGCTGCGCTGGGAAGACTCGCTCCGCAAATCATGTGCGAAAAGCCGATCTGCGACGACGAAGGAGGTTTGCGCTGCAATGCATGCTATGGGGTCTCATTACCGCAAGAAACGAGCTACAACCTCTTCTCCACGCTTTGCTGGGCTCATAGTACAGCTCTGATTCAAAGCCAAGCTCCATGCGACGGTCGATTTGGCTCTTTCTGCAGGCTTGGTGGCTACTGATGGGTCAGAAGGGAGTGGAACCTTTGGGAGGACGTGATCGTATGCTCCTGCTAGACTGAGGGTTGCATTTCTCCGTGCTGGAAGATATTGCCCCGCTTATCAGTAACAAGGTATCAGAATGGATATGCTCGGAGTGGTAAGCTGATGAGATCGAAACACACCTTCAGCAGGCTCCATCCCCTTTGCCCATATACCCATCCTAGCATCCCTACTACTCCTCGGAACAGGCAAGAGTACACTCCTCCGTCCAAACACCGCATCCCAGCTCTGGTCAATCTTCGCAGGCGGAGGAGGCGGACGTGGTTCGCGACGACGGATCACTCGGGTCTCTTCTCTGGGCGTGTCTCGTCGAGGAGGTCTGGCTGATCGAGGACGTACACCTGGAGAGGTTCGAGGGGAGCGAGAACCAGAACCACCGGCAGCGCTTCGAGGGGCAGGAGGACCTCTTCTAGGTCCTGTCGTACGTGGTGGGAGATCACGTCTTGGCGAACGACTGGGACCGGACGAAGTCCCCAGCTCAGGTGAACGGGTGTACAGGCTTCCCAGACGAATACTGGTAGCCTCGTTTGTAGTTGGAGAAGGTGGTAAATCCGGGATAGCATCAAGGTTGACTCGGTCCAGCTGATTTCTCTTCGGACGAGAAGGGGTGACGCCAATCACCTCAGGGGGATCTGAGAGTGGGAAGAGATCATTCGAAATGCTAGGAATACTCTTCGGTTCAGGTTGGGATAGGTCGACGCTCCCAGGTTGGGATGTGTGCTTCTGCTTCACGACATCTTGTTGCTGTCGTCTTCGAGACGCCTGCCGATTTTCACCTCGATCCTGATTCGATCAGCTTAGGTGTCCAGAGTCGAAGAGCCGCTTACTCTACTAGGTTGAATTCCCGTACCGATATGAGATCGACCTGAAGTCGGTATAACGAGCTTGCTGAAATCTCGTACTCGTCCAATATTCCCGGTGAACCCGAGATCCTCAGCGGTTTTGAGTGATGGAGGAAGTTCCGGCTCTTCAGCAAGGACGAGGCGAGTGGTGTGAAAGGTTCGGCACAAGCGGAATGCGCGAGTACATGGAGGTAGTCTGGGCAGCATGATGAAAGTGGGAGACAATCCTTAAATTGGCCAATGTAGCGAAGGATATGTACATTTGGAAGCTTTCCAAAGGCAGTTCCTTGATTCATCTTCTGGGATAAACCAACCTAAAATACGATTATTTTTGTTTCTGCCTTTTGGGTGTCTCTACTGTCTGATATATGACGAAGAGCGAAATATCGCAACATCATCTCAAAGTGCGCAGAGTCGACCTTCTGGGTGATACCTCTCGTCGCTGGTGAATTACTTACCCCCGGGTTCCCTGACTCGTGTTCCAGTTCAAGATGTCTACAGAGGACTATGATGGTACATCAGAAGCTACCTCTACCTCGTGGGAAACTGATATTTCGCAGAGTTCGGCAACTACATCGGAGGGGACCTCGCATCTGACGAGGATTCAAATATTGAGGATGGCCCTGTTGTAGCTGCTGCAGCTTCCGGCCCCTCTACTCAGCCAGCACAGAGCTATGCTCCTCTCGAGGGATTGGAGGACGAGGATGAGGAGATGGAGGATACCGGACTGGAAATGACCTTACATGGGGTGGATGGTATGGGCAAGCCAAGACGGACGGGACCACTAAGCTGATAGCCTTCTAGGGACAGCAGGAAATCAGGTCATTCTGCATGAGGACAAGAAATACTATGCTACTGCCGAGGAGACATATGGAGCGGATGTGGAAGCAATGGTTCAGGAGGAAGATCTGCAACCGCTTACCGAACCCATCGTTGCGCCGATCAAAGTGCGGAGCTTCACTGTGCAGGAGAAGGGGTTGCCAGCGACGCGTTTCGACCGGAAGTGAGTGCTATTCAGGGGGAAAGATCAGAGCTGATCAAGGTATAGTTTCATGATAGATCTGATGGCCTACCCCTCGATGATACGGAATGTGATGGTTGCTGGGCATATACATCACGGGAAGACGGCTTTGATGGATATGTTGGTGTTCGAGACACATCAGTTGACATGGGATGTGGATCAACCAGTGAGCCTGCTCATTTCCCCCCCTTGACGAGCTTGACGTCTTGCTAGGTCCGGTATACAGATACACATACTCTCTCTCGATCACGCGGCATATCCCTAAAATCCGGTCCCATGTCTCTCGTCCTTCAAAACTCAAAAGGCAAGAGCAGCCTTGTCAACATAATCGATACCCCGGGCCACGTCAATTTTGCCGACGAGGTCGCGTCAATCGCTAGACTTGTAGATGGTGTGGTTCTTGTTGTGGATGTGGTGGAAGGTGTCATGCATGGGACCGAGGCTGTCATCCGACATGCGATGCAGGAGAAGCTGAAGATGGTTCTGGTGGTGAACAAGATGGATCGGTTGATCTTGGAGTTGAGACTGCCTCCTAGCGAGGCGTTCTTCAAGATTAAACATACCATAGAGGAAGTCAATTCCGTCATTGCGTGAGTGATCCGTACTCCTGACTGAACTTTAGCTGATGACTGTCTAGATCCATCGACCCTGACGATTCCTACCGGTTATCACCAGAACGAGGAAACGTCGCTTTTGCTTCTACCCAAATGGGCTGGTGCTTTACCCTCCGCACCTTCGCCAGCATGTACTCCGACACCTTTGGCAGCTTCGACGTCAAAGAATTTGCCGCCCGATTATGGGGAAACATCTACTTCGATCAGGAGAAGCGGAAATTCTCTCGAAAACCCGCGGACGTCGAGACGAAGCGATCTTTCGTGCATTTCATCCTTGAGCCCTTGTATAAGCTATATTCCCAGGTCTGTATCCTGAACTGTAAGGTTTGAACTGATGATCGTAGGTGTTGAGCGAGGACTCGAAGACGCTCAAGGAGACGTTGGCGGATCTGCGGATAACGCTGAAACCCGCTGTGTATAAGATGGATGTGAGACCTTTGCTGAAGGTCGTGCTGGAGGCGTTCTTCGGCCCGTCGGCAGGTTTGGTCGACATGGTTACCGAATTCATTCCTTCACCGGTGGAAAACGCGGAGGATAAGGTGTGTATCGTTTCATTCCTCATAAGCAGTTGCTGAGATGACAGGTCCGGGGCACATATACAGGACCGCTGAGCTCCGACCTGGCGGACTCGATGATGAAGTGCGACCAACAGGGACCGACGGTAATACACGTTACTAAGCTTTTCCATACGTCAGATGCACAGGAATTCCGGGCGTTTGGAAGGGTGATGAGCGGGACTGTGAGACGGGGACAATCAGTTAAGGTGCTTGGGGAGGGGTACTCGCTTGAAGACGAGGAGGATATGGTGTCGGCTGTCGTCGAGGGGATCTTGATCGACGAGTCCAGGTAAGCGGAAACTCAGACGTACAGAGAAGGCTTTTCTGAGTGATCACAACAGATACACCGTCGATGTCGAGCGAGCCGGGGCAGGCAATCTCATTCTTCTCTCCGGTGTGGATGCTTCGATCTCAAAAACCGCCACCATCGTCGCCAAAGATTTCGAGGATGACCTATACATTTTCCGACCGATAAGACACATGACCACCTCGGTCCTGAAAGTCGCCGTAGAACCCATCGCCCCCTCAGAATTACCGAAGATGCTCGACGGTCTGCGGAAAGTCAACAAATCTTACCCCTTGGTCACGACGAAGGTTGAGGAATCTGGTGAGCATGTTCTGCTTGGGACTGGGGAGCTGTACATGGACTCGGTACTGCATGACCTGCGAAGATTGTTCTCAGAAATTGAGATCAAGGTGTCGGATCCGGTGACGAAATTCTGCGAGACGGTTGTGGAGACATCGGCCCTGAAATGTTATGCTGAGACACCGAACAAAAAGTGAGCCCAACTCTTGAAGTCCTGCTGCATTTGGAGCTGATATCTGGGGAGGAATAAAGTCACAATGATCTCTGAACCTTTGGAAACGGGAATCGCCAACGATATCGAGGCGGGTCGAGTCAATATGCGGATGACGAACAAAGAGCGCGGAAAGTTCTTTGAATCCAAATATCAGTGGGACCTCCTCGCTTCGAGAAACATCTGGGCGTTCGGACCGGAAGAAAACGGGCCAAATGTCTTGATAAACGATACTCTGCCATCCGAGGTGGACACGAAGCTGCTTGGTAGTGTACGGGAATCGATCAAGCAGGGCTTTCAATGGGGTACGCGGGAAGGGCCCTTATGTGATGAACCGATTCGAGGGGTCAAATTCCGGATACTTGATGCCAGTCTCGCTCAGGAACCAATATATCGAGGAGGAGGGCAGATCATCCCCACTGCCCGACGTGTCTGCTATTCCTCTTTCCTCCTGGTACGTCTCCTCTCCCTTGCACACCTTTGCTGATGGTATCTCCAGGCTACCCCTCGACTCCTCGAACCGGTATATTATGTGGAAGTGCAAGCACCAGCAGATTGCGTCGCTGCAGTCTACACAGTCCTTTCCCGGCGGCGAGGTCACGTCACCCGAGATATACCCAAACCCGGCTCCCCACTCTACACAGTCAAAGCATTCATCCCGGTCCTCGATGCGAATGGTTTCGAAACAGATCTGCGAACGGCGACTCTCGGTCAGGCGTTCTGCCAGATGACATTTGACCACTGGAGTGTCGTGCCCGGAGATCCGACAGATACGAGTATACAGCTTAGACCGTTGGAACCGGCAACGGGTCAGGCATTGGCTAGGGATCTAGTGCTGAAGACGCGAAGACGGAAAGGGCTTAGTGATAGTATCGCGGTTAGCAAGTATTTGGAGGATGAGGTGCGTGCCTCCTTCGCCACAGTCCAGTGTTTGGATGCTGAAACGTTTCCGGTCATAGACGATCATTGCCATCAGTGCTTCAGGAAACGCGGATCTATTGGGATGAGGCCGAAAGCAGGAATGGAGTCCTCCGCCGGGCTCTGGTGGCAAACGCTTTGCATCTACATGCATGTTTACTTTGCCCGGATGAGTACGTCATGACCACCGAGCATGACTGAGAGCGCCACGCCCGGCATTCGTTGTACTGTGTGTCGTGTCTCGTCCTGCTGCGGGATCAAGTCGTAGAAAGCCAGCCAGTGATCCAGGCTCTCGTCAAATCAAGCGCTGATGCGATCCCAGCTGTCCAAGACTCGATCCGTCTGCATACATAGGTTTCGAATGGAGGACAGTTTCGGAGTGAGGTGTATGGTTCCAAAAGGAGAGGCGTAGCGGTTTCCGAGATCCAAGGTGAGGGATCGAGGATGTAATGGGAGTGAAGGTGAAAGAAGAAGGCGTCAGCCAGTGACACTTGTTATGCGGATCTTGGGCAAAGATCTCGCATGTATAGTGGGGAACACCTGGACGGGATAGCCTCCTCGTACGGGGACAGGTTGAAGATACAACGGAAACCGACACCCGATCCCTCTCCTAAGGTGTATCGAGCATTATTTCACTTTTGCAATTGCAAAGGCACTAGACTCACTCAGACAATGCACTGTTCAGTTGAGTGTCCGAGGGCATTGATGGTCTGCTGCGAGACTCACTCTGAGAAGCCATAGCGGATCTGCCATGAGACTGACTGCATGGCGCCTTCTGGCGGCCTCCATGTCCCTCCGTAGACAATATTAGCGGGTGGTATTTCATGGCTGATATCCGAGATGAACCCCGCTTTGGATGACGGGACATCGAGACACTTCAGCTGTCCGGAAGCTCAAGAGAAGTAGGGCTCCTGGAATAAGTTATCGGATTGAGGACGGTTGGCTAGTCAACAACTAAACGAACCGACTACATTTCAGCCACCCATTCATCGGGGATGGCACTACTTTCTCAGCTATGACTGGGGTCTTCAGTCGCGGCAAATGCCTTGATGGCCTCCCAATCCCTTCCATCCCTCTCCGTGCGAAGCTGCTTCCCCAATTTGACGATGTTTTCCCTCATCTTCGCTCCTTCCGGCCCTCTAGACTTTTCCAGGACAGACCGGAACTCCCCGGTCATGGCTTCCGGTGTACCAATAATATTCACGCCTCTTTTAGCAGGTCTCTTGTCTCCCGGATCTATTCCTCTTAGTAAGCTCGGTCTGGCATACCCCTAATTACGAAATATCCACACACTTGAAGGAATTCGAAACCGATCGGTTCAGGTCGAGTAGATACCAAAGCCGCATTTGGAGCTTGATCACTATGGACAGTAGGCCAGACCATCATCGGCACCCCGGCCAGGATGACTTCACCAAATATCGTAGACCAGCCTGGCCCAGCTAGGAGCCAGCCGACAGCCCGGTGATTGAGAGTTCCGATCTGGTCGTAAAACCGACATGGAATAGGGCGTTCTTACAAGCGTTCACCTTCTCGTCGAGAGGGGAAAGGAGGGTGTCGGGCTTGAGGCAGGTGAATATGGATGGTTGGGAGGAGGTGATGAGGACGTCTGTGATCAGGGTCAATGGATACGGGACCGGGGGAGAGAGAGAGTAGTGGACTGACCTACGAGGATCTCGAGTTAACTCAGTGGCGGGAAAACCAATGACCTTGGCAGCGAAGATTGAGTTGAGCTGATTCGAGTTGTAAGAAAGGCTTGACATACCCGAAACAAACCAGCACGACGCTCTGAAATCCTTTCCCGTCCAGCCAAGTCCTCAATTCTCCATCGGCCAGTTGAGCATTCTGATAGCCTCTTGGACCTAGAGCTTTCCCAGCTGGAATGAGGTCGACAAACTTCGCACATCTACGCAGCGCCTTCCGTACAGTAAGATGAGGAAGCGATGACACCGTGCGCTTGTTGTGGGTATTTGGCCATCTTGACGAGTAAGGGAGGGTGCTCTAGTAGTTGTTATCGGACGTCAGCAGGAGTGCCACTCGCTTCCAATTCGCCAATGGGGATATGTCTGACCTGGAGGGCTTGGCATGATCTCGTTTTCTCGCTCGTAGTCGTACATTTCAGGCAAGCCAGGGAGCCTGACGACAATTCCTTTCGGCTCGACGTCACCATTCCTCCAAAGGATCGCCTAATGTCATCAGGAGAGGCTTCTTCTGCCAATGAAAAGGGTGCTCTGCATCTCGTGAAGCGTTTCATTCCCACCTACAATACGGGCAGCTACCTCTTCACTCCTTGCGGTGCGGGAGCTGCCAAAACCCCGTTAGCTAGCTTCGAGTCATGACCAAAGTTACATACCTAGCGTTGCATAGAGTGATCCAGCGCTACTACTCCAGAACACATACACCTTCACGCCCGGGATCTTCTCCCTGACGATAGGCATGATCTCCCATCCACCTCCTTGATCGAGCATGACCTTACTAGGCCGAGGTTCAAGCTACTCCCATACTGTACTAGAGGCTTTAGCCATCGTTTCGAACAGGAAGCCGACGCCCTTCGTGGTGAATGAGAAGTTGGGATCGCCAACGGGATTTAGGAAGAGTCGGGTCTGTATCTCGGCGGAGTAGGTCTTTCGATTCGCTTCTACGCGTTCCTCTGATGATCGTGATAAGCAAAGTCAAGAAGAAGAAATCCGAGGACATACTAAACATGACATGGTAGACGAGCGTAATTTTCAAGTCTTCGTTCGCCTAATGACGGAATGACCGGGAGCTGGACGTCCCCAAGTGGGCATGAGCAACCAAGCGTGATGGACCGTCATATTAAGAGTCATCAGTATCAGTATCCAATTATCTGTACACAAGTCATTGTAGCATCCGTTTGACACCAGAAAACATCAAAGGAAACTCGAGTGCAGTGAAGATTACGTCATCTCGCCTTCGGCGCGCCTGTTCTTGCATCAACAGTCCTTGAGCCAATCCCCCTCTGTTTCCTCAGGATTTGCTTTCAGCGCTTCGCTCCTTGCCTACCGACTTTTCTATCATGGGCACCAAGATACGTCGACCTGTCGCGATGATCACTCCACCAACAGCGAAACCCAGCTCAGCGTACACCGTTGCAGACAAACAATCCCTTCTCGACAATTTCGATCTCGAAGGTGAAGTCCCCAACTCTACTTCTACCTACCCAAGTACTGACGATCATGTCCTCTTTAAGTCGCCGACAAGACCCGTAACTTCCGTGATTCCCTTTCGGCCCGCCTAAAATCTTTTCAAGTCCGACAGGAGACCGAAGTTTTGAAGATCCCTAGGGAATTACGAAACATGACCCTTGGTGAGCTTGAGAGGAAATGGGGTGGAAGTTGGGCTGGGACTTTGATGCGGATCAAGAGAGATGAGATGGAGGACATGGAAAGGAGGGAGAGGGAGAGGGAGGTGTTGGAGAAGGTTGAGAAGGGGAAGAGGTGGGTGAGGGTTTAGTGTGTTTGACTGATTGGTATAGGAAGAGGGTTAATGAGAATTCGCCTGTACGGTCTAGCAAGAATCGTAAGCTATACTTCGTGGTAGAATCCCATGAGAGGGACGAGAAGCAGACGCTGACATCTACAGCTCGACACGGTGAAGAGTCTAGAACAAGCAAGCAACCCTTGCAACCTTCAACAGCCGCAAACAAGCGAAAAGTCCCTGCAAAAGCGAAACCCAATCCATCCTCATCGTTAGATGACAAGCCAGCCAGTGTATGTTGATTCCATTAGCCCATTACCCTATAAAGACATGTACACCACTGATTGGTATTTGGTATCGTTGCAGTGCCTACCCCAAAACCACATCTTCAACCCTCTCCTACCCACCACCCCCTCCTTTCCCCGTCAAGCCCGACGACACGAATCCCTCCTCTCCCTCAAGGGTAGCCCAATCGCCGTTCCCGGATCACCATCACACTCCCCCTGCCCTAGCGATGAATCTGATCTCCCAGATCCAGAAGCGCTCGAACGTGAGATCCTCGCGAAATCAACGACTGAAGCGATCTCAAAGCCTTCGAGGAAGACGAAACGCGCTCCATCGCTTATGTTCCTTCAATCGCTGGCGCCGCCATCTTTAGCGGGGAAGGTGGATGATGCGGTATTGGCGACGATTCCACTCAGCGATGGAAGGACACTCAGTTTCAACCCGTTGAGCTTGAGTCCAGGGCGGATGGACGGGGAGATGGAAGAAGGGGGTCTATCAGAGACGGAGAAGGAGCGGGTCAAGGCTAAAGTCAGGGAAGAGGTCGTCAAGACTTTGACTGAGCAGATGGAGCGTTGGAAGGTGATATGAGGTTACGATCTGTATACATGATTGATAATGCATCTTGCACGACATAATACTCCCGGAAAGGTATGATACATGCTACACATTCATCTGCGAAATTATGTGTGAGAGGTGTGCGCTCTCAGCTGCGTAGTCAGGCGGATTGAGCCGTCGACATTGATATCGCACTCTCGGTTGGTCCTGCACATGTCAGCTTGATCCCGCTTAAATAACTCACATTGTAAGAGTCCTGCTTTGCCATCATTTGGAAGGTGTACGTTTGCCCGGTCGCTTTTTGAAAGTATGAGTTCAATTTGCTGTCCTCGCCTTGATCCTTCGGGAAGTCAGCTGATTCTACAGGATCTCACCCACTTTCATCGCCTGAAGGTCGTTCGCGGTGATGGTCATGATCTGCTCCGCAACCTCGTTAAACGCGGTGATCCAGAACGATCCGACGTGGTCCATAACGTTCATCTGCAGGATATACCTGAACCCATCAGCTCTGACCAATCTCAGCGCGACTCACCGGTAGATAGGCTGTGGGAACCTCTTATCGCACTTCTCACAAAGCCACGCACCCCCTTCGTCGACTACTTTCTTGTTACACCCATCCAGATTCGCACATGCCGGGTAGTTGAACGTTTCCTGCTTGATGAAACCGACTGTTGCTTGTGTAGTGAAGTAATCTGTCTTTTCGCCCATTCCAAGCTGCTCATCTTTTGCCTGTGCAATGGTCTTCAGTTCACTGGGTCGGGGACCTTTCTCGTCAGATCGGGTGGCGGTGGAGTTCGTGTAAGCTTGGAATTGTTTATTGCGTCCTTCTGCGTCATACCTTTCCAAATGATAAGCTCTATATGAACATCTCGTGAGAGACTCACCATCCACGAAGGGAGTAAGCCTCGGGAATGTCTGGGTTGACTGCCATCGTTGCTGAGCTGAACATTGAGAGGGACCGTCCACCGAAATCGCCGACCTTCACTCCCTTGAACGCAATGACAGGGTCGTCATCCGCTTGGAACGTCTCGGCTTGCTTCCCCCACAGTGTCAAGCGGACGCTCTGACCGGACTGGTCGACAAGCTGGATATCCCGTTTGGCGAACTGCGCAGGTGAGCTATCTAGACGCCATGACTGACGAGAACCCAACGTACCGGTTTATTGGTCGCTTTCGAAGTGACGGAGCCGAGCTCATGAACCTCCTTCACGATACCGATGACGTCTACGTCTCCGTCAGCCCGATCATTGCTCATGGACGCAGCAGGCATACCACACATCTCGTCTTTCGCCAATTCTCCCAAGTCACCAATTCCCTTGAACGCATATTTGACCTGCGGAACACTCTCATCGTCGCACTACGGCGCTCAGCATACATCGTAACGGCAAGAACAAAGCTTACCGGCTCGATCTCGGTAGTTGGCTCAAAGGTAATCTCATACTCGTTATTCACATGGTTAAACTGTTTCTTGGCGATGTTCACCCTGGCTCGAGAAACAAAGAACACCTGAAGAGTGTCAGATTCGCTATAACACTCAAAATTGAGAACCTACCTTGCCCTCCTGCAGAAGCTCATAAAAGTTATCCACTGTATCGTTGAATCCAGTCGCTCTGATCTCGCCCGTCTCGTCCATGAATGTCACGCTGAACAGCTTTCCTTCTCCTTTGCTATTCGACCAGTGCTTGATGTCCGACTTCTGCGTCACTCTCGCTTTTATCGTCCACCTGTTCTGGTCAGCGGTCATACCCGACCCCCAAAAGGCACTCGCTTGTTCTGGTATGGACTGAGCCCTTCTATCGGATAGAGCGGTCCCATGTCCTTCCCAGCCGTCCGTGATGCTCCGCCCTTCGCAGCTGCTCCCTTGGCAGCCGCTGGCCCACTTCGTCCTTTTGCGGCCGAAGCTGCAGGTGCTGGCCCAGGGTTTGCAGCTTGCACCTGCTCAAGATTGGTGGGATTTCCGATCTTGTCGCCGTTCCAAGGCTGGACTTCGAGATTGAGGATGATGATGAGTCTGAGCGAAAGGGTAAGCCGATATACAGCTCCGACAGCCAACAGGCTGTATACCGCTGCGAACCGACTCACTTCCGACCTTGCACTGCATTTGTCACGAATCCAGTAAGCTTCACCACCACATTCTTATCCAGCTGTTTGTCCTCGACGAAGTGGTTGAGCTGGGTGGCGAGCATCGACTGGATGAAGTATTTCCCATCTGACAGGATGATTCTGTCGCAACGCATTCTGTCATATTGCTAGTCTATCAGAGAGGGGTGGTACATACCTATATCTGTCCTGTCCTGAAGCACCTGGCGCATTGATCTTCTTCACGCTCAGGATCTGTAGGATTGGTTCGACATTCTCGGGTGTCTCCGAGGATTGGTAGACGAGCTCGCAGAACCCCGCAGTAAGGGGGCTAGACATGGCGATATGTAAAGAAGCAGCTGTTTCGAGGGATCAAAGATGTGTGAGGAGATTGTTGTGGAAGAATGACGGGGTCCAGGAAGGTGAGTGGTAAGACGAGGAAAAAGCAAGACGAGTCAGCTCCACCATGAACGCGCGAAGAGACGCGTCGATCACGTGATATGCCAAATTGTACTGTACCTTCCAATCTGTACTTCCTATCTTTCTACCTTCTTTCCGACGATCACCTATGCGTAACACCGTCGCATCGTCTTCTCGACGTCCAGCACGTAATGACCATGTTGAGAGCGATCCCATCGAGAATGATAATGAGGATGAGCGACCCGTGAAGCCGCACGGTAGACGACGGGCCGCAGCTGATGAGGAAGAGGATGAGGATGAGAAGGAGGATGGATGGACGATTGATACTTTTGTGGACCAACCTATTGCGAAGAGCAATGCCGTGATCATTATGGTCAGCTACCGTCCGACTAGCTTCATTTGGTTCTCCAGCTGATTTGTGTAGATCAAAAGCGTGACTGATAAGCTGAAAGAGGTGATCAAGAAGATTGAGGAAGGTATGGTGCGAGCGACCGATAACGCCAAAGCGATAGAGGATGCTTCTCCCGATAATGATGTTCGTACATCCGGGTCTGAGATACAGGCAAGCTGATAGGACTAGCAAATTGAAGAGCTGGAAGCAGGCCTGCGGCGAGCTATCGAACAGCGTCGAGTCGTTCAGATCAAGATCGATGTGCTGGAGGAGATGCATATGCTTCTACGTCAAAATGGAGTCTTGGTAAGTCTAGGTCGTCTGAGGAGACTGATCGAGCAGGACGACGCGAATGGGATGTTTGAGCAGAACACGGCGAAGCGGACTGGGGAGTATATGGGGAAGTCACAGCGAGCAAAGTGTAAATCTGTTCTCCGCACAAGGTAACCAAGCTGAGGAGATTTCAGTCAAGGAGGTGAAGGAATATATCGATTTCCGGACGTCCATCTGGGTAGAGCGACCTTTGACTTACGTCTCGAATTTATCCCTGACCGCTCCGTCTGTAGGAGATCAATCATCCCAACCAAGCCTGCACTGCGATGTCCCGCTTTCTTCCCAAATCTGCCGATGACGAATCCGACGACGACGACTTCGAAATGGGTGGGACAACGCAGAACTACCGATGTCCAGTGACGATGTTGCCCTTCAAGGATGCGGTGACAAGGTATATCCCCCTGCTTCATCTTTGTTGAGCTGAAGCTGAGTTGCGATAATCAGCAATATCTGTAATCACTCTTTCTCGCGTCAGGGGATCGAGGGTATACTCATAACCGCGAAGAGGAATGTTCGGTCAGCGAAATGTCCAGTCGCGGGTTGTAATGTTGAGCTGAGGAAGGAAAATCTACTCGTAAGCTGCGAGCAACATTTTAGAACACTGTCCCGCTGATCCCCTGGATAGCCCGATAAGAGCCTGCAGAAACGGGCCGACGAGTTTGAGAAACGCAAAGCCCGGCGGGAAGATGAGAGCGAAGACGAGGAGCGGGTGGATATCTCACCAGAGGATTAGCACCGACCAACGAACATACTTGACGCCATGTAACGCCTTCATGTCATGTCCCTCGAAAGCCATCTACTCGAACCATGCGTACTCCACCACTTCTTTCAGGTGGTTTCTGCTCCGTCCCGTTGCGCGCCATCGCCTCTGTCCGCAGCTTGGCTAGGTCCCGTAGTTCACCTCCTGCTGATGACGAAGAGGTGGGTAAGAGGGTAGTCGCTATCTCGGTAAGAGGCAGCTCGTCAAGTTCAGGATCGGAGTGGTATAGTGTTGCTAGGTCGAAGTGAGGTTTCTGTAATGATGAGGAGGATGAGGAGGATCTGATGGAATGTGGTGTGGGCATGGCGATAAGTATGGTCATCTCGATCGCTTCATTCTTGTTATCGGAAGGTTCGCTCTGACTTGGTCGAGGCGGTTCAGCGGATGGAGGGAAGGCGAGAGAGATCGGCTACGACAAGTCATAATAGATCAGCTTATCTCTCTGAATCCGCTGATCGTTTACACACATGCCAGTCCCCCTTCACCTCCTTCTCGCCTATCCATTTCTCCCCTCGCTTATACTCCCCTGTCTCTTCCGTCTGCCCAAGCTCAACCTGCTTCCCCTGGACGTTCCCCTCATCCCCTTCTATCAACCCACTAACCCTCCCAAGCAAAGCATCCCAAATCTTCGGCTCCTTCCCAACCTTCCTACCTCTCCCTCTCTCTCCCTCAGTATCATCCCCATCCCTGACCGTGATCACCCTCCCACCAGGTAGAATCACCATCCTCTGTCCACTCCTAGCAGCATCTCGTAGTCGTTGTCTCTGTCTCCTCCTGTAGACGATCGATACAAGTCCGGTGGAGAGGATCCCAACAGCGATGAGGGCGATGATGATGGACTGATAAGTCGCTGCGGAGGAGAAGCGGTAATTCTGCTGCGACATATCGTTTCAATGAAACCCAGGCTCGTGCCAAGTTTTGAAAACAAGCGATGTAATCCAGAGCAGGTTTCAAGTACGCTTGAGACCTTCACAACCTGTTGTTGCCACCGATCACGTGGGCCGCGTCATTTCGCTCGCTTTTAGTTTGTTGGACTTCCGCTCGATCCTCCCACAAGCTGGTGGTAGCAAGATGCATGGCTACCCTCAAGATACCTCCTCTGCATTCTGCACTCGCAGTGCCATCCCGTCCCGTTCGGCAACCGAACGCAACGCATCCTCTGCACTTGAGCTCTTGACATTCGGCTCAGATGAGTCGTCCGCCAGGCTGGTCTGCTCAAAAAGTAAAGGAGGATTGTCCTTCATCTCTGCTCGTTCTCCGTTTGATGGTGGTACCCCTTCGACTGTCGGTCCTATACCATTTGGTGGAGGAGGTGGATCCAGAAAGGGCGAGATGATGTGTGGCGGAGCGGATTCTGCTCGGACAAGCTGTTCGCCGGACGGTGGTGAGGGCGATGATGTCGCAGCTCCAGCGTCGGTGTCTTCCGCAAAGACCGGTGAATGTAGATCTTCCGTCGCTTCCTCAGCCATTTGTTCCCCCACGACGGCGGACAACATTCTCGACAACGTTCCCTCTGATCCCCGATGAGGCGATACCTTCCCATCATCTCGCTCTCCGTCTTCTGCTGAGATCCGCCTCGTGATCCCTTGAACTGGATGCGATCCCAATCCAGTCACCTCTCCAGGCCGCTTTGGAACTCGTGGTACGACCATCGTTCGTCCAGCTGATGGCTGCGTATATACCGCACTCCCGCTCGATCTTCCCTGAGGATTGGGTGCCGGTACCGATACCGGTGCGGATGTCAACCGTGACGTAGCGAGAGAAAAGTTGGGTGGAGAAGTGGATGGGCTAACTTGAGCGGCGCTGGACTTGGATGGTGAAGATAGGAGATTCGGTCGAGAGCCTGGTAGTGAACTCTTCGAAGCGGAAGAAGCCGATCTTTCCCGGTTGAGCGATTGAGCAGCCGCGTCCAGCCGTTCTTTCAGTGAAGGTTGGGAAGGAGACTCGGGTGGTCTGCTGTGTCCAGCCGGTATATCGTCTTCTGGTGGTCGGTAGAGAGCAGCCGAACGACTCTCATCCCGCTCGTCCAACTGACCCGGAACATTCGCCCGCCGTTTTGCAGCCCAATTTACACCCCATTTCTTCACTGCATCTTTGGCGGAGTTGACCTGACTTTGGATGGCCTTCTTATCGCGAATTCGGAGGCTGTTCAGGAGAGTTGTGGTGGAACTTGAAGGACTGGCGTTTTCTTGATGAGGGATCGCTCTCTCTGTTGTCACATTGTTCGTCGCGTCTGTCGATGGCCGGGCAAGAGAGTGGAAAGACAAATGATGTGGTGGCGAAGGTGCTCGTGATGAATGCTTGGAAGGAATATCGCCCTCCATCGGTAAAGGTGTCGCGATTGCCTCGGCGAGACTGTCGTCCTCGACTCTCTGCGTTTCGGTACTGATCGACGATTGGCCGAGGCTTTCATGCGAGGCACTCGCAGAGTCGCTGGTGGAGGCTTGTGAGGCGAGGGAAGAAGGCTGGGGCAACCACTTATTTGTGACAGCCTTCTGCTGAGCAGTTGCAATGGCAGCCGGAGCTGTGTCTTTACGAGGCAGTCCACCCTCAGGCGTATCTTCTGCGCCGAACCCCGCCGGAGATGTATCGAGCGATTGCGCTTTCGCTAGATGCCTCTTGCGCAGGGCAGGCGTTTCCGCCGTGACAGACGCTGGATCTTCCGCACTGCTCACCAGGTCCACGGCCGATTGGGACGCTCTCTCAGCCAACGTCTCCTGCAAGGCCTGCTCAGTCGAGACCTTCCCAGCCTCGCTAAAGATACCTCCGCGGATACCGAGTGTTGACGTGTCGAAGAAAGCGATATCATCCATGTTTGGCAGTACAACCGACTCATTGATCTGACTTCAGCTCGTCCAGCTAAAGTTCACTCACCACCTCTCGCAGCTGCTTCTCGATGGCCTTGAGAACCATCCCGATCTGAATCTTCCTCTCGCTAACGACCGGTCGGATTTCCACCTCCATCTTGGGCATCTGCGTGAATCCATACCAGAATCGGTTACTTGGCGGCTTCTTAATCTGGATCATCATGTTTCCTTCGATGCTTTTCAGCACGACGGCCAGGACGAGATCGACCACGTAGGGCTTAAAACCGGTAGGGATGGTTGCGGTGGTGGAGATTGTGATGCTGACTTCGGAGTTGGGTTGCATGGGGCGAGATCGGTAGCGCATGTAGACTTCGAAGGCTGCGGTCCCTTCCGCGGTGAGGTCTTTAAGCATGGGTTTGGAGAAGCTGGAGTCAACGCGATCTCCAAGGCTCGCTTACATTGGAGGGAAAGTGCCGACATTGACTTCGCGGACGACGATTGGGCTAAGAAAGCTGGGACGGGGAACCTTGGATAGTTTCCTCATAATCCGACCGATGATGAACTGCTGTCAGCTCGGCCGTCAGATTCAGTACATACCTGCTCGACAGCTTCCGTCTTATATAACCCGAAAAACATCCTCCCTACCATCGCATTGAACCATCGCATAGGTATTGGATCCGGCTCAGTATCGATAGTGTCCACCAGAGCGCGCATGTCCGAGACAGAGTAAACGTCTGCGGTAGTAGGTCTCTGGGAAGAAGCTTGAAGAAGAGCGATGTACCAATCCTCCATCCTGCTCATCAGCTAACATCGCTCTCTAGCACAACTCACTTGATATTGGATTTCGTAAACAAGAACCAAGGAGCGTTCTCATCCCCTTCCATCCCTTTCATCACCAACACCGGAAGACCCTTCTCCCTATCTTCAGCTATCCGCATGACCAACCCAGTCCGCTTCGAAAACATCTCGGCGTCCTTTCCCTTGAAGGGCTCCCCATCCGAACCTTCTACGTTGACCATGTAGTTATCCACCCCGATCGCCGCAACGCAGTCGGATTGCGCTTCGTCATCATACAGGAATAGCACCGAGCCTTTCAAAACGCAGTAGAAGAACTCTTTGGGTGGTACATCTTTTTTGGCTGTACGAGCTTCGATCATCTGGCGGTACGTCTGAGCTATCCGAGCGGAATATGTGATTGGCGGAGCACCACTGAGAGATTTCGGATCCTCCTCTTTCTCGTCAGGGTGGACCTCAGCACCGGACAGGTCGGTGGTTCTGGTGGAAGTGAAGACTGAGATGCCGGAAGGAGTGGGTTTGAACTGTCGTCGAACGGTGAGCCAGCCTGAGAGGGCTTTGTTCGATGTTCCCGCTTGTGATTTGGCGAGCTGTTCAACTTTCTGCTCCTGACGCTGAAGTTCCGCTTTCTTAAGTTTGTCTGGGTCATCATCTCCAATCGGTGCGGAGCCGTAAGTGAGGACGTAGCCTAGTCATCAGTCATAGCAGAAGATAGTTGACTTACTGATGGTACCGACGATGACGAGGGGGACAAAGGTGAGTCCGCCTAATACGTAGATGACCAGCCATTGAAAGTGCCACCACATACTAGACCTGTCTATCCAGAAGTAGCGAGGACAGGGTACGGGAAGGGATATCGGGACAAATGTGAGACAGAGACGACAGGTTGGACAGCAACAGCTCGGCCCGGCCTGGAGCTTTCCGGGATTTGTGAGGTCTGCTTACTTGGGGTACTCGAGTACTGGAAGATGAGGATTTCTTGTCACTTCTTGCACTCGCTTGACGATCATTCATGCTATAGTCGACATCATACTTTGGGCTCAAGTTGTTTCGGCAACCTTCCAAGATACGCTCTTCACGTACAGCATTTCTTCTTCCTCAACCATTATCACTAAAATTCCCTGAGCAATTAACCCAATTCCCCGATTTTGCTTGACACCGGCACCTTGGCTCTCATCTCATATACGACCCGAAACCCCATTTTGCCAGCGCCACAGTTGGTTACTCTTCTCGCTCATATCCTTGACTTCTCGATGACCTTCACCCCTCAGCCTTGTCTCTACCTTCGTCCTTGACCTATAGCGACCCACCAAGATCTTAGGGATGAGAAGCAAGCGCACTCCCTCCTCAATCCCATATTCTACTCGCCCCCGGTGTGATCATCGTCCACCTTGCCGTGAGTACCTCCAAGAAATGAGTACCATCTTTCAGACCTTCAGCCCCGACTGTCGTCGATGGTGGACGGACTGACGAAGGCGGACTTGAAACCCTCCAGGTCATTCTGGTCGTAAGCTCTTTATGAAACTTACTCAATGGCGCAAATCGTTTCATAACTTGAAAATTTGACTTACTCGTTAGACACGACTATTGAATCGGCAACTTGAGACGTGCATCGGGTGATCGAAGTGATAGTTTTTATACGAGAACGACGAAACGGTAGAATCGGTATATCTCATCTCGATCCTAGTAAAAAGAAATCGCGTCAACCAGCATCAGCGGAGTTGCATCAACAATAGTAATGAGGTTTGACGTTGCGTATTGGACTCGAATCGCCAGAGGGAAGGCAAGGGGATGATGGTGGGAGATCGTTATCAGCTTCACGTCAGCGACTCGAGCAGGTGAGCGTCCACTTCACGAAAACATCCTAGCCAGGCACTTCCAACCGAAGATTTCGCTCAGTTTCCACCACATTTTCATCTGTTCTTTCTTTCCTTTCGTACACTAATCAATCCCTTCCCGAGCACCCTCACCTCGGCATTATCCCGCTTATTTCGGCGGCTCGACACCGGCCTGTTTGAGAGCCTTGTAACACGTCAATTCAAAGACCATGATCGGTGTACAAGGGACCAGACATACCTCGCGAGAGGACTCCTTGGCTTCCTCACTGGTACCCTTGTTGCTCAACGTCGCCTTGTGTCCACCGATATAGTTGCCCTGTCGTCAAGGATTAGATCGAGATCATATGCATTAGTGGTGAACGACTCACGGTGTTCTTGGAGTCGGAATCGTCGACTGCGACTGGGTTAGAATCACCGTCCTCGGGCTTGCTGGAGTCTTATCAGCTGTGTCCATGAAACTGAAGGGAGGATCGAGTCAAAGACAGAGTGAAGGAGCCGAGCTAGCCAGTCGGAGGCGGACTCACTACTCAGATTCGGCCATGATGATTACAAGAAGTGATTAGTAGGTAGATATTCAGATGTCCTTCGAAAGTATCGTTTCTTGGAAAGATCGTAAATGTTGCGATCCAATCATAGCCAAGGTGTCGTCATCTGATGAGACTAAAAGACCCCGCTTGACGTCACGACCTGTTGGTCGATAAGATATCGATCGTGGGATTTCCAGCGAATCGCGATCAGGCACTGCAAGTTTCAGATCCTTTTCAGGGTAAATTTCCTGGAACAACACGGTCAGGACTCAAGGATTTATAAGCAAGAGGCCTAGTTCCCTGCTGTGATGTGGGCGATCATCTTGACGAGGGAGATACAGCGAAAGAGTCCATCTCTCAATCCAGAGCCCGATAATCGAAAGAAAAAAATTCTAGTTGAATGACAAGCCATTAATTCTTTCGGCCTCCTCACATTCCCCAATCACCAGATCATACCCTTCCGCACATGCGAAAGCCTGACACTGTCCTTGAGTACAGGTGACGGCGCCGAAGGCGACTGTCGGGTAGTGTGGTGCAGCTATCAGATACAGTTATCGCTTAATTGCCCACATCATTTCGAAAATGACATACTCGACGCCGATGGTTGAGTTCCTATGCACGTTCTGGCTTCGCTTTGGGCCTATCACTTTTAGTCTCTTCGCTGACGTACTATGTTACGCTGCGTCTCAAGGCTCAACTGCCCGCTTGTGGGACACACAGATGATCTTTGCTTCTTCTCCCTTCACACTCTCATTACATATTCTTGACCCCACGCCATACCATTCTCTGTCGCTATGATCGTCATACCTCAGGAGATCGACGAATACCACGCATTTCTTAGTGCATCTCTGCTTGCCCAGGTTGTCGAGGATGGCATTCCTGAGCCTCTTCCTCTTCCCGCTGGGGTGATCTCCGCCATCAAGCGCCTAGCGTCCTAGGTCACAATCGCCCGACCAGAGAACTTATCATCGCAGAATCCGTCTACAGGCTTGAGACCGCTATCATGCTATCCCAAGGTGAGCAATCGTAATCTCTCCCGGTCAGAACGGCCAGACCATATATAAAGCGATATATCCTACTGGTATACCGATGCTTTTGCATCGCTCGTTGTCCGTCTTAGCTGAGTAGACATGGACCTGACATCTTACTCTCATAGGTGGCGGAGCCATTGCGGCTGATGCCCAGTCCAATCAGCTGGACCGAATTGAGCAGACCATAGAGCGCGGATTCACCGATCTCCGGCAGAGGATCGATAGGCTGAAGCAGGGTCAGAATAATCTTGTAGCAACAGTGAGTGGCTCTGTCCAGCAAGGGAGCAGAACCTCATGACGTCTAGAACACCAATAGGGCGCTGGTTCCGTCCAAATGGAGCTCAAGCCAGTACCGCTCGGAGGCCACCTCTTTCCTGAAGGGACTTCCCGCCGTGAGATTACCATTCATGCTCAACAGCCATACAGTTGACACCATATTCTCTCCTCAGGCCTATCGCGCATTGAGATCATGGGCCGACATCATCGCACTACCTGAGAGAGCCTCGATATCTGGTTAGCCTTCTACAGCATCAACCTGCTATGTCGTGAAACAAGGGACTCCAAAAACCGAGCACTTATGGCCATTTTGGGCGGATCTGACATGGCGTTTGTGAGGAAGTGAACATGCATGGCGAGTTGGTTCATCTGGATTATTCACCAGCTTACCATCACGCCAAAACCCCCTTGACCGCCCTATCGATCTCCCCCTTTCCCAAACCTATCTCTCCCGCATCATACCCCTCAAGCACCCTCTTTAGCGCGATCGTTTGTCCCACCGTCCCCGCTTTGAACCATATCCGCCCATTCAGTCCCACAGCCATTTCGAACGGAAAGTGCCCAGCTAGTGAAGTGAGGAGTTGGAACTTGGGGTTGAGCAGTCTGGCGTTTGTCAGTTTAGCTTGAGAGGTGCAGTTGGGGAACGTACTGTCTACATGTCTGTAATGAACAATTGACCGTTGTACCTCCCCTAAGCTCACCAAAACCATCTGATTTGCCCGTCGCTGGGTCGAAACATTCAATCTCAGGTTCCATATCTCGATTGGCAAGTGATACTCGAGCGTAGACAAGCGTACCGACCTAATACGAGAATTAGCCTGTTTGCGTAGCATGGGGTTGTATGGAAAATGGGGGCTTACCTTGAGATTCGGTTTGCTTCGCTTCGTCGCTCCTTCGAAAGCTAGAGCGTCCAGGGTAGCCATCTGAGCGGTACCTATATCCACTCGATATCCTTCAGCATGACGAGCGATGATCGTGCCGAGGACGAGCTCCTTCTGCGCAGCGATATACTGATTAAGATATCAGCTCGATGAATTGGTATCCACAGGAGGTCGCACCCTTTTGGAGCTTCCTTCTACCCATAGCTGTTGTCCCTTCTCTTTGCCTTTTGAGGATCCAAGTAGACCAGCTCGGGTCGCGATGTAGCTGGTTGAGGGAGGGGAATCGAGGGTTACTCGGGATGATGATGTGGATATACCGGGACCGAGGGTGACGGATGTGAAGGAGGGGAGAGGGATGAAATTTCCAGGTAGGACGAGGATGTCCGTCATGATTGCTTTGTAAATGGCGAAGTAAAGGACGTGAACATCGCTCGAGAACTCGGTCTCACGAGGAAGAACCTAATCACGTGATGAGATATTAGATGTAACAATATTTCGGGATTGCTCTGAATGGCGCCTGTGCAAGGCGAATATGAAAAAGCGAAGAGACGCAGTGTATCATCGGTCCAACTCTATCTTCTCATCTGGACCTTCCCCTTCCACTTCTTCCCGAAACCACTTCCCAACTTCATCCCAGTATTCCGGTATCAAACAAGTATCATTATGTTCTCCGTCGAACTCCCTGAACCTAGCCTTGCCATCCCCTCTCATCTCCCTCAACTTCTTCATCTGACTTGGCGGGACCAGCCCATCCCTTTTGCCGGAGAGGAAGAGCATTGGTGTAGTTGAGGGCACTTTTGGCATCGTGAGGGTCGCATCCCATCGTTCGGTCAGGAGAATGGGGAGTAGGAAGCGGGGTATCTGCGGTAGGATGGAAGGGATCAGGGTTCGCAGGGAGACGAAGGTGTTTTCGATGATGACGCCGCGGACCTGAACATCAGTTGAGCATCGGAGGGTTGACTTACGAGATCAGGGTGAACGCTTGCGGCGTATAGGCAGACTGCGCCACCAATCGATTGGCCGTAAAGCTGAAATACAAAGTCAAGTCAAATCTAACTCGTGCAGCAGTACAGGAGCGCGTACTACCATCTTCGTTCCTCCAAGTATCGGATGCTTAGTCACATACTCTAAAGCAGCCTACCGCAAATCAGCTATGCTGGGTCTATTAGCCATGTTAGGGATTACTCACCTCGACGTCGACTCGTATACCTAGATCATCAGCTTTGACTGATTGCGTACAGGCTCCGCTCACCCAGCTCCGAAGGATGTCCTTCTGACAGTCCGTATCTAACCTATTCAGCATGGAAGACCAGAACCACCTGGCTCACCCTCGATAGCTCAACATGAACACATTACATCGATGATCCACATTAAACTTCCTCGCGAGCGGTACCCGATGCCCCATGTTCCCTACCTCATCAGCTTATCCAAAAGCTCCCATAGCATCTGCTCACCAGCGTTCGCATGAAAGATCACCACCGTCGGTCTACTCCTCGCATACTGCCTTCAGCCCACCTCTCTCACTTACAACCCACCTCAAGCGCATCCTCCTCACCCATCTCCTTCATCCAAGCTTCCACCTCTTGGTCCGCCCTTTCCTTCCGCTCTTTAGCATTCATAGTCTGCATCTCGTGTGTCGGGATGAATCGTCTTCGTGCAGGGATGACATAGCCTTTGATCTTGATTCCGTCAGGGGTGGTGATGGTGACATCTTCGTATGGCAGTCCGACTACTGTGGGTTTGGGTACATCTGCAGGATATCAGCCGAACTGGGATCGTGCAATGGTGGGAAGATGTCTTGCTCTTTCGGGATCCATCGGGAGCGTAGGATGGGTAGATTAGTCTGCGCTGGAAGTACCATAAACCGCCGGCGCCGAGGGCGAAAGTAAAACCTGTCGCCCCGGCTGCATACTGCGAAGCCGATGAGCCAAAACACGTTGATCCTCGAGATGATCAATCCCTACCTTCATGCAAGTGATGATGAGGCTTGTTGATACCATTCTGTGGCTGCTTGTCCCACTCGAACAAGCCGTAAAGACCACTGGAATGTCTGTTGGCGGCAACAAAGGGAATCCGGAGTCCCCGCGGATGCAGCTGCCACAAAGCTTTGCTCGGCTTTCCCGGCGTCGTCACGCGCCACCGCCAGACCTTGAATTGCTCACTTCTCCTCTCCCATCAATGAAACCCAATTCACGGAGATAAGAAGTAATACTAGACTTCGGTCACCCTTCTCTTCGCCTTTCGATACCAGGGAGACTTTCGCAAGATGGGTGGCGGCGACTTGAACATGAAGAAGTCTTGGCACCCCGTTCTCCTAGTCAATCAGGAGCGGGTGTGGAAGGCGGAGAAAACAGCGGTATGTCCACCTTCCCACCACCTCATGGCTTGACTGACGTCGTTCAGAACGAGGAGAAGAAGAAACTCGCTCAGCTGCGGAAGGAGCAAGAGGAGGAACGACAGCTAGCCGAACTTCAAAGGTTACAAGAGCAGTCTACTGGGAGAAAGAGGGTCGAAAAGCTTGATTGGATGTATGCTGCGCCATCGAATGAGGGTGGTGCTCTTGGAGGAGCTAGGATAGGGGAGAAGGAGATGGAGGATTATCTCTTGGGGAAGAGGAGGGTTGATGAGGTCCTCAAAGCGGGCGAACAGAATGTGAGTTTCATGTATCGTGTTCAGAACACTGAGGAGCAGATTGGAAACGCGCATAAAGAGTTCATCGCGATACAAAACGCCAATACCGCTCGTGATACGGCCGCGAAAATCCGAGAAGACCCGTTATTGGCTATCAAGCAGCAGGAACAAGCTGCTATGGCGGCCTTGGCGAACCGACCTGAGATCAGGAAGAAGTTGAAGGAGATGCAGAAGCGCAAAGGGGAGAGTAAGGAGGAGAGGAAGGCTAGGAAGAAGGCTGAGAAGGAGGTGGGTTCGCTTTTTGAAGAGGTGACTGATGAGCAGGAACGGAGACATGTGAAGCACGAGAAGCGGCATTCGTCGACTTATGATGATTCGAGGTCACCCAGGTCGGATTATTCGGACGAGCGGGATTATAAGCGATCTAGACGGGATTCGAGCTCGAGGAGGGAGAGTGATTTGTATAGCTCGAGGAGGGAGAACCGGTCTTACGACTCACATCGGGATCGATCATTGTCACCCAAACGAGAGCGGAGGGGAAGTCGGGATGATAATCCACGACAACACGGTCACCGAAGTGATAGCCCATCACGGAGAAACGATCGCCGAGACCAGCGGAACGGGTACTTTGACGACCCGCGAATTCCACCTCCGCGACACTACCCGAATGGTCACGACACACGCGATGTAAAGTCACACCCCTCCCGACCGTCCGCAATGGACATGGCAGATCGGCCTACGTCATCACGACCTACAGCCAACGGTACCTCGCTCGACGATATGCGTGCTGCCCGTTTGGCAGCAATGTCATCATCTGCCGATCAGCTATACTCGCAGCGGACTCAATCGCTAGCCCAGCGTGCAGAAGAGGAGAAGCGTCAGGCGGAGAAGGACGAGCGGATGAGATCGAAGTATGGGAAGGATGAGGCGAATGCGCAGTTTTACAAGATGGGCGGGGAAGTCGGGTTGTCAGAGTCTTTGCAAAGGAGAGCGGGCAAAGGCTTGCAGAGGGATATCTAGCGCCACATACTGAAGCTTTGATTTCAGTGTCTACGATTTATGCATGTGACTTTGTAAACCATGTGACGCCATTGATATACGTTACTCGTACATGATGTCATTCACGCAACATGAGTGGAGGTGGACGGTGCGATGCTGATCTCGGTAACCCAAGGCCGATACAACCCTTCGCAGCTACACCATCAATTCCCAGTACAGCCAACGTCGCATCATGCCCAGACCTTCTGCAGTCATGCACCCCGGCTCAGTCGCACTGATCACCGGCGGGGCGTGAGTACCATATTCCTCTAGACTATGGAGCTGATATCCGGTCTTAATAGCTCGGGGATAGGGCTAGCCGCAGCGATGAAATACGCCAAAGCGGGAATGTCAATCTTCCTTGTCGATATCGTTGAACCAGCCTTGATTACCGCCATCGAGAAGGTAAAAGGGATCGAGGGAGTTGCCGAAGTGATGGGTATGAAAGTGGATGTATCGAAGGTGGATGAGGTGGTTGCGATGCGGGAGAAAGTACTCGATGTCTTTGGAGAGGTCTGTCCCTTCTTCTCTCTCTAAACCTTCACTCATACTCTTGCACTGACTTCCACTCCCACTCTCACTCGTACTCTAACTATTTTCAAGACTTTGGGTCTTCGAGCTGATAGAGTCTTTGGGACAGGTCCACATCCTCCAAAACAACGCGGGGATAGGTAAACCCTGCCCAGCATTCTCACTCAACATCCCCCTCTCCGAACTTCAAGCGAATTGGGATGCGGTCCTTGATACGAATTTCAGAGGGATACTCAACGTCGCTCAGGCTTTCGCACCGTACATGGCTAGGCAGGAGAACAACAGTGTGATTGTTAATACCGGGAGTAAGCAGGGTATCACTTGTCCTCCGTGAGAGTCTTTCCTTACTTCCACGCTGAATGAAATCCGAGAGTTGAAGAGAGGGACTGATGAGGGTTTAGGGGTAATGCTGGCTATAATGTTTCCAAGGCGGCTGTGAAGACTTTCACGGAGCAACGTGAGTGGAGAGAGGTTGAGTGGAGCTGATCGTTCCAGTCGCACATGAACTGAGGAACGCTTCGGATGGGAGATGTACCGCACATCTCTTTGTGTGAGCCGAAATGCTTCTCGATGATGGGAACTTTTCAGGTTGACTGCTGGATGTTCAGACCCGGATGGGTGCATACTGGTCTGACGGGAGCTAAAGCTGGAAACCCAAAGCCTGCTGGAGCTTGGACACCGGAACAGACTGTCGATTACATGGTGGAGAAGGTGTTTGAGGAAGGAGACTTTTACGTCATCTGCCCAGATAACGAGACGAGCTCGGTATGTTATGACCTCCTCGTCCTCTCTTCAAAGCACATCAGGCTGAAGGTTCTGTGGTTTTAGGTTTTGGACAAAGCGAGGATTACCTGGTCACTTGGCGATGTCATCGAGAACCGTCCAGCTCTTTCCAGGTGGCATCCGGAATGTACGTGGTCGGTGATGATACGAGCTGATCCGTTGTAGATAAAGCGAGATTCGACGAGTTCATCGCGAAAGAGATGGGACTCGGAACAAGGAGTCGATCGAGGGGTCGACCGGCCGAACGGGATCAGTAGTATCTACATACATGCATCATACGTAGTCATTCCCTGCTTCATATACATCCATGATACTTGATACTCGAACGTCCGCCGTTTGTGGCTAAAACCTCATACCTCTCGTCCCCCTCTCGAGGCGTAGTCGTATATCCTAACTTCTTCCCTCTCGATCTCCACCAACCGGTCATCCACCTCAGTCCTCTTCCGCTCCAATGCGGCTAGGTACTTCTCGTCAGAAAGCTTCTCGATCGGAAGGAAAGTCGACATTGAGGAGAGTATCCGTCCGGGAAGTGATTTCTCCCCCAACTTCTCTCCTTCTGGATCTCGAGTCGGTACCTTCAAAGCATCTCGGACTTGTTCCGAAGTAGATTTCTCATCTGACCACAACTGAGCCGGATCAAGAAGAGATTGCTTTTCCCTGCGAGCGAGAAGATTGATTCGCCATACCCGGGATTGGTTCACTAGGATTTGCACGGTCGTTAATATGATGGCAAAGGGAAGACTTTGTTTGAGTGCCCAGATCGGTCCGCCGGGAAACATTTTCCGATCGACGCGATGAAATGAAGCCATGAGGACAGGTCCGGTTATCGCGCTTGTGATGGCGGTATCGAGTAGTCGGGAGGTACGCATTTCGGAGATCGTTGGAGTAGTTGAGGGTTGCTTGCATTGAAGTTCTGCATGACGGATGGAGTGTGAAAGGGTAGCTTGATTCGCGATGAGGAGTGGCGAGACGAGGTATTCTCGTACACCTGATCGGCGTTGACGTTGACGTCGACGTCAATCTACATGATTCCTTCGAGACGTGGTGGAAGGACTGCGTACCGAAGAAGATTGTACCGATTCCAAACCATCTGACAGCGACTTTCGTACCTATCTCAACGGGGTTGACTGATCTCAAAACACCGGCACTTGCGCCAAAAGCTGCTCCGAGTAATCCTGTAGCTTGAAATCAGCGCGAGACCAGTTGCTTAAGGGGGATTCTTTACCCGACACAACCGTACTTTTCGCTACGAAAAGAGCAGCACCGGGATCGATGTATTTCGAGAACGAAGGAGCTTGGAGATCGGAGCTCGATGCATGGCTTTCCGGATTCATCTCAAGGTTTACAGACAGGAATGTTTCTACGAGTCTTTCGCAAAAGATGAGACGGGACCATATCGCTTCTTCGGGGAATTTATCCCGGGTTCGCGTGCCACAAAAACATAACGCGACTCTTCTTGCATACCCCCTATATTATTGTTTTGGGCTTTCAAGCTATCTCAAGTAAATACTGCGACTACGAGTAAGGGACTTGAGCGACCTTCGGCGGATAGCTCCTCCAACGACGAGCGAAGTTGTGGGACGCTCGAACGAAGAGAAGAAGCTCGGGCGAATATTCAATCCTTCATAGAATCTGGCAACAACAATGTGCTGAGCGTTCATCCTGGCAAGCGAGCAACCTCGGAAGACTGTCACCGCCATACACTTTTTTTCAATCCAGAGATCTCACTATGGCTTCAGCATCTTCCCTCACCGCTCTGCTACACTCTCCCGCGGCATCGTCCAACGATTCAACCATCATCGCCAATGGCAAGACCCTTCCGGACATCACCCTCGGCTCGCTTGGCTCGAGCTTCCGGTCCGATGACCAAGGTGGTCATTTGAACGGCGATGCAAGAGAATTTCGACATGGCGTTTCTCGAGGTGGGTCCTTAGCCCCCTCAACCAGCTCCAGCTGTCTGGTTGAGAATCACTGAACGCTGACATACACCTAGCTCCAAACCTCCCCTCCATCCTGTCTCCCGAAACCTCCAATTCCGCTTCCATAGCCACACCTTCACCACCTCACCCACCGGCCTCAGCCCTCCTTCCCCTCTCACCGCCCAGAACAGTCCGTCGCTCATCCTCCCATTCCCGCCTACCTGAACCAGGTTCACACGCACCTCGTCGTTCTCGTATACTACGGAAATCATCCATGTCCTCATCTTCTGCGTCAGATGTCGATGGACCTCTAGAAGCGAGGTATGGAGGGACGGACGATGATGATGATGGCGTGCTTAGCGCTTTGTCGCTCAACATCAGTACGGGGAAGAAGCCGAATGGGTTGGCTGGGAAGGCGGGGTACCGTGCTGGACCGAGTAAGCGAAGTGGGAGACATAGTGTCGCAGCCGACATATCCGGGACTGGACCTCTCACTTTACGGGATCAGGAACAGGTGAGTCGGAAAGTATGGAGATAGCCTGACATGTAGCAACTCAATGCGGCGAAGAAGGATATTTTCAACCTCCAGCTGGAGAACCATTTCCTCAAGGAACGGCTGGCCAACATGGCTCCGGATCATATCGAGGCGGCACTGAAGGAGAATGTCAAGCTCAAGCTTGAGATCTTGAACCTTTCGAAGGAGATGAAGAAGTTGAAGAAGTTGTTACTTCAGCAAGATCGGGACTTGGCTGAAGCGCAAAGAGAGCGGGAAGGTGGACGAGGTGGGAGGGATGCTAGGGAGATCGAGGGGATGTACCGGGACGAGAAGGAGCGGCGAAAAGCTGCGGAGGCGGAGAGGAAGGGGCTTGAACAAGAGCTTGAGAACGCCAAGAGCGGGGCGAGTGAAGGGTCGGAGGGGATATGGCGAAGAAGAGCAAAGGAGCTTGAGGAGGATCTACAGAATGCCAAGGCGTCAATGGAGGATCAAGCGGAGGAGATGGAGAGGGTGAGAGATGCCGCGGATCGAGCTCAGGAGGATGTGGAGACATTACAGGCGGAGAAAGCGGGGTTAGGGGATAGTGTAGGTATCAGTAAGGGCCGGGAAGCGAGGATGATGGCGAAACTTGAGCAGGTGAGCTCGCGAGACCAGTCGAAAGCTGATATTCCAGGACAATGCGGTGTTACAAGCTGAGTTGGAGGCGATTCGGACGAGTGGATCTGGCGAGACCGAGCTAGAAGATGTAAGGCATTTAATCAAGGCTTAGCTGACAGCAGCGCCTCAACCAACTTCGAGACCGACTTGCAGCTGCTCAGCTGGATGTGGATCGACGAGATCAGGAGATCGAGCAGCTCAATGAGGAGCTTGACGGGAAGGTCCATGATCATGACAAGGAGATCCAGCAGGTTGAGGCGGAGTGGCGGGATGAGGTAGTTGAAGCTCGAGCGCAGGTCGACGAACTTAAGGATGTGAGTCATCTCGGCCTAGGACCATTACTTACAAGAAGGTGCTGGAGGGGCGTGAGCAAGATATGAAGGAGCTTCGAGATACGCTCGTCGAGCGGGAAGAGGAGCTTGCGGCGGTGACCGATCGAGTCGCCGAGCTACAAGCTGCACAAGGCGAGACTCATGATCAGCTCGAGGAGACGTTGCGGAACATCGAGCGGGACAATGCGGACAAGGAGGCGGACCTCGTCGCTGCGAACCGGGAGGTCGAAGAGGTGAGTTCATCCAACTCAATACCGCTGACTTCAGCTTGGACAACACGTCTTCGAGCTGGAAGAAGGAATCGAAGAGCTTCGCCTTCGAGAGCAGGATCTCAATACCGACTTGCGGAGTGCGGACGAGGCTTTCGAGAACGCCAAGGCTCACTATGAGAACCTCGTCTCCGCGCTGAAGGAAGCTCGACGGAAGTTGCAGGATGAGAGGGATGATGCACTCGCGGATGTGAAGCTGGTCCAGGAGAAGCGGGTTGCTGATAAAGAGGCTTGGAGGAAGGATAAGATGGATGAGGCCGAGAAACATCGCCGGGCGATTGCGGATCGGGATCAGGTGAGTTTGAATGAAAAGATCGCCACTGATGGGACAGGTCAACGCGCGGCTGCAAACTGAGTTGGAAGCCGCTCGTGATCGAGTCGCTGTACGAGATCGCGATCTTCTCTCGGTACAGAATGCTCTTCGTTCTCTCGAGGACGAACGTCGTAAGCTCGGCGACGAACACACTTCGGACCGGTACTCCTTGGAGCTGGAGATGGACCGAGTCAAGCGAGATTTGATGGTGGTAGAGGACGAACTTGACAGGGCGAGGGCAGATGTGGACGCAAGGGAGGAGACGCTGCGGCAGAGGGATCTCGAGAGGGCTCAGCTGGTACAGTGATAGTATTTGAGCTTCGCTGACAGGTGTAGCTCGAGAAGCTGCGAGATCTTGAGGGACGACTCGCTTCGGAACGCCAAGGACGGCTCAACGTGTCGGACAAGCTCGACATTGCCAACAAGGTGAGCTGGCCTACCAGGATCGAAGCTGATCGCACAGAACGCCCGACAATACGAGCGAGATGCTACTGCCCTCCGCGATCGTATCGAAGAGCTCGAGCCGCTTCTTACTGAGACTCAGCAAGAGCGCTTCCAGATACAGAAACAGTCCGAGCAACAAAGTCAAGAACGGAGCGCGCTGCTGCTACGTGTCTTCAAAGATGTCAACAAGTTCCTCGGCACTGACGTGAGCTTTGAATATAAGGCAATGCTGATGAGGCAGGATCATGCTACACCGGCCAACTTCCCTGTCTTCCGGGACACCTTGTTACATAGGCTGTGGTCGATGAATCAGGTTCGATCAGACTTTGAGAAGCGGGTCAAGGAGACCGAGGCTTCTGTCGAGCGGCGTATGGCGTGAGTGGACAAGATACTAAACGAGCAGTATTGATAGGTGTAGTGCCCTGAAGAAGCAGCTTGAGCAGAAGTGGCGGGCTCTAGACAACTTCGAGGCGTCTGTCAAGAAGCTCGAAACGACGCGGATGCAGTGGCGGAGCAAGTATTCTGTCAAGGACGGGGAGCTAGAGGCGGCGAAGGTGGGTTTGGCCGTCGTACTGTCTGGTCATCGTGGTCATCTGAGCTGAACCAACCCTAGGCTCGCAATACAGAACTATCACAACAGCTCGCAGGCGTCAAAGTTGGCGGCGCAACATCCGAACCCTCCTCCCTCCGCTCGCTCACCGAACGTGCTCAAGCCGCCGAGAAGCGCGCTCAGAACGCTACGAATCAAGTCGCATTGCTTGAGCAGAAGCTGGCAGAGCTCCAAGGGAAGAGTGGGCAGGCGGAGAACAAGTGGGAAACGCGAGTCAAGGAGTATGAGAATCGGTTACGGATTGCAGGGGAGAAGATCAAAACTGAGAAACAGGGTGGGAAGGAGCGGGCGAGAGAGCTGGAGGAGCAAGTCCGGTAAGTCGCGAAAAACTCATGGGTAAGGAGCTGACAGGGAGCAGAGAGCTGGAAAGTCAGGTTGAACAGGCTAGAAGACGGAATCGGCGGGCTGAAGGGGTTGTGGCTACGGCGGCGCATCTGTTACCGCCGGACTGACGAGGCTGGAGTTGTGTGGAGGTGGATATTTCGAATTTCGATCTGGTTTGGATCTCCTTACATCAGCGTGCGAAGTACGTGGTCTATGCAATCTGTTCTCAACAAGTTGAGGCGGATCACACAGTCTCCAAGGCGTGGGGTGGCTTGAGGATATGTCCTTCAAGGTGTCTCCGCTTCGATGTTCCCAGCCCCAAGGGAATCTCTCTTGTTCGGACGCATCATGGAATGCGCTCAAAGGATGTAACCGAGACCTGATCAGCATAACTCGCTTCACCTCGTAACATTGAAAATCTCGGGGTCGAGACTTCGCTTCATCCGATTAGCAACTTTATCTCGGCATGGGTGGGACACATGGAGAGTCTCGTAGTACCGAGTCTTCGGAGCTGTGTCACATCCCAAGGTCTGCTGCATTTCATCATGACCCAAAATTGCCACCAATCAAAGCCAGTCACAAGCGATGAAACGTGGTAGTCCTAAAATAGCCTCTTGGTTTCAGCCCTTTTTCTGGTGACATCACCGGCGGGCACGGCTACGAGAGACGCGATCAGGTCCGCTGTGTCCCCTTATCACTCATCGCTTCATTCTCTTTACATTAACCTTATAAAGGCTTTCATCACTAGATACCGATCCGATCCGAGCACGATAATCGATACGATGCAGCCTACAAACCAGCAGACCAACCAGATGGAGATGGGAGACTCGTCGGTCCAAGTTCAGCCATCCGCCAAGAAAGCCATGAGTGAGTTGTCACAAACCCATAATCTCATATATACCTTGCGAGACCCACTGATTGCTATGCCCTAGTCCCCACCAAGTCGACCGAGACCACATCCGACAAAGTATCCACCAAGTCGACCTCGTCGTGGCTACCACTGCGTCTCCGAGGTGGGATCGGGCCTTGCTGCGCCATCATTGATGGATGCGTGAGTCCTTACTCTTACCTCACAAGCGCGTCACCAAGCTTTGAGGATGTATAGCGAAGATGGGCTTACGGTCGATTAGCTGTGCTGCTGTGCGCTCGAGGATATCTGCTGTTGCGGGGTCAGTCTGGTCCCCAATCGCAACCACGGTGTAGCTGATACATTGCGTAGCTTGAGGAGCTGTGCTAAGCGGGTCGGACAGGAGGTCGAAGAGGTTAGGCGGTATTTCCCGGCTGTGAGAGTGATGAGATAGATACACGTATGTGATGAGATGACGTTCCTTGCCTGCCCATTTCCACTGTCTCATTGCATGCGAGGCAGAGGATAGAGTACGGGAAGCCGCCTGATGCCAGGATGCCCATTGCTCATGATACTGAACGCTACAGTAGCACCGCGTTTGGTGTCGACCCACATCGAATCACGTTCCTGCGTTGCGGTTTAATCTGCCTTGCGCTTAGGTTTCGATTCCTTGTGGGCCAACAAAGTTGTACTCAATCCGATTGGACGTCATCGGTCGGATCTATCAGGTGGAGGTCTGGATCGCCATTGAGACAAGTACTGAACATCGACACCTCGGATCTAGTAACAATCTCCCTCATTTCGCCTTGACTCTCCTTGTTCCTGATGACTCTCGCCCCGTACGTCGTCATCGAGGGTGACGGCCTAACCTTAAGAAGAATCGCCTCTGATGTTGCATCGAGAGGATTGGCCCGTTTACTCGCCTACGGGTCCAGCACGTCGTATGCATCTGACATTTGAAACAAGATTGACACCAGACCTCTTGGACTTCTCGATGGCCTTTTTGGCAACTGTCTCAAGCATGTTCTGCGCTCGCCTTTAGAAACAAGGAACGAGCAAGTTTGATTCCCTGCTGATAGATAAACCGATGGTTGCCCCGCCCAGTAAACGCTCTGGCGAAGCTCCTCCCGCAGAGCGGGCCGACAGAGCTACTGGAATTTGAAGTAGAAGTCAGCTGAAAGGGTATGTTTGGCTGAGACGGTCGTGTCACCCTTGGCGGTCGAAGCCGGAGCGCTGCGGGCCGTCATCCCTGCCTTGCAGTTGGTGGACGAAGCTGGTGGCATGAGTAGAGTCGATTCTGATTGTTCGAGTCGTGAGCAGTATTCATGGAGCGGATTTGAATCTGGGTTAATGCTTAGAATTGCCTAACGATTCTAGCTATGCGCGAGAGAACCCCCGGATACTGAACTATCCTCCCTTGACTGAGACTCGTCCCTTGATAGTCGCCGTCAAGTCTTATATGCTCGTCGACTAAGTCTTTAGGCTGACTTGGCGTCATGAACGGTCGCTTCGAACCAAGGGAGAGTTCACTTGTGCTATGCACTTGAAGTTGCACAAAGGAGGTCATCTTGACGGAGTGGTCTAGCTCAAGTCGGGGAGGCATGCAACGTCTCTTCGCTTGACGCTGGATCCGTTCGTCGGGTTAGGGAGCTTGAAAATGTCAGTGATTCCACTATGAGCGCCGGTGCGAAACGGGATGTGATCGCCTAGTCTGTGGCATGCCATCTCGCTTACCGTGGTCAGCAGCTGAGGCGCGACCACAGCCGCCCGTTCTAGGCGATCCGGTCTCATCACTTCATCGCTTCTTGTACACGCACCCTCGTAAGATTTGTTCCCCCTCAGCAACTCTCTCCGTAAACCCTGTCTCACCCCTTGCCAGACCGAGTGGTACTTCTGAGTCCTTGATGAAGCGGAACAGGGTGAAATGAGTCGAAGGGGACTCCTGAATCCGTCAGCCCCAGAGGATTTAGAGGATGAAAGCAGTCCCACCTGATGTTTCAGGCTGAATCCAAAGGATTGGACTTTCGCAATAAAATCGTCGGTCGAGATGAAGCGCGAAGTGACTTCAGCTACATGTAATGAACCCCTGCTTCCAGTTTAGTTCACTTCACAGAGGTGGATGTTGACGCTCACCTCAGCTTGAGTATCCGGCAAGCCTCATAAATCCCGCCGACCCAGTTGATCCCCATCAAGCTAAGACAGCAGACTACGACGTCCACCACCTCGCTCGCCGTTCCCACTTTCTCGCTCTTCCCCTTCTTTCGCTTTTTAGGCTCCACCTCATCATCGTGTTCGGATTGTTCCGACATTTTCTTGGTACCTCCCGGTCGACCTGGAAGAGGTATTCCTTCCAAGAAGTCCGCCTCGACAACCCACCCCCCGTTCCCGCCTTGTCCCGGTATCCCACTATCCCCAACTAGATCATAACTCAAGACGATCTTTCCTTGCGGGACGAGAGCTTGAGCCAGACCCGCATCACCGCATCCAAGATCGACTATGAGGGTCTTCGGAGGTAGTGGCGTGAGCAGGGAGATGAGGTGTGGCAATGGTGGGGATGGCCAGGCGGATGTCAAAGCTCGATGTGTCATGTGGTACTACTTCAGAGTCAACCTCCTACTTGGAAGTAACAAGTTGAATCACTCACATCAGAAAAGATTTTCGGGTCCTTCTTCATCATCGCGACTGCTCCAGTCGAGGGAGTAGAGTAGAGTTGCTCGTTGATCCATCTGAATCGAGCTCCTTCCAGCTTCGCCTTCATCCCTTTTTGCATATGTGTCATACCATCCTCGTCCACTCCACCTCGCGGTTCAGCTTTCGACCCAGCGATTGTATGCGGTAATAGAAGTTCAGCCGGGGCTGGTCGCGACGTCGCGCTGTACGGACTTGTACCCTTCGAAGCTGCGGATTTTGCCTCTGGATTCTGGGTTTGTAGTGCTTGGGGTTCGCTCTTTGAGCCAGTCTTATAAGCTTGTCTCGAGGAGGCCTTCTTCCGGATTCGACCACCATTGGCAGTGGGGCGATGACCCGCATCTCGTTCGGGCTTCGTCCCCACCTCTTCCCGTTGCAAGTCCACCTCTTTCCGCTGCTTCTTCTTCTTCATCGCCGCGGGAAGTCCCATAGGCTCCTTACCGTCATTCTTCCCGGAAATCACCCCCTTCTCCACCTTACTCATCAGCCTCTCAAGGTTCACCTGCGTCGCTCGAAGCTGATCATCCCTCTTCCCTTCGCTCCCTGGTGAAGTCGGTCGTTTGCGTTTGTGTGGATTTCCACTGATCGGATGTATGGATGGTATCGACAATGGCCCAGCTGATATACCTGAGTCGAATGCTGACTCGAAGAGGGACATGCTAGAGGTATATGGAGAGAAAACAGGCAGGATGGACACCAAAAAGCAGCTGGACAAAGAAATCTCTCTTCCGACGGATAGATTCCTTATAATCGCCAGCTACGGACATCCCAGCAATCTCCGCTTGGTGAAGCTTATTGCTGCCGTCCCTTCGAGGATTTGTCGCCTTGTCTCCCGTTTCCAATCGCTTTGTCTGAAGTTTCCATACGACAACATCAACGGTACATCATGGGTGAGTACATCTCTCAGTCGAGCATGGTCCAGCTGATTTGGTCGTCGTCGCAGATTACCAAGTAAGCTCTTTGAACATATGTTTTCCGTTGCCTTCTGTGTGTTGATAAAGTTTTATAGAACCGAGCAGGCGCCAACAAGGGGAGCGGCGGCGTTGGTGAGTAGCATGTTTTGGACCGATGAGGCTGCTCAAATGACGATTAGCTGGTGCATCGGAGACCGCTGTGGACCGAAGAGAGCGGCTCAGGAAACTCGCCCTCGAAACCATTGATCTCGCCAAAGACCCTTACATTCTCCGGTCCATACCTCTCCTTTTTTCGCCTTCATCGTACTAAGATATCTATAGGACGCATCTTGGAACCCTCGAATGCCGACTATGTCTCACTCTACATGTCAACGAAGGATCGTATCTCGCCCACACCCAAGGGAAGAAACATCAGACGAACCTGGCTAGACGAGCGGCGAAGGATAATAAGGAGGCGACTTTGATGATTACACAAGCTCCATCGGCACCGGTGGTAAGGAAGAAGGTATTTGTCAAGATCGGACGGCCAGGTAAGTACTGGGAGGACTCCAGTCTATTGTCGTATTGCTTGCCCACCTTTCTGCGTCGATTCCTATCTCTCGCCGCCCAGATGGATATTGAATGTCTTCGTCCACCTTCGTCTCTTCTTTCCGCTTGGTCCCGTTCAGGCCTGTGCTGATCGTCTCAGGATACAAGATAATCAAGATTCGAGAGCCGATCAGCCAGAGGATGGGCTTGTTGTTCACCGTATCGTTACCTGAGATCAAACCTGGAGAGAGACCTCGGAGACGATTTATGTCGGCGTTTGAGCAGAAGCGTGAAGTACCGAATCGAGCATTCCAATACCTAGTGGTGTGTAACATGTTTTTTTTCATTTGAATAAAATCACTCACCTCAGTCACAGCTCGCGGCGGAACCGTATGAGACGATCTCTTTTGCAGTACCCTCGAAAGAGATGGTGGATGATGAGGAGGATGTGGAGTCGACGTGGGAACATTGGGACGCGGATGAGAAGGTGTACAGCTGTCAATTCCTGTTCAAGTAGACGTCGAGTAGCATGCATAGTGAGTTAGCGTAACGTTAGCGTAATCAAGATTACGCTATCAGCGGTTGATGATATTGGTCCAGTTCCTTCCTTTTTGGTTCCTATATTCTGGCACTCAAAGGAATGCGAACCCGCCGATGCTGATCACCTTTATCGATCACCTCCTTTGTCTCGCTTGAATGCTCGAGATAGCAAACCACTATGCAAAGTCCCCAGTACTGACGCGTACGACAAAGAGGATACGGGTATCATGCGTGTACTAAGCAAGATAGGCCTTCTCGTCCGCAATCGTGCTGCCCTGTTTTTCACGGGTGGTGTCGGCGACTACGGCTACAATCGCGACAGATCCATCCAGACGACCGACAACAATGGCCGGACCGCTTACCTCACCCCGAAATCACTTCCGACGTTCGAATTCAAGCGCTGGGCAGGACCATACGGTCTGGAGAAGGAGACGAATTGTAACCACTTAATGCATAACAGCCATGACATCTTTCCATCTCCTTCGCGCCAAATGCATTTGTCTCCACGGTTTGTTACTCCTGAATCAATCAATCCTTGGTCCACTCCTATTGTGAAGGAGCTGACCAGCATAAGCAACGCCCTTTCTTGAATAGCCATGAGGATCTTGGTGTTCTCCATCGAATTACTCGTATTCAATGACGTAGGCTGGTCCCGGCGGTCTATTGGCTTGCTCCAGCTCGATTTCAGGTAGATGAGCTGCGATATGGGCGAGCTCCACGGGTGAATCCGTGTGGACCCCTGACCGACCCGAGGATCCGCTTGGCGGTGTGGGCTGGCGAGGGATGAGTCCGGTAGGTATTCGATTAAAACAGGAACATCCTATCAAGCAGTTTGAGTTGTCGGTCGATTGATATATCCTTCCTGAGAAGCAGCCGCGTTTCTGTGATGGTTAGAATACCACCCTCTTAACTGGTGTTTGAGCCTTAAATCTACGTGACAACACTGAGCGGTAGCATTAGCGCTGGGATAACCACCCGGGTATGCAAGTGCAAGTTCTGAACTCACTGTACAGCCCGGAACACCTAAGCCTAGTCCTCCTCATATGCGTAGTACCATCGACTTGATAGAGTTGGTTTGAGCCGTCCTCTCAGATGTGTAGCTCGGCGGTTTTTCGGAGGCTACGAAATCATGTCAGGCTAAGAAACAGGACCAAGGCCCAACACAACTCATCGGGGATTTGGCCACTGGGCCGCGGTAATCAGACTGACGATCGTCTTGTCGTTCTTCGACGTCGCCATCGTTTACAGAGTAGGTGTAGTAGGGTGAGTCAAGTGACAGCCGAGAGGTGAATGACAAGCCTCGACTTGAGAGTCAGGACGTACATCGTTTCATTTGTTTCAGGGGAAATTCCCACGGCTTAGCGCAGTCACATTCGGTTCACTTTGTTTCACTTCATGCATGGCATGTGCAGACTGATCTCGTACTGGTTCCTAATTGACCCTCAACCGATCCATTGCCCATTGTTCAGGTGCATGAGCTGCCCTGTCATCGCATTCGAATCCGCACACGCGAGGAATACATAGGCCGGTCCCATCTCAGCCGGCATATTCGCTCGTCCGTGAAGAGGTAACGAGCCGACCGACCAGCCTTCCATGTTCTCCGCGGGTCGTGACGCGGGTTGGAGAGGGGTGTAGACGGGTCCTACGCGGGTCAGTCTTAGCCTCACAGTCAGTAGAGCGGCTCGCCGGGACAGACGCAGTTGACTCGGATACCTTTCGGGGCGAGCTGAACGGCCATGGAGCGGGTGAAGGTGATGATTGCGCCTTTTGTGGCGCTGTAGTCGAGCATTTGGGGAGAGCCTTTGAAAGCGGTGACAGAGGAAGTGTTGATGATGGATCCACCGCGCTTCATGTGTGGTACCGCGGCCCTACATACACGATCAGACCACGTGTTAAAGGCTCGATACGGAAGCGACCTACTTGGTGAGGGCAAACATGGCGAGGATATTGCTTCTGAATGTGCTCTCCACGTTATCCAGCTTTTCGCTCCATCAGTAATCCACCGCAATAATCAAGTGTGCTGCTCACATCGATCTCCTCGATACTCTCCGACATGATCTGCTTGCTCGCATTGTTGACCAGCACGTCAAGCGCTCCATACTTCTTGAGATGCTCGTCGACAATCGCCTGGCAGTTCTCGGCTTTCATCAGGTCGAGCGGGAGGGTCAGGCAATCTCGTCCATCCGCTTCGATCGCTTTCTTGACCTTTGCAGCGCTCGATGAACAGGTCAGTCATGGAGAGGAGGATAGGGGTAACCTGACGTACTCTTCCTCTTCTTCGGGGAGGTAGACGATAGTGACGTGTGCACCCTCCCGGGCAAACATTTGAGCAGCAGCTCGACCAATCCCAGAATCGCCTATTTCAGGTTATCTCCCTGCGTCAAGGGGGTGGTACGTCTGCTTACCACCGGTGATAATAGCGGTCTTCCCCTTCATCTTTTCCGACCCGACATACTAACCCAATCATCAGCCCCTCACTTCAGTTCTTCCTGGCTGAATGACAAGCTATGGACTCTGTTCGGACGGGACTCACCTCCTTCAAGAATGGTTTCCCGTTCTCATCCCAGCATTCCAGCTTAGTAAATTCGGCCAAGGGGTCCATCTCGACATCTTTGCCGGGGAGTGACTGGCTTTGCTTCTTGATATCGGTGAGTTCCTGAATGATCGTCAATTCAGGTCACTAAATTTTACACTGTATGATAATTCAGATAGAACTTATTCCCCTAATGAGGGTAGAAAGGTCGAGAGCTTTAGGAGTAAGCAGCTGACGTACGGGGTAAGCGGTGATGATCTCCTTATCATCGCTCATGATGGCTGATCTACTGAACTGGCTTCGGTATACTGTTCTTATCGGAGGTGGATGGCGAGAAGCGAGAGTTGAAAGTGGTCGAAGCTGATTCCGGAAGGACATAGTTCAAACGCCAAAAATCACTTGGATTCCAACAAAATCCGACAATGACGTCAGATTCGGATTCCAGCAATGACTTGTTAGTGCTCTGCCTACACTTGCTGCCTTCTATTTTTGCATGTCATGACAGGTATTTGGCTACAATAGCGTCAACAGCAGACTTTGCCTTCCCACTCGTACAGCTCTCATCGATAACCCCTCGAAGATCCTTGATGTTCTTCTTAAACTCCCCATATCGCTCTTCGTCCCGCATGATCCGCCATGCTTCCGCCATCTCAGCTTTGATAGCCTCTTCGGTTTCGTGGACGATTCCTCCTGATCCGAGGGGTTTACCTTTCATCTTCGTCCCCACTTGATGAAGCTGAACCCCGACTTTGTATATCTTCGTCACTGGTGAATGGTCAATAGCGGTCATCATGGACGTAGACCGGGGAAGCGACTCACGTTGAGCAGACCAGAGGCTTTGATCCGCCATGAACGGCCAAGCTATGACCGGTACTTCCGCCGTGATGGTTTCGACAGTCGAGCCAGAGCCGAGGTGAGACTGGAGTATCCCCCTTAGCATACGAATAGACCATATGTACCAGCACTTACGAGGAAGAATCTGATCGAACCATGTTGCAGTACGGTGAGCTGAGGTGCCCATGGTACTATCAAGCCCCTGCCGCTGGCTTTGACCTTCTCTCGCAAGTCCTCGGCTACCTCCGCTCCATTCGCAGCGGTTGCGAAAAGGAAGGGGAGCGGAGGGTCGACTTCGAGAAGCGATTCGATAAGGTACCGGACCAGCTCGGGTCGCTTCAAAGGCCAAACCGCTGTACCCCAGCTACATCCGGGGCAGTGAGATGGTACCTCGTCAGGAGCCCTCGGAACCCTACCTAATATGAGTCGCACTTCGCTTCCCGTACTTCTTCTCTACGCCATCGAGGAACACCATTATCTCCCTTTCCTCGCTTGAGTATTCCGTGCGCCTTTTCGGGTCATTGTCCTTCCAAGATTCCATACTGAGTTGTGGTCTAGCAAGGCAAGGTCAGCGTTATGCTCGATCAGATGAGACTCCATCTTACCCAACTGGATAGAGAGGGATCCCAAGCGATTCCTCCAGCTTCTCCATAGCCCATGGCTCCATCTCTGGTACACCGAGGTTAATCATCCCATCTCCATCGCTGACGGCTAATGTTAGGCGGTGGATCATGAAGATGAGGGAAGTTGGGAGAGGTCGAGCGTAGAGTTGCGGGTCTGGTGGAGATAATTAGACACCCGAAATACAGGCAGGGAAGGGAACGCACGATACTCATCTGACCACGAATCGATTAGTAACTGTTCTGGCAGCCGGTGTAGAGGGACCCACAGTCATACATAGCTGGTAAATCAGGCGGTGCTCTCAGCTCGCCAGTCGAGTGATGATACGCCTACTCGAGCTCCGATCAGCACTATCATCCGAAGACAAGGTATTGTACCATCATCGCCGCGTCATTCTCATCCAAGCCTTCCGCCTTGGCTTGCTCAAACCTCTCCATAATTCCGGCGTAGACACCACCGTAGTCTTCCTTCCCAACAGCTCTCCGAGGTTGTCAGTCGGATATTATTAGTCTCGATTTTGAGGACAGCTTACCTGAGCATTGACGTGCTGCTTGTAGGAGCGAGGTATAGGCTCGGAACGTATTGTACCCCATATTTGGCGACGAGGTTTCGTATCGTCTTCGGTAGTGTGCCATTGAATGCCTTAGTATTACCTTAACAACCCCACGAGGCATAAGTTCAGTGGGACTCACATCGTAGATAATCAGTCTGGGTACACTCCGTACCATATCGTCAACCTCGCTCTCCCTATCCACCCATATCATGTCCAGCAAAGGTTTGGCCAAACCCGGTATGTTCTCCCCAGGTATTCCATCCTCATCCTCACCATCGAGTGTAGGCTTCACCTCGATACTGTGTACTCGACTTCGCTCGTCTGGAGAAAGCTGTCGTTGTCTAGCTATCTCTTCCAGCATTCTTGTGTGAGCCTGAGGAGCGCAAAGAGCAGTAAGGTAAATTGACGGAGAGCGGGAGAGGAGTGTCAAGCCGAGTTGAAGGATGGAGCGGATATGACCCCTGGGATAGGTGAGCCGTCAAGAGTGAGTGGCCCCGAAGACGAGGATGGCTCACCATCCTGCCGAGGGAATGAGTACGAGGTGATGCTTGATTGCCGAATCCATCGTCCGGGCGAAGGTGAGACCTGAAGTCCACCCTTTCAGACGCGAGCACTATCTTTATTGTAACCATGTGGAAGGTCGTCGGAAGTTCTCCAGGCCGTCGTGGCCGGGCCAGGAGAAAGAACGCAAGCTACCGACCGAACGATCGATCTGGTCCACTCACCAAACCGACATTGGGACGAGATCGTCGGTAAGTCTATCCGTCGCTTCAGAAGCCTCCTGGCTGGGACAATATGTCAACCTGAGTTGGACAAGACGGCTTTCAAATTATCTGACGCAGACCGTAGTGAGCGATTCTCTCTCATTTCTCGGACGATTGGCCCGAACTCGAGCTACTCCCTATCTCTGCAGCCACCTCCGCTTCCACAGGTGTCGTTGGTCAGGAGTTATCAACAGAACAGTCGGTACAGACCAACGAACAAATCCTGATTGTCTCGAAGCAGACGGCTCATACCATACATCATGCCGCCGCTACTTGTACGCTCTTCTCCCGCCCGTCCGCCACTGCCACCCCCTTCCTGCTTTCGGCACGGCCCCTTTCGCGTTTCTAGCCTCTTCACCTCTCTCCCTTTCTCCCCACTGCAGTTTCATGGAACAAGCTGACAAGCATCCAAGGTGCGATGGGCAAGTCTTCAGATCTGAATTCGGTCAGCAAGACTATCCTCCAGCAGCTTTAGTTGGCTCTGATATGTTCTGAGGGTCCCTAAACCCGGCTCAAAGGACATCTATCAACGTCTTCTCAAACAGGTCGAGAACCTAAAGATCTGTCATGTCGGCCACCGCCACAAACCGTCACCACGTGACCTTATCGACCAAAAACCGCAAATCCACGTCACGGCCCTCGTCGAACCTCGTCGAGTAGTCGGTTGAGGGATTTCATACAAACGATTCGTTGAGTGATAATCTTTGGAGAATCCGGATTCATATACATAGGTTCCCGTCTTGTAGGAGGTTCCTTAGTGTTCCTCGATCGATGGGAGGCAAAGCAAGATCGTCTTGAACGTGGTAAACAGTGGGACTCCTTCTAGCGGCTACTGTCACACTTCGGATAATGTAGTCGGCCACTAACCGCTATGCTAGCAATTCACTAAAAACACCAATTGGAAGTCCCGCGAAACCTGAACTCCCACCGACTACATATGAGTCATGCCCGTCATGACACTCCGGTCACCCTTATGACCGAGCTCCTGCGAGGCAATCTTCCCACATCTGATATGAAAACCTCGTTCCAGCCTGGGGGTCACTATTCCCCTGGGGCCCCACTGACACTGTGGCAGTGCCGCGTCTGAAAAGTGCTCCCCAAGCGCGATGAGGGAGTCGAAAGGGTGACCGGAGTGTCATGACGGGCATGACTCATATGTAGTCGGTGGAAGTTCAGGTTTCGCGGGACTTTCAAATGGTGTTTTTAGTGAATTGCTAGCATAGCGGTCAGTGGCCGACTACATTATCCGAGGTGTGACAGTTCGTCACCTCCGCTACGATTTCTAGTCAAGTCGATGGCAAATCGGGCTTCTCGTTTCATCCCCCCGTCCGAGCACCGTTCGACAAAGTCCTCCGCCTGATGAAAGATTCATCCCTACCGATAATATCCATAGACATCCCATCAGGATGGAGCGTATCCGACGGTCCTCAACCACTATGCACCGAAACGAACGAGAAAGACGAGACGGAGTCGCTGGAGACGTTTGATCCGGAAGTCTTGCTGAGTCTGACTGCGCCGAAGGAGGGTGTGAAAGGATATAAGGGAAGACATTCGCTTGGTGGACGGTTTGTTCCTGAGTGAGTGGTATGGTATTGGGTGAGGGAAGAGCTGATGGACGGAAGTGAGGTGGAGACGGAGAGCAGTGGTATCTGCGACAGTGCAAGGTGCAGAGTCAACTCACTACGCGTCGTAGATGCGTCGACCTTCCCAATCCTCGTCCCAGGTTATATCTAATGGACCGTCTGTACGTCCGGAGTGACTGCCATTGACTGTTGGGACACTGGGATTCCGCCTTAGATGCACTTGCCGACAAGTACGCAGACAACATCAGGAACGGACACTGAGCGTATGTCGTCATGGTAGGAAGCATATCCCGTGGACAATGCATATGCATGGCAAAGCATAGTTATCTTTCGGTAAGATCTTCAAGGACTGTCTCTGAATCTTGCCATCGTCGATGAGGACAACTCTCAGTTGGACGTCAGGGTGACGCTGAATCTGTCGAGGAGCACCCACATCGCGGTGACATCATCCCTCATCTGCCTCGCATGATTCCCGAGACAACTCAGCATCCGCCTCCCTCAATCCGGTTGTCCGCCCCGAGAGCGTTCCGTATGAGGTGAGTAGCGGCATTGAAATTGTGGAAAGCCCAGTCGCCCTGATCTTGCATGGGCTCGGTTGGCCAGAGATGATTCGCCATGGGAGGCGCTTGAGGGAAAGATCTTGACAAGACAGTCTTCTGTATGTCAGGGTGAGTTGGATGAGCGAGATGGCCAGACATGAGCGAAGTCACATCTTCCGGGCTGAGACGATACCATACTAAGGTGGAGATTAGGACCGAACTCCGTTCGCATAAGGGACGGCCTGAGAGGGGGATGGAAGGGGGGGAGTATAGCGGGGAAGGGACTGGCGGTCTACAGCCATCCGAAGCGAGTATGACGAATTTCAGTTCCTCCGAGTGGAGTTCGCGGCAGACCACCTCAGGCTTGACAATGAGGTACGGCGGAGTCAAGTTTGGTTTCGGGGATTCTTCCTTCCTAACCTGTAGGGAATCCCTTATCCTACGTCCTCTCATTGAAATGAGCGATCTAAGGGCCGAGTTTGTCCTCAAAGATTGTTATCCTCTCGTTGAATTTGAGATAGCGATCACCAAACGCTCGTGTCGGTTGTAGATTCCCTAGGATCCGATTGCCAGAGCCATTGTAATATATCGCCGATTCGATTCTTCGACCGGGTGCTCGGAGATTGTGCTGAAAAGTAATTTAGCTGGGCAAAGCATCTCTGGGAAACCGGAACAGACCGAGCAGTTTCGCAAGGATTGTCTCCGGTATGATCTTCACTCAGCACGTCGTAGCGCCACACCTTGATTCTGAGTTACACCATCCAGCTACTGCTCTGCAATCGCCAGCATTAGCCACGTAGAGCTTGTCATTCGCTACGTCAATGACTGCCGATATCACGCAAGATCCAGCAGTCCCGCCTTCCGCCAGAAGAAGGTCCGACGGATGATCTACCGGCAGGACAGGGTGGTTTGGCAGGAAGGATGATTTGAGCAGTTCGAGAGGTGCCTGGATAATATCTCTGTCGACGGGCTATGAAGCTTGTTCTGATCAACCCGGCTAGTCAGTTCAAGACGAGGTGAACTTACACGTCTCTGATCATTTCCATCATCCCACTCGAGCCATCACCTGGTCCAGCTTGGTTGGCCGTCGCAGACGCGAGACACGGCTGCAATACCTTCTTAAGCAGATGGCTGAGCGCCGCTCCACCATGCCTGTCAGAGACAGAGAACATCATGGTGTCTTTCGACCTATCCCCCTGTTCAGCCTTTAACGACTCTCCCTTCTTCCCCGTCAACGGAAGGATGGAGGTCCGCGCTTCGAACCAAGGCTTCCAGAATGATTCCCCTTGCATCGGCCTTACGAGCTTTTCCAGTCCTACGCTCGAGATAAAGTCGACAGCATGCCGATCTCCGCAAGGTTGGTTGCACGAGAACGACATTCGAGGTCCACCTAACAACCGGAGTCCCCGGTCGATCAATCAGAGTCGACTTCTCCTCCTTTCGTAGCATCGCTTCGATCTCCTCCTCACTTAACAAGAGGTGAGTTCGTACTTGTCCCCGCCGACGCCGAATGGTCCGTCCCACAGCATGGTCTGAAAAGTCGGTACGGTGTTGTCGGTCACTTCCGCTCGGCCGCCGTTGGCCCTCGTCGTCTTGATGGTCCTCTTGCGATGATGATAAAGTATGGAAGAAAGGAAAGAAAGGTATTCCGCTGATCCTGTCCATCCGTGACCCTCACAAAGGTAGGGAACTGAATCCGATCGATACTGAGGGCTTTGACGAGTTCCCTTGGAGATGCCCTCCCAGCCGACCATTGCGATCAGGACAGGGTGAACATCGAGTACCATGCAAGAAATGCCATCAATGCTACTTTAGCGATTCGTGTCTCCGCCTATTGCGATTTGGGAAAGGTGTGGTTGGGAGTTTGGGCGGGTTTCGGATCGCAGCGTTATTTCCAAGCTCGGTATCAGGTGTGACTCGTAATCCTGCGTGGAGAGAACTGGCTCAGCAGCTAGTCCGACTTCCAATGCCACAATTCGACTCACTGAAGGTTCCTTGCTCAGTCTGAACGCCTTGAACCACATTCCTCCGTAAATACACTGCGACTTCTCGCCATTCTTCTATACGCTTCATCAGGTCCTCCTCTGTCGGCTCGGATCTTGATTGATCGGATCCGGAAGGCTGGGGTGGTGTGAGAGTTGTCGAGGAGAAGGTCTGTCGTACGGCTGTCTGCATCGCTATTCTCCGTGGAGTATCACCTAAGAAACCAATCAGGCGTTGTAGTTCGATGTGGAAGGCTTCCGAACCGACCTTGAAAAGTGATCCGAGCCGATCGAAGTACCGCGCGGTAGGCTGATCGAGCCGTCGGTCTAAGCTTCGCGGGGAAAGAAGCCATGATCCCGTCGTCTTGTACGAAGCGGTAGCCCCTTTGCCTAAGGCTACGAATCAACTTGGGACCTTTGCAAGACCAGCATTCGACGGCATCCCGGAAGCAAAACTCGTTTGGAATTTTATGTTGGAGCTGAGCGGAAAATAAAATAATTTTGAGCTGTGGCGACTCTTGGCGTTCCATATAGCGGCACTTGTCAATCGCGACCAAAAGGAACGGGAACATCATACAAAATCTCTCTGCTATTCTTCAATACTCACTCTCCTCCCTTCTCCTATTCCTCGCCTTACACTTTCCTTATCGACGCCAATCCGCGTCATTACGATATGCGTGTACTTATCCTGTACGCTTCACTATGGCTATGCGCTGTGGGTGGTGTACAAGCCATCATCACCGGACAGAAGCATTGCAACGCCGTGAGTGAGAACCGGCGGAAAAGATATGCACTGTAGAAGGCTGATAGGCCAACAGTATCTCTGCGTGACTGGCCAACATGACAATACGACAAAGCTCGATACCTGTCAGTCTGTTCAGGAATTACTTGGGGACGCGACACTGATCAAGCGAATCCATGTAGATACGCTAGCCCCGCCTTCAACGAAAAACATACCTCTGAGCGACTTTGGCTGGATGGCGATGTGAGCATGAGCGTCTACTCACTTGGACTTGACAATCATTGACACGCTTGCAGTGGGTTTGGCAGCGGAATGGGTTTGTGATGAATTGCATCATACAGAAAGATGGAGCACTGAATCTAAAACAGCCAACTCACCCATGATTATCGTCTGGCCAAATTCGGATGGCTCTTTCACCCTCAGCCAGCGACAAGCTGGTGGAAATTACATGCCGACGGGTATGGACTCTACCTCACCGTCGTCTTCGTATTGACCCGTTCTCGTAGTCACATCGAGTCCACCTAGAGTAGCTACCCTTCAGAAAGCGCAATCCTTCTCCAATTCCCAGAGCACCTCCTTCACCTTCACCCTTCCGGCAAGCACGACCGCTACAGCCTCGATCAACTCGACCAACCTGATTTGGGCGTACGCATCCAAGAACCCGAAATCCTCAGCCGTGGACGCGACCATAGTCCAGCACGTGGCATCAGGAGGAATGACCCTGGCCCTCCTCGCGCCGTTCAGTAACGCTACGGCTTCACCCGTCTCCAATCCGGGCGACACCACGAGTCGGAAGATGATGGTTGCGCATGTCGTCTGTGGTGCTTTGGCGACGATGTTTGTACTCCCCCTTGGTGTGCTGGTCCCTCGTATCGCTAGGGGTCTCACCACTTCGAGGTGGTGGTTCCCGGTACATTCCGCTACCAACGGGATCGTAGCGTTCGCCCTCATCGTAGCGGCTTTCGGCATCGCCGTTGCCTCGTTCCCAGGGGGATTCAATTCGATTCATCGAGTAAGTGCAGTGTCCTTGTCCGTAAAGCTTCACATGACTGACTGAAATCTCCCAGCAATGTGGGCTGGCATTCTTCGTCCTCGTCATCTTTCAATTCGCCCTTGGGATCTTCACACATTGGTACAGATCGCGCTTCTACACATTGCAAACGAAGACAGGTCGAGGCCCTTCCAACTTCCTGCACATGACTCTTGGCGGGGGCTTGGTCGTTTTGGGTTGGGTGACAGCTTGGGAAGGTGAGAACTTTGCTATTCAGCTAGTCATACGAGACTTGGGGGCTGATCGTGGTAGGTATCGCGTCGGAGTGGGGCATGTACGCCAGCTCTGGTAATCCGAATGTCGGATGGAAGGTTGGATGGGGTCTCCTTGTCGCGGTGAGCCTCATCTTCTTTCTGTCGAATACGCCACTTTATTGACGAGGGGCGTTTCCTGCAGCTGTTCTCGATAGCCTACATCGCTGGACTCATCGTCCTTCTCCCTCGTCAGCGGAAACTAGAAAGAGAACGGAGGGAGAGGCATTCTGGATCAAACAAACAGACGAGCGAAGATCGGGAGGAGATCCAAGCGAACGTGTCTCTCTATCCTGCTCCTCCTCCGCCACCACCGCCTACGCGTCCTTCGATCAGGACGTCTGATGGAGCAAGAAGATTGCCTCCCCCTTTGCCATCGAATCGGCCGGGGCAGTACGAGCTAGCTCAGCGACCGTGACGGGCGTTAAGATCAGCAGTTGAGTATGCGGACAATGTTGTATATCTAGGCTTGCACGTAACAGATGGATGAGCATTGAGATATGGCTCCTTGTGTAGACGAGAGATATGCCTTCATTAGAGATGCCGAAGCCGCCGGACCCCGGATAGGCAGCAGAAGGCTTTAGAATATGCATCTCCGATATATGTCAACTCCTACGATGTACAACGAGAGATTGCACGTCCTCCTAAGTCATTCATCAAGAGCCCTCAACCTTAGAACTCAATTACATCCCCGACACAACAATGACATCCCGCTCTGAAATCAAGATGTCCAACTTCTCCCGGCTCCACATGCCTCGCATCCGATGAAACGCTCGAATGAAGTGAGGAACCTGATGGCGTCCTCGGTAGGTTTGGCCGAGGGGGAGAGATGATACTGTGTGGAAGATATGAAGAGAAGAATGAAAGTGCTGAACTTGTAGCGGAGGAAGCGGAGTGGGTTAGGCTTGTCGATCTCGCCATGGGGACGTCTCTCGCCGCGATGGGAACAGGCTGTGAAGCGGATCGTCTGGGGATCGGTGTAGGTGCTTCTTTGACAATGAAAGGCGGAAGGTCGAGACCATGGGGTACATCCTCGAGCGAGTCTCGACGAGGAGTCATAGACAGTCCGAAGAAGGAGTCGCGTTTGCTTGACAAACGGATGGGATTCGATGGCGCACGCGGGAAGCCCCAGGCTTTCATACGAGTGACATTGGGGTCCTCCACAGGATTATCGTTGTCAGGCAGCGGAGTCGCGGGAGTTACGATAGGAGTGGGGATAGATGCATGAACCGTGAGATCATCGTCATCGGATGGAGCGAAATCGAGATTAGGGGGATGTGATGACGAGATAGGTCGGGTGGGCGATTCGGGATCCGAGTAGATTGAGAAGGATCTTTGGGCGGATCGCAAGGCTTCAAGCTGTCCTACTGCATCCTCCTTCTCACGCCGTTCACGTTCAAGAGAGGCTGTAAGCGCGAAAAGCTGATCTCTCATCTCCGCTATCACTCGAGTGTCTTCTGGAATCGGAGAAGGTAAGGATACCGATCGGTCCTGAGGATGCGTTGATGCCACGGAAGATATGCGATCGCCAACTAAAGCTGCAATGAGAGAGTCTCCCTATTTTGAACGTTTTGTACTCACGCTTTCGGAATCTCTCTCGCAAAAAAGTCGCATCCTTACGCTCCGCTTCCAACCGCTCTTCCAGACCTCTACATCTCTTCCGCCACAAGTCCGCATCCTCCTTCAACGCATCCCGCTCCATCTCCAGTTCGAGCTGACCATGACGCCAAGGGAGGCCCTCGCGAGACATCTCGCTGCTCGAATAACCGACCTCGCGATCAGGCTCGAAGTGGAATGGAAGCCCCTCTCCATACTCCTCGGCTTCGTCGACTTCCCCGAGAACCCGGCCGGACCCCTTGTTCTCCATGCCCAAACCAACAAGATTCTTCGGTCGCGGACTAGGTCGTCCAGCTGATCGCGGGACACTGCCCCACCCCGTACATTTCGGACTACCAAAAGACTGCGGAGGACTGCTAAGTCCATCCAAAGGTGGCGAGAAGAAGCTCTTGCTTCCGATCGACCAGTCACGCGATGAGCCGGATTGGCTGCTTTCCCCATCCTTCTTGTACGAGATAGAGCTACCTCGCGAGCCACGCTTGACAGATCGCGGGGTAGTGAAAGTGGTGCCGGTGAGTGGGGAAGAGGTGTCACTGGCCATGGAGACGTTACCAGTGATGCCGGACAACGGACGAGGTCCAGGTCGACCCCGACCGATGGCCCCGTAGCCTTTCGTAGGTGAAGTGGATAGCGGAACTACGGTGGTGCTACTAGTAGGTCGAGGAAATGCGAAACTGGAAGGTTCTGGCTGTCGGGATGGCGTGCTCGACACGCTTGAAAGAAGGTGAAGCTCGCGAAGTCGTATGGGAGTTGGAGCTATTAACGGCGAGGGGGTCGCCATCACCTCCTCGGCCTTCGCCAGCGGAGTGAAATGCTGAGTCGGAGCGCCATCTTGAGCAGGCTCGATCTGGTCTTCCGAGACCTCTTCCTCGTCGACCTCGGCTAGGACGCTCAGATTACGCGCCAGACTTGGTCGCTTCGCCATCGTCGGCACTGGCATAACGAAGTCCATCCCAAATCCTAGACCATCCTCTTCCGTCTCGTCGGCTTTCTGACCGAAACCTGACCACCGTTCGATGGGGGAGCTATCGTCATCGGTGTGAGATGCCCACGAGAATGGCGATGTAGATTGCGTTGATGGGCTGGACGATGAGGAAAGCGTCGGTAAAGAAGGGAGTGTCAAGCTGGAAGGTAGGCTGAATGTGAAAGCGCCAGAAAGTGGTCGGACAGACGATGTTGTCGATGACATATCCTCGTCGTCCAGGTCTGGTAGGCTGATCTCGGTGTTCGGGATTTCCTGCATTGGCGGAGGCTGACCACTGCCAGTGAGCTTCTCGAGCGCCTTGCGTCGATATTCGTCCTTCTCTTTCTCTGCCTCAGCACCTCGCCCGCTTGGCTCGAACTTCAGTCTCGTGCCCTTGATAGGTCCGCTCAATCGCGACTTCGAATCCTCTACCCCGCTCGCCAGGGAGCAAGGCGATGAGGGATAGCTAGGAGAAGAAGGTATGCCGAGGGACGATGGACGTCCGACTTTAAGATTCGGTAGAGAAATGGATTCAGATCGGGTGTGAGAGTGTCGCCGGCGGCCCGGAGTTGGCGGAGTAGAAGGAGGTCCCGGTGCGGGACCGAGGGAGTTGCGGGAAGGACCCGGAGCACTGGGTGAGCCAAAGCTGAGCGGGGTCGCCCTCGTCAACAGGAGGCTAGGTGGGCGTGAGAATGGGGTAGACAGGCGATTCAAAGCGGATGGCGCAGACACCGTCGATGTAGGCGGCGAATGGTGTGGAGACGTGGATGAGAAGGAGAAGTCAAAAGCGTAGCGCGATTGAGAGGGCAAGAGCGGTTGAGGTCTCTTCGCGATCGAGCGGTCAGGAGGTTTCGCTCCGAAACTGAACGTCGAGAGTTTCGCCTTGACCGCGAAAACGTCATCCGCCGGCTCGCCACCGGTGTCAGGCAGAGGGATCGCGTCGGGCACTTCCAAGAGAGGTGTCGCTGGGGTAGTGATGATCTCGCTCGGCACTATCGTGATTCGTGTTGACATCGGCTCCGGTCCGTTGTCGAGAGCTCTGGGCAGAAATGGTGGCTCAGCGGCCTCGAAGAGCCCAACAACGCTCGTCCTCGCCAGCCCAGATCCTGCTGGACCTGACATGGACGACTGCTGTCTCCGATGTCCGCCCATGCCGCCCTTGCTCCTGACCTTGCGCACTTGTTGCTCTTTATAAGGCAACTGCGCTTCTTCGAGCTTGCCCTTCCCGCTACTTGGTCGCCTTGACTGACGTGGTGAGCAGTTTCCGGCCGTGTTGGTGGTCAGAGGGAGTGGCGGGACAGATGAGGTGGAAGGATGGGAAGATTTGGAATTGGAAAATGAAGCGGAGGTAGCGGGTGAGTGAGACTGAGCAGAAGATCGAGAGGCCCGGAACGCCTTCAGCTGAACAAGGATATCAGCACTGTCATGCGACACACCCGAGACAAGAGCGCACCTTTTTCCTCGCTGAAGCCAGTCTCTGTGCTCTCACCGCCTCCTCATCTATTCCTGCATCAAGCAGGACGGCACCCGACATTCCCTTTCGATACTGTTGATGATGATAGGACAAGGTTGTATTGATGTATACAGTAGGTCCTTCAACGCTGGATAGGGTAGGTGGGTTCGATATAGATGCAAGGGAACATGGTGTGAAGGAGGGTGTTGAGGGTCGACCGAGGCAGGTGACACAACGTTGATTGATAGGACGCGACGTCCTTTGTCCTATTTTGATGGTACCTTTTCTGGAGTCCGAGCTCGAAAGCCGGATTGCGGCAAAAACGGGCGAGAAAGCGGTCCAGGGGATCTGAAAAAGGAGAATGACACCAATGATCGCCCGTGTGGCACTACAACTCTCCCTCACAAAGGGAAGAGGCTGAGGCCCGGTTGGTAGGCCTCGAACAGAGGATGACTAGACTTGAGACACTAGTAAGGTGGCAAATTGACGCGCCGCGTGATGCCGTTGCTCGTTTGCCCTTACGATACCGGATAGATGAGCGTATATAATATGACAGACGGGAGAAGAGAAAGAAGACTAGCCCAAGGATAATGAGTTGAAAGGGTATGTGATAAGGAGGAGACGAGCACGGATCTTCAGAGGGACGCGTTTCATGTTCCGTTCAGGCACTGCCCGATCAACGCGTTGGACCCTGAGGCAGAATGACGATTTTATGCTTGTGCGTCCCGGCATTGTTTCTTCAATGCCAAATACGCTCTACATCTCCATTGCTACCTCAAATCGTGCCCAAAAGACAGCGACTCGTCAGCGCATCAGAAGCCGCGGCTCAATCAGTTGGATCAATCTGATCCAGCACGATGACGCGCGATCGCAGATTTCCTTGCCAGGTCACATGTACCGAGCCGATCAGGGCGAATCATGTCGCCTTGACGACCAGCAATCTAGTGAGATTGACGCCCACATGGGAACCCTCGCCGATGACCCCTGTTCCTACTCCTTCGTACAACCCTGATTTTCCTTTCTGACTCGATTTATTTCAGCTTACCACTGCCTCCTGTTTTGGTGAATCAGCTGAAGATTCCCCAAGTCGAAGCTGTGGGTTGACCAATTCTACGTTTGCATCATCATGCCACCGATCACTCCGGCCAACACACCGCGAGCTCTTCGCTCCCCAATCAGCTCTACTCAGCTGTCGAGGACTTCCACCTTGAGGGACGACGACCTCCCTTTAGAAGATCGCATGGCCGCCATCTTCGACACCCATGAGACACTCATACATCATAGGTGAGCGATCCTCGAATAGACTTTGTGAGGCTGACGAGAACCCATGCAGTTCCTCTGATATTGATCTTCCTTTCAGCAATATCGTCAGTGTTGGCCCGCAGAGCTCAGCGAAGTCTAGCGTGTAGGTTTCTGCTTCGCATGCTAAATTGTTGACTGACGAAGACCGGACAGCTTGAGCTTCATCAGCGGTGTATGTATTTCCTGCTGCAAAATAGGAGGCTGACGAGATGGAGGCTCCGCTCTGGACGGCTGAGGGGACTGCTACCCAGTACGTCTCCGTGGTAGTCTCCCTATTCATCACTGATCAAAAGTAGCGGTCCAACGCAGATACACTCACGGCATCGCCCACATAAGACGTTTGAGGCACATATCGAGATCCATTTCGTTAATGCACAAGGCCAACAGGGAAGAAGGTGAACTTTACCGATCATCCTGTCACCAGCAAGGAGAAGCTTGCGAACATGATGAGACTTGGCCGGGGATGAGGCGAGATTATTCGGTGACGGTAGCAGGACACAGTGAGCCCAGCTGCGTTCACGTTTATGGCTGACGAGAGATAGGACCAGCGAAATACTTAGCGCTTGAGCGAGGAAGAAAGGCTTGCTCATTACGATGGAGCTCCAAGGTTCACGGAGAATGTGGTCGTCTTGCACGTATGCGTCCTGACCTCAAGCCGGTCATTCGCAAGCTGAGGAAGCTCGGGCAGATCTCTGGGCCTCAACAGCCTGACTTATCTATCATCGATCTACCTGGTGAGTTCATTCGGCTCCGCGTTGGCAGCAATACATAATATCGTCAGGTTTCACTTCGGGCCAATGGGGAGACTTGGTTCAAGGTGAAGCTCCGCCGCGTTTCTGAGGTACTGACATGACTTAGGAATAGTCGAGAGTTACGTTAGAAAGCCCGAAGATGTGATCTTGCTCTGCTTCGCTGCTGGCGGACGTGGGTAGATTTTATTTCACGATGGTCCCGCTTGACGACGGCTCAGAGGATCCATCGTCTTATGGTCCCGAGACTCGGGTAGTGATGGAACACGATCCTAGTGGTGGACGGACCATTGGTACGTGACGTTAGCCTTCTGTCCTATATTCTGGCTATGACAGCGCAGGCTTCATCACCAAAGCTGATCACATTGCCGACCCGCCCGCTTCGTCGTTCTGCCAATTGATCTTAGGCAATCATCCAGATTCAGCGACTGGCAACCTGGTCACGGATGGTGGCCTCTGTGACTTCGGACTTTGCAGGAAAATAAGCACAATATTCTCGACGAGATAGTTAGTATGCGTCAGTCTCAGCTTTTCGCGAGCTCGGAATGGCAAGAGATCCAGAAGCGCTGTGGTGTGAAATTCGGGATGGATCCCACCCGCGAAATGGTTCAGGACGTCTTCCGGCAAGTAGTGATGCTCAAGTGAGTTCCTCCATCACTTTTCCAGCAAGAACTTGCCTGATTTACCCTCCTTAGTGTGCAAGGCCTGCAAGACGCGATCAGTAACAAAACTCGCGATCTCGAAATGAGCCTCGCAATGTCGCCGCAACCTGAACCGGAACCGATTGGCGCTCTACACGATCTGATCATCGACCTTTCGACTCAGCTGCGCGAAGTTCTTGTGACTCGGGAGCCTTATTCCGGCAGCCTTTACGACCCGCAAAGGAAACTCGAACAAGAAATCCTCGCAACATTACCCGACTTTCTTCCGTATCGAGAGGCAGATGAGGAGTTTTGTGAGACTTACAAAGGATTCTGGCCGGACGATTGGCCAAGGCGCGATTTAGGGAGAGGCAGTGGGAATTCCGTATACTTGGATGCGGTATACCAGGTTGTAAAGGCGCAAGTCCTTAAAGGTCTCCCATTCGTGGCAATAATCTGACAACAAATGTCATTCACACACCGCGATGTAGTCAGTCTTGCGAATTTGAAGCGGTACGACTGTACTTCCTTCGCGACCATACAGCGAGATGGCGAGCGGAGTGCGAGTTACATGTCAATGCAGTCTGGAAGACGATACGAGAAGCGATTGACGAGGTTGCTGGCCACATTTGTGGGGACAAGATGCCCTTGTTCTCGAAGATCAAGTGCGCAAACCATTGGGTTCATCATTTGAAGCTGATTTGGAATCAGACAGATCCTTTCGGCACAACAGCAGATCTATCGAGAGCTCACCGTAGACCTCGTCAAACGCATGTGCGATCGTGAGGTGAACGAACCCGGGTGAGATCGATATGACCGACACGAAGATCAAGTACTTCCAGACAGCGAAAGAACACTTTCAATCTGAGTTTAATCGACTTTACGGCGTAGATCCCGTGACTCCGGTGACTCCCACACCACCCGAATGGTCAGACGAGGAGCGATCGCGCTATCTGGTTACGATGGCCTCAACCACTATCTGGCTGAGTCGCGGAGCAGAGCGCGTGAGGGATGTCATCGGTCGGGAGGCTCAAGGTCAGGTGCTCGGACATCTCAAATCGGTCGTTCCGGCACTGAGGAAAGGCTTTGACCTCGAGCGTTCGAGGTGAGGGTCCTTAAGCGAGCTCGGGCGGGCCTTCGACCCCGATCAAGAGGTGTTTATGAGGCGGGAGAGGCTAATCAAGCAAAGAGAGGAGCTTGAGGGGATTAAGTAAGTGATGTCCTGTATGAAAAACCTTGCACTTCTGCCTGCAGCTCGCGTCTGAGGGAGGTGGGAGGTTTCTGAGTTCCAAACGGAAAGGGAAGACAGACCAGGAAAGATGGCACCTAAATACATATCATTAGCGATATCTATGCGACACACACCATGGAGTCAGCGGTTCAAAGATCGGAAGCTTCTTCGACGGTTAATTCCCGCTGCCACTCATGCTTGATCTGAGATTCACTGAGCAGGCTTCGGGAAGGAGCGGGAACCTCAATCAGGCGTACTGTGATCACTGATAATGCATCCTCATCTAGAAAGTTGCAGCAGCAGCAACCAGTTTCGTCAGTTCTGCCAAGTATATCAGCGAGAACTTGAAAGGTAATTGAAGGCGTAAACTCACGGTTCAGCTCCACTGTCTCCTTCACCACCCCGGCCTTCACATCGTTATCTCCATTCTTCGGTATCACCGCCATATCCCCGTCCACTGTCCATCCAACACTCCCGCACCATTCCGTAACTTTGCCCTGTGACAGATCGAGCCAATTTTGTATCCGAACCAAGGAGATCCGAGAGAAACAGGACGCGATACATGTGGCAAAAAGATGTCGAAGGTTGGCTATGAGGTGAGGTTGTTGTTGAAGATGGACGTTTCGAAGCACTGATTTGCGAGTCAAATATTGAAAGGCGGTCTGGATAAGGGGCACGAACCGGTCGCAGATTCGGAAGAAGCGTTGAAATCTTTCCAAAAGGTGGTGAATTGGCATGTCCGGATGAGTTCGTGAAATCCTCGAAGAAGAGGCATGATGATGACGAGAGATTGGTCGTCTGAATCGATGTCTCGAAGTATACCCTGGACGAATAAATCCATCAGCCGAAAGTAACTGTGCGGGAAGGAGGATACTGACAGCCGGTTCTCGAAGCATGGATAAGCAGAGGTTAAAGTCCGGTCCATGTACTGTCGCGGACAGGCATCTGAGGAGGATATTGATGATCACATCGGGATTGCTGAGTTGAGGATTGAACTGGTATCTGCGATGTCATCAGCTTGGAAAAAGATGACGCTATGAATACTACGAACAATTTGAGTACGGCGAGATTGGCGAAAAGGTCGTATTCGCCATCTCGAAGCTGACTCGACAAGTAATCCTCCATGAGCTGCAGATTTGTCGGGTTATACCGGTCTATCGAAAGGTTAGTCCAGGTCTTTGAACAAAGAATGGATGGTGTAGCTCACCAACTCCATGAATCAGCTCCTGTATGACATCTGTCCGGTTATGAGGTGTATGCCATTCCGCCAACGTCTTCGTCGGGACCGCCTGAGCTGCTTGAGCCATTTTCGGGAAGGAGCAGGTAAGTAGGTTCGGTCAGCTTCTTTAGGGACAAGGATGAAAAAGCCAGTTGTGAACGCTCAGAAATGTAGTAGATTTCTTTGTATCTCGACAAATCCAAAATACCACGTCATGGTAAAGAATCATTTGCTTCCGGGACACGTTTAGCTGTGACTTCGCCAAAATTCGCATTGTTTTAGGCCTTCTTGCAGGGGATTTTTGCTTGCCAGTATGCTGAATCTTACGAGATGACCCCGACTGACGTGAATCTCGGGGCAAAGGTGTCTGTTGCGGCCGGTGTAGGCTATGTACGATGGACGGGGTCAAATCCGAAGTTCTCGGCTGGGAAATGGGTCGGAATAGAGCTGTGCGTAGAAATAAGAGAGAAATGTTGCCGATTCACTGATGCGCGACACGTTACAGGCTAGAAGCTACTGGAAAGAATGATGGAACGGTCAAGGGCGAGAAGTACTTTGAATGCAAGCCCGAACATGGGGTCTTCGTCAGGCCAAGTCAGGTGAAGATCCTAGAACAGCCAAAGGCCGCTGCGGTAGGTACAAATCTCTTCGACCTTTCTGAACGTTCTCAATGTCTTTCAGTTTCGAGCCGCAACGACAAGGCCTCCTCTCAGTCCCACCGGAAATAGACCCTCTTCTACCAGCACAGCGGCGAGTCGGAATGTATCCCCACAGAAACAGGTATCCCGGCCTGGGCCTTCGACACCTACCGGAACGATATCCCGTACATCTACCCGCACTTCCTCTCCGCCAAACATGTCCCGTCAGCCTTCTGCTGCCTCTGCAGCCTCTTCCACCCGACCTACTCCTCGTCCGGCTTCAGCCAGTATTCTCAAACGCTCAGAGCCTTCAAGCGAATCTACACCCGTCATCTCAAAACGAATGCCACCGCCATCCGTTTTCAAGACAGCCTCTCTTGATGTAGCAATGGGACGCATGGCCTCTCCGCCTCCTACTGCGAGAAAAGTGGTGGGTCAGCCCCCTGACCCAGAGGATGTACCGGACGAATCGCGATCTATACCACCCCGGTCTTCATCTTCAGCGCTCTCACTAACACTTCCGGCGTCTATATCTCAATCCGAGTCGTTTGCTTCTCTCCCTTCTCGAACTCTTTCGCCTGATATTGAGGCCTCGGTTGTGGTGTTCCCCAACAAGCGAGAGCTTGAGGAGCTACGTATAAAAAATAGGATCTTAGAGAATAGAAGGTCAGAGGATCAAGAAAGGCTCAAATCTCTCGAATCGAAGGCCAGCGATGCAGATGCGCTCCTCGCCGCTCGGGTCAAGCTACAAGGCCAGTGGCGATCAATCACTTCCGTCAGCTTCTGATCCGTCCTTAGCGAAGTTCCAGGAGATCCAATCTGCCCTTGTCGCAGCTCAGCGTCAATCCCGAGATCTCGCTTCGGAAAATGCTTTACTGGAAACCCGAGCGACCGAAGCGCTCGAGCAGCTTGAGATGGCAGCTTTGGACCGTGAAGTGGCGGAAGAAAAGGCTGAAGCAGCGGAGTTGGAGTTGTCGAAATTTGGCGAAAAGATTTCGGAACTTGAGCTGGAAGTAGCGGTACTAAAGGAAGAGAACGGTGAGCTGGATGACTCTCCATGATCCCTCAAGAGCTAACGGGAGATAGCGGAATATGGGAAACCTGTTGGGGCCGTCGAAGGCGAGAGGACATCTTTCGCTTTTGTTCAGCTTGAAAAGCTCAACGAGCGATTAAAAGAGGCTCTGATAAGGTTCGTGCTACATCCATCCTAGAGGAAGCTCAGATGAGCTGCGTAGGCTTCGTGACGTGTCTGGCGAGACTGAGCGGGAACACAGAGTCAAGCTTGCCGAACTTGAGAGGCAGCTCAGCTCGCAAGAGGATCTTGTCGGTATGTACCACCTCACTCGGCGATCCACGTATTTGATGGAGATCGTTGTTGATATGGTTACGTAGGCCGCTTGAAACTGTCGGAAGCGAAATTCGCGAATGCTGAAGCGCAGGTGGAGGGCCTGAAACTGCAACTTGACGATGCACTGGGCGCAGAGGATATGCTTGATCAGCTTACTGAGCGGAACCTGCAGATGGGAGAGGTTGGTACTCGCACAGTTCTTATCCGTAACACCCTGACCACGATGTCGTAGCGAATCGAGGAGATGCGGGTCACGATCGAGGATTTGGAAGCCTTGAAGGAGCTGAATGACGAGATGGAGGAGAATCATGTCGAGGCGAAGAAGCAACTCAACCTGGAAATGGGTAATTTTGCCCGTTACATTCTCCGCCCCAATGTTAGCTGATAAAGGGCCATACACAGCCTCTGTCTCTACCCAGCTTCGGGATGAGCGGCAACGTTCAAGCGATCTTGGCGGAGTTGTCTCGGACATGGAGATTTCATTACGTCAGTTCCGTGACCTCGTCACCAGTCTACAAAGGTATGACCTCGGTGTTTACCGTACTGCCTCAATTGACCGCTATATCAGCGAGACCGACCATTTGCGGATGCAGCAAGCAACGCAGGAAGTGGAATCGGCTTCGACTACCAAGGAAGCACAAGCCCTTATGAACCAGAACCTCAAGCTGCAATCTTCGGCTGCCAGGACTCACAGCAAGACGGTTGAGCTAGAATTGAAACGAATTCAGGCAGCCCAGCTTGCCGAGCAAATGCAGATCATAACCGTCAGCATTGCTCTACTGCCTCCACGCATCCATCTGACAAAGTAGGCCTACCTGCCCGATGCTTACTACGAGACCGAAGCCGACTCGGTCAATGTACTCCTCTTTTTCCAGCGTATTGCTGCGAAGAGCGACATGCTCATCAGCATCATATCGCAAATTCACGGTCTCCCATCTGCCTTGCACACTGCATCCTCTGAAGCCCTGGTCGGGGTATGCGAGCTCCGCGGCAAGCTCCGCCACTTTTCGACGCTGAACAAGCGATTCGCTGCTGTGATATCCCGCTCCAGCCCTGAAGATTGGCTCGTACACGGAAAGGTCCTAGGCGAACTAGGAGCAGTCGAGAAAAAGATCGATGGCTGGGTCGGCTCGATCAAAGCAGACGAGTTCAATTGGGGGGATTGTGCGCGGGACCTTGGCAATCTCATCGCCCACTTGAACCATCTGGCCCAGACGACATATCGGGACCCCGAGCTGGATATCGCGGAACAGCAGCTGGGATCTGTGTACAGCTTCGATAGTGATCTCGACAACTTCGCTGCAGCGATTGGCTTTGCGAGGCAGGCTGTTCTACGTCTAGCGGATGAAGCCGACATCGAGATCGACGTGGGCGAGTCTTCTCTCGAACAAGGGATCTACGAGCCAGTCCAGCGGATCCTGGACATCGTCCGTGGCATCAAAGTGCAATCAGGCAGGCGTGTCGCCCATCTTGAGGAGATGGTGCAAGTCTCCAGGGCTTTGCTTCCGGACTCGGAAGGAGCACTGCTAGCATTGGCGGATTCGATTTCTGATGCTGTCGATATGGCTGTGCAGCTTGCGCAGCGTATCGGTGCGCATGTGGCATCAATCCGCACTACGAAGGAGACACTGCGGCTCGCCGATATCGAGCAGTTCGTTCTCGAAGTCACTTCAAACTTATCGGCTACGACGGATACGCGACCATGGGATGGCATTGCAGCAATGATATCGGATTTGAACGTCGAGTTTGGTTCAGCTTTACCGAATATCAAGCAGGCCTCGAGCGCCGGACAGTTTGTGTCGAGTGGGTGGCGCCGTCATCCTGTAAATTTAACTAAAGATGTTCAGTGAAAGTCTCTCCGCCGTGGCTCGCTCGAGTCAGCACGATAAAAGAAGCCGCTGCATATACCGCGGAGACCGAGCGAAACGTCATCCGGCTTTCCGATGAGCTGAAGGAAGTGCTCCGTGAGATCAAGCTTCGCGTAAGTATAATGGTGGTAAGAGGACCAGACTGACACCAAGTTTAGGATCAGAGTCTGCAAGAATCCAGTGTCAAGGTTGAGACCCTCGAGAGACGACTTGAAGCGACCCGGAAACAAGCTGATCTGATCGCTGAGCTCGAGAAAGAACTGACCGAGGCAAAGAAGCAGGAGAAGGTGTACGAGGAGGCCATCGAACAGTTACAGGCAGAGCAGGATGCGTTGGGGGCGGAAAATGCCAAATTACGGAAACGCCAGGGGGTCGAGAGGCAGGGAAACGCCTCAAGCTCATTGTTGGGTAGCGCAGCGGAAGGCTTCGGAGCTGGTGCAGGCGGTTTGGAAGTAAAGCAGTTAGCGGAGCAGGTAAGTGACAGAGGATAGGCTGAGTAGTCCCGGCTGATGGGACCAATTCAGGTGGAAAGCCTCCGGAGTGCCGTGCGCTTCTTGCGATCTGAGAATGCTTTGCTCAAGTCGAAGGACCTTTACAACGACCTCCACCTTTTATCTCCTCTCGCACGTCATGTCGACACTTTTGTGCCCGAACTCGACTCTCCCTCACCGCTTTCATCACCATCATCCTCCTTCTTCACCGATGTACCGATAACACCAACACGTCATGCCCTGCAGACCGAATCAAAGCTACTCTTCCGCGAAATCGCGGCATTTCAATCGAGTCCGAGAATCGTTGATATCTCTGATCTGGGGAGTAGAGGTACATGGCAAAGTAGGAAGAATAGTCCGGAGCAGCAGGTATGGGCTTGGAAGGTTGAGGAGAAAAGGTTGGAGAGGCGGGTGAAAAAGCTAGCAGAACGGACGAAGGCGCTTGGTATCGGAAAGAAATGACGAGATGCTGAGATCAGGTCAAATGAGGGGTGTCGCCGTGTATCTTAGTTTCGCTGTACGTTTTGATATGCTCGCAATGCCATATTGTTCATGCAAAGCATCGTATGTATACAAATACTGTTCAGCAGGGACAATCTAGCGATACGGTATCCATCGAAGAGCGGTAGAGCAAGAAAGGTAGATCTCTTCCAGAATGGCGGTACGTTTTTTTTTTTGCTCGCCAGTGTTATACTGCACATATACTTGAGGTTGCATTCACAGCAACAGACGGCTAATCCGTTCCTTTTGTTTCACCCTAAACAAAGAAGCCCGTTCAATATCGTGACTAGGCATATACCGCTACAAGACACAATCACTCGACCTCGATCTCTGCAGGAGTAACCACCACTCCCTGCTCCCTTCTTCAAGCGCGAAATAAAGACCATGAAACACCTCCATTCCCTCCCTTCACCACCTTCCTTTGTCCGTCCTCCTCTCGTCACCAGGACGTAGGATATTGTTCAGGCGATAGACCAAAGTAGCCGCTTGCCGGGATCGGGTAGAGGGTCGCGTTCTGAGTGTATGAGAGGTAATCGACACCAGCCTGTGAGACGTCGTTCCCCCACCAACTGATTGTGATTCCGTTTCCTCCGTTCGAAAAGGCGAATATGAGTGTCTGAATGATACTGAGACACAGGTCAGCTCTATTGTTATATGAAGGGGGATTCGCTACGTACCCCGAGATGGCGACACCAACATCGAATCCCGCCTCGATGAGGTAATTGTACTTCTCCCACCAAGCTCCATAATGCCTCTTGATGTAGTACATGAAGATGAACGAAAGGTAAAGCGCGTTGGTTGCGTAGGTGAGGTTGTTGCCTCCTGTCCAGTTGAGCGCTCCAGCCCAGGTGACGGCAGGGTCAAACCAATTGAGATAAGAGAAGGGATGGAAGAACCACTTATCGAAGAACTCGTATCGTTGTTCGGACCAGTTCAAGCGTGCCCTCTCGCGAATACCAGGACCGTACTTCTGAGTACAGGCCCAAATGATACCAGCCCCTGAGCCCATGAGGAAACACCATGGTAAGATCGGATAAAGCTTGAATAGGTTCTTCACACCGAATGCGCCGTACTGGACTGCTGAGGCGTAGTAGAGGACCGCATCGGTACAGACGAAATGTTGTTCGTTCTTCCAGGTGCAGAGTGTACCTTGGTTGAAGTTGGCAACCATCCAGTTGAGCAGACCGATGAAGATGAAGCAGTTGAGGAAGACTGCGATGGTCTGACCACGGAAGATAGCTCGAGGAGGGAGCTTGGCGTAATGAGCGAGCTTCTGATCGGAGATGTAGTTGTCGGCTTGCGACTGGAAGTTGGAACCGTAGGCTTGCATGATCACCTGAGCCTGGGGGTTGCCGGCGAACCAGACTCCGGCTAGGAGCTGGAAAAGTACACCGGTTGTGAGGGTGACGTTAGCGGCGGCGACCATGATGGCGGCCGGTACAAGGAAGACGGCGTTGAGACCGATGAGGGTGAGCAAGGCCCACCATGGTGTATGGGTTGGCCATGCTTCAAGTGCCGCGACACCGAAGATGAAGGAGCCCAAGAGGATGGAAAGGAACCACCATTCGGGAGTCTCCTTGTATCTTAGACCTGTCAGCTTTGCCTTAGGGAACCAGTCGTTTGGCTCACCTCGCGATCATTCTCGTGTGAGGATCATTGAACCCTTCGTAGATGGACGAACCGCGGACCCGTAGTGAGTGCCACATTCCCTTCGCCGTCCTCGAGATCGTCCTCCAGTTCCTGATGGAGATGTAGAATACCGCCAAGGGGTACCAAGCGAACCAAGCTCCTTGACCGAAAACGTTCGCTCCGGCGAAGTACGGTGGACCGTACTCCTTGTAAGCGGCTTCGTTGATGTATCCGTCATTGCCCATATCCGGGTGACGTTGTATGTCATACCAGTATTGTCGAAGGACTCGTTACTGTTGATCGGCATATAGGCGGACCAGTAGTAGTTACCCCAGTACATGCCGATGATGACGAGTCCGGACAATACTCGAGCACCGTATTGCTGAACAGTCGAGAAGAAGGGAGTGACGAGCGCACTTGTTCCGGCGACGTTCCAATCGAATGTCGACCAGGGATTGAAGCCCATGCCTCCATAAGACCCGGTAATCATCCCGAGGGCGAAGTTGTTGGGCGCGATCCAGGTCATCCAGTTGAAGAGACGGACCGCGGTGAAGAGAGAGTTTGGGATCCAGAACCAGACAAACATCAGTGCGAAGCACGATCATGAAGAACCTGTATCGGTCGATCGTCCAACCGTTGATGTTCTCGCCCTTCTTCTGAGGGAGGATGAGTGCTCGGTTCAATGCAAGGGTGGGAAGGACCTTTGGCCAGATGGCTTCGACGGGGAATATGACGAATCGACGGAGGAGACCGGCGAAACCGAAACCGAAGAACTGGACGGAGAGAGCAAGCAGGATCTCGTAGCCGAAGGTGACCCAAGTCTGACCGAGATATTGTGGAAGCATCTGTACGAGATAGACGTAGTATGTCCCTCCGGCGTTGTTGGCGATGGTGAACATGATGGTGGCAAACATCTGTTCTTTGAATGACCATGGACCGGGGTTGAGAGGGAGTTTCGCACCGCCAAGGAGAGGGGTACGACGAGGTAGGGAGTAGGTCCAGTTGGGTAGGACCTTTGCTAGGAAGATACCGCATGGGGCGAGGAGGAGCTGAAGGACATTGGCACCGATGGAGATGGAGGGTTGACTAGGGCTGAAGAAGGTGTTCAGAGCGGTGGCTCCGGCCATGAAGACCATTCCGAGGAAATATGACCGGGGTGTCTCGACGGGGGTATCAGGATCATCGAATGGGTCGGTGACGGACCGGACTTCTGGGTAAGGCGAGTGATAGTGAAGGACGGCCGCTTCGGTCTTGATGTCGAAGGCCCAATCGTGCGGGTCCATCTCAGCGACCTTGTACCCAAGCGACAGTAGCTTGATCTTCTGCATAGTCGTAGCCGGGAAGTTCGGGTCATCTCTGTGGTATTCGATAGCGCCGACGATGATATCCATGGCTTCCTCCTCTGGCATCTCGATGACCTTCTCGAGGATCATCGTCACGTCAGCAGCAGGGGCAATGCTGTCCTCCTCCGCCTTGCGACCATAATAGTCGGCAATCTTTCGCCGCATCTCAGGTGTGACATGGCTCATATCGTGGGCCGCGGAGACAATGGTTTTGGTGTCATCTTTGACAGGAGTGATCTCCTGGGCAAGGTCCTTGTCGTCCTCATACCGGGGGCTTGCTTCTTCCCCGCCTGGGAGAATAGCGATGGTGTCAATATTGGCTTTTTCTTCGGACATGATGACAGATGGACTACTCTCGGGAGAGACCTGTCCAAACTTTAGCGTCGGAAGCCACCGGTATGCGTTGCGAAAGAAACTCACCAATGACTATCCATCAGCTCTTTTGAAGAGTCTTTGGTTTCACTTCAACGCTATGACCGCACTCAAGAAGACAGATACTTTTCAAAAGGAGCGGCGTGGGAGCAGTTATTCTTTATCTCTGCTCAAGTCTCAGCTGACTTATAAGGCTAAACCCACCCCTCGCCTCCACGTTGCACCGTCTAGCTCGCCGTCCTGGCTCCACATCATTGAGTGGGGTAATGATAGGTACAGATTGCACGGACACCTCCTATAAGGTCAGCCGGGTAGGTACGTTTCCTGGTGGCTTGACGACCGTGCGGGGCTCTTTGCGGGGTAAGGTTCGATCGTGATCTCCGGGGGTTTGCCGCGGTGAATTAGCCTCGGCATAAGCGGCGCTAAAAAAGATATCTCGTAACGAGATCCGGGGCCGCATACAACGTCTGCACCGTGCCCCGGCTCTCGGCGAGATCCATGATAAAGGTCTTTGTGGCGAATTTTCAGGCGTCGCATGTGGCGGCTGATTGCGACGTCTTGGTCTTCGTGATGCTCGAGTTGATTAGCCGGAACGTCTTATGCGTGACACGAAGCGATGATGCAAGCGTTGCTACAGGTTCAAGTTGTCAATCTCCTCCAGTGACCCACCGACCCGAGCCCCTGGCCCCTGACCGCTACCCTCCTTTTCATTGTGGAACTCTGCGCTGCTCCTCCCACCAATCCTCCCTCAACACGTCATTCATCGACGACGATCACGTCATCCGCACTGGTTCCCCCTGCTCTGCCTTCCGGAACACCATACACCAATCTTGCTCTCTTAGCTGCTCGTTCCTCTCTCAATCTTCCTTGACTGACGCTGCTCGTTCCATTCACCACACTCCCACTCACGACTTCCACGTCGGATGTATCACCTGGTTCGTGATCCGAGTCGGTGGCCAAATCTATAGGCATGCGAGAGGAAGAGTTGCCATTGCTTGATGAGTATGGGTGGGAGCGACGGGTGCCAGCTATTGATGGTACTGGGTCTGAGGACGATGCAGCGGTAAAACGGGGAAGGGCGCGTGGTCGAGACGATGCTGAAGGCTGACTCGAGCGGAGCGATGATGGCGCTATTGTCGTGGGAGGAGCAGTAAGCTGGGGTTTGGGTGTTGCATACCTGCATTATCGTTAGCGACCGTACTCCCACTGCAGAGTGCTTGTTTGGCAGCTGCAGCACCAATCGTGAACTGACATCTTGACCCATTCTCTCGCTGTAGCGTCATGTCGGTTTCTATCCCGCTTGTACTCCTGAGCAATAGCTGGAACGAGTGGATCTGCTGGGTTGGGATCGGTGAGGAGGGAGGAAAGGGAAAGAATGACTTTGTAGAGGGATAGAGCTGGGGACCATGCGGTTTTGAGAAGCTGCAAGCGCTTTAACGAGTGAACCCATCCTCAAAGCCAGCCTTGATCGGGTGCATATGAAGGCGGCAACTCACGTCAAGACCTGCGAACGGATTGGTCATCAGTCGGACCTCGATATGAAGGGTGGGCCAAAACCCCCCTAACTCACATATTGCTCCTGTGCTAGCGACATTGCAATGATACAGTTTCGTCAAGAATTGCAGATGTGGTGGCGAGAAACTGCGCATTGGTGATTCACGTCAGCAAGACCTCGAATGCAACAGGTTGGTAGGGTGTGACAGTGCCTATATATTTACGGGTAATCTTCTGGTATCCGTATGTCAACGTCGAACTCTCCGCCTTCATATGGTGATCCCGCTGGACCTGGTAAAGTCGCTCGCCAAGAGAAAATATTGGATTCGCTGGGGGTCAAAGTGATTGCGCCGAGGTTCTCTTTCGAGAGATCGGCAATCTGTAGAGGACTTTTAGCCCTACAACCCAAGACAGCTCCGACCTTAATAAGGACGGCGGTTGGTCTGACTGACCTCCTTTTTTATCCGCTTTGCCGCCATCTGCATGCGAGAGGAAGATATCTCATGATCAGCTGGATATCCCGTGAGACAAGATACCGTCGACTCCAGGCGATGCTCACCGAGGTGCCATTCGGACCTCCCTGCTTCCTGGCCATAGACATGATGGGGTGTCGGCTGATCCGCAAAGCGGGTCGAACGGCGAGGGTCGGCGGGGTGCAGAAAATATTGAAAAGAGCTTCCTGCTGATCGAGTCTAGGCAAGTGTCGGAAAGTAGACGGAAGTAGAAGGTGTCCGTGGCCACTTGACCAACCAAGAATTAATATAGAAGCGATGATGTTATTGCTCGGTATCAAGCGCGTCGTTGCCAGGTCATCCAGAGACACGTGATCAGCACCCAAGTACGGATCCCCGTTCGTCAGTTGCTGACGGCTATGATCCAGAAGTGCAGTGCCGAACATCTACATCCAAGGCCTGGTAAGCTGTGCGGTGACTGTGCATTGTTCGGCTCGTCTCAATCACATCAAGCATGTCGATTGTGACTGAATCGCTCCCGTGTGCTGGCTCGTTCCCTGTCAACATCTCTTCTCTGCTTGACACCGACGCGGGCAGTAAGAAGAGGCGGACCGGGGACGGGGATATGGTAGCTTTGAAGTGTACGTCGTGGCTGACTTCTTGCCCGGCGAATCCTGGGGGAAGGCTTTGTTGACAGTAACGATTTCGCAGATGCATTCAAGCCTGCTTCCATCACAGCCTCAACACCAGGATCCATGACAGGGGATGGTACGAAACAAAGAACGATCAGCTTCGACATTTCGGTGAATCCTGCTTCCTGCTGTCTGCGCCGGTCGGGAATATCTGATAGGCATGGCTGTAGGGCGCGGGCCAGCAGGTCTTCGATGTGAAGGAAGAAGCCGGCAAGTCCCGAGATTGTGTCTTGATTTGGGATGACGAAACTCAAGTGAGCCAACCGCTTCGCTGCGAGTTCAAGCAGTGCCAATGATGCATGACAAATCAGTCCTTCGCCCTGCATCACCTCTCAAAGACTCTTAGCCTTACACTGAACCGCTCCGCATCGACCTCATGCCGCCGAAAGACCGCAGCACCACCGCCAAAGCCACCATCCATCGCCGCTTCTTCATCTTCCTCTTCCATCCCGCTCGCCAAGCGGAAACAAAACGAGACCAGCGAAGGTCCCAGCCATCCGGACATGCTCGAGATACCCGATGCCAAGCCGATCGCAAAGAAAGCCAAATCAAACGATACCATATCAGTTGCACCTCGAGCGACAAAAGGTGGCCAGTCTCTACCTCGAAAAACGACAATCCAGCCTCATGCACTAATACCTGCTCCGACTCCGCAAAAGGCCACGGCCAGATCCAAGAAGAAAGGCAGAGGAACACGAGCAACCAAGGCTCCACCTACTCCCAAGGGAAAATACAAGTCTGCCGAGACCATTGAGAACTCCGACGAGGATTACGGACTGAACGATGACGATGATGATCAAGGTGGAGCGGACGAGTTCGCGAATCTGTTAGGGGAATGTCTGGCGGATAAGCTGAGTGGGACAGATGGTGACGGTGAGGAGGACGATGAGGAGGACGAGGAGGAGGACGAGGAGGAGGAGGAAGGCAACGAGCTGGAAGGAGCGAGGCTTATGGTGCGAGACGAACTTAGAGGGGGATCTAGTGAGTTTGGCTGATCCTGGCTCGAGGTCGCGCTTAAGTCGATTGTTTCACAGACGTAATGGCAGACGGGTCGGAATGGCTTTGATAGTTATTGACGCGATCGGCGGGCTAGTAGCCCTTGAGCATTGTCAGGCCTGTCGTGTCTATAAGAAGCCTCCTGGATCATACGCTTTGTAGACGTATCTCTTATCAGAGGTGCAGGTCAATTTGACCCCATCTCAGGGGGCTACACTACGGCGTTTTCGGCCTCTGGTACATCCTGCCACGTGTAGTGGCTCTTCCCATTGAGAACTACCACATCGGGATATTTGCAACACCGAGGCCCGAAGCATGATGCCAGACCCCGATCGGGGCTTTCGTCATCCTGCCTGATACAGCTTCTCATCGCCTTTGAACTTCAAGACTCTTTCCATTAAGTGTTCTTACCTTAGTCTGCATTTCACAAGCTGGCCAGGTTAACCCCAACCACTTGTTACGAAGCTTCATTCCGACGACGACCCCTTCATAATCGAAAGCAAGGGTTCACTTCGATTCGCTAGCCCTCCACTTCTTCCGCCTCTTCTCCATTCCTTATAATAGCTGCCCAACATGTCGCAAATCAGTACCACGAACAACTGGTACACCAATGCCTAGTAAGCCTCTTCTCATCGTCCAAACTTCTCATTGATCCAATGAAGTGCCGGGTCCTTCCGCACCAACCGGATCCGCGCTCCTCATATGCTTCCCTCCTCCCGACTTAGCATGAACCCGACCGCCATGGCAGCCATCCAGCAGACCCTTGTCGTCGATGCCGCTCGACAGACTGGTGCCGGAGCGACGACTGAGGGAAAGGAAGAGAATAAGAATGTTCGGAGGAGGGAGACGATCTTTGGGCCTGATGTGGGGGAGGATGATGAGCCGGGATGGACCAAGCCGGATGAGGGGGCTACCATCGGTGTGGATGTTGTCAAGGGTTGGGTGGAAAAGGCGAAGAATGAGGAGGTGGGTCGTACATGTACTCGCTCGAGTACCGACTGATCTGTCCCACAGGGTCTTCACGCCACCACCACCTTGCAAGCATTGGTCAACCTTAAGCGACCGACTCTATCTCTCCAACAGCTGCAGATGGAACAAGACTCGACAGCCGCCTCCTCCACCGTGGCACTTATCCCGGAAAATGATATCACTTCGGCGGATGGTGTTCGCCCAGACTCTATGATGCACGCTGCTCCGCTTCATCTTTTGAAGTTCAACTACGATGCGACTACTCCGCTCGTCAGCATCAGTTTATCGATTCACCCGATGCCAACGTCTGATGCAGAAGGTAAACCGACCATTTCCGATGAGGAGATCAAGCTCGTCTACAGTGGCATCCATGAAGGCGGCTTCAATCAGATCTTCATTTTGCCTGCTCAGGCAGCTCTTGATCTCTCGGAAGCTTTCGCTACGATACCGCTGCAGGTTCCGAATGAGAGCGTCCTGACCATCGACAACGATGGTAAGTCCGCGGCGAATGTCAATACTTCGGGAGTCGCTCGCGAATCGCGGTCGGAGGATACCAATCGAAGCAGTCTCGAGCACACGATGGGCAATCTGCAGGTTGCTGGTGCCACTCAGCCTGATTTGGCGACCGTCCCGGAACTCTCAACCTCAGCTCAGGCAGAGCCTCAGACCGAGCAGCGTTTACCTAGAAGATTTGGTATCTTTCCTCGTCGTCAACGCGAGCCAGACGTCGAGGAGGCGCAGCAGATAGAAATGGCCAACAGAGCAGCGGAAACTTTGGCCCCGAAGCTGGAGACAGAAGTAAAGGAACCAGAGAAGGGCATGAGGTTGCTCATCAAGATCGAAGCTGTTGGTCCGGAAGGTAAGTCATACGTTGCTACTCTAGTACCATCTAAATCGACTCGTAGGCCAAGCTCTGAAGCGCCGAAACGCCCAGCTCACACACATCCTCATCAACGGCATGTGGGTTCCCGATGCAAGCTCGGCTGTCCCGGTTGGACATGGAGGAAAGCGAGTCTGGGTCGTCAAAGTTGTCCGCCGTGAAGCTGTCGTACGTCTCGCTCTTCATCCTACGTTCCTCGCTGATACCGCTCAAGATCGGAGCGCACACCTTTTTACTCAAGGAGATCTACGGTCTCTCCTCCACGTCGACCCAAGCGCAGCAGCCGACTTATCCCCCTCCTGCCGGTATGGAAGCCGACCCCTACGCGTCCACTCCCAATGAGTGCATCGTCTGTCTCACCGCTCCGCGTGATGTCGTGCTTCTCCCATGCCGACATCTTGTCGTTTGCCGAGACTGCGCTGTGGGAATGGTTGAGTTTGGTGCGGGCGGAAAGGTTGGACGGAGGGACGATGCGACAGGTGCTGCTACTGGTGGAGAAGAGGCAGCTAATGCCACCGGCATGGTGGCGGAAAGTACGCCTCTTCCCCCAGTCGCCGGGGGAACGACTGCTACTGGCCGGGAGAGGAGGAAGAAGAAGGCCAAGGGATGGTACTGCCCAGTCTGCCGACAGCGTGAGCTCAGAATATTCCGATTCCTACATGTAGACATTCCGCTAAAGAATCTAAAAGCATACACCTCGCTCCTTCGCCTCGCTCTGCCCGCTTCAGCGAAGCCTCAGCATGCTCATCCTTCTCGACCCCCTTCGATCCGCTCTGTGCGGTCGACACGCAGCTTGCGCCGCGCACCGAGCATCGCCCCGACCCTTCCAGACGGTGCTGAAGAGATGCTCGACAATCTGCGACTAAACAAAGATGCGGTTGACGATTTCGAGCTGCAACATGAGGCCGTTAATGCGGTCCCATTCCAAGAACGACCTCAGTTCGTCCTTGGTCCCGATGTCGATGATGAGGAATCGCAGGTCAAGCAAGAGTGGAGTTCAGAGGCGGAACGCGTTGCGGCTAGCCATGGTGCGGCTGATGTAAGCAACAAGGGCTGGAAGGAGGTCGCTTGATGTTCTGGGCCACAAGGTAGCGGCAGGGTTCCGGGTGTCTCATATTCGAGTTGTATAAACCGGTCATACAGCAGTCTATACGAAGTCACCAATTTTGATCGTCTTCCTTCCACGAGAGGTCTCGAGGACGAAGACTCGATCAGAATGTTTTCCGCAATAAGCAGACACGCAGTCCATTACCCATTGCGTTACTTACTTCCGTTACAAGAGGCAGTGTGGCAGGAGGCGACTGAATGCCTAATTTTGTTCTGTTCATCCATCGTTGTGGGGTGAGGAGAATCTATTCGCCGAAGCAAACAGATCTGCCCGAATATCGACGTATGTCACGGAGATCTATTTACCCGCCTTATCCCCAAAAAGAAGCCTTCCGGGACACGGGCGACGTCGACTGAAAAGACATGGAAACAAGCTCAGGGTACCGGCCTAGTCCACCTACGTGTCTCCCCCTCCGATCCCCTGAGCTCCTGGATAAACCCTTTGATTCCCAGCCGGACGCGTACGGTTTTTTTTTGGTTTCCGGGCGATTTCGCCCCGTTCGTACCGAGCTCGTAGCGGAAACGCAGCGTGACCCAATGGGACAGGATTAGGGATTGGATGAGCGCAGGGCTTGGGACTTGCTCTGCTCTATATTCCACAAGTTCCAGCGTTCCAGCTTCCTTTCATATTTGCTTTCATCGGCATACACTTCGCTGGACTGTGCCTCGCGCTTTGAAGCACGATCGGGGCTCTTTGAACCGGCGCCGTCCGTCCCGTCCCTTTCTTTCATTACCTTTACCCTGCTCTTTTCATATACGGGCTAATTCGTTACGAGTACTCGTCCACACCGCGTCCATCGTCTACTCCTTCTCCTCATCTCGATTTCCCGTTGGAGGTCCTGCTCTGTACTCTCATCTTCGAGGAACCCCGGACGATATTGGACCTGGGAGCCCGCTTCATTAGTCGAGGGTCCGGCAAACGGTAATTACCCTTTAAGTGTATTCCGCAACTCGTCCACACCCAAGTCTCGATCGATTCCACCCATACTCTCACGGATATCAACCACTCTTGCGCCGCCACTGCCGACGTCTGGGGAGGGCTTCGGGTAGGAAACCATGTGCTGAGACCAGGAAGATGGCACCTTCGAAGACGGAGGATGTCGAGGCGAAATATGATGTGGCGCTGAGCTGTGAGTTCAGTTCGTTTCGAAATCTGCCTGTCACGATGCCTATTACCATCCTACTGGTTTCCGCTACGGTGGCTATCACTGGACGATATTGAATGCGCCGGGAGTTCAGGATCTACGGTTTGAATGGGTTTACGATTACAATTCCGTACCGCTATCCCCATGACTAGAGGGGGGGGTAGGCAAGGACTGTTCTTCCCCAGTTGTGTTGTACATTGTCGTTGATTGTCACTGGTTTGACGTGCAATACTCGCTTCTCCTCTTTGGCTCCTTGATCGTAATTCAGCTGAGCAAAAGGCGCTGACATGATCCCCTCTCCTCCACCTTCACCCCACCCATCTCCCCTCCCGTCACTCCGCCCTCTCCATTTCACTCCCTCACTTCCGCTTCTCGACGTATTCATCGTCTCATCTCCTTTGACAATCCAAACTACATCCCTCCAGTCCCGAACCTCGAGCTCCACTCCGCCGCAGCAAGCGGGAACGTCGGTCTTGTCCACTATGCTCTCACACACGGCCAGCCTGTCAACTCCGTCCTGCATGGTGTTCTGCCGCTTCACGCTGCGTGTTCGGGCGGCAATGTGAGCGTTGTACGGATGCTCATCGAGAGAGGAGCGGATGTGAATGCGCCGAGGCTGCCAAGGCGGTATAGCGATGGGCGAAAAGCCAATGCGCCGAGCGTTGGAGCTGCAGGTAAGTCATATATGCTCTTTCTCACTTGGATCAGGTTTAATTATCTACAAGGCTCTACTCCCCTCCACTTCGCCGCGGCCAATGGACACGCCCCAATTATTCAGATCCTCCTCACATGCGGCGCCACTCCCGACAAATCCGACAAGAATGGAATGACCCCGGAAGCTCTCGCCGAGGTCAACGGGCACACCGACGTCATCCGAGTCTTGCGCGTTTGGGAACACCTCAAGCTGCAGGAATCACCATCGCACCACAGCTCGACAGGTGCAATAAATCCAGGACCTTCTTCCGAAAGAGGGGATGCCATATCCCCATCTGCTTCAACCTCCCAGCTCGGGCTAGATGACGAGAGCGAGCGGTACGACTCCGCTCGATCTTGGAAGGGGAAGGATAGAATGATGAGCTTCTCGAGCAACATCTCGAATGCGCCCAGCAACCGTAGTCAGGCTTTGAGGATAAAGAAGAGCTTGGAGGGGCTGCTCAAGGGTAGAGGGAGCAGATCGGCCTCGGCGCACTCCGAGGGTGAACGAGGCGATGCTTCCCCTCGTGACGGGGAACCCGAAGCACAACCTCGGCTGTCAACTATGAGTAACGAGACTGACCGCGATACGATCATCTCCCCAGTTGAGGTCACGACACCAACATCGCCTCAATCTCTTCGTGAGCCAGACACATCGCTCGATAGGGTCTTCAGCGGTACCTCCGCCGAATCATCCGGACTAGTCCGAATAGCCAGCGCCGCTTCCGGAGCCAGCGCTCCCGTCTTGGTACCGCCAACTCCTCCCGTCATAATCGGTCCGCCTCCTACAGCACGCCGAAATACTAACCCTTCTTCCCGGCGACCTTCACTCCCTTCCATACTGGAACGAGCAGCTCATCCCGGAGCAGCCTTCCGTGCAGCCATCCGACGAGACCATGAACCAAAACCTCGCTTCTCTCCTGATCCAAGGCTTTCTCCTCCTCCCATCGATGAGACCTCGCCCCGTTCGGCCAATTCCAGCGGATCATTCTTCCGCGGTCGTCAAAAGACCTACGATGCACCTGCGCGACAAGCAGCCGCTCGTAAGTACATGTCCAGGCAAGGACTGGTCCAGCTCTTCCGGCGTGGTCAATCACCACCTTCCCGAAGTCCGAGTCCACCGCAACGTACGGAATCTGGGACAATCATCGCTCCTGAAGAGCTGGATGAAGGGATTGAGCGGCTCAGGCGGGCTAGCTTCGACCTGGATATGAGAGAAAGCCTGGAGGAGGGGAATGATACTATCGATCTGGCGGAGAAGGCACCTCGAGCGCCTCCCGCTTCAGCACCGGCATCGAAGACGAGATTCTTCGAAGATCTGGACGCACCTCCTGTACCTTTCCTGAGCTTATCGACTTACCCATACAAGCGGGACGACCGATCACCACTCTCTGCCAACTCGTCCAGCAGCGGTCGATCTGGAAATCGACCTCGGACTGGTAGCGAGGTCATCGCTCCGAGTCCGCTGGCAAATGCTTGGCCGCATGACGAAGATTCGGACTCTCCGCCTCGTCGGGTTATACGGCGAGACAACACTCAGGACAGTCCGTCCAGGGGAACGTCGGACCCTCCAACACCCCAACCAACGGTCATCACGAAGCCAAGGGCGGCGACTCTTCCTGGTACTCTGCCGCCTGCGTTGGAATGGCACGAGAATGCCGATCAACGCAAGGTTGCATCGGGAAAATTCAAGCGAGAGAACGAGCTTCACGAGGTGGAGGCAGAGCCTGAGGATGCGGATGAAGTCGAGGATGAGGAGTTCCACGATGCCCTGCCAGAAGTGGTCGAGCCAGAGACCGGGATGGAAGCCCTGGATGCCAAGTCAATGCCAGATGAGGTTCAGCCAACCGACCTGCCCCTCCAACCGGACTCATTCGATGATGAGGAGGCCTTTGACGAGGAAGATCATTTCCATGATGTCGAGGTCGAGGAGACTCTGTTGGTCGATGCGCCGCCGATGGTTGCTCCGGTAGAGGAGCCCAAAGAGATAGAGGGGCTGGCGCTTGGGAGCTTCGACCGCAGCGAGCAGCAAGAACCGCAAGAACCGCCCAAAGCGCCTGCTCGAGTCATGGGCCGATATCGCGGGGCCAGCATTGGTTCGATCGCTACGAACTCGTCTCGCATATCAGGTTCATCACTCCGTATGAGCTCCATCACCGATGAGGCTTCCGACCGTGGATCAAAGAAAACAGCGCCCCCGCCTCCTCCGCCTTCTGTCAGCTCCATGGCGGATTCTCGATCACGAGGCATCAGTGTATCCTCAACATCTACTTCGACGTCTGGTATGGGTTTCTCATACATGCAGTCCGCATCGACACCTGGTACCAGCTTGACGCCGCAATCCACTCTTTCCGTCCACCTTACTAGCGGGTTTCCGCCTGTTCCCGAGCATGAGGTCGCGCCTCATCCATTACCACGTCGTAAGGTATCTTCTCGAGCCGAGGCGGCAGATATCGTTAAACAGAACGAGGACGATATCCTTCAGCTTGCGCAGCTACCGGCCAGTCTTGACTCCAGCCGGTCGCTTGCCGCTCAATTGGCAGCATACGGTGAAAACCATGCGATCGAGCAGGAATTTGCCGAGCGCGAGGCGAATGGGACAATACGAAGCGACCTTGAAAGCTCGGATAACGCCAGCTTTGTCAGTGCTGGAGAGAGTGCGATGTCTGGAATGAGTTCGCCTAGATCGTCAGAGAGGGCTTCTCAGTTCAGCGGAGGCCGCAAATGTGGGTCTATCGTGATCCCCAGAAGGAGCGAGCCTGACCATTGTCCCCTTAGCTCGCCCACCGCCAAGCCTGCTGTCTATCGATGCCCCGCCCAAGTCATCCGTCCCGTCCATCAACAGCATATACGACAAGCGTGCTGCAGCTTATCGGAAGCGCATGATGGCCCTTACCTCCCTTCCACCCATCGTTCCGCCATTTACCTCTACTCCTCGCGCGCGATCACAAGCACGCAGTACGACTCCTGCCGGATCATGGCTCAATGCAGGACCTATGCGTGGTCGATCTGGCGATTCCATCGCTGAAGATGATGTCGATCGACATCCGTCTATTTCAGGACTTATCCCGGTTGGTTCGACCTCTCATCTCCCATTGCGCGGCAAGAAGTCACAATCCGTCCGATCACACACATCCCGAACGCAAGCTTCGATCAATCAATTCAATATCCCATCTACAACCTCTATCCCGCGCTCAATCTCACCGATGGTATCATCACGTCCCGCGTCTCAGTCCCAACCACATTCCCCTCGGACTGCTCCTGCACCTATTGCAGGTGTCGTCTCCACCCGCTTTCAGGGTTTCCCCGCACCTACGCCTATCCAATCCAACTCGTCCCCAAACATCTCGATCTTCAGCAACCGATACTCTGGTAATCCGCATGACGGTGGAGATTCAGATGACGAAGAAGACGCACCACGTCAGTACACGCTTGTCGAGAATGACTGGAGGGGAGGGCATGTCGTCGATCCAGGACCAGACGTGTTCAAGAAGGGAGGCAAGTGGGGTCAGCTCAAGGGTGCCATCGGTCATATCGGTCGCCGATAAGAATCTGCATATCATTTCGTTTCGGTGTCATCTTTTGGATCAAATCAGAGGAACGGTTGTATGCACAGAGAAAAGAGAGTCGTCGTGGTTGTCATCCATCTTCACATCGATATGCAATTGTATCGTTTGGCTGCTATCATGCCTTCACCCCTACTTGCTTCCCTCTACTCGCCTCATGCATGGCGTACTCCTACGGAAGCTCATCAGCTCGATTTCGCTGCTTCAGCCGGAGTCCAGCTCACCTTTGAGACGAGGTGACTTGTCTTTTCAACCAGACTGAGCATCTTGCCGATGTCCCCGCTCCACACGTTCAACACCTCGTTGATCGATTTGGTCTGCTTGAACGTCACTACACCGGCAGGTCGATTAATACGAGCGTGGACAGTCTTGTCGGTGACAAGCTTGCAAAGTGTCCGTTCGGTTGTAAGTGGCGGTAGATCGAGAAGCTCCGTCAACCGGGACATCGATATTCGGGAATAGTATGCGGCGATCACACGGATGTTCTCAAAAGACCTCAGCTTTCGTTGCGAAGTGATGATGCACAAGCACGTACATGCTCGATCACTCGCTTGTGCAGCTCTTCCCATCGCGCCTCTCCAGGATTTCCCACCTCCTCTACCTTCTTGCCTTCCGCTTTCGAGCCAGTCTTGACCCCAAGCTTTGATCTTGGAGCGAAGACGGGAGATTGCCGTAGTGCCGGTCCGTAGAGCGTCTCGATTCCAGGCCATCGCATCAATTCCTTGGTGATGAAGCATTTCAGCAGGTCGCTAAGAAAATTCAGTTGTGGTCGAATCGGATGACCTATCGACATACAAGTAGATCGGGGCTTTTTGTAATGCTTGATCGGCGTACAGCTTATGCAACATATCGGATTGCTCGTTATTGTATGGCGCAAGGATGACGTAGATGATGATGTTTTCGATTACCTGCACGACGATTAGAATTCTATAGCACCAGACAGACGAGTGATTCGCATTGAGCTCCCTCGACTGGTCCTTCTTGACCTCCTCGGTATCCCACACCTCTTGATATGCACTGCATGCTTCCAGATATGCGTCGTCTTGCAGAGCCAGGTGGACCATAAGATCGTAATACCGCAGCTTGATATCCTGAGTCGGTATCAGCTTGCAGTCATGAAGTCGCCCACCACGCACCGCAGTCTCTGGCTCCTTCAGATACACCCGGTTGATCTTCCTCGATCCCACCCGCACTCTGACCCAGTTCCCTCGCAAGCTTTCTAGCCGCATTTGCTCGAGGATGCTAAGGGTTTCTCGTCAATATACGCTCTTCCCGAAGCAGAGAACCAGCTCACAACTCCGTCTTTTCCCGCTTGTCCATGCTGCTATACGTCTCCACCTGGATATCCGACATGAGATCCGCCGCAACGTCTAGGTGATCTCGCTTGGTGACGGGGTCGGCTTTCTTCTCCTCTTTCAGCGTACTGGTAGACGATCCTGCGGAGGCCGGCTTAGCGGAGTTCGTCGAAGCTAGATACATTCCATCAGCGAAAATCCGCGGAAGGCGAGGATAGAAACACCCACGCGGCGGCTCATCTGGTGCGGATTCGGCCAGTATCTCATGATAGCTCGCCAGCATCCCGGTCAATCGTGCCCTTGCCAACTCTAGATATATCTACATCAGGAAGTAGTTAGCCAAGCGTAGGTGATCTCAGAGCTACTCACCTTTCCCTCCGTGATGTCTCTAAGCGTTTGTACCAACCCCAACCATCGATCCTTCCCACCCCTGAACTCCCCAGCATCCTTCCGCTTCTTCAACTCCGACAAGTAAGTCATTGCCTCATCCACCATCCTTACCACCGCCTCTTTCAACTGACCATGCTTCTTCGACATCAGTGTCAATTGAGCGTTTAGGAGGTCGAGGTTGTGTTGTTCCCATGTTAGGCGGGTTAAGAGGACTAGGAGGGTTGATGTTGAGGACATGTCGGCGGCCTGGGTACGTCAAACCGGCTAAAATTGAAGTGACTCTGGGGTCGTGCGCACATTTCGGGTCTGCTTCTCCAAGGCCGCGATCTTCTCCACAGCATCTTGTAGCTTCCCGCTCTAACCGGATCATCAGCAGAGCTTCAAGGCGTAGAGGACGCTACCAACCGATGCTAATTGCTCAGCTTCGGGTTGTAATGCTTTCACCTCTGCGGTGAAGTCACGCTCCTGTTTTCGATTGTTCAGCGACATTCCGTAGCACTTCCACGACTGTCAAGAGGGCGAGTTCTGTAGAATAGATGAGCTGTAAGAAGTGAGTCTACTGTCGAAGCGCATTCGCGATGAATACACTCATCGACATCCTTGACCACGTGTAGAGAGAGCTTTGTTTTCTCACCTTTTACAAAGCATTTATCCCAGATGTGGGGAGCTATTTCATAACGTATCTACCGCTCATCTCGCTCTCTGGGGCCGTCAGTCGCCATGCGTAAACTCCCTTCCCAAGTCCCCGAAGCAGTCTCCCGTCTCCTCAAATCGACGCTCATCCTAACCCCTCCAGTATGGTACCAACCCGTTCTCTCAAATCCACCACCAATCCTCCCAGCTCGCCGATCCAGACCTCGTCCTTCCCTGGACCAGACCTCCCCCTCTTTCACCCGAGTTATGGATCCGACGACATTGAAACCACGACATCGACCTCAAGAGATTGTGTATGAGGAAGATAAGTTGAGAAGACAGTTTTTCGGGGATTTCCCTTTTGAAGCTTTACGACCTACCAGTCTGGTCGAAGGGAGGGAAGTGAGAGAGGTGAATGAGGTTGATGGACCGGAATGGACAAAGTTGGAGCAGAGGGGACTGTATATTTCCGTCGAGGAGTAAGTGCCGCGCTCGTTGCGTTGGGTATACGATAGGCTGACAAGAACGTAGTTGCGTCGCTTTCGCCCTGAATATCCGAAAACATCAACGATTACCCATCTCTCAAGCTTATGCTCGAGCTACGATCGAATTCATCCACCTTCGAGCGAGACATGAGATGGCCACGATGGCTGCTGAGATCGAAGCGAGACATCACGGCGCCGACTTTCTTCGAGATCCTTTCGTATGTCAAGTGTTCATCTTTACCTTGGAGAAGGCTGATTAACAACAGGAACGTGCATTTTATCTTCAAGGGAAAGCTTTGGACACCTTGCGCGCTTCCGGAAGTGAGGGTCAAGTCGAGAGGACGAGTATCAAATATAAGGAACCGAAGAGGTGGTCATCGTTCGTCTCGCCTGCAGCAGTACCAACTACCGAATTCGCAGGAGGACAGAATTATATCAAGCGGTGGAGATTACCACCGCCTCTCGACGCAGCCAGTCAAAAACCGGTATCAGCACCAACACAGGTCATCGAAGCACCAGTTGAAGAAGAATCAGATCCGGCTGAGGAGGAACAAGAGGAAGACGAGGAGATGGACGATCTGGCTTTCTTGCGGAGTGCTCTCAACGGACCAAGCAGGGATAAACGATCGGATAAATGAGATTGATTGTAGTGCATACAACATGTTCGGATGGGTACAGGATTGACTACGGCTTTGCTTTTATCCAGGATCGGTACACTACAACTTCGCTTTGAAACGGTGCAAAGGCGCCAGAGGGGGAAAGGTTGCAGCTTGTTTCGCGAAAGTAGCTTTGATTGCTTTTGGGAAGTCCTGGAGAGGTCAACCGGAGTGAAAGTCGTTGCGAAGATAAGACATACGGCAGACTGCAGCATAGCCCTAGACGGTGATATCAGCTTGATCGGTATTGGATTGGGACGCTCGCTTACATGTTCCACGTTGCGGTATACTCCAAGCCCTCTTCCACCCTGTCACCCGGTTTAGCTTGCGAAGTGATAGTCACTGTCCACGACTCACGTATGATCTCGAGCATCTATAGTAGTCTGTCAGCTCTCTCACTCTCGAGTGTGGGTTCCACGCACGGTTCATCAGATGTTTCGTCCCAACCACCGCAATTGGACTCTTCTCGGCAATCACCTTACCCATTTCAACAGCCGCGGCTACGTATTAGTCTTACCGATCGCTTCTGCACGTACCAATCACCTCCCTGCGTCCCCCTTGAACAACCTCACTGACAAACCCAATCTTCTTCGCCTCACCCGCTCCAAACCGTCTTCCGGTCAAAGCCAGCTCACGAGCTTTCGAATCATTCCCAACAATCTTCGGGAACCGCTGTAATGTCCCTACATCCGCTGCTAGGCCTACATTGACTTCCTACACTTTCCTCATCAGCTAGTGCTTTTAGAAAAGGGTTTCTGACAGACGAATATGCCAAAGACGGTATCGGACGCGGCTAGACGGATATCACATGCGCTCGTCAGATCAATAGCTAGACCGAAGGCTATGCCGGAGATGGCGGCTATGACTGGTTGTGTACACCTCGATAAGGAGGTGATGGCTGCTTGGAAGTCCTGTTTCCCGTCAGTACTGCTTGACAAGCGCTGTACGGCGGTTTACGAGGATGTGAGGTCTAAGAGCGAACGCTCGGCGAGCAGCGTCGACGTCATCAGCCATAGGAGGCGTTGCTGATACTACTACTTCTCGTCAGGGAAACAAGGATAGTAGGGTTGAAAAAGATGTCGTACAGTCTAGACCCGCTGTGAAGTATTTCTCGAACGCCGAGCTGAGGATGATCACTCGGACTTCTGGGCTGTCGGATATTCGCTCGACGATGTTCTTGAGCTCTGCCCACATACTACGACAATCGTCGCGTCAACACTGAGGTTCAAGCAAAGGATGATTAGACGCTCACTCATCGTTGAAGGCGTTGACTGGTTTCCTGAAGCTCGTCAGTCCGGGTAAGGTATTAGCCTCTGAACGAAGACTGACCTGTTGAATTCGAGCAGTAGGACACCAGGAGATGCTTCGCTTGCTCGATGGAAGCGCCCGTTAAATGCTGAGATGTTCATGGTGTCCCTCAGCTAATTCATTGCGGTTTTTCCCAAGGGGAAGAGCAGAAGAAAGAGATGGGACGTCGATTATTATTAACATGCGGAGTAAAGAGATCCCAGCGTGCCCTGCTATTTTGTCTTGTTCAACCATACAGCGTTTGTTGTCGCTTTTCGCTGTGGGTCCTATAGGGCCAATTCTGGGCTCGAAAACCTTTTCATCGGACGACAGTCGCGTTCACGAGGGCCATTGTTAGTATTCACGACTACATCGAAAGAAGACGACTTTGAAGGGCCAGGACGTAATAATCAAGGATCCTTTCCTTAGTCTTTCGAGTTTCGTAACGCCTTAAATCAGCACCTGAGAACCGACTACAGAGCGGCCTATTGGACACGGCTAAAAGAGACATGTCGAGTCTCCTCTCGGAGCGACAGAAGGATGAGCTGTACGTGAGACTTACTCCTCTCATCCTCTTCTTTGCCCCTTCATCATCCTTCATCGCTCCTCCCGGCTCATTTCGAATGCCACCTAATGCATACTGACGAGGTCTTCGCACTGCTAGCCATAAATCTATGTTGTCCTACTTGCACGCATCGGGATTGCGCGAGACATACGAATCGCTCAAGAAAGAGACGGATAATGGCGAATTCGAGAGGGACGATCCGAAAGCCAGATGGGTTGGGCTATTGGAGAAGAAATGGACCAGCGTCATCCGACTGCAAAAAAAGGTATGTTAGTCCCCCTCATCTGTCAGGCCTGTTGGAGCTAATTTGCACTCAGATCATGGATCTCGAATCTCGTAACGCAGCACTCCTCGCCGAGCTTGCCTCCCCTACCCGAGCTTCCTCCTCATCTTCCTCTTCTCAACCTTTCCTCCCTCGGGCACCAGCACGACAGACACTCACCTCACATCGAGCACCCATCACCCGAGTAGCTTTCCATCCCACCTGGACGGTCTTGGCAAGTGCGAGCGAAGATGCTACCGTGAAGATTTGGGATTGGGAGAGTGGGGATTTCGAGAGGACTGTGAAGGGACATACGAAAGCTGTCATGGACGTTGAGTATGACTCGAAAGGCTCTTTGATGGGTATGTGAGACGAACTCCGTTATCGAACAAGATGAGTGCTGATCTACAGGGCATAGTGACATGCTCTTCGGATTTGACGATAAAGCTATGGGATACAGCGAACGAATATACGAATACAAAGACGTTACACGGGCATGATCATTCGGTATCGAGTGTGCGATTCACCCCGGATGGAGATCTTCTGATATCGGCAAGTCGAGATAAGACAATACGGATATGGGAGGTTGCTAGTGGGTGAGCTTTTCTTTCAGTCAGATATATGCGGATTGTCAAGCTGATCGAGACGGCAGGTATTGTGTCCGGACATTTTCAGGACATTCGGAATGGGTACGCGAGGTGGTACCTTCAGACGACGGACGATGGCTCGTCAGCTGCTCAAACGACCAAGTGAGCCTGGTTCCACCGCTTATGCCTCAATCACTGAGGTGTCGCAGACATCACGAATATGGGATCTAACAAATGGAGAAACGAAGATGGAGTTTCGGGGACACGAGCATGTTGTCGAATGCGCAGTCTTTGCACCTATCATCGCATATCCAGCCATACGGGAACTAGCGGGAGTAGGAGTCAGTGATTCGCACCCTCCGCAAAAGTGGCGGTGCTCATGACTCGTTGGACAGACAGCACCAGCCGGCGATTCAAGGGTAAAGTCCGCTGGCGCGTTCGTAGCCACCGGATCGAGAGACAAGTCGATACGGATATGGGATGTCCAGACCGGCCAATGTCTTCGAATACTAGTGGGCATACCTCTCTCACCGCTAGTACTGGCAGCTGATGACATTCTTTCAGAACGGACACGACAACTGGATCCGAGCGCTACTTTTTCACCCAACCGGGAAATACCTTCTTTCAGCATCAGACGATAAGACTGTCCGGATATGGGATCTAGCTACTGGTCGATGCGTCAAGACGGTGGATGCGCATTCGCATTTCGTGACATGTATGACGTGGGGACGGGTCGTCATGGGTGGAACAGGAGGGGAGTCGAAGGTCAACGGGGATGCAGGGAGTACTGCCGGTCCGAGGAAGGCGAATGTGCTTGCCACCGGATCCGTTGATCAGACAGTCAAGGTCAGTCAATAAATACATCAGCCTTCAAAGCGTGAGTTCCGGCTGACGGGCTCCAGATATGGACACCTTGATGATCTGGATGGCGCGATGCGAGCAATCGCCTTGCTTTGGGTACCCGGTGCATCTTATCCCCTAGAAGATGCCTGCATGCTTTTCATACCACTTTGCATTGGACATGTATGCGATCTCACTCCAACCCATTATTGGGTGGCATTGAGTATACGAATGCTCAAGAGAGCTATACTGCGAGAAATAGTCAGATCTGCTACTGATCCAGTGATCACGTATACGCACCAGTAATGTTATTCCTCCTTCTCCTCACACCTTCCTCTCAAATCCTCGATCCTTCCTCCTCTTCCCCCATCGTCACCGAGATCGTTCCGGATGAGATGAAATTAACTGGCAAGACCTCCTGCACTTGAAGTTTCCGAGAGGTGCTATTTGATGATCGTTTGGTTTGATATCCCCGAGTTTCGTCGGGCCAGCTTCCATCTCAGGGAGAAGTGAGACTGTCGAAGCTCTGGTCCGAAACGAATGATCCCCGGCCCGCCCCATCGTTACAAAGGGGTCCTCCAACATAAATTTGGCTGAAGCAAGCTCTGCAGATTGAGCGTATTCCTCTCAGCATAAGAGCAGTTGTTTCGCTTTCAGATGAAGCCGACCTGATCGATACCCAGCGCGCGGCGCGCGGTGATTACGCTGATGATCTCCTTCAGGAATTCCTCCAAAATCACACAGTTATCTAGTACTGCTGAAAGGCCGACTTGCCTCGGTCGATCTTCGCTGACATCGCCGTTCTTGCTCTCATCTCCAAGAGTAGACGGATACAACGCGGAATGTGGTGGGACTCGTGAAGGAGTCCGCGACTTCTGAGCTGGAGACCATGGCCCCGTGGCAATCGGTATTGATGGTCGCGCTTCGAGAGCTATGCCGGATATCTGCTCGTAATGCGTTTTGAACGGTGAAGGGGAAACCTTCCTCGCAGCATCCCTCACGGAGAACGAAGCGGCAGAGGATGGACGACCAGGTGAGGAGGGTGTACTATTCTTCTGAGGCGTAAGGAAGGATTTTAGTGTACCAACAACGCCTGCTCGAGTGCGCTTGGTAGGTGACATGGGTGCTTGTGATGTCGAAGGAAGACCGAACACGGTTGGCTCCACGTCGAGCATGATATCCATCGCCTCATCGAGGTGGTCTGCGAAGAGTAAACCCTGTCGTCTTTCAGAAAGAAGGCGGTCGAAATCGTCAACGTCTAGGCGGAAGCGATTGACCTGTCTGACGAGGTCCCGCAAGATTTGGTAGACAGCTGGCAGGTCGACCTTGACCCGAGACGAGAAAGGGTCGGATGATGTATCTTCAGCACCGGGGATGGCGTTGTCCAAGGAATCGTCGGATGAGTTGTCGTCTAGCTCTGCTGCATTCCTCTGTTGCGGACCGATACGTCTCGATTCTCCAAAGTCGTAAGTCAGCCAGCCGGCGATCGAGCGGTTCGGGCAGAGAGCTAGAGTGGTCAAGACGCCAGTAAGGGCTACACTCTCGTCCGATGTCCGGCAGAAGTATTGACCGAAGGCTTGCAGTATCGCGCGAATGAGTGGATCGCTCGGGCTCAATCTGCTTTGTGTCTGGCGCGATCCCGTCCTGTCGATTGATGCATGATTGTCGGTCGTTCGGCGTTCTGACAGACTCTGACCGCTGCAGAAGCAGCACTCCGCCTGTAGTGCAGACTCCATGTCAGACAGGTAGCTTGCGTAGCCTGCGGTGATCTCTGCGGAGGTTTGAAGCGGATCAATCCGGCTGATCAGGGAACTGTAAAGCTCGACTTCCAGAAGATCCTGATCGGTCGAGTTGACAGCGATCGGAAGCACATCGACAGGCTCAAATTCGCCTTCCTGGTCTTTGCACGGGTGATGCGCTGGTCTATGAGCATGAGCAGAGCCAGCCGAGTCGCGGGCTTGGCTAAGTAATGTCTTCGCTGCCCCTCCGCAGTGATCGCTAAGCAGGGTTTGCATCAGGCGAAGGGCCGCTAGACGTGCCGCAGTGACTGAGCAGCGGATATTATCGAGGATCACATCCTTCAAGGTTATGCTGTGCTCCAAAGCAGTCAACTCCACCGCCAGCGATGTTTCGTTGAGCAATGCACCGCTGTTTGAGGTCGTAAATTCCGGCTCATTTGAAGGAGAATCGAGTCCGAGGGGGTCGTCCTTCGGCGGCATACCCGTCAAGAGGTACACAATCATGCGCTCGAGAAGAGGTCCGTCGTTGAGATTCGCAAAGATTACATTGAAGCAGGTCATCACGGCGACTGCACTACCGTCGGCGCTCGAACATTCGGACATCGAGGGATATAGGACGTGGTCGAGGAACGAAGCTTGAATCGCTGTCAGGGTCGCATGGCAGATTGTCACGCCCACAGTCCGGTTGCCCAGACCCGCGCGATCGTCGAGGGTGTCACGTGTAGTAGAGAATTTACATCGAGCAAGAACATCCTGCAGAAACGAAAAGAGCTTGAGGAGAAGGTCGAGCTGTGACCGGACCTCTTCTTCCGTGGAAAGAGGAAGATCAGATTCGGTATCCTCCTCTGAGTCCGCCTGATGGTCGTCAACAGAAGCTCCGAGCGTCATACCACCTGATGAGGATGCTAGTATACCTTCCCTCGACTCCGCACGAGCAGCTAGTGATGGTACACGAAGCTTCGAGGGGAGAAGAGAGTAGATTGCTCCGAGTCCGGCTGCCATGACATCCGCGAAGTCGCCGTCAAGGATAAACTGGCCAAGGGCGTCTATTGATTCCAACAGTACATCTTGCCCTACCCGTCTCTTACTCGTGCTCCCGCTCTCTCCCTCCCCCTCCGAAGGGGTAAGGAAGGCGATGTCGAACAGGAAGAGTAGACCTGCTCGAGCAAAGTCGCCAATTTTGCCCTCCCGGTGTACGAAGCGAAGAAGGTAAGAGAAGATGAGAAACTCGAAGCGAGGCTGCGACGTGCCAGTCGTATTGGAAGGGACAGAGATGGAGGTATGCCCGGACGGAGAGGGTGACGCTATCCGAGCCGAGTCGGCGTCGAAATAGTGCTTATAGCCGGCAGCGGGAGGCAGCTGAAGCGAAGTTCTGTCGTGAAAGAAGATCAGAAGAAGAGGTGGGCTGTAAGAATCAGCCTACTTCTCACAGAGCTTGATCGAAGCACGTACTACGACCTCATAATTGAACACAAGATGCACATCAGATCCACTAGATCGGCTTCGAGCTCCTCGGTGTCCACCGTACCATCCTGATGAGCCATCATGTTCGCAGCACCAAAAAGTTTTCCTCTGCCCTCCATACCCGCCTCCGGCTCGTCTCCCACACAAGACCGAAGAAGCCGGCGAAGGGGTCTGTGGACAGCATTGTGCACGAGGAATCGCTCAGATAGTAGAACGACCAAGTTATTCATGGCTCTAAGAACCTCAGCTGGAAGTCGCAGTTAGCTATCACATCGCGGATCGGTCTAACAGTAAGCTCACATTTGACACCATGAGGTCTATTCGCCTCGCATAACCGCTCGAGATGACTGAAGACTTCATTCTTGAGGAAGTACTCAAGACATGGTCCGGTCGTTCTGCACTTGGTCAGATCTCGTTAAAATGTTTTCAAGTCATCTGACGCCTACTCTTCATCGGTCCGATTACCCTCATAAACCAAAGCATCCACGATGAGCTTCAGTTTAGCGGGAACTTCCGTCGATGAGATGCCCCTGTCCGTATGTCAGCTTCGTTCGTACAGGTAGGGATACCGTCTGACCGGACCAGCTGCCTCTCATCTGGGTGTTTGAGCGTCTCCTACGAGCTCAGTTCAGCTCAAACAACCAAAGAAGGAAAATGCTCACTTGTATCGCTTGCCAGGCTGCATCGAACTCGAAGACATCGTCCGGCTGACCAGTCCTTACCGACTGGTGTAGCAAACGCGTAAAGAAGGTGGAGACGTCCATCCCACTACACGCTTTGGAGAAGGTGATCGAGTCTTCCGCTTGTGAGATGGAAGATGTCACGGCACCATTATGTAGATGGGATGGGTGCAACCGGAGTGGAAGTAGCGAAATCCGTAAGTAATTGGTCAATTCGCCAGGCACGATTATTGCAGAATCGCTGGCGATACCTCTATCCTCCTCAATGATTTCCTGATCACAGCTTGATAATCGCCCTTGATCTTGTCGTAAATCATATCATGAGAGTCTTCAGATTGACTCGCCGGCGATAAGACCTCAAGAAGGCTCCGATGCTATCCATACGATGCCTCAATCCCATCACTCCCACTCCGGTCAATTCTGCCGACACGCAAAATCTTCCCTCGAAGAGATCGTGATCGAAGCCATACGTCAAGGCTTCGAAATTTACGGATTGAGCGAACATGCGCCTCGCTGGCGTCTTGAGGATCTATATCCTGAGGAAGTGAGGGAAATGACCGTAACATACGTTGTGTTCCTGTATTGATGGTTCAGCTGGGCTAGGCAGACTTCACACCCTCAAACCTCCTCACTGCATACGAGGCATTCCTCAATGAAGCTATACGACTCCGAACGGGATACTCGGATAGGATATCCCTGTTGATCGGATTGGAGACGGACTACATCACCGGTCTTGATCTGGAACGAAATACCGACCTTTTATCCAGTCATCCGGAGATCGATTACGTCGTGGGGAGCGTACATCATGTCCACGGCGTACCTATCGACTTTGATCGTCAGAATTGGCTACGAGCGGTGCGAGCTGCCAATCTTGGTCAAGTCGAGACTTCAATTGTCGTCTTTCCCTCTGATCAACCTGTCCTATCCTCGTTAAATCCCGATGATCCGTACCTCAAACCCGACTACAGTCCTTCCGTGGTGGAGCTCAGACCTTTCCTACTCGCCTACTTCGACGCTCAGTACGAACTTTTCACGATTCATCAGCCCGAGATCATCGGCCACTTCGACCTGTGTCTCCTCTGGACCCCTGGCATCTCCCTGCAAAACCCCGAGCTCGAAGGGGTATTTAAAAAGGTCGAGCGAAATGTGAGATACGTCGTAGGCTATGGAGGGTTATTCGAGGCGAACTCGGCGGCATTGCGGAAGGGCTGGGAGACGAGTTATCCAGGTCGAGAGGTACTTGAGGTGATCGTCCTCGTTTCCTGCTAGGCCTCCTCCGCTAATATCTTGTCTATCCAAGTTGGTCGTGAAGCTCTGCGGGCGAATATGCTTGTCCGATGATTCGCATGGCGTTGCACAGGTCGGGTTGAATTACCTGAGAATGAAAGAGAATCTATCGACTGCGGGTGTTGTGGACATCTGGTTCCTTGTGACGGCAACAGAACGGAGGGATGAGGATGAAATCGTTGGGGAGCGCGGACGGGTACTTGCGCGGAGGATGGAGTCTGATTGGCGGAAACATTCCTTCTGGGAGACCTCAGCAGTCGCGCAATCCAGGTCATAAAGATTAGATGACTTATATGACATGCTTGAGAATAAATGCTATGACTATCGCTACAGTATTACTTCTCGTATCTATGCTATGTGATCATATGTGTGTTGTAAGTCCCCTCTAGAACAGATCTTCATCGCTACTCGTCTGCCTACCGTGCTTCGCGATCTGCTTCAAAGCCTCCTCCTTCTCCCTCGCAAACTCCTTCTCAAGATGTGTTTTCAGTCGAGGTATGGAATGGAATGGCTCGTCGCATTTGAAGCATGTTATCGGGGCGTCGAGCAGTGCATGCGCAGAAGACATCGCCTGGACGATCACACAGGTCAGCGTTATGTTTCCCGCTAAGCAGGAAGAAGTGGAGCTTACGTCGATCCGCTCGCGTATGTAGGCCTCGTCCAGCTGAAGCCATCGCTGAACATCCATGATGGGTATGAAGAATCCTAAATCAGGTCGAAAGGAATTGTGATGCTTTTTCCTTTTCAGCGATGGCGATATCCGATCTTCCGAGATGACATGGAGGTGGACATGCCTGGGACCAATACTATGTCAGTCAAGGAAGGCAGACGTTGTCTTCCTCACTTCATCGACGGAATCGCGTGAAACCCAACATCGATCCTCCACTCAAACCCCTCGGTCTTGATCATTTCATCCCTTATCATCTCCTCAACCTCTCTCGCCATATCCGCCATAGCGTTTATCACTTCCTCCCGCCCTTCCGCTCCGCCTTTCAGGAGAAGGGTCTTCAGGTCATCTAGAGTATCGAGCTTGACTATCGATGTTTTGCTTTCCGGGTCCGCTTGAGGCGGGAACGGATATCGAGGAAGGATGAGGAAGTGATATTTCGCCTTCGGGAACGCGTCAAAGATCGCGATGGTGTTCGGTGAGGAGATGAGAAGAGTCGAAGCGGAGATGGAGGTCGCTGGGTTGGGCAGGGTCGCATAAGACCGTAAGGCGGAGAGATTGGGTTCCATGCCGGTGCTCTCGTTTCGACTGTGTCGAGCTCGAACCTTGCCCTTGTTCTCGGAGATGGAGGGGGTGATCGAACTGGAGAAATTGGGGCATTCGTAGATGGTTTTCTTGACTCGTTCGGTGGATCCTTACGACGGAAGAGGGAGAGGCAGCTACCCATTGAGTCCACCACGGGTCGCAGCCAATGAGCGGTCAAGAGGGAGAAGGCCGGGTAGGAGGGGTAAGAGGTGGATGACAGCGCGACAGAGGCGACAATGCCAAGGGGTATGTAGCATGGTCGGACAGCAATGAGGATGATCCACGGTCAGCGAGTTGTTCTAACGATCCTCCGCTTTAGGTACAAGGGACAAGGGCAAGGAACCCGAAACGAGGTTGATTTTGGGGTCTCATCCCCACCCAAGACACAAGCAAAGCATGCCTTGTTGGCGCGGCGTTCCCGCACATCCCTTCGCACCTTCGGCAGGGGACGACTGCTCTGTCAGAGCGAGCCGTTGACTCACACGGTCCTCGGTCGATGCCTTCTCTCGTGATCAAGGGTTTCCAAAAATCGCAATCCAAAATAGCCTGAAACGAGATATGGGCAAACCGAAACGTCTTCGCGATCGGCCCTGTGCCACTTGACTCGCCGGCACAGAGTCGATGGCCGCGTAAGTATCTTTCATGGACTACCTGTGCACCGTAACGGGCAGAGTGGGGATTGGCTGGACGATGACATTGAGTACGACCCATCTGTGCGGGGTCTTGTTATCAGAGACGCATAGAGAGATACTACGTAAAGCTGAATTGGGTCTTGCAGAACAGCCTGCTCGAGATAACGCCGCAATTGTCCGAAAACATCTGGCCGGTGGAGGTGTTTCATCCCGCGTGTATCTTTTCCCGGACGACAACCTGAATAGAGTCCTTCGATGTACATCCAAATGCTGTCGAGATTTCACCTGGCCTGATCCACGAAGTTCGAGTGAGATGTCGCATCGACGTTCAACACGGCGACAGGCAGTCGCGCACTTTATGGTAATTTAAAGTCTCCGTTTCAACAGTGACCATTGACTGACTGACAACAGCTCGGCAATACATACCCTTTCACAAAAGCTGGTTGGAGAAAGACCTTCCAGCTCGCAGAGGAGACAGGTCTGTACGATCCGCTACCATTCGATGTGTCGCATGGAGCTTATACCATTCAGCGATGGGTTCGCTTTCAACTTCGAGGAACGGCAGTTCACTCAAGCTCGTACCGCTTACTCCCTTCCCGAGTCGACCTCGATCAAGCTATTTCTTTCCCTCGACATAAACGTGCTCCCGTCAACAACGGTACAGGAAGCGGGACGTACTGGTCGAGAAGATTTTGCTAGTGCTCAGCCCAGATGACGTGGAATGGACGTCCTATACTGTCGTCTTTCGGAGGTCTCTCAGCGAAGCTAGGTGGTGATGGCTGGCAGGGATGGCTGAGGAAGCTCAACAAGCGACTCGAAAAAATGTGAGTGTCTCCTGGTCGAGTTTCCACACCAGCTGACTCTGGTTGGTTACCCAAGATCTTCTTCACGCCCGCTTTCTTCCTTCCGCCTGATGACTTTATCTCGCTACCATACGTTGATGGAGCATTCGCGTGAAACGATGCATGGTGAGGTTTGCTGTCCCTGACATAGCTGATGGCAGGCCTATGGGGAACCATACGATAAACCTGGACGAGGATCAACCTTGCCTCAACAGCGTACGTTCGGCCGGGCGAGGCTAGAACTAGACCTTGACTGCCGGATGTAGGCGAAACCGTACATGGCCGCCGTGTCATTTCACCCATTACGGTAGCACCGGTCAATGGGGTATCAACAAGTGGGCATTCGCTGTCAGGAAGTAGTCTATGCTTACCAACCAATAACAGAAATTGGATCTGTCCGTTCCCATTTAGGTCTTCAACTTACGCTGAAAGTCTTCCCGGTCAGACCGCTCGGATGACCTCCTCTACCCTTCCCGCTGGGAACAGCTCCTCTCCCTTCTACATTCCCTCTCACCAGATATTATCCAGGTGATTAGCTAGAACGATCATGGCGAGTCTCATGCTATCGGCCCACCTCTAGTAGCACAACCCGGCTCCGAAGCTTGGACAGACGGGATGTCCATGAGGCTTTCCGCGAGATAACACGCTACTTCGTCGGACGATGGCGGGACGGAGATCGGAAGTGGAGCAGGGAGAAGTGAAGCTTTGGATGTGGTATAGAACGCATGCGGCTTGGATGCGAGCGGAGAGCGACGAGGTTGGTGACCTGGGAAGGCTGATTGGGTATGTCAAGAGCACCAAACCCGATTAGATGGCTGATAAGCAATATGTTAGGCGCAAGATCTGGTCAACTTCCTTATCCTTGTTCCGCACTCGAGCTCAAGGTTCAACCTGTCCGTAGATAATGGCGGAAAGACACACTACGTCCGTCCACCTTACGCTAGGCAGAACCAATCTCTTGACAATTCCTTTCATACCGGGAACGGTGAATTTCCGATTCGTCACGGATGACGAGGTCATACTTGCTGGAGAAGAACCACGGATAAGAGGTACGGCAGCTAGCTACAACTTCAACATGCGGGCGGGATCTTGGCGCGTGAAGTTACGCTCGGTCTGATTGCGCTGAAGATGCTCATGAGACAGTTTTCGCTATCTGTTGCACTTTTATCCGGATGCATCACCGCACCGAGTCAGTCGACAATAGCGTTCGGGAAAGGCTATGGTCCGCCAAATCCCGTTCACTGGCGGTGTGAGAGATTGAACTGAAACATGCTGGAGATTGGGTGGAGGCAGCAGGTTTCTCATTGCCAAAGAATGATTTCGAAATGCAACTGTTCAAAAGTGAAGTCGAATGGTTCGTGCGACATGTCACGTGCTCGTTCACTTGAAGGAGTCGGCTTCCTGAGGAGAACAGTGTGGGAGTGAGCTGGATTTGCTTTGCTTTCGATAGGTCATGCGTCGTTCTTGATTCAGCCAAAAAGGATACTCGAGGGTGCTCCAGAAGATAAATGGATGATGGGTGGGGCTGAGGTAGCTGGTTCCTTTTGCGTAGCGTCCTGGTGGCCGACGGCGTGCGGTCGTTGACTGGATCCATTCAGTGTCGCGAAATACCGATGTGACCCGCATGAACTGAGCCGTGATAGTCTGTCCATTTGAGTATACAAAAATGCCTACAAGTGTTACATCCTACAACCATGAGACGACAGCAAAAGTATCAGTCCATATGATAAAACAGCTTCATCTCCATCCGCTTGACCGTAATCGGAAAGGATCTTCCTCCGAAACCGTCGCCGAATCCCTAGTCCCTCTCGAGCTAGTCGGACTCGTCGTCCCATTCCCATTCGTAGTTTCACTACCCATATTTCCAAGTCGTACTCGTCTTCTCCATCCCACCACCACCACCACCGAAAGACGTCCAGAACCTCGTCGGGATCGACCGAGGCGCTTCACTGAAACCCGTCGTAGCTGCTACCCGGCGAGAACCGTCATACGATTGCGAGTCGGTGTATGCTGGTTTGCGGGGAGGGGAGAAGTCGTCAGGTTCGGGCGTGTAGAATGGGTTTTCGGATTGAGAGCGGTGGGCTGGTCGGTCTAGGAGTGGTGGGAGCGACTTTTGGGGTTTCTTGCGGTTCGAGGTGGAGCTTAAGCCTGATCTGGAGAGACGTGGGTCTCGGAGTGGAATTTCGTTTGACTGGTCCAGGTATGCTCGTTCCTCCTACGCAATAGTCAACTCCGATGTCTGGCTGCAAAACAGATCCGTAAACAACCAACCTCATCGTCATCCAGTCGTCCGTAATTGCTATAATCCCGCGTCGAAGTCGATCCCATCCCGAGCATCTCTACATCGTTTGATTTCGACGAGTCTGAAGTTGAAGGGACATCCACGAGAACCGTCTTGTGGCCAGACCACTCGACGGTGAGTACATTCTGTAGCGCTCCTCGAGCGGACTACACGTGCTCACATTAGTATGCACGTCAAGGTCGATAAGGATAAATATACGTCTCTAGGTATAAGAGCGCCGACTCGTTTCTTCAGGTCCCACATGATGGACTTCTGTTGCTCGGGCAGAATAGGAATTCGGATTAAATGGTGATTTGGAAAGCAACCAGATACCAACATGCCTTGTGCCATCCCTCACTACGCAGTGAAGATCCGTAATTACCGCTTAACTTGATCCATGTGGCACCCGGTCTTTGTCGGGCCAGAATTGTCAGCATATCCTTCGACCTTCTTGTAGAGGGAGCTGTGTCAAAGTCACATTCATTCCGGTAAACTACCTCGAAAGTTGCAATCACAGCACAACCTCTACTCACGGTCCCTAGCCACTTCACAACGTTACGTCAGCCCCTGCGCACTCCGTCTCACACCATGTCCACCTCAACCGCCGTCCCCGTCATCAACTACATCCTCTCCTTCGAACTTTTCCTAGGCGGTCAAGCACGTCTCACCTCCCTACTCACTCCCACACTACACAAAAGAGCCATGTCCAAAGCCTCCGGTACCCAGAAATACCTCTCATTCATCCCCATATCCGATCCGATCCTCCATTCAAAATTCATAGGCGGTCTCATGTGTCTCGCCGGTTCGATGCTCGTTATGAGATCAACGAGGAGAGTGGGGAGTCTGTTATCTGGAAGTTTGAGTGTTGCGGGGATTTATTCGCAGAGTAAGATGAGGATACCGTATTGGTTACCTTGTTTGAATACGGTTTTGGCGGTGGTCATCTTCTTAGGTTCGGGTGAGTTGATGTCCCTTTTGTCGAGTGTGACCCTGAGAGTCATCTTTTTGCTGATTGATTGATATCCGCGTAGGCTGAGATCATTCGAAAATTGGATAACATAACGCACGATGGAGAGATTGGCGACATGTATGAGCGTGTGTGTACATATTAGCGATGTATGTCATACTAGTAGCATGTGTCTGCATTATTCTCGGCATAGCGAGGTGGACGTTAGCCGTTGTTACGACATATGAGAAGGTTCCTCTTTGATGTCATGCCAATCCAACCTCCTTCCAGTAACTCTTATGCTCAGACCTGTTCTCCGGCTTATACCAGATTTACCATCGCAATCCAAAGCTTTCTCATCATCAGCAGTGTACATCTGTCTCTCTCCTTCGAAATACAACGCTGATCATCGCTCTTCCGTTTCTTCAGCGCCAAGATGAAGGTATGTTAAGCCTTCACTTCGTCCGAGGAAGTTTAAGAACCTGAGACCTCTTCATCCAGGTCCTACCCTATCAAGCACGATCTGACAACTGGATGTACCTCGTCATCGACGATGCTTCGCATGAAGCAGCTGTTGTTGACCCTTATGATGCGCAAAAGATCTCCGCTGCCGTCAAGGAGAAGGGAGTGAAGGTGAGTTATTCGACTGACATACCGAGACGAGCCGGGTTTTCAGGGACGAGGTCTTGTTTCTCTAGCTGACACAACACATTGGCTATCAGGTTACGACGCTGATCACGACACATCATCATGATGACCATTCTGGGGGTAACAAGAAGTTTGTCAGTGTCCCAATTGGCGCATACCTTAAAGTTGAATTCTAGCCAATTGTGTCGCTGACGTTTTCTCGTCCCAGATGTCGTTACATGACGGCTTAGAGGCGTATGGAGGATCCAATCAAGCTCCCGGTACCAACTCTATCGTCAAAGAAGGGGACACATTCAAGATCGGCCAAGGTATAGATGTTCGGTCAGTCAAGCTATGATTCTTCTGAACAGCTTCTTGCAGCTGCAAGAATGGTGTAGTTGCTGAGCCGATCGCAGATGCCTCCATACCCCTTGCCATACACAGGATTCGATCTGCTTCTATATCGAGGATAAGAAGACAAATGAGCGAGGGGTCTTCACAGGGTCAGTCGTCTCGTCTTCCCCTGCTCCTCCTCCTCCTCCTACTCATCTGTTGGGCTTACGCTGTGTAGTGACACCCTGTTCCTTGCCGGGTGTGGTCGATTTTTCGAAGGAACACCCCAGGAAATGCACGCTGCCCTCACACACCTCGGCAAGTTACCTGATGACACGCTGGTATTCAACGGACATGAGTACACAAAAGGGAGCGCGAAGTTTGGGTTGACAGTCGAGCCGAACAACGAGCCGCTCAAGGGGTGAGCTGGTTTCGTAAGCCAAGGTTATTGTGAGCTGATCCTTCTAGGCTGATGACGAAGGCTCAGAGCGATTCGCGTACAACCGGGAAATCTACGATTGGTGACGAAAAGAAATGGAATGTATTTATGAGGCTTGACACGCCCGAGGCGAAGTGAGTCAGGACCCTTAGCTCTGCGAATAGAGCTGATGGTCCTTTTAGGAACGCGACGGGCGAATCGGAGCCTTTGAAGGTGATGGCGAAGCTTAGGGAGATGAAGAATATCATGTAAGGAGGGAGCAGGAGTTTCTGCGGATGATTCGCTCCCACCGCAGTGGGTAAGGGGTAAAGCTATGCAGTGTTCGCATGTCTTGTTGACCTTCCCGACCTATCATCTGTGACTTTTCTCCCCCATCCCCACCCCCTCCCTCTCTCTCTTTCTCATTCTCCCCCCCCTCCCTGTTCCTCCCCTTCCTGGTTTTCGGCTCCTAAACTCCTCCTTCTTCTGTGAAACATCCGCTAAGAATCTGATACGCCTCTATGGTCTTCTGTCTCCGCTCTCACATTCCTGCTAAATACATGCCTTCAACCGCTGGCTAGGCGGACAGCACCCACCTTTGCATACCCCGCAATGGGACAAGGGGGGTTGTGGGGAAGTTGAAACGCGCCGTATTTCCCCATCTCTCATTCCAAGGCAATGGATGCTTCTTTATTATACGATTCCATCCTTGTACTACACTTGACATGAGGATCCGGAAGTCGGAGCCAGCTCGGACAGACCCCGAAGGCTGGCGGCTGAAGATAGGGGAGGACTCGCATGGCCAGCAGAAATGGGTGTATCTTCCCGAAGGTCCAGCACGAGAAACTTGGCCTCAAGCGAAGGTGGACAGATATGCGCTTGGTCTCGATGTTGTGGGTGGAGTACCATGATGTCGTGCGAGACAGGCTCATGTAAGTCCCTAGGGAGCTGAAGAACTTCCTGAGCCGAAGACACCGATGAAAGCTGCGAGGAACGGGATGAGATTCTACAGACAACTGCAGAGCGATGATGGACATTTCGCATCTGAATATTCAGGTGTGTCAACCTCCTTGAGTGTACATGCTCATCATAGATAGGCCCCTTGTTTCTACTCCCTGGTCTGGTTTGCGCTATGCACGTTACTGGACAATCCTTCCGACCTGAGCAGAAGATCGAGATGTGTCGATATCTCCTCAATAGAAGGCGGAAAGAAGGTGGATGGGGCTTGTACGTCTTCGCTCTACTGAAGGGACCTCGGGCGCTGATGTGAATCTAGGCATACCGCCGCTCCGCCGACGGTCTATGGGACGGTGATGAATTATGTCGTGCTCAGACTACTGGGCATGGGACCGGATGAAGGAGCAATGACCGAGATCCGAGCTCTCATACACCGGATGGGTGAGTTTAGCTTCGTATCGGCGCTGATGGAAGGTGGCGCCGTCTCAATTCCAAGCTGGGGAAAGACTTGGCTCAGCATTTTAGGAGTATACAAATGGGAAGGTGTTAATCCAGTCCCCCCGGAGATATGGATGCTGCCGGATTGGGTCCCTTTTGCGCCTTGGCGATGGGTGCGTCTACGTTAACGGCAGCGAGGACTAAAGCTGACGGGGTGTGATAGTGGATCCATGTCCGCCAAGTCGCCTTACCTATCAGCTATCTCTTCGGTCTCCGTCACGTCGGACCCTTCACACCCATAATCTTCGCTTTGCGAGAGGTGAGTCTCCTCGCCGACCATCGCTGACTCTTGGAGGAACTATATACCCAGCCATACGAATCGATCAACTTCGTAAAGCAGCGGAACAACGTCCACGAACTCGACATCTACTGTCCCCATCATCCCGTACTCGACGCTCTCAATAACCTTCTGGTTCTATACGAGAACATCCCACAGATCCCCGTCCTTTCGTCCTATCTCCCGCTCCGTAAAGCTTCGATGAAGCGCGTCTACAATCTGATCATCTACGAGGACGAGAACACGGGATTCCAAGACCTCGCCCCCGTCAACAAAGCCTTCAACATGGTCTGCCGGTACATCGGTGACGGTCCCAATTCCGAAGCGTTCAAAGCCCACATGTCAAGGATAGACGACTTCCTCTGGATGAGCAAGGACGGAATGACGATGACGGGGACAAACGGGAGTCAGCTTTGGGATCTAGCTTTCATGGCTCAGGCGGCTGTGGAGACCGGCTTGGCGGATGAAGAGGAAAACAAGGAATGTGTGTTGGGAATGCTGGATTGGTTGGATCAGGCGCAGATCAGGGAGGATCCCAAGTGGTATCAGGAGGGTTACCGGCATCGGACGAAGGGGGCTTGGGCGTATTCAACGCCTGAACAGGGTTACGTGGTATGACTTTCTGTGCTTCGAAGAGTTGAGTACTGACGAGGGGGTCAGGTATCTGACGCCGCTTCGGAAGGCTTGAAAGCGACGATGGCGCTGCAATCCCTTTCCTATACCCCGAAGCCGGTGACAATCGATCGGCTGCGAGATTGCATTGATACCGTCTTGTCGATGCAGAACCCCGGCGGTGGATTTGCGAGTTACGAGTTGCAGAGAGGGAGCGAGAAGATGGAGTGGCTGAATGCGGCAGAGGTCTTCGGTGCGCATGATCGCTGGGTATAATGGCGAAAGCTCATCTGTAGTCAGGAAATATCATGGTCGATTACAACTATCCTGAGCGAGTCGTGCCTGGTATCGACATTTCCTTTCAGCTGACATGGTACAGATGCACGACTTCAGCCCTCTCGGCTCTAAAGTACTTCTCCAAGCTCGATCCAACGTATCGATCAGCGGATATCTCGTGAGTGATGAAGTGTTCTTAAGAACATCGCTCAATTCGCTCAACTCAGCCGGACGGTGGAGAAAGCGGTTCAATACATACATCTGGTTCAGCGCGCTGATGGGTCGTGGTATGGATCATGGTAAGTCTTCTTCGCTCTACCAGGAGAATCACAAGCTGAATCGATTCTCAGGGGAGTTTGCTTTACCTACGCAACAATGTTCGCCTTGGAGTCCCTTGCCATCGCTGGCGAGAATTATGCCAACTCAGAGCGGGTACGACAGGCTTGTCAATTTCTCGTCCGGCACCAGATGGACGACGGAGGATGGGGCGAGACCTATATGGTGAGATTACCCCGTCTCTGGTTTCTGCTTACAGCTCATCTCACGTTACCCAGTCTTGCGTCACCGGTCAATATGTTCAGCACGAGCGATCGCAGGTGGTTATGACATCCTGGTGCATCCTCTCCCTTATCTATGCCCAACATCCCGATAAATCGATCGTTGAGCGAGCAGCGAGATTGATCATGAGTCGACAGAAGAAGGATGGGCGGTGGGAACCGGAAGATACCGAGGGGATATTCAATAAGAATTGTGCAATAGACTATACCGGTGAGTGGATTGTCCCAAATCATCGACCTGCAGCTGATGTCGTTGGAGCTTTCAAGTTCATCTTTACAATTTGGGCACTTGGTACAGCAGATGAGTATTTGAAGTCTTAGAAGCAATATATGTAGACGTTATGGCCGTATTGCTGGCGGAGTGGCTGAGGCGTCGCACTTCCCGCGCGTCCGGCGCGTGACTCACGTGGTCGTTAAGAGCGCAGGTGAACCATTGTTCCGTATTCACTTTCGCTTCGAAGTGGTTGTCACCCTCCTCGGGTAGGCAAAGCTTCAAGCAACGTTAAAAGCTATCGATAGTCGTACAGCCTGAGGCTCTAGTGGACCGACGCGGACGATCTCGGTGGTACCCCTCCTTTGGCTTTCGGGTCACTCATCAATCAATATTCCCCTTGTTTCCCTTCGTTTACACCTGGTTCCAGGGCGATGATACAACATTGATACCGCCATCGGCAAATACATTTCCGATTTCAGAAGAAATCTATAAGGAACGCGACAGCCCAGAAGCAACGAGAGGAGTGGTCCACCACGGACGGGCGACCCGACTACCCGATCATCCGATAAAAACACCATCCAAACGGGCATTGGTCTCCATATTGCTAGGACCGTCGGAAAACTGCATGAGGAACCGGTTGGAATAAAGCACCGAGTTGATAAGGCAGAGATGTCGCTATTCAAAAGGAAAGCTTCGAAGGAGAAGGACATTGCAGTGGAATCGCACTCGCCAAACAACAGTCCACCTGTCAAGTGAGTTTACTATCCTTTGGGTTTCGATATAGGTGAAGTCGAGGTTCGAAGAGATGGGCACTGGATATGGAACGCGGAACCAGAGACGCGTGGAGGGTACTGTCTCAAGCCCCCCTTCGTCGCGACTTTCCCCTGCTCTCGGTTGTTATCGCGAACTCCGCCTCAAGTATCTCTTGCCTAGTGCTAACGAGTGATCTCTTCTCTTCGCTATGGCCTTTAATCGACCTCGCAAATCGGCCTCTACACACTTCAGTAATGCACCGAACATGTCGATGACGAATGGCCAGCCTGGTCCTGCGAGGGGACCATTGGCAGGCCCGTACGTCCAGATGAACGGTGGAACACCGCCAATGGGTAATGGGCGGAGGATGACCTCGAATCCGGTGAGTACGCAATCGCCTGAAGGGAAGAGGTGTACTGAGAGACAAAGCAGATGCAGGTGGTACAGGCGGGTAATGTGCACGGCCAACCTATCCATCCCAACGGCTCCGTCTCTAGCTTCGACAATATTCCAGGCTACTTCGTCCCGTCTCATCCCGGCCAGAACCCTCAACCCACCCAAGTGCCTCCACAGTCTCAACCCCAGCCGCATGCCAAACCCCAAGCTCAAGCTCCGCGACCACCTTCAGCAGCCTCATCAACAAGCTTTCCCTGGTCTACTCGTCCACTCCGGCTCTACCCCACCCAAACTTCCCCACCTTCAGTACCTCAATCCCCCTTCCCTCGATATGGCCTCTCCGTTCCAGCCTTCCCTTCCCATTCCGGCCATATGCTCATCTTCGGCGGACTGGTCCACGAGACTGTACGAAACGACATGTGGAGTATGGACGTACGGGATTGCTCGACCATGCCTGTGAAGACGAAAGGGGATTCACCGAGACCACGAGTGGGACATGCGAGTGCGATCGCGGATCGGATTATGCTCGTCTGGGGAGGTGATACGAAAGTTCGGACGCATGATCCGCAGGATGAGGGATTATATATCTTGGATCTGCGTACGTCAACCCGCAAATCTGTCAGGTACCCAAGCTGATGAGGGTGTAGGAACGCAGGAATGGACGAGCGTACCTGTTGCTCCTGGACCGATCGGGCGGTATGGCCATGCTGTTTGTATGCATGATACCCGGTTCTTCGTCTTTGGTGGACAGGCGGAAGGATCGTTCATGAACGATCTGTGGGCTTATGACATCAAGCAGCGTGAGCTAAATTATCTCAAAGGATGTTTTCAACTAACGGAAGAGTAGTGTCTAGCGAGAAGCCACATAGGTGGGAACAGATCCAGTATAACTCACCCGCCCCTCCTCGCCGGACTGGACATGTCCTTGTCTCCATTACCGGCAAGCTATACTTGTAGGCAATGCGGTTCGGCGACTATTTCAGTGCTGACATCTCGGCAGATTTGGCGGTACTGACGGGAACTACCACTACAACGACACTTGGTCTTTCGACATCGCTACGGGTGTCTGGACGGAGCTGTCCTGTATAGGTTATATCCCGGTCCCTCGGGAAGGACACGCAGCAGCTATTGTCGACGATGTGATCTACATCTTCGGAGGACGAGATGTGAACGGCAAAGACCTCGGTGATCTGGCCGCATTTCGGATAACCAGTAGGCTATAGCCTCTTTGACATGCTACCTAGGCTGATAGGCAAGCAGATCAACGGTGGTACATGTTCCAGAATATGGGTCCGGCTCCCACAGCACGATCCGGACATGCTATGGTTGCTGCGCATGGGAAGATCTTTGTGATTGGGGGCGAGGCGAATGCTACATCAGCGACGTCCCGCGACGATCCGTCTTTGGTGCATGTACTTGACACCAGTGAGTGCCTGTATTCTACACCGGGACTCTACTGACATCATCGCAGTCAAGATCAAGTATCCTCCTGACACTCAAGCTCCTCGACAAGCAAAACCGAAAGTGCCAGATGCTGCTGCGCAACCAATGCCTCGAGACTCTTCGCCACCTAAACAACAGCCTTCGGATACACCGCAGTCAGTCCGGCGTCAATTAGCTCCCTCCGCTTCGATGGACAGCCTCGCTCGAGCTACTTCTCCTCCTAGCTCGTCAGATCGCCTGGCACAAATGGCTCAACATGCGCCGCCATTAGCGGCTCCGATAGAAACACGTAGCATACCGCGTTCCGAGTCTCAAAATATCGCGGATGCCGCCCGATCTCTGCCCAATGGCGGACCTCCCCAGAGACCTAAGCGAGACGACGATGAGGATTTTAGACGCGCCATGTCGCCTACCAACGGTCCTGTCAGTCCTGTGCAAAGTACCTATCCTGTTCGCGTTACTTCCCCTAACGGAGTTGGTCCCGCGTCACCTCCTCAAACCCGCAAGAACGGCTTCAACCCTAGCGTGCGTGGTACACGAAGTCCCTCACCACGTCTCAGGATGGCAGATAATCCTGAACGCCCAGCACCTCCTCCAGATGCTTTCTACTATGGTCGATCACCGACCACGAACGGCTTTAGCGGGCGGCCTAGCTCCCTCTCTGGCTCAGGCGATGTCATCCGGGAGTTGAAGGCGAAGGACGCGGAGGTGGAGGCCGGAAGAAGACGAGAGGCAGCCTTGCGGATGATCTTAGGACGGGCAGTACAGCAAGGGTTCGTAACGGATGAAGAGGAGAAGGATCTCCCCAATGGCGATGTCGTGGCGGATGAGCAGGTGGTGCGGAAGTTAGCCGATGCGCTTGTTCGACTGAAGCAGGAGAAGGCCGCGATACAGGTAAGTCACCGTGATTCAAGCGAAACAATGGATCGAGATTGATGTGGTATAGAACGAGCTGGTAGCGCAAACTCGAATAGCCTCAGACAAGGCGATGGAAGCCGACCGATTGCGGCGGGGCGCATTGCAAGAAGCTGCCTTCTTCCGAGCGAAGGTCGCCATCTTGGAATCGAACTCACCTATTGATCTGGCTCGGATCGAGAAGGAGCGGATCAACGAGCTTGAACGACAGTTACACGCCTTATCTACCGAACATGCCGGAATTCAGCGAGACCTGGAACAAGCGGTCGGAGAATGCAGCGCCCATAAGCAACTACATTTTGCGGCTGCGGAGCGGGAAGCAGAGACGCTTCGACGGGCGGAAGATGCGGAGGATGCACATCGACAGGCTGCTTCCGAGCTGGAAGAGCTACAGCAGAGATCAATGTCTTCCGACAACTCTTTGCGCGAACATACCGAACGGCTCATTACCCTGTCTTTCGTCGCTCAACAACGCGAGGCGGAACGCGATCACCTCCAATCTCAGCTCGACGAAGCTGTTGCTGCTCGAGAGGAGCATGTTGGTCTGATTGAGCAAGCTCAAGCCGCCATATCCGCTGCCGGCTTGCGAACCTCTGAGATGGAATCGCTATACACCAAGTCCACCATACGGATCAGTCAACTGGAGGATGAACTAGCAGAGACCAGAGCGGAACTCGATGCTCGGACACGAGACGCGGAACTTGCGGCTGAGCGGTTAGCAGAGGTGGAGAACGCCTACGCCAAGTCGCGAGAAGAGGCGGATAGTCTCCGCACAGTAACGACAAGCCGATTAGGCGAGCTGCTTGATTCTCATAAGGAGATGAGGGCAGATGAAACTCGAGCGACTCGGGGTCATCAGGAACAGCTCCGGGCGCTCGAGGAAGAGGGCAAATCGTTGCGGAAGATGCTGCGTGAGGCGGGTCAGAGGGTCGATGCGGCGGAAGCTGGCGTTTCACATCATCGGCAGAAAGCTCGCGATGTTGAGACGCAGCAACAATCGCTCCGAGCGGAAATGCAATCTCATCGAACGAAGTTGCTCACCGCGCAAACCGAAATGGCAAGACATAAAGATCTTCACTCCGCCAAAAAGATCGAGCTTCGCGATCGGGAAAACGCTGTAACCGAAGCTGAAACGCGATGTATCATGCTGCGGAACTTGCTAGCAGATCATGGTATCGCTATCAACGATAACGAGCTGAGCAACGGCGAATCCTCGAGTACCCGTGAGCTGGAAACCAAGCTGCGCGAGCGGACTCGAGCGCATGAAAACTCGCAACGTGAGGTCGACGAGCTCACTCAGCGATGTCAGGAGGCGGAGGACAAGGTCGAAGCTCTCTGTCGGTTGGTAGAGAGGATAAAGGATGCTCGAAGTCCTACCAGGTCGATGCGGTCCCTCACACCTCCCCCAGAGTCAGATCGACGGGCTGCCGATTCGGAACGGAAAATCCAGGAGCAGGAGGTTCAACATCGGGAGAAGATGGCTGCGCTCGAGGGTGACTACCAGACGGCTGTTCGATATGTCAAGGGCACCGAAAAGATGCTCAAGCGGATGAAGGTGGGTCATCATCTCGTGAATTGGCGAGCCAAGCTGACTAGAGTAGGACGAGCTAAACAAGCAGAAGGACGCAAACAAAAATCTGCAGTCCGAGATTGATTCCCTTCACGGCCGCTCTTCTACCGAGCCAGGTGCACGAACACGAGACGCTTCAGGTCGGAATACCCCTTCGAACATGGAAATCGAGATGTCGCGGCGGCTGGACAAGCTCCAGGCTCAGCATAATGCCGTACAAGCCGAGCTTGCCGCATCACGGGATGTTCTTTCAGCTCGTGAACGAGAAGTGGATGTTCTCCGGATGCGGGTGGAGGAGGCTGAGCGAGAAGCCGAGACATTGCGGGAAGACCTAGCGCGAGCGCAACAGCGAATCACGACGCTTTTGGAGATGAATCAGCCTGGCTTTCACCTGGAGAGTGAGGATGAAGGGGATGAGCTGAGGCGGACAAGGGATTCGGCGGGATCGAGCGAGGAGGCGTCAATGGCTTTTGACAAGGTTAGCTCCGGCGTCTCCCATCGATTTAAGCTAATAGGTATCCTAGTTGACGAGCGAGCTGAAACAATGGGAAAGATCGCGATCTCCTCAGGAGATGAATGGTCATGGCGGGCATGGATCTGATGACGATACGGCTCGATTGGGTGGGATGAGGGTGGGCATTGGGCAACGGGGAAATGGACATCAACGGCATTCTTCGGAGTATGGTGGGGATTGGACGCAATGACAGAGCACGAAGACCACGATCAAGGGTGACGCATAGTTATGAGCAAAACGGTACGAAGGGTCTACGATCTTGGAAGCGTGTAATGCCTAGCATGGTGATCGAGATGCATCGTTTGGTATGCGATGCGCCACCCTCGTGCTGCTGTGGAATGTGACTGACTCGCGAAAGGTCAAGTTTTTTACCACTGTTTGTATCCCGCCATTCGGTCTGTCTGAATCTAGTTCTACTTATGGCAAGTCCGATTGGTCGCATTGAGCTGCCCAGAGTGGCATCCTGTGACTCCTGTGAAACGCCTCGCATCATCCTCCCTTGTCTGGACGAGCGACTCAGCTGAGTTCCCGGACATTGGAGATGAGTAGGTGTGCTATTCGTGTCTTTCTTGTCTTTTCGCAACCGCTTACACATCCACCAACAAACCATCTCGATCATCACGTCAAGACCACGTCTTCGGAAGTCTCGTCGACTGGTCAAGCCGTAGTCGTCCAGCCGCCACAGTCAAGCGAGGGTCTGAAGGAACCCCTGACCGCAACAAGCAGCGGCAAGCCGAAGAAGATACTGGGTTACAACTCTTGGAATTCGCTTGGCACCATCAAGAACGAGCAATCACGCCCTATCGGATCGATGAGTACACAAGAGATCATCACGTCGGGTGAACATCACGTCTTGGCGAATTGGAGATCTTCCTCCATACGGTCAATGTTGATTACGGCACAGCTAACGCCATGGGGGGCTGCTCTTAGGATTAGGACTGCGAAGGATGAGCAGGAGCGTGTCAAGAACAGGAGTCAGGCTATTAACTTCTTGGCGGAACAGAAGATGATATTGTGAGATCTTGATCAGTATGGGAAGTCGAATGGGTGGATGAGCTGGTTAACGAGAAAGTGAGCTCTTGACGGAAGAATCTTGAGCGGACCTATGAAGCATTTCTGGTACGAATACGTGGATGCGATTCATGATTAACAATATCGACGTGTATACATCAGTACTACCATTTTATTGCTATGCATCATTGGTCTAAGCGTGATAGCTGATATCGTGTCGAGACGATCAGCGATCGTTGTGCTTGGATGCCGGGAACGTCGACATGCGAGACGCTTCGACCATCCTACGTAGGGAACACATTCGCCACCTGCACTTGCTGATCAACATGGTTGTCGCCTTTGCACCTCGAGAGGTGCTGGGAGCGATGCCACGAGCTTGAAATGCTGCGTCTGACGAGTTCACGTCGTCCTTTCCAAATACGAGGCGGACACGATGCCTCCTTTGATGCACATTGAAGGCGATCGCCATCAGCTCCTTTGTCCCAAACCCTCGGTGAGCTTCGCTCTCATTTGCACAGGTATAGAAATCTTGTCGATCGAGGAGATAGCTCAGCCATGCAGCTCACATGTATCGAATAGGACACCACGTTCCCAGACTGATACAATCACGAGACACTCATTATCAAGGCTCGCCATCATGTCACCACGCGGACAATTTCCTCCTCCTACCACGCCAAGCTGGGTCAAGCCAATCCTAGGTCTCGAAAAGCACTTAACCAAGAACCGTCATCTCCGGGAAAATATTACGGGGGTGACTCCTACACTGATACGAATGAAGCCTTAAAGGACAAGGCCACTGCGGAATTCCCGCACTGCACCAGCATTGAAGGTTTGATCGGCTTCGCCAAGATGCACGATGGTCTGAGCGAAGAGGGTCGCAGCCAGCTTCAGAGCTTTCGAGAGCTTTCACCCACGCCGACAGCTTTAAGGATCAGCAAGGTCTGCGAGGGCCGCTTGACAGAATCATGGAGAAACACGGGTACGGGAAAGGTCTACCTACCGCGTTCGCCAATTATAGCATTTCGGGACGAATAGTGCTGGGACGAACGAGAGGAGTCGGGAGGCGAGTAAATACCCATAGTGGCAATACTGTACGTCTTGCTCGGCTCAGGTACGATCAACCCTTTTTGCCACAACCGGGGATTCAGATGTCATAAGGTCGGGTTAACGGCGGAAGGAGGCTTGGATTTCTGCAATTGTGCTGAACTTCACTTTGTTCCGAACTCAGCTCAATATGACCACCATGATCCGACCAGCTACACTCCATCTCCTCGCGTCAATTCCGTCCCGAAGCCTGGCCCTGGTGCGTGCTCCTCATCCTCTCATTGCCCCAACCTAATCTCCTATAGCGCCAGCCAGTCTTCAGACGAGCTCCTCGCCAATCAACCCTCCAATCCCTTCGATTCCGTACCTATGCGACCGAACCTCCACCTCATCCTCCGCCATCCTCCGTCAGTGGTGGTGGTGGTGGTGGTGGTGGTGGTGGTGGTGGTGGTGGTGGTGGTGGTGGCAACAATCAAATGTACATTGTCCTTGGCGCGATACTCGCTCTCGGTGCAGGTGGATATTACTTCCTCAAACCGGTCCGTGATGTCGCTTCTACCGCACGTGAAGCGATAAACACCGTCAAAGGTCAAGCCGTAAGTGGGCGTCTCTTTTTCTTATACCCCTCACTAATATGATAGCTAATGACGGGGACCAGGGCGATGGAGCCGCTTCACTCACTGGGATCGCTCAAGCAATGCTACCACCCGGTGCCATGGCCCTATACACTCAACTCTCAAAATCAGGTGACTTGAATGGTTTCCTTACCTCGTTGAAAGATAAAGATCTGCAAGGAGTGATGGATGAAGTGAAGAATTTGGGTGGGGAAGATGTGAAACGCGTGATTGAGAAGGTCGAGGGGAAAGTGAAGGAAGCGAATGGGAAGGTTGGGGATGTTGATTGGTCGGGTCTGGCCAAGGAGTTGAGGGATGAATTGCCAAAGGATAAGCAGCATTACGTTGATGTGAGCGAGTTCCCCACAAATTTATCTCTCTTCCTCTCTTGGGATCATGAGACTTCTGAGGATAGGACTGACCTATCTCGTATTTCCTTTGATAGATGCTGATTGGGAAACTACCGACTCAAGCGAATATCAACGATGTGATTCAGAAAGCCAAAGAGATCGGGAAGGATCAGTTGGAACAAGTCGAAAAGACTGCGAGCAAGATCCTCGCTCAAGTGGATAAGGCAAAGAAAGAGGGTAAAGGAGGGGTCGATGCTCTCATCGCAGGTCTCAATGCATGTAAGTTCAGTCCTTAATCGAAGGTTCTCCCGGTTTTCCGTTTCTTTTTTTTTACCCAGACCTTTTTGAGACGATCGCTGCTGAAACTATGTTTCAATCAGCCAAACCGGGTGATATCGATAGTCTGATACAGCAATTGAAGGATACGGCGAGGAAAGTGGGTTTACCAGCAGGAGATGTCGATCGGTTTCTGAAACACAAGACGGATGGGACGTTTGAAGGTGCTGGATTGGTGGGTCAAAGCGGAACTCGACATTGGTTCCTTAGCTGACTGGGAGGTTCCACGTCTAGGGGAAGTTGGTCGAGGAGAAACTACGAGAATTTTCACATTTCATCCCTGGTAATCCGAAGGATTTGATCGAGCAGGTCAAACAGATCAGTCCCTCTGTCGCTCAATTGCTTCTACACGGGATGGAACAGGCTGGGATTACGGATAGCAGAGGAAATAGGCTGAAGTGAGGGTACCTCTCGAGGCATGGGTATCTATCTTACACGTCAATAGCGTGTTGAGCTTAGCACTGTTCACTCATGTACTACTTGCAATGTACCTTAATAACCTGATTTTCTGGTTCGATGCGTCACACTGCGGCAACCAAAGAGCTGACGAACGAACATAGTAGTGCAAAGTACATCATTGATTGTCCCATATGCATACAGTATCCTCTATACATTTATTACGACAGTTTTAATCGGTTTAGAAGGAGAAGATACCAGATCCTCTCCTCCGTCCACCTCCAAACGGATGTATCACGACCGCACTGACAAAGAGCCCAACGGTAAGACCAATGGCGACAGAGACAAGCTGTTGAGCGACGCTGAAACCTTGGCTATATGCCTCCTGTGTTCCCGTACCGGTCGCAGATGCTGCTGCAAAGCTGAGGTAGCGGTCAGCGATCTACGGTCTCCGAAGAGTACAGGTAGAACCAAGCTCACTTGAAGATACCACCGTTGGACAGACCGGATGGGAGCTGGAAGAGAATCCCTGTTACTGTCACAGGGAAGCTCGACCCCTGCGGTTCAGGTCAGCTTTTATTGTGTGGCTTCCCCGGAACATACGTTTGAGAACCGCCCATAGATGTTACCCAAGGTTCCAACCACGAAGGAACCGATCGCACTGGTCAAGTCCGATCTGTTCGGGAAAGCCAGCGCGGAGAAGTGGTTGCTCGCCCAGCCAGCACAAGCGATGATGACCATGATTGGCTGAAGGAAGCCCGTCAGCGACGGTCCCAGCTGATCGCGAAGTGTACTCACCAATTCCTCGGCAAAGAGTGGCTGCTGATTCCGCAAGGATAGGAAGAATGAATAAGCTGGCGCGCAAAGGAACCCTAAGCATCCCTATCAGCTTGTCTTCGTGAAAGCTCCTGTAGGAACGTACACCAATATGGAGACGGATGGGATTGATACCAACGAGCACCGGAATGAGTAGCACCGCAAGTATAATCACTCGCTCCGATGACCTTCAGTCTTCCTCAGCTCAAGTTCAACGGTCACAAAAGAGAACCCACCTCATTTCCGGTTATCTTCTGATAGATATCTGCACCGATGGAGATGCCAAAACCAAGGAACAAGGAGTATATAACGCCTGATGTGGTGATATGAGCTTTGAAACGAGAGTTTGGCTGAGTACCGACTGTATCCTATCCGCACCGCTCCAGATGTTATTTGGCGTGAAGCCAATTCAAGCGATCCACAAAGCACGATGTACCCCTACGATACGATCAGACCTATGCGACGACCGATAGACGATACTCACCGGTAAAATCAGCACAACACCGCCTGATACCAGAGCAGTATAGCAGAAGACGTGCGTCGATGCTAGTGCAGCGGCGATAAAGGAGAATAGTGATGCTATCGCGATCTCGAAGCTGTTGTATCTGTCAGAGATGTTTCTGGCCAAGAATATTGGGGTCTTACACGTTGCTGAACATATCGTTCCTCGCGGAGAGCATCTGTACACCGACGAGACACATCCCAAGCGGCATAGTCATCAACGCGTCAATGAACGACCTTCAATATTTGTCAGGGGATTGGACTCGGCATCGGCAACGGTAAGCAACGGTACTTACCCGTAGAAACTGATCACAGTGATGAAAGCCGAACAAGCCGCTCCAATGACTAAAGTCTGCCACCAAGAATAATACGCCGGCGTGGTCATAAGCAAGTCAAGATCCTTGCTAGCCTCATCGACCGACATCTTATCGTGAACGACATGCCAGTAGACATTATGCGTCGCGAGGAGTTTGCCGAGATCGAGACCCGTTGCTTGTTTCAAAAACCTCGTCTCGGACGTGTGGGTCGCGTCGTCGCCGAAGGAGATGAGCATTGTGCTGGGAAGGTAGATCACTTGAGCGTTAATCTCAAGGACTTTTGCGGTAGCTTGGATTTGGGTCTCAAGCCGATGAGAAGGGGAGCCGAACCTGGGTGAAGTCAGTAAGAGCGAGAACTGAAAGGAAATTCCGCGCACATCATCGAAGCTCGAGCCAGTTTCAAGAGGAACTGCTGTCTCGCAAGAATAGCCGCAACATGCTGAATAATCTGCTCATACTCAGCTTAGGCTCGTTTGTACAGTTCCGTCACAACTCACGAAGATCTCCTGCTTCTTCCTCGCCTCCTTCTGCCTCTTCCGCCTCTTCTTCTCCGCCTCCCACTCCTTCCTTCTCCTCTCATCCTCAGTTAATGGTCGACTAAAGTACTCCGCTTCCGGCGGCGTGACCAAGGGTGTCTTCCCTCCAGACAAAATCCACTTCTCAGTCTGCTTCAGCGCCTGACCACTTTCTTTCAAGGCTCGTCCGGAGAATCTACCAAGCGAATCCAGTGCCGTCTCTTTCGGCCGTTTCTTCTCATTCTTCATGACTAGCATGTCATCGGACGAAGCGATCTTGTGGAAAGCTCGATCATCTGAAGGCGATTCACCGTCTCTTGAGACGGCGGTTGAGGAGTGTATAGATGCGGGTCGGGAGTTCTGGCGGGAATGAGGCCGCCAGGGATGGTCTAGAGCAGTCGAAGCCGGGATGTTGACATCGGGTACGGAGTATCGGCTGAGCTGATAGCCCGGGCGAGACGCAGCTGGGGTAAGAGCAGAAGCAGCTGGCGTTGCAGCTCCAGAGATGTTACCAGTCTCTTGAATCAATGCACCGATGACTCCTGCTCCGCTACGCGCAGATTTGGGACGGCGACGGTCGTGGAGATGAATGATAGCATCATCAAGTCTTCGTCTGAACCTTGGGCTCGTTGAGCGGTTGGACAGGCTTGGCGCGCTCTCCGATGGGTGGTGGGTGTCGAGCGGATGCTCGCCTGCTTGGGACGGCCTTCGCTTGTGATTGATGATGTCGGGGTGCGCGTCGGACTCTGGTGCATTGCTTTGTTCCACTACAACCTCGCGGTCGCGGTGATTACTGTCATCGGAGAGCTGCCGTCTCCTCTCCTCAGTGTCTGATTCGCCAGAATCGGAGGAAGCCCTCGAACTGATTACCGAGGTACTCCTTGAAGGCAGTTGACCGTACAGTGCCAGTAGGGAGGATAGGACGGACGCTCCGCCCGGTATAGGCGGCATACCCAGGTGGTTTCCGTGTTCATGCCGATCGCGATGTGAGGGATCGTCTGGCTCAGGATACCGAGAAGCGAAAGCGTCCTGATCGTTAGCAGCCTTTTCCGGATCCTGGCTGGTCTTCCTGTGGGCGAAAGCCCTATTGACCGCTCCAGCTCCTCGGACCCTCCGCCTGAGAACACCCCATTTCCCCGTATGGGCTCGGACAATATTCCTGGCCTCGTTCAGCTCATCCTGCTTCTCGTCCTGCCGAACGTTCGGCAGCCCATCCGTTTCTCCGAGCCCGATGTGCGCCGTCACATGCTCGTTAATTCCATTGTCGAGTATGTTCTCCAGATTACGGCGTTCCGTATTAGATCCCGCTGAGTCGACTGTCGTCTGAGCCTCAAGTGGCTCACCAGGCGGATCAATATCTAACCGGTAGTCGTAGTCCTCATCCGTGCCACCCTGAATCTCATCGGCACTGCTCGCTGTGCTGGCAGTGCTAACAGGTCTCGGTGGTCGTCGTTTCTTGGGATTCCTATGATGTTGTTCGAGAGCTGCGCGGACTTCGTTGATGTTAGTCTCGTCGAGCGTTCCGGAAGAGGAGCAGGGCATTGCAGGGATGGGGCGGGTGGAGGCGATATGCGAGTCTGACGTCCACTGGACTCGCCGAGGAGTTTTGGTGCCACTTCGGCCATTGCGAGTATCAGGGACCATAAAAGTACCGCCTGGGGTGGTTGTCGAAGGGTGGATGTCACCGGCTGAGTTGGGGGAATGGGGGTAAGGGTTGGGCGGAGGCGAGACCGTGATCTGCGGTCGATCAAGCGGTCGATTCGCTAGGTCGACTTCGCGCACGGGTGGTGAGGTGGAAGTGGTAGCAAACTGATTGTCCGGAATCGACATTTTGAGGTGTGGTTATGTCGGAATGGAGTACATCAACACACAGAATGTTGAGAGAGACAGGAGGATAATGTGTGAATTGCTCGATGAGCTACGAATGGTGAGAGACTACCGATGACATCCCATCAGTACCGCATGAAGGGTTCTCTGAGCTACTCACTAACCATCACGCACAATGCCCTGTACAGGTCCATCAAACCAGAAGAACGCCTTTCTAAGTTCCTTTCGGAAATCCTACTGTTCCGCCGGAAGATCAGGGAATGTGAAAGGGGTCGGCAAGGAGATCCTTTTGCGTGGGAATGATGGGAGTCGCTCGAGATGATGGCGATGGAGACTGGACATAAGAAGACGGCTCGGTTTATCCCTTTACAAGTCTTTGGATGCGTCGTCGCCGCCGGCTTTGCCTCATTTCTTAGCTCGCTGCTTGATGTAAGAGCGAAGGTTCGGAAAGAACGACGCAACCGGAATTTTGGGACTGATGCACGCCTTCTCATATGAAAACTCGATGAGATGCCCAGCAAGCCTTTTTGAGATCGGTTGACGTGAGCTTTGGTTCCAGCGGTTCCCTGTTTCCCCAAGGACTTTCACGCGAGGAAGAGATAGAACACCATCTCGCTAGGCAGTATGTGGTTGAGTGATACCCAGAGTAGGTCTTGGTGTATCTCAGATCGCGAAGCGTCCGTACCTTGCTTGACTACCGCGCAGAGATTGGTATCGCTTTGGTAGCTTTCGGAATCTTCTTCCAAATCCTCGGTACGTCACAATAACCCTCGAATCAAAGCTCCTAGTCCGCTGATAGTGGTTCTTCAGGCATAATACTCCTCTTCGATGGACCTCTGCTCGCGCTCGGAAACGTCAGTCCATCTTCGGTATCCCTGTCATCCGATGTACGGAGACTTGCGAGCTGTCCTCCTCCCGGGGTTCTCCCATATGCAGCTACGACGTCGTTCTCCCCAGGATGACAGGTAGGATGATGAAAGCTGACCTCCGAGACGACATAGATCCTCTTCGTCTCCGGTCTCCCACTCATCATCGGTCCGACCAAGACATTCTACTTCTTCTCACGGAGAGAGAAATGGAGGGGGACGTTATGTTTCTTTGGCGGAATGTGAGCTCTTGACCACCGTTTCAACCCTGGATCATAGTCGATCCTGTTGAGGAGGAGTACAGCTAACCTTTGAGTCGTAGTCTGATGGTCTTTCTTAAATGGCCAATCACCGGAATACTGATAGAGTTCGTTGGCTTCGTCGGGCTGTTCGGGTCAGTCTGCGTCTCCCCTGACTATCTCCGTCGAGATCAATTCAGGCTGACATGGGCTGACATTCTTGCAGGTCATTCTTCCCGGTCATACTGCAAGCACTACGACAGACACCCGTCATCGGGGCGTTCCTCTCATTACCTTATATTCGAGGTGTCCGTCTGTCCTATCCTCATCAAGGAAGACAAGCTAATGAGTACCGTGCGAGTAGGCCGCGGATAGATTAGCAGGTGTACGGCAGAGCGCGGTGTAGGAAGTTATAAGATGGAATCCAGCAGGGGACGTGGAACTTGGTTCCGATTGGAAGATCGAATGCAACACGATTCATGATCCCGAGATACAACTTTTACATGCGACGTGACATTCTACACCTTGAAGAACCGGACTCATCTACACTGTAGGAGAAGAGGTTTGCGATGAGACGCGATGATCGTAATGGATGTCGACAACATATGAGGTGGGTGATGAGTGATGATTGGAAACGACGCCCTCCGCACCCCTTGACTACCGTCTCTCCTGCCCGAACCCATTCCATCCACCCTCCGCCTCTTTCCTCCAAAGCGGCTTGAAAGCATCATCCCCAAACCCAACCGTCTCCTTGGGACTAGCTCGAACGGGTAATACAGTAGCATGATACGGTAGAGTCTCCCCTCCTCCCCCTCCTGCTGTACCTCCACCGTTCATCTCCTGCATCTCCTGCGACTGCCCATTCTGTCGAGGTGGAGGTATCGTAAAACCCGTTTCCCGCTTCTCAGTCGACTGCATCCCGTTCGGTCGATTTGCATAACCGTTCTGTTGATGGGAGATAGTGTCGTTCCATGATGATGCTGGAGGTGGTGGAGGCATGGGACCGGAAGGGGACATGATGGTTGTGTTTTGAGGGGGGATGGGTCGGTAAGTAGGAATGGTCGGATGGAGGGTTTGAGCGAGCTTAGTCTGACAAGGCAGAAACGGTTTAAGTAGAATAGAAAACGTGGAGAAGGGTACTTACGTGGAGGTCTTTCAGGTCGGATCCCTGTTGACCTACTTGCATTCCTCCGGATATCGTAGCGATTAGATCCTCCATCGACGCCATCTTCGCGAGGAGCACTCGATATCCAAAGCCTCAAGCAATAGGTCAATCGTCTTATGCTGTCGGCAGGTTTTGGACCAACGGTGAACCGTCAAAGAAGCAAGTCGTCTTGAGGGTGACCCCAGCACGTTCTTTTGACACCCCCACCTTCCGCTGAAGGGGTCCTTGAAACGGTGGAAGGATGAGAGAAGGGCGCGGAAAGTGTATGGCTCTTCTTGTGGAACGGGGGCTCGAGTGACGATTCTTAGTTCAAATTCAAACGTGAGGTGACCGGCTATCGTGATCACGCTGGATGTTCCCGCTTTGTTGACCCCGGACCGGGGAATACGTGTCGCTTGCGCCGTTCCGAAGACTAAAGGACTGTGCGAAAAGGGGACTGCTAAGCGGAAGAAACGGAAGGAGAGGTTTCGTGTCGCAATGCTGGTGAAGGATGTCTTTCGAGATGGAGGTGACTGTGATTCGTGCGAGAGAAAGCAGAACCTTATATGTACCGGGAGAACCTCCCGGCGGTGACACGGAACCATTAGCTAGCCGGGTGGCGATGAGCAGTCCGGATAGGCGTAACCGGGCCGGCCGGTGATATCGGAAGATCACCCGTTTCGGCGATGCGTCTATATATGATGGGCAAGTCGAAAGCATGTAAATTTGATGGCAGTCTTCGGGAGTTTGTTCATGAGGCTCCGCGTCTGTCTCCCACTTGATAGATTTGGTGCCGATCAGTCTGCGCATGGCGAAGGGGCTCTGATGAGATCACTGCTTCGTTTCAAACCTGCCACGTTGCCACGAAAATCAGCGGAAGTAATTTGAACCACCAAGACGTCTCAAAAACGGCTGTTATAGCTTCCAATCAAAGTCTGTTTACGCCAATCTTTTTCTCCCAAGTTCGTCACAACGATGTCAAGTTTGTTTGTACACACTGATCCCTCAGCGGCAAGCTGACCACCAAATGTAGAAGCGTCTTCCTCCAAGATGCCCCTCAAGACCTCAGCCTCATCTCCCACCCATCCCTCATCAATCCCCGCCCAACCCTCCAAACTAGCCAAAAACCCTCGTCTCCCAGCTACCATGATCACCCCACACGGCTCCATTGAAACGAGTAAGAAAAAGGGCAAATTAGGCCAAGCATCTCGGAAAAAGAAAGTTCGTGTTGAGAAGGGGAGGGAGAGGGCTGTTGAACTTGAAGGGAAGTTGGAAATGAAGTTGAAAGAGAGGGAAGAGAGGAAGGTTAGTCAACTGAGCGCTTTCTCAGCTCGCAAGCTGTCCAGCAAACGCAAATCTGACTCATGGACCTTTAGGCTAAACGGGCGAGGGCGAAGAAGGCTTGGGAATGATATATAATGGCATCGAGAGGGCGCAGAGTTGAAGATCACTGCATTTGACGAGTTGACGACCTCAAGATGAATCCATGAATCCATATTACGTTGGGGCAATACTCAGTAGCGTTGTCCTCCCGATCGGAGACCATGCTGCTACTGCCCTGAACATATACATTCATCAGTAACCTACAAAGCCCAGTCTTAGCGAGGTCGAAGTGCTAAGTGCCACTTGGCAGCGCATCACTCCCACAGACACTGTTCAGAAGGCGTCTCGATCATATCCATCTCATCCTACAACCTAAGCCCGCCCAGCACCCGGCACGAACCTCGCCTTCCTCTCCCTCGGCACGAACGAGGTAACATTGGTGACCGAAACCGGAAGAGCGTCCATACCGAGCGACTTGAGCAAGTCCTTGGTCTCGGTGTCGACCTCGAGTGGTGTCTCCGGGTTGGCGGCGAGAGCGGATACCTCAGGAACGTATCTGCAATATATTAGCAGGATAGTCCTACTCGATAGCGGTATCACGCGACTCACTGATCCTTGCGCTCCCTCTCCTCCTCTTGCAGTCGGAAAGAGATACCTCGGACAGGTCCCTTCGCGATTCGCTTCATAAGATGGGTGGTGACTGGAAGTAGCATGGTCAGCGGGTGCGGGGTATTGTAATCCCCGACTGCACGACGATCAAGACAGCCTAAGGGGGCTGGGTTCGCGGTATAGCAGGGACAGACCGGACTCACAGCCGGAGATCTTGTTCCTAAGCCTCTTGGACGGGACCGAAGCGACTTCATCGAGGAGACGCTTGTTGGTGCTAACAGACCGCGTCAGCACACGCTCACTGGTAAATACCTCGCAAGCGAGTAAAGCTGCCGATGACGATGAGGCGACCCCGGATTTCTCTCCTCTCGAACACATTCGCGTCTCGCCGGATTCACAGCAATATAGCCAGAGACTTGGTACACGGTCCATGTGCAAGGACTCGATGAGACCCTCGCCTCGCTAACCGCTCCATCCCCTTGAGATGTGGCTCGCATCAAACCGGTTTCATCCATCATCGACTGAGCCCGCCCCGGCCGGACGCGCCTCCGTCCAGGTTCGGAACGGTACCAAGAATGGTGGTTACACTCACTGGAAATCAAGGGTGAGACGGGGGTAGTATTTCTCGATCAGAACGCGGGAAGCACGCTTGACGGTCTTCGTCCTGACTCGGCCCTGTTATGGGGCCGAAAAGGGTTGAAGCGGTTCGAGGAGGTTGAGAAGTATAAAGCAGGATTAGGAGGTCCGTCGAAGAGCATGAGGCATATGGATTGATTGGGTATGATTGGTCGCAGAAGCATCGTGTGAAGTTACGTTGGAATGGCGAAGGGGAAGAACGGTCTGGTCAGTAATTCTTCCCTGATCGAATGATATTTGGCTCACCATTATGAAGAAGCCCGTTGGAGAGACGAAGATTGCTAACTGCTTAAGATATCAAGCTATAGGCAAGGATGAAAGCAGACCGGAGACGGGAGAATGGCGTGTGGCTTTCAGAATTCAACCGGGGTTTGGCGGGTATTCACGTTAAACCCGATGGCAGCGGATCTTTCGGATACTTCCGATCGATCCAGATTCACCACGTGGGCTTGATTCCCGGCGAATTGGTATGCTGTCCAGCGACGTGTCTATTTTCCAATGCCTTATTCCAGATAGCGAGGTCGAGTCATTGGATTAAGTCATTGCTCCATTACGAGGACTCTTCCGCCATTCAGCATCCTTTTTATTCGATCTGACTCACAGGGGATCGATAGAGCAGCGTTTAGCCATGGCTTCCGCAGCGACACGACGGATACAAAAGGTTTGTATACTCTTTGTCCTTGTTGGCCGGTGTCTCAGCCATGCCAGGCTGTCTGACCTGGTGAAAGTGCGATGTGCGAATGACATAGTTGATATTCCTTACAGGAGCTAGGCGAGCTTATGGCGCAACCGTTGGAGGGGATCACCATCAACCCGGACGAGAACAATATCCAGTCATGGGAGGTTACCATTCGAGGACCGGTGAGTAACCTGGTCGCCATAGACGGGGTCTGGCTCTAGACCTATTCTTCGCCGACTCTTAGCTCAACTCATACCGTATAGTCGCACACAGCATACGCAAATGGCAGATTCCTCTTGGCCGTAGAGTTCAGCCATGAGTTCCCTTTCAAAGCACCTACCGTAAGTCCAGGCTATGATGCAAGCGGACCCTGTGAGGAGAACTGATTAAGTTCTCTTGCAGATGAAGTTCAAGACACGGATGTATCATCCAAATATCGATAACGAGGGAAAGTGAGCCTTTCTGGCCGCGCCAACAGCTGCGAGCAGTCCAGCTGTTTCTGGCCTTGGTTGGATACTGACAAAGCTGCAGTTTGTGTATGGGTATTTTGAAGGTGGACCAATGGAAACCGTCAACGAAAATGAACAGCGGTAAGCGAGCAGATCTAGACGATCTCGTGTGCTGACAAGACTCCTTATATCCAGTTCTCTTGGCAATATATGATTTGATCGAAAATCCGAATCCCGATGATCCCCTAGTCACATCCATTGCGAGTACTACCTACATCGCGTTCAAAGTGCCTTGTCTTCTCCTTCCATAGCTTCTTCCACCCCTATCCCTTTTTCCTTGGTTGGTTGAAGCCTAGAGTGGAAGAGCTGTGATCATGACATACAGGCACTTCGAGCTGATCGGCTTTCACAGGCTGATCAATACCGCACCGACCGAAAAGGGTTCGAGAAGAAGGCAGCGGAGTTTACTAGACAAGTTCGCGCATATCGCTCACTCCACCTTCAAGCGCAAGCTGACCTGATTACAACAGTATGCCTCATGACCCTTTTCTGCGTCCTTCTCTGCCGTCCTGTTTGTTGCAAATCCAATTGCATATACATCGCTATACGAACAATGCATGACCATGTGTCCACTGGGTTTTTCATACCCCTAACCCATACGGACCCCATGGATTGTCCCAGCTTCTCGGTAAATGGAAAGCCTTCTACCTGAACAAAAGCACATCCCTTTGTCCTGGAATCAGGCACATTCACCAGTATGAGTAGTGACATCATTACGTTTCGAACCGAAGTCGACTATTCTTGGATAGGTTGATCGTCAACTCATCTCTTTCTCGTCTGTACCACGCGGCCATACGACACTCGCTGGACTTACACGCCGGTCCCTTTCTCACACAACATGTCGGCGAGGCTGTTCCCGGATGGCAAGAAGAACGAGACCCATTCCGAGGCCCATCAAGTTAGTCGAGTTCAAGGCATATATCAAACGTACTGACCAGTACATAGATTTTGAGGCAGTATGCTGGGAATCAGGTGAGCATCTCGTACCCAACGAGACTATAAGGTTTTACGAATGCACGTCGTAGACCAAGAACCAAGAGTCGGAGACGATGTGAGCCATTCAACTTCGACCACCCTTTATGCGGCTGATGGCTTTGCTCCAGTCCAGGTATCTTACATCCGGGAGCTACGGGTATGTGGATCATGCCTACTTTGATACATCCAGCCAATGCGGTCGCTCAAAAGGCGTCATCTACTGTACCGACCGGTTAGCTCAATTTCTCCTACAGTCAAGGATAAAGAGCTGATCATGTACCTTTAGTGCCCAGGCGAATGGCTTTTCTGCGACTGATCCAGAATGGGCCAATCTCGGGCAAGGTGCTCCGGAAGTCCGTGCAGGGTCGTGCTCCCTTCCTTACATCAAGCTCATGCCCCATCCAGGTTGGTGATCTCCCCGGCGGTCCTTCTCGACCGAAGACTATCGACCTGACCCAATGGGGGGACGACGTGAATGAGTACGGTCCGACCGTTGGGGTCAAGGAGCTTCGCGAGGCTGTCGCGGTGAGTCCAGGTCCCAGGACAGGACTTGGCGCTGACGATACTCCAGAAATTGTACAATGAGGAGTATAGGCAGGGGCTGGAAAGTCAATATACTTATGAGAATGTTTGTATCGTACCTGGAGGAAGAGCGGGGATGGCGAGGATATCGGCGATCATTGTGAGTTTCGTCATTTCTCGAGCAGAGACCTAGATCTAACTAGGTGCAAGGGCGATGTGTACTGTGGTGCGAACCTGTCATTCCCCCTTTAATGACTGGCTAAATGGGGTCTCGGCGTAGGATACCAGATCCCAGAGTGTGCGTACCAAATATGACTGCAGCCATATGAAGCTGATATGTCCGTAACAGACACCACATACTCCGAAGTGCTTTCGGTGTTTAAGCGACTCGTCCCGATCCCCACCGCTCTCGATGCCAAGAACAAATATAAGCTCAACATCGATGAGGCGAGTCAACTCATGCCTTCGATCTTCATGAGCTGACTCTACCGTAGCTGAAGAGAGAGATCAGCAATCTCAGTCTGAATGTCGTGATCGCGTCAAATCGTTTGTATTCCTTCACTGGTTGGGAACCCTGCTGATGTTTTTTAGCTCGAAACCCAACTGGCCAGTGCATTCAAGGGGACGATCTACGCGATCTCGTGCACATCGCTAAGAACAAAACCACCATTGTCCTCGACGAGTTCTACTCCTGGCATGTGGTGCTTGACTTAATCATCCGACATATCTGATCTGCGGTGAAGGTATCTGTACCCGGATGACGAGAAGGACCTGGGCAAGAGTCTGAGTGGAGCATCTTATGTTGAGGAAGTCAACGAGGTATGCTGCGTAAGATATCCACCTGACGAAGCCTTCAGGATCCGGTCATCATCATCAACGGTTTGACCAAAGGATTCCGGTAGGTCCCACTTGATCGTTGAATCACGCGTTGATGTCCTCTAGATTACCTGGTTGGCGAATCTGCTGGGTTCGCCAATCCGCTCAAGCATGAGCGTGACAGCTCACGATTTTTGCAGGTCGTTGCGCCAAAGACCGTCATCAGCGCTATCTCGCAATCCGGTAGCTTCCTCGATGGCGGCGCTTCTCATCCGTACGTCACGTCTCGCATTCGTCGCTGGGGATCCTTATATTGCCTAGATTGCAGATGGCTGCGATCCCTCTGCTTGAGCGCTCTCGAGTTGAGCAGGACAAGGTATGTCTGAAACATCATTCAAGGGGTCTTCAAAATGACAAACTGCCATAGATCTCCTTGCAAAAAGCTTTCCGCATCAAGCGCGATCATGTTCTGGCTCGATTAGAGAAGATGGGTCTCCCCGTCACTGTCCCGCCTGAAGCGACATTCTATATCTGGCTGGATCTCTCAAGCTTGACGCCGCCGATGAACGAAGGTCTGACTTTCTTCGAGGAGCTCTTGAAGGTAAGCGACTGTCCAAATCCAAGCGACCAAGCTGACGACGAATCGGAACAGGAGAAGACTATCTGTGTTCCCGGTCTGTTCTTCGACATCAACCCATCTCAACGTGTACGTTAACCTCTGATTGTCCGGAGCAATGGCTGATGAAAGCCAGCGCAACCTTTTCAACTCCCCATGCCACCATTTCGTTCGACTAAGCTTTGGACCGAACATGGCGACCCTTGACAGGGGTCTTGACGCTATCGAGCGGGTGTTAGAGAAGCACTCACACTCGGCTCACCTCATGGGGAAGGAGTAAGTCAATCTCCGAAAACATCGCTGAGGGAGTCAGCCATGCTAAGGGAAACATCGAGACGCCCGGTACTGATCAACACATGTGATTCCGATTACGAGCGACATAATGCGCTGGGGAAAGATTGCTGGCGATCTAGACTGGGAAGATACATGAAACATATAAGAGTACGAAGTGTGCCGCCGTCGTCTTCTCTCAATATCTATCAGTGGCAGTCCTCTTTGCAGATTCCGCAAGTGATGGCTCCAGGACGGTTTGCTGGATCATTTGCTTTCATTCTTTCGCCCAGGACGACTTGCTTTCGATGCGTGATCAGGATATCTACTACCTGGACGGATCGACTGCTTCGTGAGCCTGCGCCTCCTTCCAAGGTCATCCGGATCTCTTCTCGAGGACATCCGCGTATATCCCCTCAATCCTCTCCGCCAGCTTCAGGTCCTTTCCCGTCACTCCAGGACGCACTGTGCCATCCTTTCCTGATTGTGATCCCGCTTCTAGCTTCGGAGCTGGTAAGGAAGGTAGAGGTGTATGTGTGTGAGCCGATATCTCCACGATGAAACCTTCCTGCGGTTGACTCTGGGTGGATCTTGTAACAGGAGCGATGTAATCGATAGCAAGGTTGATGTGAATGGTCGGATGATGCTAATCTCTACTTGATCAACCGGATATGCTAGGGTAAGGGCGGAATCGAGCGCACGTCTTCCGCCTCGATGACCTCTCCGGCCTTGTTCACGAACTTCAGAACATCTCGCCAGCCGTCTTTCCCTGACGTAAAGTCGTAAGCTCGGACAAGCTTTCGATCCTGTAAACCTGATTCATCTGCTTGGGATCCGGATTCATCGACGCTGGACTGGTTTAAAGGGACGATCCGCCATCCTGCGGCATGTAAATTCGTCGAAGCAGAAAGGAATGCGGCCCGTTCAAGTAGGCGGTAAGGCGATGGTCGTTTTGGACGGGTAGCTTGGGTCTCAGATGGAGATGGGGGGGTCGATTGAGATGAGGTACGCGTAGACGGGAACGATTTCCGGGATGAGCACAAACGATCCGTATCAAGAACAGTGTGGCTCGGACGAAGCTGTAAACATCTATATATAGATTGGAAGCGCATAGGGATAAGCGATGAGAAGCTATGAATGAACAAACGAATTAATGCCTTGACCAACCCAACCCCGAGGCGACTGTCTTCTTCCCCACATCCCAAGATTGCATATACCGCCTACATATCCATTTAGATACACAACTATGCTAAAATTAAACCCCCTAACCCCTAGCCTATCATATACCTTATACCCCCCCTAGATGCACTGCAAAACCCCTAATAAAACCCCCTAACCCTTCGAATTCTTTAACTCACCCCCTAACCCTTTAACGGGCTATGGGGGGCCCTAATCGACGACCCTCGACCATCCCATCTCGCATCGACAAACGGCTTGCCGAAAATCGT